>Ga0207709_10001751_pt1 | contig 14606 bp, 16 predicted proteins | sample KBSM34metaG_FD_184397 | JGI IMG/M metagenome (GOLD analysis project Ga0207709, IMG submission 184397) | Miscanthus rhizosphere microbial communities from Kellogg Biological Station, Michigan, USA - KBS M3-4 metaG (SPAdes) (version 2) | ecosystem: Host-associated > Plants > Roots > Rhizosphere >...
CAATAGCGGACATCATTCGATCACTTCATCGGCGCGGGCGAGCAGCGACGGCGGTACGGTCAGGCCGAGCGCCTTGGCGGTCTTGAGGTTTCTTTTTTTTTGAGCGATTAGGGACTGCGGCCAAGCAACCGCCACGCCTGCTAGAAGCGCGATGAACTGGCGTCTTTGCGTGTGATTGCATCGCCTTCCGCGATACAAAATCATAGCAGATTACGACCGGTAGCGTGTGAAGAAATGGAGCGCAATCGGGCCAGACGATGACCAAACGCAACGTCCGCTTTAGGCCAATAGCAGCCATGCCACCGGAGATGACTGGTTCTGCACTCAGCTAAGGCGATACCGTATCGTCATCTCTGCGCTCGGACCTCAGCGTTGGTTCGTAGACAATATCGGTTCGCTGGTTCTTATCGGCTTGCTCGGCCAACCGCACATAACATTGAGCCAAGTGATTCCATTCCGCCCTTACCGCGGGACTTTCCTCTTGTTGGGCCTTGGCTCGAAGCTCAGCGGCCAATCTTCTGTACTGAGTGGACGGCGTCATTGGCGGCTCTTACGGCATCAGCGGGTCACCCGGTAACTGTGTATTTTTACATAATTAGCCAAGCAACGCGGTAGGCGGAATATCGTTCCCGCTCCAACGGTTAAGACCGCTTTGAGGAAAGGTAAAACCGCGCGATTCCATTTTCTGCTCAACTATTCCGATTAGGGTTTCGAGACGATTACGGTGCTGCGGCACCGTTCACATCATCGATGCCCGATGTGCCACGGTTCTGTTTTTGCTCCGCCTCTCGTGCACGGGCCTCCCACGCTTCCGAAATTTTCAATAGGGTCTGTTTGTCGCTGGCGCTCATCTTTTCGGCAATGCGAAGACAGTCCTTGGCGTACCGTCTGTATGTCTCAGGGTCCGACATGATTGCCTCCAGAGTTCTGTCTGGTGGGGCAACTCAGCTTACTGGGACACTGTTCTGGAACAATTTTGTGAAGCATTTTGTCTGGAACCCCGCTCAGGCGAGCGAATTCTCAGGAGGATTGGGGGATTGGGCGCATGTCATCTGCTAACGACCATCGTCGTTACGCTGCAGAATGTTTGGCGCTTGCCGAACGGGTTTCCGACACGGCCGACAGGGCTCGCCTGCTTCAAATGGCGCAAGCTTTCCTCGACCTAGCTAACAAACAAGAACGGGCGGACTCGCCGCAACCCGAGGATTGATGGGGGAAGGCAGGGGATGTCCGCTAAGGGCCAATAGCGGACATGGAGCACCTAGTCCGCGAGTTCTAGTTTAGTTTGCAGCCTTGCTGGCTAGAACGTTGTAAGCCGTCAGTGGACGGCGAATGCCCTTGAGTGCAAAATCGCCGACTGGTTCGACCGTTATGTCCTTCTCGACTGCCATCAACACGCGCGGGCTAATTAGGATTTGGCCACTCTTTGCCTCGTCGCAAAGCCGCGATGCAACATTAGATACCGTCCCGATAGCGGCATAGTCGAAACGCCCCTCAAAGCCGATAGTGCCGAGCGTGGCAAATCCGTGCGCGATCCCAATACCGAAGCCAATATCGTGCCCAAGCTTACGCCACTTCTCAATCAATGCTCCGATTGCCGCTCTCATATCAACCGCCATCAGCACAGCTTGCAGGGCGGGGTTATCTACTGGAATGGGATCATTGAAGATCACCATCACCCCGTCACCAGCATAGCGTTCAAGCGTGCCGCCATACCTGTTTATGATCTCGCCAATCGCCGCGTGGTACTCACGCAATAGAGCCATCACGTCTTCTGGATCAGAGCTTTCAGAAAAGCCGGTAAAGCCGCGCAGATCGCAGAACAGCGCGGTAATTTCTCGGCGGTGGCTTTCGAGTTGCTTTTCCGTCCCGGACGCAACGATCAAATCGGCTACCTGCGGAGGAAGGAAACGTCGCAGCTTACCCATACGCTCGATTTCGCTCACTTGGTCGGTGACGCGCTGTTCAAGTTGTTGGTTCAGCTTGTTGAGGTCATCGAGCAGTCGTGCGTTCTCGATAGCGATCACGGCTTGCGCAGCGAAATTCTTGACCAGCTCGATCTGTTTGTCCGTGAAAGGACGGACCTCCTGTCGAAAGATAACAAATGCACCGACGAGCTCGCCTTCCTTGAGCATCGGAACGGCAAGTACTGTCCGGGCACCGGAGAGCTTAGCGAGCAGCAAAGCGGAATAGCCGGATGGAACATCGAAATAATGCGGTTCGCTCACGACGTCAGCAATCTGAACCGGCTGTTTTGTCGCCATCGCACGTGCGAGCGCCGTTTGCGGTGGGGGCCGGACCAATGGATTGCGACGTCGCTCCTCAACAAATGCTTGCGGTGCACCATGCATTGCAACAGTCCGAAGGGCCTCTCCTTCGCATCGATACAGAATGTCGAACTCGGCCTCGCAGATGCGTCGCGCATTCTCCAGCATCGCTTGGAACACAGGCTCTAGCTCGCCCGGCGAACTACTAATGACGCGCAGCACCTCCGACGTCGCAGTCTGCTGCTCCAGTGATTCGGTGAGATCGTCAGTGCGCTGGCGCAGCTCGTTGAGAAGCCGCGCGTTCTCGATCGCAATCACGGCTTGGGCGGCGAAGTTTTTGACCAACTCGATCTGCTTGTCGGTGAATTGCCGGACTTCTTGGCGGTAGATAATGATAGCGCCGACGAGTTCGACGTCCGTTAGCAGCGGGACAGCGAGTAATGTCCGGGCGCCAGCGAGTTTTGGCAATGTACCAACGGTATATCCGGAAGGTGGGTCGGGATAGTCTCGAACATCTGCGATCTGAACCGGCCGTTTCGTTGCAAGCGCGCGTGCGAGCGCCGTCGTTGGCGCAGGTCGGATTACTGGAACGCGACGCCGCTCTTCAGCGAATGCTTTCGGCGCGCCATGCATCGCAACACACCGAACGGAATCGCCTTCAGTTCGGTACAAGGTTCCGAACTTGGCCTCGCAAATGCGTACTGCGTTTGCCAGAATAGATTGAAACACGGGTTCCAGATCGCCCGGCATAGAGCTAATAACCTGAAGTACCCCCGAGGTTGCTGCCAGCTGTTCCAGTGCCTCGTCGCGCTCGCGCATTGCGCGGCCGAGTTCCTCCTGGAGGGCTGCATTGGACACGTGTGCGGTCGGCGCTTTGCGAGCCTTGGGCCTAGTCGTGCGCTGCTCCTTGGCCGGTTGTCCGCTTTCACCACGTCGCTGCATGTCGCTCCCCTACGGCGGTTCACGACGATGCTCAATCTTATGCAAATGCTGACCTTCGCGCTATGGGAGCATGTCCGCTTTGGGTCAAAAGCAGACATATGCGCTGCAACAAGCGATGTCCGCTTTACCCCCAATAGCGACCGCGAAAGCAGACATGCCTCAAATGGTCATGTCTGCTTTAGCCCCGAAAGCGAGGTGTGCGCTGATGCATCGTCGGAACGAAAGGACCCCGACACGGATTGTCATCGAAGACGGTCGGCTGCCGCCCAATAAACAATGGCAGGGCCTCGAATATCCAATCAGGAACGCGCGGTTCATTCATGGCCAGCCGAAAAAGGCTAAAAACAATTTTCAAACCGCTCGTCATCGCGGTAGCCGCCATCTATTTTGTCATCGATGCGCTTACTTTATCTGTCCTAAGACCTCTATTGAGGAAAATCGCCAACTTAAGACTCTTTGCCTTTATCGCGCGATGGATCGCTTCACTCAGCCCCTATGCCACTCTTGCATTGTTTCTGATCCCCCTCATTTTGTTAGAACCTGTCAAGCCTTTGAGCGCTTATCTCGTGGCGTCGGGGCAATTTAAGCTCGGCATGCTTGTCCTAGTCGTTGGCGAAATTCTCAAGATCACGATTGTAGAACGCATATTTCATATTGGGCGAGAGAAGCTCTTGACGATTAAAGCGTTCGCGTTGGTTTATAATTTTGTATGGGGATGGCTGAGCTGGATGCAAGCGTTGCCATCATGGCAGGCGGTCAAAGATAATTTTGATCGTTTTATGCACTGGGCGCGCAAACTAAACCATGATGCTCGCGCTCGAAACTTTCGATAGACTTCCCGCTCAATTGACCGCCCGATGGAACATTACCGAAGCTGATTGCTTGACCTTGGCGGAGTAGCTTCAACAGCCAACTCCCCGTCTCCGGCTCTTGGTTATTCATGGCCCCTTTTAGCTTCGAGCCGGAGGCGCCAAACGACCCAGCAGCTTCTCCCCCTTTGTTGTGATGTCCGCTTTACCCCCGAAAGCGGACGTGTGCGGCGCAACTAACAATGTCCGCTAAGGGCGTAAGTTTTGGTCCCGCATCAGTTGAAAGCGAATATTCGGATCGGGATCCGTGCCGCAGAAATGTCCGGTTTGAGCCGTGAGTGGGAACATCCGTCGCTCCCGTCCTGGCGAATGGCGCGCCCGTCCAAGAACGAAGAACACCGTGCGATTTAGTAGTCGGCCTCACGAAGCACCGTGAGCGATCTGGACGCTCGAAGATCTACACTTAAAGAGCTGGTCGGTGTACGAAACGAGCTCTTGGGCAAGGATGAGCAATGACCAAAATCCTCGCGCTGATAGCTGGCATATTCCTGATCGGATTTCCGGCATGGATGATGAAGGAAATGTCCGTTCCTCTGCCAGAGTACCGGAAGGGCGGGTATGCCGATTATGTTCTTTTGGCTTATGAACTGCTCGCCGTTTACGGCAGCGTCTTGCTGGGGATCGCGGTGCATGTCGGGCGCGCGAAATGGAGCGGGCAGTCTTTGTTTCCGTTCGGCCTGTTTAAGGCGGGCATGTGGGGTGTACTGGTTGCTGCTAGCGCATATTTCGTCGCTGGTGGTGTTTATGGCCTGATCAGCTATGGCGCGTTCGACAAGGTGATCGGAGGAACGCTCTGGGGTCTGCTTGCGATTTTTTGGGGTGTCTTCGGCGCTCTGGTGTCGGCTGGGCTAGCGTTGCTGTTTTATGCTTGGCGTGGCTCAGCAGGATACCAGCCACCAGGCAGCGCAGGATTGGGCACGCCGCGTTCGTGATATCGATAGGTCGAAATGTGATCTAAGCAGACATTTTGCGATGCGGAAGCCAAGTCCGCTTTACCCCCGAAAGCAGACATGTGCAGTGCATTAGTCCATGTCCGCTTTGTGCCAATTGCGGACATCGCTTGCCGCGCGGACAGAAATTCACAGCGAGAGCGGCTTATCTGGCCGAGCCCATGAGACCGGAAGCCAGGTTCCGGTTAATTTCGATCAGAATACCGAGGTGATCGGGACGAGGATCCGCTTGCAGCGAGAAGGTGCGCTTTAGAACGAACAGACCAAGATTTGCGACGTTCTCGCGGATTTCTTTCGGAAGCGGATTTTCTGTGCTTGTCACGGACGTCAGAAAGACAGTCCACAGTCAGCGATTCTGCAGCAGAGCATCCTTGAGTTCGTCCGCTTTTGCTTCCCAGTGATCTTGGATCGCCTGTAAGCGCGCGGCGGAATGATACAGGAGATTTGCTTCCATCTCGCGCGGATTGGCAACAATATTTGCGGTCTCGTTGTAGATTTTGGTTGGACTACGCATTGGGCTTCCCGGGTTACAAGCTGAAGTAGGCGTAAGATTCTAGTTTTTCGCGATTTTGTTTTACCGAAAATGAAATCCACGCACGGTCGCGCAGATGTGGCACGCGCGAGATGTCCATCACCTGGTTGAGATGACGGATGTAGTGCAGCTCTTCCTTTGACTGGATGTTGAACTCGGAAAACTCGACACGTCCGTCAAGCAGTTCTGCATCCGAAATGACATCATTGAAGCGGCGCTTCCAGGTCGAATCTTGCGGCGCGACGTCAAGGCCTGCGCCCTCCCCGAAAGGAATCTTGGCACGGTCGCGAATCGACCGTGGTAACCCTGAATAGAGATCGTAGATGTCACGCAATGGCGCCTTGCCGCGTGGCAAGCCGTCAACCTCGTTTACGAGCGCTGCGGCATCGAGACCCAGGGCATATGTGACAACTGCGGGATCGAGAAACGGCTCGCGCATTTCCACCTGATGGCGCATTGAGCAACGGTCGATGCGCTGCAAGCTCACCCGATTCATCAGCTGCAGACATTCATCGCGAAAAGCGCGGCCTTCGATTTCGTCGTTGAAAAACGCCAATTCAAGCGGTGGATAGCCGCAGAACAGTTCATCGGCCCCTTCACCACACAAGGCAACACGATAGCCGTCGTGATGCATCTGTTCGCCGGCCATGAGCGAGCAAATCGCACCGCGCACCAGGTTAGGCTCGAATGACTCGGTAACCTCGATCACATGTCCGAGCTGCGAGAAGATGTCTTCGCTGTCTGGTTCAAACGGCACAAGCCGAAGGTCCACCCCAGCCCGGTCGGCATATTCCGCGGCAAAGGGGTAGTCCGGCGCGCTTGTGGAGCCGACGAAATAACAAGGGGCATCGGATCGAAGCTGCCGCACATAATGTGCGACCAACGTGCTGTCTATGCCGCCGCTGAATAACGTTGCGACTGGCAAGCCGGGCGGCAGTCGCAAGCGCACGGCCTCCGATAACAGGCCGTCCAGCGTAGCGGGGTCATATTGAACAGGTAGATCGGTGCGGGGGTAGATGAGCGATTTGTAGCGGCCGCAACCCTTGCCGGTCACCATGTAGCCCGGTGGCACAAGCAGGACGTCGCCTGCCGGCACCGTTTTCAAAAGCGGTTGAATCTCGGAGCAGAAAAGAAAGCTGTCGGTGGATTGAATAGCATAAAGCGGCTTGACGCCGAATGGATCGCGCGCAGCTAAAAACTCGCCCGACACAACATCGACGGCGACAAAGGCGTACATACCGACCAGACGCTCCAGAGCGTGCGGACCCCAGAATTGAAGCGCGCTGGCAAGAAGCTCGGTATCGGATTCAGTCCTAAAAACTACGCCAAGATTGCTCAGCTCACGTCGCAACTCACAATGGTTGTAGATTTCCCCATTGAAGGCGATTGCAATGCGCCGATCAAAAGACAGCTGCGGTTGTGTTGCGCGCTCGGCGTCGACGATTTGTAGCCGGCGCGTCCCCATTGCCACGTCTTTGCGGAGCGACGCAACCGGATCGGTCACATCACCTCGGTGCAGTATGCCCTGAAGCAGCTTTTGAACTGTGACTGCAGCCTCGGGCCAGCCAATCGCGACTGCAATTCCACACATCCGCGCAGACCGCTATTCGAGCTGAAAATCACCCCGCCTGCGTTGACCATAGTGATGCGCATATGAAATTTAAATTAAGGCTCCGACGGCTGTTGCAACGAGCCGACGCTGGATCGGATCCCTGCCGGTTTTTATATGTACAATTTATGTGCAGATGAATCGGCTTCTTCTGGCCCTGCCTGTGCCATCCGCTTGGGTCAAGAGCCGGCAATATTTGCCGGGCATCACCTCCGCAGCGCAAACATCATGTCCGCTTTACCCCCGAAAGCGGACATGTGCATTGCACCAAGCGATGTCTGCTAAGGGCCAATAGCGGACATCAAGCGGCAATGAGATCAGTTCGCCGCCGCAGCGGTATTGCGTCTAACTTCCGCGATCACCTCGGCAACCTCATCTGCAATCTTTGGCCCATGTGCTCTCATTTCCGAGAATTCGGCTTCCGAAATTAGATCGCGCAGCCCTGATTTGAAGCTGGGCCACTCGCGGACGAACGCCCACCACTTCTTTACTTGTGGCCGGTCTTTAACCCACAGATCAAGAAGCCCGAGATAATCCAATCGCGCTGTGAACGGCATCAGGTTTACGTCAGCGAGGCTGGCATTAGCACCGAGGATCCACGGCCCAGTCTCAGCGAGCCTGTCTTCCAACATCTTGAACGCCCGCTCATAGGCCGCAATCCCGTGTTTGACGAATGGCGACTGCACGCCTAATTCGTAAGTCGACATCAAGCGGTCCCGACGACGTGGATCGCCGATATTACGAAAGCGCTTTTGCCGAATTTCTTCCGGCATATTGCGCATGCGTTCACGAAACATTGCGGAGAAGCTAAGCTCCGTCACTCCTTCGAACAGCCCCTCGTCAACCATTTTGCTCCACAGCCGCATGCGACTTCGCTGCCAAGGATCAGAAGGAATGAGCCGCGGGACCGGAAATGTATCGTCAAGATATTCGCAGATCAGAGTTGACTCGATGATGGGCTTTCCATCATGGACGAGCGTCGGAACGATGCCTTTTGGGTTTAGCTTCAAATATTTCGCGTCGTATTGTTCTGCCTTGAACAAGTCGACCTTGATGGCGTCCCATTCGAGGTTTTTGGCGCGCATCGTAATACGCACCTTTTGGCAGCATACTGAATTACCGAAATCGTAGAGGGTAAGCATCGTCGCCCCCGTAGCTGACGAGCGCACAGCGTAGGGCGACAGCGACCGACGTCAATGTCCGCTTTACCACCGAAAGCGGACATGTGCAGTACACCAGCTCATGTCTGCTATGGGCCAATAGCGGACATTGGTGTTTTATTCGATCACCTCGTTTGCACGCAGCAGAAATGCTTCCGGGATTGCCAGACCGAGTGCTTTGGCCGTGGCCAGATTGATCACCAGGACGAACTTGGTCGGCTGCTCTACCGGCAGGTCGGCGGGCTTCGCACCTTTGAGAATTTTGTCTACTATTTCGCCCGCGCGCCGAAAGAGCTCTCTATTGTCTGTGCCGTAGGACATAAAACCTCCAGCCTCAACGTATTCGCGTAACGCGTTAATTGTCGGCAGCCGCGCGCCCAAGGCACGCGAATTGATGCGAGCAATATTGGCGTTGAACAGCGCGCTCGAGCACACATAGAGCGCCTGTGTGTCGTTTCCCAGTGCATCGAACGCGGGGCTAATATCCTCGGCGCGCCGGATTTCGAGCAACTTTACATCCAAACCAAATTTGCGGGCGACGCCGCGGACCTCTGTCACTTCCAAAACAGAGGCTTGATAGCCAACGTTTGCGATGACCGCTATTCGGCGTAGGCCCGGAAGAATCTCGCGCAAAAGCTCAATCCGCTTGCCCGCTAGTTCGGTCTCCTGGATCGACACGCCGGTAACATTGCCTCCGGGCCGTGCCAGCGAATCAACCATGCCACTGCCAACGGGATCGACTGCGACTGCAAACACAATCGGGATTGTCGAGGTGGCATCCTTCAAAGCAGGCACGGCGCTGCCGACTGTAACAATCACATCCACCTTGAGACGCGCAAACTCCGCCGCGATTTCGCGAAAGCGTTCGGTTCTTCCCTCCGCCCAGCGATATTCGATATTAACTGTGCGTGCCTGAACCCAACCGAGTTCATTTAGCCGCTGGACGAAGGCAGCGGTCCAGTGGGTCCATGCAGACTGTCCTCCGGCACCCAGGAATCCGATTGTCGGCAACTTCGCTGGTTGCGCGCGCGCAGCGATCGGCCATGCCAATGCGCCAGCGAAAAACGCATTGAATTGGCGCCGCCTCATTACCTCTCCCAAAGCTCAGGACAGATCATCGTATCGCTTCGATTGAAGCTAGTTAAGAGATCGTCATGCAAAAGGGCACGTCCACTTTAGCCCCCCCGAAAGCGGACATGTGCAGTGCAACTCGGTATGTCCGCTAAGGGCCAAGAGCGGAAATTCAGCCCGCCTTCTTAGAGGTGTATAGTTCTCGTTTAAGCTGGCTCTGGACCTCTGCTTAGAGCGAGGCCGAGCGAAAGACCCCTTGAGAACGCAAAAGGGAAGGCATCAATGCGCAAATGTGCCTTCGTTGCCGGCGCCACAGGCGCAGCCGCCACTCGCCTTATCGAGGAGCTGTTGCGACAGAAATGGCGCGTGATCGGCGCGAGTCGGAAAGCACCAGCTGATAAGACCGGTGGCGAACTCACCTACCTGGCAGCCGACTTATTGGACGCCGGTGGACTTAAGCTTGCGATCTCACCCTACCGAGACATTACGCATCTCTTTTTCGCTGCGCGTGCCGCTCATGAGGAAACCGGTGTTGAGCCGGTCGCAGAAAACGTGGCGATGCTGCGTAATGCACTCGAGGCTGTGGAAACCACGTCATCGATCCTTGAGCATGTCCACATCGTCGAGGGGACCAAGTGGTACGGCATGCATATCGGTAACTTCAAGACGCCAGCCCGCGAGAATGACCCGCGACACATGCCACCCAATTTCTACTACGATCAGCAAGACCTGATTACCCAGCGTCAGAAGGGCAAGCAGTGGACTTGGTCGGCCTCGCGCCCTTATTTCTTAATCGATTTTGCGCCTGATCGCCCACGCAATGTCGTGTCGGTGATCGGCGCCTATGCTGCAATCTGTCGCGAACTCGGGGTGCCGCTCAACTTTCCTGGCACTGATATATGCTGGAACAGTTTGAGCGAAGCGACAGATGCAAGGCAACTCGCTCGCGCTATGGTGTTTCTGTCAACGTGTCCGAAGGCACATAACGAGGCCTTCAACGTGACAAACGGCGACTTATTTCGCTGGAAGCATCTGTGGTCTCGCATCGCACGCTTTTTCGACATGCCTTGCGGCGAAGTACAGACGCTGGCCCTGGGTCAGTGGATGGAAGACAAAGAGCCGATCTGGGAGCGGATTGTGAGACAGCATAATCTCAAGCCTCGGCGAATAGCCGAAGTGGCGCTCTGGGCCTTTGGCGATTTCGTGCTACGACAGACCTGCGATGTAATCTCAAGCATGACAAAGATCCGCACTGCCGGATTTCATGACACAGTAGATACGGAGGAGTTGTATCTTGCGGTTTTGCAGCAGTATCGCCAGGCGCGCATATTACCATAAGTGGCGAAAAACCTGCAGCTTTGGGTCATAAGCAGACATATGCGGTGCGCCAACCCATGCCGCCTTAAATCGGAAGGAGGTTGCAATGACTGATTTCAAGAGAAGCATTGTAACAAGCATCGATGGTCTCCGGACGCTTTACGCCCAGCCGAACGAGCGCGTTGCCAAGAAACCGATTAACCACGTCAATGAGGTTGGACGCGCGTTCATCGCGGCTTCGCCTTTTCTGGTCCTTGCAACGGGAAGCCGACAAGGTCTGGACTGCTCGCCCAAGGGCGATCAGCCCGGTTTCGTGCAAGTTGCGGAAGATGGTCGGACGCTGTTCATACCGGACCGTCGGGGCAACAATAGGATCGATGGCCTCAGGAACCTTATTGAGGACCCACGTATCGCACTAATTTTCCTCGTGCCCGGAGTAAATGAGACCTATCGAGTGAATGGGCGGGCACACATTTCCCAGGATGCAGATCTCAAGCGGCGATTTGCCGTTAATGGAAAAGAGCCCGCGACGATTATGGTTGTCACGGTCGAGGAGACATTCCAACATTGCGCGAAGGCGCTTGTTCGATCCGACCTATGGAAAGCGGGCAGCCTTGGACGCCCTCAAGGCGTGCCGGCAATTGGCGACTTCGTGGCAGCGCGCAACCCGGAAGTAGACGGTGCCGCATTTACGGCAACTTACAACGAACGAATCCCCGACGAGCTTTACTGAGTAAGCGCAGCTCCTACCAGCAACGAAACCTCGACAGATTTTTGTGTGAGCCATGTCCGCTTTGGTCACCAGCAGACATACGCACTGCTAAAGGGCACGTCCGCTTTACCCCGAATAGCGACCGCGAAAGCGGACTCCCGCAAAAGGTCATGTCCGCTTTACCCCTGTAAGCGGACATGTGCAGCGCACTAGGCCACGTCGGCTAAGGGCCAAAAGCGGACATGAGCAAACAGAAAGACCGCCTCGCGGCGGTCTCTCCGAATTCAATTTTCTTTAGATCACGCAGCTGGTGCTGCTGCTTTCTTCTTCCTACGCCAGCCGAGCAGACCCAACGCGCCTAAGCCGCCGGCAAAGAGCGGGAGTGCGGCGGGAAGCGGTGTCTCACTCGGTACTGGAGTATCCTGGGTGACGCCCATCACCTCTATGCCAGCGACTATAAAAATACTGCTTTGGGTCTTTGACAAATCGACGGGAAACGGTGTGTCCGTGGTGGTACAAAGAAAATCTAGACAGTCAGCCACCGTGAAGTGATTCAGATAAGACAACGACCCAATATCAATTCCAAACGTATAAAACGCGGGCGTGAGTCCTGAAGGTGGCGCGGGTGGAAGAAATACCGTCCAGCTGAAAGAACGTTGAGAGCCGCCGCTTCCAATGTTGAACGAGGCGATCTGACCGACAAATTGATTTGTCGTTAGGTTGGTCTCCGAAACACTGACAGAGCCGCCCAAAAAACTCGCAGACGAATTTAGAACGACCTCGCCATTGAACAGATTGCCGGGTGGATCAAGTGACACGCCCAGATTTAGCGTAAAAGTGATTTCCGCAAGAAAAGTGCTCGGGTCTGGGATAAACGGAGCTACCGGCGAAGTCTGCAAGCCGCTGACAAACACGGCGGCAAAAGTTTGCTGCGCAGAACAGGCCATCGCTAGCGCTGCGGTGTAGGCAATCAATACTTTACGCATGACTTCGACTCCGTAACGGTCAAAGCTCTTGCCGATCTTTTTATTTAGACTTCGAATCGACCCTTTCGCTTCCTCCGCCATCCGAGCAATCCCAACGCGCCTAAGCCACCCGCAAACAGCGGGAGCGCTGCGGGAAGCGGTGTGACCACGTCGCCCGAGATCTGCATCAGATACGGGCCTGAGTCGTTTGTAAAAGTGTTACCTCTTTCAGAATAGAATTCACCTGCAACGCCGGGGCCGGAAATATCAACACTCCATGCCCATGCCGCGTTGGTATTAGCAGAACTCAGCCCGATCCAGTAGCGCGTTGCCGGAGCCAGTGTAAGCGCCAAGGAACTGATCGTAATGACACCCGACGACGGTGAAATCGCGCTGTCGAAAACAGTTGCGATGTGTTGGTTGAGGCTTCCTGGCGCGGTCGTGCCACTGTCATTGTAAAGCGCCACCTCAAAACTGCCCACCGGTGACGCGCCGAACAATCCGACCAGAAGCTGAAGTTGAGTGATGGTGAAACTTGATCCTTGAGTCGAGAACGAGTCGTAGAGCGGGCCAAACGGAAATGGTGATGGAGGCCCAATATTGTCGAAATTCGGATTGGCAGCAGAGAGGTTGTCGTAGAGAACCGCGGCCCCTGCCGGTACGGTGCTGGTCGCAGCCGAAGCGAACGCGCCCGCGAACGCAAACGCGACCACAAATAAATTTCGCGAAATCATGATTTACGCCCCACTGAAACTCAAAGCCGCCTAAGCGTTCGAGCCGAGGCCAAAAGGCCTTGATGCGACGCGGCGACTGTCGCCACAATGGAACTCTGGATAATTGTCGTTTAGCGCGTCAAGACAGCATGTTGCATTCAGGGCAATGCGGCGCGAGAATTTATGCCGCGTTTATTTCAAAATCTGCCATGCATGACGTTTTTGCGCAAAAAGCAGGCATCATGACTCTGGTGACTCGGACAACAATGTGGCTCTGCGCTATCGCCGATGATCTCAAGCAGCCTGATCGGCAATGCATCGCACTGTCCGCTTTGGGTCAAAAGCAGACATGTGCGGCGCAAAACGTCATGTCCGCTTTACGCCCGAAAGCGGACATGTGCGGTGCACTAGCTCATGTCTGCTTTGGGCCAATAGCGGACGCCGCGACCCCATCAGTCAATAATTTCGTTTGCGCGTGCTAACAATTCGCGCGGCAAGCTTAGACCGAGACGCGCCGCTGAGTTGAGATTGACCACCAGCTCAAAACTATCGGGTTCCTGTACGGGCAGATCGGCTGGTTTTGCACCCTTTAGTATTTTGTCCACGTATTCGGCGATCTCGCGACCCCGCTCGGAAAAGTCCGCACTGTAACAAACCACCGCGCCGGTCTTTGCCAAAGACTTATGGTGGGAAAAAGCTGGAATACGATTGTTCAGCGCCAAAGGCACTGTCGTCGGCGGGGCATTTATCAGAACGATGACCGCGTCTGTTTGTTCTTTTTTCATGGTCGCGAATGCATCGTCCAATTCATTCGCTCCGCGAACCAATATCGGTCGGCTATTGATCTGCACCGCTTGCGCGTCCTTTCGAATACGCTCCGCAAATGCGGCGCTGAACGGATCCGTTGCCAGCCCCAGGACGGGGACACGCCGGGCCTTTGGCAGAACTTCCCGAACCACCTCGAGGAGCTTGGAGCCAAGCTCTGCGCTAACCGACGATAATCCCGTCACGTTCCCACCCGGCCTTGCGAGGCTTGCAATCAGCCCGGTCCCCACCGGGTCGCCGACGGGTGCCATGACAATGGGAATATCATGCGTGGCGTTTTTAGCTGCCATCGCAGATGGCGTCAGCGAGGCCACGATAATATCGACTTTACTGCCGACTAGGTCCTTTGCCAGTTCGGGAAGCCGGGTTGCGTCTCCTTGCGCGGAACGGACGACGAATTGAGCGTTACGACCTTCAACATAACCTCGATCTCGAAGAGCCTTAAAAACGGGTCCCATTGGTTCGGCGTCGCCGATAAGCAGAAACCCGATCCGGGCTATTTTCTCCTGCCCATAAGCGGTGAGTGGCCAAGCCGCCGCCGCGGATACCAGACCAATAAATTCCCGCCGCCTCATGTTCGCCCCCGATAGCTTCGAGGGATGGTATCGGTTTAGCGAACATAGATGAAGCGTCAACAGATGTCCGCTTTGGGTCATAAGCGGACATGTGCGGTG
>Ga0207709_10001773_pt1 | contig 14488 bp, 13 predicted proteins | sample KBSM34metaG_FD_184397 | JGI IMG/M metagenome (GOLD analysis project Ga0207709, IMG submission 184397) | Miscanthus rhizosphere microbial communities from Kellogg Biological Station, Michigan, USA - KBS M3-4 metaG (SPAdes) (version 2) | ecosystem: Host-associated > Plants > Roots > Rhizosphere >...
CGGATTGTGGATTTCTGTCGAATTTGTTGTACCCGTTCGTGAATCGCCCCGCTACTTGTCACTTGTCCAGTCATGGGACGGACGGCCCTGGTGGTCGCTCGTCCATGTCGGGGCCGGGACCTGGAACAATCGAGCGGTGCCGGTCCCCGAAGAAGTCCTGTCCCGACTGCGTCGGTTCCCCGACGTGGAGGCGCCGAACCTGTTCGCCGTCGACGGCGCGGATCGGCTGATCCTCGACGAGGCGGGCCCGTCGCTGCTGGGCGCGGCGAGCGGGACGGTGGCGGTGATCGGCGACCACTACGGCGCCCTCACCCTTGGGACGATCGCGGGCTTCGGCGTCACCGACGTCCGGGTTCACCAGGACCCGATCACCGGCGAGCTCGCGCTGTCGCACAACGCCGCGCGAGCCGGACTGAGCGAGGCCTACCGGTCCTGCGGGCTGGACGAGTCCCTGCTCTCGGGGGCGCGGGTGGTGCTGATCCAGCTGCCGCGCAGCCTGGCCGCCCTCGCCGAGATCGCCGAGGCCGTCGCCCGGCATGCCGATCCGGAGGTGGTGATCTACGCGGGCGGCCGCGACAAGCACATCACCCCCGCGATGAACGAGGTGCTCGCCCGCAGCTTCGGCGACGTGCATGCCACCCGTGGCAGGCAGAAGTCCCGGGTGCTCGTCGCCCGCGGCCCGCTCGATCCGCCCGCCGAGCCGACCTACCCGCTGCGCGAGCACCTGGCCGAGCTCGACATGGAGGTGGTCGCGCACGGGGCCGCCTTCGCGGGCACCAAGCTCGACATCGGAACCCGGTTCCTGCTCGACTACCTGCCCCGGATGAACCCGGATGCGCGATCGGCGGTCGACCTCGGTTGTGGCACAGGGATTCTCGCCGTGGCCTTGGCTCGTTCCCGTGCCGACCTGCGGGTGATCGCGACCGATCAGTCCGCCGCGGCTGTCGCGTCGACGGCGGCGACCGCGCACGCGAACGGGGTCGGCGACCGGGTGACCGCGCTGCGAGACGACGTGATGTCCACCCTCGGCGACGCCACCGCCGACCTGATCGTCTGCAATCCGCCGTTCCACGTGGGTGCGGCCGTCCATACCGGGGCGGCGCTGTCGATGTTCCGCGGCGCGGGCCGGGTGCTGCGCGAGGGTGGTGAGCTGTGGACCGTCTACAACTCACACCTGGGATACCGCGGTGCGCTCAGGAAGTCGGTCGGCCCCACCGAACTGATCGGACGGAACCCGAAGTTCACCGTCGCCCGGTCGGTCAAGGGCGTGTGACGGCTCGGCCCGCTACTTGACGGGCCCGCCGCCGATCGGGTCGCCGTCGAACTGGTCGCGGGTGATGCCGAGGTCCTCGATGATGACGCCGTCGACCACCTCCGCCTCGACGGACTCGGGATCGCCCGGCTGCTGACCGTCGTCGTCGAGCGGGGTGTCGGGCTCTTCCTCGGCGAGCCGCTCGTCGAGGGTCTCGCCCGCGGCGGCCTCCGCCGCGGTGGTCCCGAAGCGATCGGCCTCGCTCCAGTGATCGGGGGCGTCGACGACATCATCGCCGTCGTCGTTGCGGACCTCGTCCGAGTCGAGCGACTCGCTGGCGTTGAGGGTCTGGCCCGGGCCGTCCTCGGTGCTCATGAGTCAATAATGCCACCCTTGGGTGCAATGTCGTGCCAGGTGAACCTCGTTTTCGTGCGGGGCGGGCGCGATCCGCGCCCGGTAGAGTCCCCACTGTTCCGGCTGGCGACTCGTTTAAGTTCGAAGCGCTGGGAACTTACGGTCACATGTGAGACGTTTTACCAACAGAACGGGATTTCCCGTCGCGGTCGGGCCACAGCGGCACGGCAGGATCCCCAGGGATCCACCTATAGAAGGGACACGCACGGTGCGCACCACCAGTAACCCGGTGTTCCGCAACCTCCCCAAGCAGGAGGGCAGCGGATACGCCTCGTTCGGTTCTGCCGCGGCAGGCGCGGGGCAGATGACACAGCAGTTCGGTCAGCCCCAGTACACGCAGGCTGAGCCGTACACGACAGGTCCTGCTCAGCGGGCCATGACCATCGACGACGTCGTCACCAAGACGGGCATCACGCTCGGTGTGCTGACGGTCGCGGCGATCATCTCCTACGTGCTCGTCAACTCGAACGTCGACCTCGCGGCGCCGTTCGTGATCGGCGGCGGACTCATCGGGCTGGTCCTGGTCCTGGTCGCGACCTTCGGCCGCAAGATGGACAACCCGGCGATCGTGCTGGCCTACGCCGCGGCGGAGGGCGTCTTCCTTGGCGCGCTGTCGTTCATGTTCACCGACATCACGTTCGGCGGCACCGGCGGCTCCACCCTCATCGCCCAGGCGGTGCTCGGCACCTTCGGCGTGTTCTTCGGCATGCTCGTGGTCTACAAGACCGGCGCCATCCGCGTCACCCCGCGGCTGACCCGGATGATCATCGGCGCACTGATCGGTGTCGTGGTGCTCTCGCTCGGCAACCTGATCGCCAGCTTCTTCACCCCGGGTGGCCTCGGCCTCCGTGACGGCGGCGGACTCGCGATCGTCTTCAGCCTCGTCTGCATCGGCATCGCCGCGTTCAGCTTCCTGCTGGATTTCGACGCCGCCGACCAGCTGATCCGCGCCCAGGCGCCGGAGAAGGCGGCCTGGGGCGTCGCGTTCGGCCTCACCGTCACCCTGGTGTGGCTGTACGTCGAGATCCTGCGACTGCTGAGCTACTTCAACAGCGACTAGTCACCGCACGCCTGACCACGAACGGGCGGTTTCCTGCTCCGTCACTCGACGGATGTTCAGGAAACCGCCCGTTCGGCGTTGTGGAATCGATTCGCGGGTTGTCCACAGGTCGACGGTTCGCCGGGATCGGTGCCTCGCCGACGCGGCATGGTGAGGCGATGGGGGCAGACGACGCACCGTTTCGGGGATCGAGCGCCATCGCGGCGGGGGTGGTCACCGAACACCAGCTATACCACGATTTCGTGCGCCTCTACCAGGGCGTCTACATCAGCAAGCGTGTGGAGATCACCGCAGCCCTGCGCGCACGCGCGGCATCGCTGTTCGCCGGGCCCGACGCGGTCCTGACAGGGTTCTCCGCCGCTGCTCTGCACGGGTCCAGGTGGATCGACGCCAGCGAGCCTGCGGAGGTGATCCGCCCGGGCCATCATCGGGCGACGAGGAAGCTCATCGTCCACGATTGCCGACTCGAACCGGACGAGATCACCGTCGTCGACGGCATTCGAGTGGCCACGGCAGCGCGTGCTGGGTTCGATCTGGGCAGGCGCTTGTCGCGAGTATCCGCGATCGTCGCGTTGGATGCCCTCTGCAACGCGACGGGACTCAAACCCGCCGAGGTCACAAGGCTCGCGGAGCAACACCCACGGGCGCGTGGACTCGTCCGGTTGCGCTCGATCCTCGGCGAGGTGGACGCCGGGGCGGAGTCGCCGCCCGAGACCCATACTCGTCTGGCCATCGTCGACGCGGGTCTGCCGCCGCCTGAAACGCAGATCCCGATCGTCGAGAACGATGGATGGAGGTTCGCGTGTGCGGACCTGGGCTGGCGGGAGTGGTCGGTCCTCGTGGAGTACGACGGAGAACACCACTGGACCGATCGCCGCCAGCGAGCCTGGGACATCGAGCGCTCGGCGCGGATCGAGGCGCTGGGCTGGACCGTGGTGCGGATCGGTGCGGAGCTGCTCTACAACCGGCCGGATGAACTGGTCCGCCGGGTGAGGGCCAAACTCCGCGCGGCTGGGGCTCCGGTATGACGACGAACGGGCGGTTTCCTCGCGGGCCTCTCGGCCGATGCTCAGGAAACCGCCCGTTCGCGGTGGTGCAGAAGGACTAGCTGAGGCGCTCGAGCACCATCGCCATGCCCTGGCCGCCGCCGACGCACATGGTCTCGACGCCGAAGGTCTTGTCCTGCTCACGCAGGTTGTTGAGCAGGGTGTTGGTGATGCGGGCACCGGTCATGCCGAACGGGTGGCCAAGGGCGATCGCGCCACCGGAGACGTTGATCTTGTCCTCGTCCAGGTTCAGCGCGCGGGCGGAGCCGATGACCTGCACCGCGAACGCCTCGTTGATCTCGTACAGGTCGATGTCCGAGGTGGCCATCTTCGCGTAGCCGAGGGCCTTCTTGACGGCCTCGATCGGGCCGAGGCCCATGATCTCGGGGGAGAGGCCGGTCGCGGCGGTCGAGACGACGCGCGCCAGCGGGGTCAGGCCGAGGGCCTTCGCCTTGGTGTCGCTCATGATGACGAGCGCGGCCGCGCCGTCGTTGAGCGGGCAGGCGTTACCGGCGGTGACGGTGCCGTCGGGGCGGAAGACCGGCTTGAGCTGGCTGATCTTGTCGTAGCTGGTGCCTGCGCGCGGGCCGTCGTCGGTGGACACGACGGTGCCGTCGGCGAGGGTGACCGGGGTGATCTCGTTGGCGAAGAAGCCGCGGTTGATGGCCTCCTCCGCGCGGTTCTGGCTGCGGACGCCCCAGCGGTCCTGGTCCTCACGGCTGATGCCGGTCAGCGAGGCGACGTTCTCGGCGGTCTGGCCCATCGAGATGTAGATGTCGGGGGTCAGGCCGTCCTCGCGGGGGTCCTTCCACGCGACGCCACCCTGCGCGGCCAGCTCGGTGCGCGCCTGGGCGTCGGCGTACAGGGCGTTCTTGGTGTTCGGCCAGCCGTCGGCGGTGCCGGTGGTGAAGGACGAGACGGACTCGACGCCCGCCGAGATGAACACGTCGCCCTCGCCCGCGCGGATTGCGTGCATCGCCATCCGGGTGGTCTGCAGCGAGGAGGAGCAGTAGCGGTTGACGGTGACGCCGGGCAGGAAGTCGTAGCCGATCGCGGTGGCGACCACCTTGGCGATGTTGTAGCCCGACTGGCCGCCGGGCTGGCCACAGCCCATCATCAGGTCGTCGATGTCGGCGGGATCGAGCTCCGGGATCTTCGCGAGGGCCGCGGCCACCATCTGGGCGGCCAGGTCGTCGGGACGGATGTCCTTGAGCGAACCCTTGCCGGCCCGGCCGATGGGCGAACGTACAGCGGAGACAATGACGGCCTCAGGCATGAGAACTCCTTGCAGTAATCGGGGTGCATGGTGGGTGCCACACACTGTGGATTTGACCCAGACGTTACGTGGCGCTCGCGGCGCGCTGACGGCGCCGTCGGTCATCGACGATCTTGAGCACTCCGGAGGTCGGTTCCGGGGCCACCTGATCGGCCCCCGGCTCGCCCCTGCTGGCCCGGCGCTCGGTGTCGCGGCGCCACAGGAAGCGGTTCGCGGCCTCGGTGATCCGGGCGGAGATCCGGCGCGACTCGGCGGCCTCGGAGACCTCGGGCAGCTCGGGCAGCGGACCGCCCTCCCATTCCCCGAGCGCGCTGGCGAGGACGGGGAGCAACTGCTGGGCCGCGAGCTCGTACCCGGCCGCGGAGGGATGGAAGTGGTCGGCGGAGAACATGGTGTCCGGGGCGGCCAGGAACTCCGGCGCGAGCAGGTCTGCGAGGGCGACGGGATGGCCGCCTGCCCGCAGCACCGCCGCCGCCTGCGCGCGGGCCAGCCGGTGGCCCCACTCGCGAACCACCGACCGCAGCGGCTGCGGGATCGCCGTGACCACCCCCAGGTCCGGACAGGTGCCGACGACCACAACCGCGCCGGCCTGGCGGAGCCGCGCCACCGCGTCGCCGAGCCTGCGGGCGGACGAGTGGATCGAGTTCTTGGCGGTGACGTCGTTGGCGCCCACCAGGATCACCGCGGCGTCCGGTGGCGGGCCCGCGATGAACATGGCATCGACCTGACCCTTGAGCCCCTTCGAGGTGGCGCCGCCGATCGCCTTGGTGGACAACCAGATCCGCTTGCCCGTCTCCTCGGCGAGGCCGCGGGCGATCCGCACCCCTGGCACCTCGTCCGGGACCGCGCAGCCGACCCCGGCCGCGGTCGAGTCGCCGAAGATCATCAGGTGGATGTCGAACTCCGCGCCGAGGCGCCAGCGCTCGGGGGCCTCGCACCCGGGCGTGTAGATGCCGTCGGCCTCGGGTGGTTTGGCGACGTTGCGGCCGATCACGCCGCGCGCGGCGGTGGCCTGGCCCATCAGGTAGTTGTAGAGCGCCCACGACGCGGTGCCTGCCGAGGACCCCGCGACGACCGCGGCCGCGCTTGCTTTCGCGGCCGTTTTCCATCCGCTGGTGGGCACCGGATCCACCCTCCGCTCGTCGCGAGTGCTACCGGCCACAAATCTAGTGCGAAAGCCCGCGCCGCGTGGGGTCTGCGCTCGGGGACCCGACATCGAGATCGGAGCGGGCGGAGCGACCCCCGAGAAGGGACCTGGTGTTGCCCCCGTCGCGCGCTCTGGGACCATGTAGGCATGCGCATCGCGGATCATGTCACCGACCTCATCGGAAATACTCCGCTGGTCAAGCTGAACTCGGTGGTCGAGCCCGGCTCGGGCCTGGTGGCCGCCAAGATCGAGTACCTCAACCCGGGCGGCAGCTCCAAGGACCGGATCGCGGTCAAGATGATCGACGCCGCCGAGGCGTCGGGCGAGCTGAAGCCCGGCGGGACCATCGTCGAGCCGACGTCGGGCAACACCGGCATCGGGCTGGCACTGGTCGCGCAGCAGCGCGGCTACAAGTGCGTCTTCGTCTGCCCGGACAAGGTCAGCGAGGACAAGCGCAACGTCCTCAAGGCATACGGCGCCGAGGTCGTGGTGTGCCCGACCGCGGTGGCACCGGAGCACCCGGACAGCTACTACAACGTCTCCGACCGCCTGGCCCGCGAGCTGCCCGGCGGCTGGAAGCCCAACCAGTACTCCAACCCGGGCGGGCCTGCGAGCCACTACGAGACCACGGGCCCCGAGATCTGGCGGGACACCGAGGGCAAGATCACGCACTTCGTGGCGGGCGTCGGCACCGGCGGCACGATCACCGGCACCGGTCGCTACCTCAAGGAGGTCTCCGGCGGCAAGGTCAAGGTCATCGGCGCGGATCCTGAGGGCTCGGTGTACTCGGGCGGCACCGGACGGCCGTACCTGGTCGAGGGCGTCGGCGAGGACTTCTGGCCCACCGCCTACGACCCCTCGGTCCCCGACGAGATCATTGCGGTCTCCGATGCCGACTCCTTCGACATGACGCGGCGCCTGGCCCGCGAGGAGGGCCTGCTGGTCGGCGGCTCCTGCGGCATGGCCGTGGTGGCCGCGCTGCGGGTCGCCGAGCGCGAGCCCGACGCGGTGATCGTGGTGCTGCTGCCCGACGGCGGCCGCGGCTACCTGTCGAAGATCTTCAACGACAAGTGGATGGCCTCGTACGGCTTCCTGCGCACCCCGCTGGACGGCAAGGTCCACGAGCCGACCGTCGGCGACGTGCTGCGTGGCAAGTCGGGCGAGCTGCCCGACCTGGTGCACACGCATCCGTCGGAGACGCTGCGCGACGCGATCGAGATCCTGCGCGAGTACGGCGTCTCGCAGATGCCGGTCGTCGGTGCCGAGCCGCCGGTGATGGCGGGCGAGGTCGCGGGCAGCGTCACCGAGCGGGACCTGCTCTCGGCGGTGTTCGAGGGCCGGGCGCAACTCGCCGATCCGGTCGCCAAGCACATGAGCCCTCCGTTCCCGCTGATCGGCTCGGGCGAGCCGGTGACCGCCGCGACCAAGGCGCTCGGCGACTCGGACGCGCTGATGGTGGTCGACGACGGCAAGCCCGTCGGCGTCATCACCCGGCACGACCTGCTCGGATTCCTCAGCGCCGGGGGATAGCTCGACCCGGGCCGCCCCGCCCGGGTGCCGTTAGGATCCCCGCATGGGGGAGATGAGATCTCGGGTGGGGATGGTCGCCGCGGCGACCGCGGTGCTGGTGTCCGGATGTTCGACGGTGACCAGTGGGACACCGGTCGCGGAGTCAGAGGGTTCGGACGGCGGTGCGGCGGTGGCGCTGTCCGCGGGCGAAGCGCCGGACTGCGCCACGATGGCCGGGGCGTTGGGCGGCTTGGTGGCCGGCATGCCGCTGGCCAACCAGGGCACGCTGCCGGGCTCCACCGACCCGCTCTGCCTGTGGGCGGACGGGGACTTCACCGGGACCCAGCGCAATCTCTTCGTCAGCGTCAAGGCCAACGGGTTCACCGAGGCGATGCTCGAGGCCTCCAGGGGGAAGACGAGCCTCGGCGTGGTCGACGAGCCGCGCGCCGACGCGCTGGGTGGGCTCGTGATCAAGGTCAACGACACCGTGTACACGCTGACGATGGCCGGTCGCAGTGTCGATGCCGGCAGCCACGGCAGCCAGGGATACACGGAATCGGAGTACATCGACGCGCTGGTCTCGGTTGCCCGATTACTGACCGAATAGCGGCTCGCTAGGCTTACCGGCATGAGCGAGCACAGCAACGCAGAGCAGGGGTTCTCCACCAGGGCCGTTCACGCCGGGTACGAGCCGGATCCGCTGACCGGCGCGGTGAACGTGCCGATCTACGCCAGCTCGACCTTCGCCCAGGACGGCGTCGGCGGGATGCGGAGCGGGTTCGAGTACGCGCGCACCGGGAACCCGACCCGGCGTCCGCTCGAGGCCAACCTCGCCGCCCTCGAGTCGGGCACCTATGGTCGCGCGTTCGCGTCCGGCATGGCGGCCACGGACTGCCTGCTGCGCTCGGTCCTGCGCCCCGGTGATCACCTGGTGATCCCGAACGATGCCTACGGCGGCACCTTCCGGCTGATCGACAAGGTGTTCACCCAGTGGGGCATCGAGCACACTCCGGCCGCGGTGTCCGATGTGGACGCGGTCCGCGCCGCGATCCGCCCGAACACCAAGCTGGTGTGGGTGGAGACCCCGACCAACCCGCTGCTCAACATCGGCGACATCGAGGCGCTGGCCGGAGTCGCGCACGAGGCCGGGGCAAAGCTGGTGGTGGACAACACCTTCGCGTCGCCGTACCTGCAGCAGCCGCTCGGCCTCGGTGCGGACATCGCGCTGCATTCGACCACCAAGTACATCGGCGGGCACTCCGACGTCGTCGGCGGCGCGCTCATCACCGACGACGAGGAACTCGACACCGCCTTCGCGTTCCTGCAGAACGGCGCGGGCGCGGTGCCCGGCCCGTTCGACGCGTACCTGACCATGCGCGGCATCAAGACCCTCGCGCTGCGGATGGAGCGGCACAGCGAGAACGCCGAGCAGATCGTCGACCTGCTCACCGGCCACGCCGCGGTCTCGCAGGTGATCTACCCGGGTCTCGAGTCGCACCCGGGCCACAAGGTCGCGGCCAAGCAGATGCGTCGCTTCGGCGGCATGATCTCGGTGCGTCTCAAGGGCGGCAAGCAGGCCGCGCTCGACTTCTGCTCGCGGACTGAGATCTTCACGCTCGCCGAGTCCCTCGGCGGTGTCGAGTCGCTGATCGAGCACCCCGGCGCGATGACCCACGCGTCGACCGCGGGCTCCGCGCTCGAGGTGCCGGACGACCTGGTCCGGCTCTCGGTCGGCATCGAGGACGCCGCCGACCTCATCGCCGATGTGGAGCAGGCACTGAAGTAGGCAGCTCCGCTGCCCGTGCGCGGTTGACGAGTCCTGAGACTCGTCAACCGCGCACGGGCGCCGCAGGCGCCTTACGCTGGCGCTGTGGAACTCGTGACGAGGGAACAGATCGCGGCGGCGGCCGACCGACTCGCCCCGGTGATGCGCAGGACACCGATGGTCGCGTCGCGGGTGCTCTCGGAGCGCTGCGCCCACGACGTGTGGCTCAAGTGTGAAAACCTTCAGCGCACAGGCTCTTTCAAACCTCGTGGCGCCTACAACCGGATCGCGAACCTGACCCCCGAGCAGCGGGCGGGCGGTGTGGTGGCAGCCAGCGCAGGCAACCATGCGCAGGGTGTCGCCTGGGCCGCCAGCCGGCTCGGCATCGAGTCCACGGTCTTCATGCCGGTCGGCGCGGCGCTGCCGAAGCTCGTCGCGACCAAGGCGTACGGTGCGACGGTCCACCTGCGCGGTCACACCGTCGACGAGGCACTCGTGGCAGCCAAGGAGTTCGCCGCCGCGACCGGGGCCGTGCTCATCCACCCGTTCGATCACGTCGACGTGGTCGCGGGCCAGGCCACCGTCGGGCTGGAGATCCTCGAGCAGCTGCCGGAGGTCGGGACCATCGTGGTGCCGACCGGCGGTGGCGGTCTGCTCGCCGGGATCGCGGCGGCGGTCCGGGACTCGGGCCGCCGGGTGCGCCTCGTCGGCGTGCAGGCCGAGCAGGCGGCGGCCTGGCCGAGGTCGCTCGCCGAGGGCGCCCCCGTCGAGGCGGAGGCCCTGTCCACCATGGCCGACGGAATCGCCATCGGACTCCCGGGTGCGGTGCCGTTCGCGCACGTCGACGCCCTGGTGGACGAGGTGGTCACGGTCAGTGAAGACGCGCTGTCCCGGGCCCTGTTGCTGTGCAGCGAGCGGGCCAAGCTGATCGTCGAGCCGGCGGGGGCGGCAGCGGTGGCCGCCCTGATGAGCTGCGCGGCGGAACAGCTGCGGCTGGAGGGGACCGTGTGCGCGGTGTTGTCCGGCGGCAACATCGACCCGTTGCTGCTCACCCACGTGATCACCCACGGCCTGCGGGCCGCCGGGCGCTACCTGGTCGTGCGGGTCACCATCCCGGACCGCCCGGGTGGGCTGGTGCGGCTACTCGGCGTGGTGAGCGAGCGCGGCGCCAGCGTGGTGGACGTGGTGCACTCGCGGACCGCCCGCGACCTCGGCCTGGACGAGGTGGAGGTGCTGTTGACTCTGGAAACGAGGGGGCCCGACCACCGCGACGAGGTGCTGGGCGCCCTCGACACCGCCGGCTTCGCCGTGCGGGTGCAGGAGTAGGCGCTCCGCGCCCGTGCGCGGTTGACGAGTCCCCACACTCGTCAACCGCGCACGGGCGGCGCAGCCGCCTAGGCGATGGTCGCGTTCGCGACCGGGACGTCGAACACCCGGCACCAGATGAGCACCGTGCTGGCCTGGCCGATCTGGATCTCGGCGGGCAGCTCGTAGTTCTGGTCGCCGCGGCTGCCCTTCAACGCCCCCAGCCGGACCGGCTCTGGGCTCCGGACATCGGCCCCGTCGATGAGGTGCACGAAGTAGTCGGGTCCCGCCTCGACCTCGAAGTTCTCGAAGCGCAGCACGCGGCGGCCGTCGCCCAGGTCCAGTAGCCGTGCGGAACCCGTTGCGTCGTGGTCGATTCCGACGAACTTCGCGGCGCCGATCTCGTGCGCGCCGCCCGGGTGGTCCCCGCCCGGTTCGAGCACGGCCACCCCGACGAGTGGATCGGGTTCTCGAACGTCGGTGCCGCGGAACGTCGGCACGATGACGAGCGCGATGACCGCGGCGGCGAGCAGGGTCTGCGCGAGCGCGCCGATCCAGACGTGGCGGGTCAGCCGGTAGAGCGTCCAGCCGAGCAGCAGGAACAGGGCGAGGGTGGCCGCGCCGATGGCGAGCGTCCGGGGATGGGTGGAGGTGTTCGAGATGAGGTTCGGCGGGATCTCGTAGATCAGGGCGAGGGCACCCACGGCCAGGCCCGCGGCGATCAGGACGAGCAGCGATCCGGTCAGCCACCGTCGACGGCGGAAGGGGCCGATCTCGGGCCCGGATCGCATCGCCATGTCGTCAAGCGTAGGCACGGGTGCTCGCCACGGTGGCGTTGTTCTCGTGCGCGATGACGCGGTCGATCACGGCCAGCCGCAGAGCCGGGTGACCCGGAAGTCCTGGTCCACCAGCCTGGCCGGCATCCCGAGCTCCTCGAGCCAGGCGAGCGTCTCCTCGCCCCCGCGGACCGCCGCCCTGCTCGCCGCGGCGGCGGCCAGGGCGGAGCCCGCGACCACGGACACGGTGCGCCAGTGCGGCGCCCCGGCGGGATCCGGGTGCAGCGGGCTGACCGTGCTGGCGGTCGCGAGGCCGGAGCCGGACGGGATCGAGACCTGACACGACGGGTCGCCGGGCAGGTCCTCGACCTTGATCTGCCAGCCGCTGCGCGGCTCCGGACCCGCGGTCGCCACGTCGCCGCCGAGGCTGACCAGCACCCCGCAGCCGAGCAGCTCGGCGACGGCGGTGGCGCAGCGGTCGGCCGTGACGGAGCGGGCGGTCGCGGACACGTCGAGGGTCAGCCCGGCGGGGAGGGTGACGTCGTGGCCGCGGACGGTCACGGAGCGCCACCGGTCCGGTTGCGTGCCGCCGACGGTGGGGTCGAGGACGCCCGCCGTCAGCTCGGCGGCCAGGAGGGCCCTGCTGACCTGCTCGGCGAGCAGGACGCTCACCCGGGTCGTGGTGCCCGCGGACCGGTTGAGTGCCGCGATCTCGGAGTCTTCCCGGGTGGCACTGGTCGCGACGTCGGCGGCGGCCAGGTGGCCGCGGACCATGTTCCAGGCGGATTCCAGCATGTCGGGGTCTGCCACGACCACCGTCGCGCGCACACCCCACATCGACCAGCTCTTCGCGGCCTTGTCCGCCGCGAGGGTCACGACCCGCCCGAGATCACGTCGAACTGCCCGGCGCCCCGGGTGACGACCGGGCCTGCGCCGTTCGAGCGGTTCGAATCGGCGGCGATGACCGTCCCCGAATCCGAGGAGGGGGCGTCTCCGAGCGCGAACGAGGCGCCGGCGAGGGACCCGACGCTGAGCGCACCGACGATGCCGGACGCCGCGACAGCACGGCGGAATCGGGACGTCCGGTGGGGCTGCTCTGCGGGTCGCTCGCTCATGACGACCAGGATCCACCGCGAGCCTGAGAGAGACCTGAGGGTCTGCTGAAATTCTGGTTCTTGGCCTGAAATGTCGCGGTGCGCGGGCATACGCTCCGTGAGTGCGCAGTTTTCCCCGCCCGAAGTGGGCCGATCCGCCGGCAGATGCACAGTCGGCGGCGGCTAACGCCGGACCGGCACGCCGCGATACAGGCGTCGTGTGGGTTCGGGAAACACGGTTCGATCGATGTGATCGAAATCGCCCCGCGGCCGGGTCGGGGGACCTAGCGTTGCACCTGATAGCCCGCTCGAAGTTTGGAGTTGCGAATGCCGGTTGATCCAACGGCGGTGATCGTGGCAGTTGCCACTGCCCTCGGCGGCCTCGTTCAAGGGGCCGACATCCCATTACCGGTGAAGGATCAAGCAGCACAAGCGATTCAGTCTTTCGAGGCGTCGGCACCCGCGGCGTCGCAGCAGATCAACGACGTCATCGGCATGTTGCCCCAGAATATGCAGGGTCAGGCACAGCAGGCCGTCGCGGATGCTGCTGCCGCAGTGGAGGATTCAATCAAGCCGTACCTCCCACCTGCCCCGCAGATTGCACCGGGGGTGCCGGCCGTGCCGCCGCCCGCGGTGGTCGCGCCGCCGGTGCCGGAGGCGCCCCGCTACACGGCGCCGCCCGCGCTGCAGGCGACCCCGATCGGCGGCGACCCGAGCCGGATGCTGCCCGACGCATTGACGGACCTTCCCGAGATGGTGATGGCCCCGATCGGCGCGATCGCGGTCTTCGTGCCGTGGCTGAAGAAGGCGGGCGAGATCTGTGAGGGCATCAAGCCCCCGGTCCTCGCCGCGCTCTATTCGGCGGAGAACGGTTTCCGGTACGGCCCGACGGCGCCGGTGTCCAGGGACGGAGCGCGCGGGCCGGGCCAGTTCATGCCCGGCACCTGGGCCAAGTACGGCAAGGACGCCGACGGCGACGGCAAGGCGGACATCCTCGGCGTCGCGGACTCGGTGATGGCGTCGGGGCACCTGCTCTGCGACATGTACACCGAGATCGAGGGCTGGCAGAAGCAGGGCCTGGTCAAGGGCGACACCCTCGATCTGGCCATCGCCGGGTACAACGCGGGGGTCGGGGCCGTGCGGCGGTCCGGCGGGATGCCGTCCGGGCTGCCCGACTACGAGAACCAGACCAAGCCGTACGTGAAGAAGATCCGGGCCAGCGAGGCTCGATTCGCGGGGATCCTCACCCCGTTCGTCGGCGGCAACTTCGGCGACGGGATCGGCGGCAAGATCGTCGAGGCCGCGCTCCGCTACCTGGGCCTGCCCTACGTCTGGGGTGGCGGCAACATCAACGGGCCCTCCGGCGGTGGCTTCGACTGCTCCGGGCTGACGTCCTACGCGGTGTACGCCGCAACCGGCGACCTGCTGAAGCTGCCGCGGACCTCGGAGACCCAGTGGAACGTCGGCGAGGAGATCCCGCTGGCCGAGGCCAGACCCGGAGACCTGCTGTTCGGCAACTGGCAGTCGGGTGGGCCGGGGCACGTCGCGATCTACATCGGCAACGGGCAGATGGTGCACGCCCCGCAGACCGGTGACGTGGTCCGGGTCGGGCCGGTGTTCGACGGGATGAAGGTCCGCCGGATGGTGTGACGCGGCTCCGCCGCAGTTCGCTACTGCTGGAGCGGCGGCGCGGCGACAGCCGGAGCTGGGTCGATGGATGTGGTCGTCGACGCGCTCGCCGGGGAGGTGGCCGCGCTCGACGGCGTCACCGGCGAGGTCGAGATCGGCGGTGCGACGGTTGTGGTGGCCGGGGGAACCGTCCAGTTGCTGCCGATCCCGCAGAC
>Ga0207709_10001778_pt1 | contig 14459 bp, 15 predicted proteins | sample KBSM34metaG_FD_184397 | JGI IMG/M metagenome (GOLD analysis project Ga0207709, IMG submission 184397) | Miscanthus rhizosphere microbial communities from Kellogg Biological Station, Michigan, USA - KBS M3-4 metaG (SPAdes) (version 2) | ecosystem: Host-associated > Plants > Roots > Rhizosphere >...
CGTGGGTCTCTTGTGGGTTCTGACTGGGCCACAGTCGAGACATGATAGCCCATAAACCTCCAAATCCACACGGACGCACACCATTTAAGAACCAATCCGTAAAAGATCCGTGTAATCTGCGGCCGCGCTTGACCATCGACGCTCAGGCGGGCAAGATCGGTCGGCAATGTCGTTCCAACGCCTCGCCCAGTTTTTGTTCCTATTAACAGGGTTGTGCCTTTCAGCATTTGCCCAGGGGTTTAAATCCGAGCTCGAAGCACCTGAAAAAGTCTCGCTCGTCGTGAAGAATCTCGACGGACGAGTCAGCGTAGTTGCGTCTGAAGAGCAACAAAAAAAGGTGACGATTGATGCCCGTTCGACCGGGTTGGAAGTGGCGCCTGACGACGTCAAAGTGGTGTCGAAGGGGGGCACGTTCCAGATCGACGTGCGTCCGCGCGGCGAGAAGAATCGCATCGATATCGTCGTCACGATACCAACGCGTTCGAAGGTCGAAGTCGAAGGACAGGCGGGCGCAGTTGATGTGATTGGCAGCGTTGAGTCGGCCGTGGTGAAGACTGACACGGGCACGATTCACGCCGACGTGCCGCTCGAAGCAGTCAAGTTCAACTTCGTTTGGGAAGCCAGTAAACCGCGTTACATGAGCGACGTCGAACTGCCGCCGATTAAGGAGAAGGCGGGCGGCGTTTACAGGTTGTCAGGCCGGCTCGGCGAGAAAAGCGTTAAGAAGGAAGACGGGCTCGTCGCGTTGGACTTTCGCACACAACGCGGCGTTGTGCTTTTGAACATCGATCCCGAGCGAGCTCCGGCTGATCTGCGTGAGCGTCCTTTGACTCAAGCGGCACAGTCGATTGTTCGCGGCGGCGATCCGTCTCTCGTTGAGGCAATTCGAAAAGTTTCGCCGAAGATGTTTGGCGACTACGCCAAGACGCTGCCGCCGCCGGAGAAAGAACCCTCGCTGCTGAAGGGCGGCACTGTTCCTGGCCGGCTTGTTACTGCGGTGGCGCCGCAGTTGATGCGATTCAACGCCAGCGTCACCGATCGTAACGGACGCGCGATCGGCGGCATGCGCGAGTCGGACTTTACAGTTTGGGAAAACGGAATCGAGCGCCGTGTCACGAGTGTTGCCCCTGCGAATGAGCCGTTCAATCTGGTGTTGTTGCTGGACGTTTCGGGCAGCATCGAGGAGCGAATGGACTTCATTCGCAAGGCCGCGCGCGATTTCCTGCGCACGACCAGTCCTCAGGACAAGATTTCGATTATCAGTTTTCGCGACGACATTCAGGTGATTTCAGACTTCAGCACCGATCGTGAACTGCTCTCGCGGAAGCTCGATGAGATTGATGCGGGCGGCGGCACGGCACTTTATGATGCGCTTGGTTACGTTTTGAGCGAACAAATCAAACGTTTGCGTGGCGAGCGCACGGCGATCGTCGTAATGTCAGATGGCGACGACAACAAGTCGTTTCTACCGTTTCCGGCGATTCTGGATGCGCTGAGTGAGTCGGGCGCGCTCGTCTATCCGCTTTATGTGCCGTCGGGTTTGATTCCAGAGGCGAGTGTGCCGCGACCGGAGATCACCATCGATCCTTTGCGTACGCGTTATCTCACGCTGACTACGCGTGCGGATGAAGAAGGACGCAAGCTCGCCGCCGCTTCAGGTGGAATCTACTATCCGATTCGTCGTCTCGAGGATTTGCAAAAGGCGTACGACGACGTTGTGGCCCAGTTACGATCAGCTTACACGATTACTTATGCGTCGAACTCCGTCTCGTCGTCACCTCGCGTTCGCGTGCGAACCAACCGCGATGGCGCGTCGGTGCGATTGAGCCCAGTAGTGGAACTAAATAATCCGTGAATATCCTGGCTAAATCCGTTTAATCCTGTGAACCAACCCCTCTTCAACGCGCTATTCGATGAACCTGAGCGCCGCCCGTTAACTGTCTCCCAACTCACAAACTCGATCAGAATCGCTCTCGAATCGCGCTTCGTCTCCGTCTGGGTTGAAGGTGAAATTTCAAACTTCAAAGATCATTCTTCCGGTCACTGGTACTTCACGCTCAAAGACGAAAACGCACAACTGCGCGCGAAGTGCTTCCGCTCAACCAACACGCGCATTCGTTTTCGTCCCGCTAACGGTTTGAAAGTCCGCGCGCGCGGAAAGCTTTCCGTTTATGCACCGCGTGGTGAGTATGAGCTCGTCGTTGACGCACTCGACCCAGTCGGCGCGGGTGCCCTTCAGATCGCGTTTGAACAGCTCCGCGAGCGTCTCCAGAAAGAAGGACTGTTTGCGAAAGAGTTAAAGCGGCCATTGCCCGTTTTTCCGCGGCGTGTCGGCGTTGTCACGTCGCCAACAGGAGCGGCGATTCGCGACATTCTGAACGTAATCTCGCGGCGCACAAGAACAGTTCACGTTTTGTTTTCACCGGCAAAGGTCCAGGGCGATGCGGCGGGGTCAGATATCGCGCGTGCGATTCGTTTCATCAACGCCTACCACGAGCGCGCCGTGCGCGAAGGTCGTCCTGCCGACGCGGTCGACGTGTTGATTGTTGGCCGCGGCGGTGGTTCGACGGAAGACTTGTGGGCATTCAACACGGAAGAAGTCGCGCGCGCGATTCGCAAGTCGGCGATTCCTGTGATCTCAGCCGTGGGCCATGAAACTGATTTCACCATTGCCGACTTCGTCGCGGATGTTCGCGCGGCGACGCCTTCGGCAGCAGCTGAGATTGTCGCCGCGCGTGAAGATCAGATCTGTTCGGCGTTGGACCACATGGGCCGGCAACTCGTGAGACTGACGAAGTATCAGATCGTCAACTTACGCGCGCGAGTACAACAGCAGGCACTCTCACACGCCTTCGATGAAGTAAAATCGCGTTTGAACAACGCCCGCGCGCGGCTCGACGCAGCATCATCCGCTTGCGATGGAGCGCTCGCCGAGAAGTTGCAGGAGGGACGCGAACGGCTCGGCCTCGCGGCTGCGTCGCTTGACGCTCTGTCGCCGCTTGGAGTATTGCAACGAGGATACGCGATAGCGCAGGATGCGTCGGGGAAACTTTTGCGTGATGCGGCCTCGGTGTCTCCCGGGGATGCTGTTAGCGTGCGTTTGCAAAAGGGAAAACTTGCAACACGGATCGAACGGATCGAAGCCACGGATTAATGCGTCAGCGAATTGTAATTAATCTCGACGGGCAGAGGGTGGACGGAACAAAGCCTGAAAGAAAACGCAGGCGCTGGCCGCGTGTGCTCGCCATACTCGCGTTGTTGGTTTTGATTGGCGTGGCGGGAGTGGCGGTCGGAGGATTTCTTTGGTGGCGGCATTATCAAACGACTCCTGCTTACGCGGCGATTCTGCTCGTCGATGCGGCACAACGAAACGACGTCGCCGCATTTGAAAAGCTGATTAACGACGACGAAGTCGCTAAAAATATGGTCGCGAGCGTGAGTCAGAAAGCAGCGGCCCGCTACGGTTACGCGCTGAACAGTTCAATTCAACAGCGGATCGATGGCTTAATGCCATCGTTGTTGCCGCAGTTGAAGCAAACGATTCACGCAGAAGTGGTGAAGGAGCTACAGGAGTTTGCCGCGAAGTCAGAACCGCGTCCGTTTATCCTGCTGGTTATTACAGTGCCGCGGTTGATGACCGTGACGACGGAAGGCGATACTGCGAAAGTCAAAGCTCCGCTGCCTGAGCGGACGATTGAACTAACGATGCAGCGCGACGCAGAACACTGGAAGGTAACGGAAGTCAAAGACGACGTGCTGGTCCAACGCGTTGTTGATAATGTGATGAAGGAGTTGCCGGCTATCGGCCCTCTGGATGCAAACAGTCCGTTGCTGAAGAAATCGCAGCGGAAGAGCCGACGTAATAAATAGCGTCGTAACAGATAAATGGAAAACAGCAAAGAACAGGGCCGCTCGTTTGAAGCTTCGCTCGAAGCACTCGAGCAGATCGTGCGGCAATTGGAAGACGGCGACTTGCCGCTCGAAAAGAGTCTGGAGTTGTTCGAGCAGGGCATCCGGCTTTCGCGCGAATGCCAGGAGCGGCTCAGCCAGGCCGAACGACGAATAGAGATTCTCCTGCGTGACAATCAGGGCAGACCAGTTGCAGCCGCGTTTAAGGAACCACCCGCAGAAGCAACGAATGGTCGGACGGGCGAAGCGGACAGTTGAAAGATGCCACGACCATCAAAAGCTTCTCTCAGTAACTCATTGGAACTCGACAGCCTTTTGGCAGGCAGTCGCGCGCTTGTCGAAGTCGAACTCAACGAGCTGCTCCCGTCATCGGCGGCTGCGCCGGAAAAGATTCACCAGGCAATTCGCTGGAGCGTGTTCGCCGGTGGAAAGCGTTTTCGACCTGCGCTGCTGCTGGCTGTCGGCCAGGCCTTTGACGCGCCGTTTGAGGCTTTGATCGGGACTGCGTGCGCGTTTGAGATGGTCCACACCTACTCGTTGATCCACGACGATCTTCCGGCGATGGACAACGACGATTTGCGACGCGGCAGACCAACGTGCCACGTCCGCTTTGACGAAGCTACTGCGATTCTCGCCGGCGACGCGCTCCAAACTCTCGCCTTCAAAACTATTGCTGAAGACGACTGCATAAACCCTGAAACACGAATTTACGTCATTTCAGAGCTCGGTCGCGCCGCCGCAACGCCGCACGGAATGGTGGCAGGCCAGGCGCTCGATATGGAAGCAGAGACGCGTCAGGTAAATGGCGCGCAACTCGAGGAGATACACCGGCTCAAGACGGGTGCATTGATCGTTGCCGCTGCACGTTGTGGGGCAATCATCGGAAAGGCGAGCGACGAGGAGCTTGAGGCTGTCACGAGCTATGGCGCACATCTCGGCCTGTTGTTTCAGATCACGGACGATTTTCTTGACGTGACTGCAACCGCGGAAGATCTCGGCAAGACGCCCGGGAAAGACGCACGCTCAAACAAAGCCACCTACCCGGCTCTACACGGAATGGAAGAGACGCGTGCGGCAGCCCAGCAAGCACACCGCGACGCAATCGCAGCTCTCGATCAAATCAATCGCCCTACTGAAACTTTGCGCCGCATCGCGGATTTCATCCTTAATCGCACCGGGTAAAAATCCGATTTAAGATCCGCGTTCATCCGCGTTACTCATAAGCCAAGGCCTCACGCACCGTCGTTCGTGATGCCTTCCACGCCGGCAGGAAGCTCGCCAACGCACTCAACCCAATCGAAACCAACAACCAGATCACAAGTCCCAATGGCTCAAACGTAAAATCCAATCCACTCCGAAACATCACCTGAACCAGAAAGTCACCAATCGCCTTGCTGATCGGCCACGCCAGCAGCGCCGCGATAATCCAGCTCAGTAAACCGATGACAATCCCCTCCGCCACAATCATTAGCCAAATAAGTCGCGGCGTCGCGCCTAGCGCCCGCATGACTCCCATCTCGCGCCGACGCTCGAGCACGTTCAGACTCATCGTCGTCATCAGTCCCAGCCCACCGACACCACCCACAATCACCGACGTCACGATCAGAAACACGTAAATCATCAGCATGTGCTGGTCGAAACCGAACCGGCTTTCGCTCTTCGTCGAGCTTGCACGTGCCCGCACACCTTGTTGCTCCAGATTTCGATCCAACTCCGCCCTCAACGCACTGATTGAATCAGGATCTGTGTTATCGAGCGCTAGTCGCAGACTGTTTACCATCCCAGTCAGTGGTATGTAACCAACTGGCGTAGGACTGAATGCCTCGCGCGAAAGTCCGACTATGCGCCAAGCTTTTTCATCAGAACCGATTCGCAACGTCACCGACTCACCAACCCGCATCTTTGGATCTCGACCTGCAAGCGCGTTGTTAATGACGATCGCGTCGGTGTCTCCCGGCATCAGCTTTCTTCCCTCAATGATGTCGAACTCCAGAAGCTGTGTGTCAGGCGGCAATGCGACGACGCCCAAACGAAGATCGCCATGCGCACCCTCAGTCGTAAACCACCCTTCCGCGCGTGTCACGCCCGAGGTGTTGCCGACTGCCTTTTGAATCTTGTCCAACTCGTATGCATTCGCCAACGAAACGTTCAAATCAGATTTGCGCGCAGCAAACATATGGTCGAGGGTGTTAATCATCGACGCTCGGACGTTCAAAGCAGCCAGAAAGAATAGACCGCCCGCAGTCAACGTCAAGAGTGTTAACACGAGTCGTGCACGGCGTCGAAAACTATTGCGTATCGCTAACGCGATCAAACTAAACGTGCCGCCGATTCGCGTCAGTGCGCGATCGAAAGCCCCTGCGCCGAAGGTTGTTTGTGAAAGTCCAAAATCTGAAAGTGCTACTCGAACCGGCGTCGCCGTTCCACGCCAAATCGGATACGCCGCGGCAATCAGCGGTGCTGCAATTCCGATCAGGGCCACGAGTAGATAAACCCAGACCGGTACCGCAAAGCTGTTGATGTCGAAATTGAGGAAGTAACCCATGTATCGGCACAGCGCGCGGCTGCCGAGGATTCCCAGCGGCACCGACACAATCACGGCAGCAATTCCGAGGAAAAGCGCCTGGACGAAATAGATTCGCGCGATTTGCCAACGCGTGCCGCCAATCGCTTTCATCACGCCGATCTGACGCACCTGCGAAGCCATCATTGCCGTGAGCAGGTTGATGACGAGAATGCCGCTCAGCACGAGCACAAACAGACCAAAGCTCGACATCGCCAGCAGCATGATGCCGGTCAAATCTGAATGCGGATGCTTGCCGGGACGAGGAATGTCGACGCGCAGCACCTCGTGACCGCGGCTCTTGATCAATGCCTCGACGTCGGCAACGACTCGTTTGATATGTGCCTCGTCAAATCTGTTTTGTGCGACCAGAAGATTGATTTGATTGAGCCGTGGCTCTTCGCCGAGTTGGACGAGGGTGGCGAGATTGATGTAGCCGTAGACGATGTTCTCCATGCGCGCCTGTGCCTGGCCCACGTCGTGAACACGACCGCTGATCACGAGGGGCTGCTCGACGCCGTTTGCAGTCTTCACGATTACGGCGTCGCCAATGCTAGCTCTCGCAACCTGGAACGCATCACGCTCGATCAGGATCTCACCTGTCGCCGGCGGCCACGCGCCATCTTCCGGGACGAGTTTACTGACGCGAATGTTGCCGTAGTCGTGGACCACAAACAGGATCAGGTTGCGCCATTGCGCCGGGCCAGACTTGATCTGACCGCTGATTGTTCGGCGCGGTTCTGCGTCGCTCACTTCGCGGTTTTGCAGGATGGCTTTGACGAGATCGTCGTCGTCTGAGTCAACGCGCAGGACTGCCGAAGCCGGGTTGGTCGCAAGATATCCCTGGTCGAGTTCACGTGTGAGAATTGCATACGAGGAAAGAATTGCGGCGAAGGCTGAGATCCCGAGCGCAATCGCAAGGACGACGAGCGCGGTGCGTGCGCGTTCCTGCCAGAAGTCACGAAAAGCTTTGCGCCAGACTGTGTTCATTGGTGAAGAAGTGTGCCGTCAGAGATTTCGATTCTGCGATCAATCACGCGCGCGATGTCTGCTTCGTGCGTGGCGATGACGACTGTCGTGCCGTCGTTTGCCATAAAGCGAAACAGGTCGAGAATCGCAGTGGCTGTAACAGAATCGAGATTGCCCGTTGGCTCATCTGCAAGAACGAGGGGCGGCTCGTTCGCGAGTGCGCGCGCGATCGCAACGCGTTGCTGTTCGCCGCCTGAGAGTGTCGCCGGCAGTTTATCTGCTTGCAGACCGACGCCGACGCGTTCGAGGAGGGCTACCGCCCGTTTGCGACGTTCGCGCAGCGGGACGCTTTTGGAGAAATCCATCGGGAGCATGACGTTCTCGGCAGCGGTGAGCGTTGGCAGCAGTTGAAAGAATTGGAAGACAAAACCAACGTTACGTCCGCGCCACGCTGCCAGTTTGTTTTCTGACATGCTCTGGATTTCAGTGCCAGCGACAGCGACCGATCCCGAAGACGGGCGATCAATGCCCGCGACCATGTTTAGCAGGGTCGACTTGCCGCTACCGGATTTGCCGACAATGCCGACAAACTGGCCTGGCTCGATCTCGAGGTCGATATCTTTCAGCGCGGCAAACTTTCCCGCCGGTGTTTCGTAAGTTTTAGTTACCTGGTGTAGAGAGATCATAGGTCGTTCTGTGTAATCTGTGGAGGGGTCTGCTGTCCAGCGGTAATATGGACTGAACTGTTGTTATCGAACAAAGAGGTCACGAATGTCCAATAATGAGCACTTGCCTCTTGCCGGATCGCAAAAGAAGACCGATGCTCGCGTGCGACGCACACGTGATGCACTGGGCGACGCCCTTGTCGCGCTGATGCAGGAGAAACCGTTTGAGACAATCACGGTTCAGGATGTTTTGGACCGGGCCCAAGTCAGTCGTTCGACCTTCTACTCGCATTACAGCGACAAGGACGATTTGCTGATGAGCGACGCTGAGGAATTTTTTGAGTCGATCTCGATGGCGCTCTCGGTTCATGGTGACAAGTCAGATCGCGTTTTTCCGGTGAAGGAGTTCTTCGTGCATCTTTCGGATGTGCAACCGTTCTTCAAAGCTTTGGTTAAATCCGGAAAGTATCAGGAAAACATGGAACTGGCCCGTGGTCACTTCGCGCGCGGCATTGAACGTCGGCTGTCGGAGTTGCCTCGTGGCAAGTCAATTCCTCCCAATCAACTTCCCGCAATAGCGTTCACTCACGCTGGCGCTTTGCTTTCGCTGCTGACCTGGTGGCTCGACCGCGGCATGCGCGAATCCCCCGCCGAGATGGACGAGCTCTTCCATCGGATGATCTGGCACGGAGTCTCAGACAAATAGTAGACAGGATTTCAGAATTAACAAGATTTACAGGATGCATCTTGTAAATCCTGAGAATCTTGAAAATCATGTCGTAAAACGAACGTTCGTGCTATATACTCTCCGGCATTATGAGCCGGAAAGCGCAGGGTGAGCGGACGCGTAAAGCCATTCTCGAATCGGCTGTGCATATCGCCTCCGCCGAAGGGCTCGAAGGCCTGACGATCGGACGCCTCGCGCTCGAGCTTTCAATGAGCAAAAGCGGCCTCTTTGCGCACTTCGGCTCGAAGGAAGAGCTGCAAGTCGCCACCGTCGAAGCCGCACGCGCGATCTTTATCAGCGAAGTCATCAAACCGGCCTTTGAAGCGACACAGGGCCTGCTGCGACTCTGGAAGCTCTGCGACATCTGGCTAGCCTACGTTCAGAGCGGCGTCTTTCGCGGTGGCTGCTTCTTCGCCGCCGTCGCAGCGGAGTTTGACAGTCGACCTGGTCCCGTTCGCGATCGCATCGCAGAGATCATGAAGGAGTGGCTCTCAACTCTGCGGAACGCGATCGTCGAAGCACAAGCTGCCGGTCATCTCAACAAAGAGATCGACGCCACGCAACTCGCTTTCGAATTCAACTCTCTTGAACTGGGCGCTAACTGGGCGTTCCAGCTTTATGGCGATGCGCGCGCATTCAAACGCGCACGCGAAGCGATTCTTGAACGCTTGAACAGATATGCAACTGCGGCCGGTGGTCCATTGCTCGCCTTGACGCCACGGACCCGCCGAGCCCGCGGCTAGTTTATCTGGGGGCACACACATGAATAGCGCCGTTGTGCGTAAACGAAAAGCTGCCTGGGACGGTCTCCGGCTGGAACATTGCCAGCTTCAGCCCGGCGAATTGCCGGCGCACAGTCATCACGAACACGTTGTTCTACTATCATTGACTGACGGTTGTAAGGGTGAGCTGATCACGTCGAGCGGCATCGGAGTGCGTGGCACGCAGACACGTGGGAACGTTTGCGTGCTGCCCTCCCGGCTCAAACATCAGGCCGCACTCGAAGGCAGCTCCGAGCACCTCGCACTTTACGTCGATCCACTGTTGATTACGAAAGCGGCGTCGGAAGCAGATCTTTCCGGCGGTGTTGAAATTGTTGAGCGATACACGCGACGCGACAACGTCATCAGCAGTGTCGGCATGGCGTTGCTCGGCGAGCTTGAATCTGAAGGTCTGAGTGGCCGGCTGTATGCCGAGTCGCTCTCGAATGTACTCGCGGTCCATCTGCTTAGATATTATTCAGTGTCGGCGTCACAACCGGTAACTTTCACCGGCGGCTTATCAGCGAAGAGACTTCGTGAAGTGACAGAGTTTATCTCCGACAACTACAACAGAGATCTAAAACTCGCCGAGTTGGCCCAGGTTGCGGGAATGAGCAGTTTTCATTTCGCGCGTGAGTTTAAGCGGACGACCGGGACCACGCCACACCAGTATCTGATCAAGTTTCGTGTGGAACGTGCGAAGACGTTGCTGGCGAAGAAAGAACTGCCGTTGATTGAAGTTGGTTTACAAACGGGGTTCAGTCATCAGAGTCACTTCACGCGGTTGTTCCGGCGTGTGACAGGCCTGACACCCAACGCATACCGGCTCGCGAGGCAAGCTTAGACAGGATTAACAAGATTTGCAAGATTTACAAGACGCATCATGTGAATCCTGCTAATCTTGCAAATCCTGTCTAAATGAATCTCCAGCAAGAACAGGCCAAGCAAGCAAGAACCGGAAAGACCACCAGGCAATCCTTACATCACAATGCACCTCAATCAGGAACTATCCACGGAGGTGCATTTTGAATATCAGAATTCTGCTTTTCATTGCGATCTCACTCACGCCGTCAGTCATCAACGCGCAAACGTCAGCATTCAAGCGCGGAGACATGCTGGTGGCCCAGGAGAACTATCAGGCGGCTATCGCCGAATACAGCAAAGTCTCATCTCGCGACGGCGATCTGTATGCACGGGCCATTTACAACATCGGCGTCTGTCATTACGAACTGTGGCAAACCGAAGAGGCAATCGTCTTCTACATGCGCGCGGTGGAGTTAAAGCACGGAAACTATCCTCGAGCATCTTACGCACTCGGTATCGCGCTCGAGGATCAGGGAGGGTCAACTGAATCACGAGCGGCGTATGAACAAGCACTCGCCGCCTCAAATAGACAGTTTGCGCCCGCGATTTACCGGCTGGGATTGCTGGCAGCAAGGGCGGGCGAGTTTGAGAAGGCCGCAGCACTTTTCAAAGAGGCCGCGGCGCACGCAGGCAGGCACGTACCAGCGAGTCACAACAACCACGGCGTGATGCTCGCACGCCTGGGTTTTTTGAAGGAAGCTGAAAAGGAATTTGATAATGCTCTCAAAGCATCTGACGGTCGCCTCGAAGACGCCGCTCACAATCTGAATCTCTGCCGCTCGCTCTCAGCCAGTCTCCGATCTGATTACAAGCTTTCGATCCTCAACTAACCGCACACACAAAAAGGCACAAACGTCTGAATCAGATCATTTGTGCCTTTTGTGCTTTTATGTGCCTTTTGTGGCTTTTAGTTGGGTGTCTTGGTTGGATCGTCCGTTTTCTTCTTCACGTACACATCGCCACGAAGCGCCATGTTCGACTTCTCCGCGAGCGCGACGAGCACTGACTCAAGCACATCCTTGTTCTCGATCTTGAAACTCGTGATGCCGCTAACCTTCGAATCGGGATCCACGTATTGCAACGTCAGGTAGCGAACTTTGGTCTTGATGAAGCGCGCCGGCAATGAGTAGATAAGCGGCACTGCACTGGCTACCGTTGCCGCCCCTGGCTGACGCTTTTGCGTGTCGGCAAAAGCCTGCGTGATTGCCTCGTAAGGTATCGAGATTTCCTTCGGCGGCTGCTTGTCTTTGAAGAGCAGGCGATTGTTTATGTCGTCAAACGTCAACGTGCCTTCCATCGTCTTCTTGTAACCAAACACTCCGCCTTCATACTTTGCCTTCACCGACTTGGGAGCCGGTTTAACCGCCGCAGTCTTTGCAGCAGGGTCAGGCTGAGGATCCATGGAGCGTGGACGCTGCGCATAAGCGCCCGTGAACAACGCTCCAAGCAGGAGCAGAGCGGAAATGAACTTCATAACAGTCTCCTTGTTACCGACTCAATCAAAATTACTAAAATCACTTACCCACGTTGGCACATGATAAAGAATCCACCAGAACCACACCTGAATTCCCAGCACTCCGAGACCAACAATCGTACTTACGTAGTAGCTGCGGGTTGAGTCGCTCACTTGCGGAGAACGACGGGATCTAACAATGCCAACAGCACCGAGCACCACTGCAGCCGGGCAGAACAGGATGCCGAGATACGGAACGATAGAAAACGTCGCAAAAGCCCTGGCTGTGCCGGCTAAGCTTGTCATTCAATCTTGTGCTTTTTGTGCCTTTTCGTGGCCTACTTAGCGAACGGCTTCACGCGTTCGACCGCTTCTTTGAGATCCGGATCGTTGGGAGCTAGAGCCAAACCTTTCTCATACGCCGCCAGAGCCTTCGTGTATTGCTTCGACACTTCAAATGCGTAACCGAGCTCACGATAGACATTCACGTCGTCGGGCGTTTTCTTTGCGGCAGTTTCGAGGGCCGCAATCGCTTTCGGGAAATTCGTCGCACGCGAATGAGCCACGCCCAATAAATAGAACGTGACGCCCGTCGCATCGGGTGCGGCAGTGGCGCGCTCAAGTGCGCTAGCGGCGCGCGCATATTGTTTTGATCCGATCAGAGCCTGTCCGAAGAGTGTGATTGCTTCGGCGTCAGTTCGCAGTTTTATTAATCCTTCGCCCGCACGCACCGCGCTCAGGTAATCGGCATCAGCTTTGGCCTGGTCTGTACTCGATGCGGCGCGACGCAGATAAGCGGAAGTCAGCAGCGTCCAGGCCCCAACCATTCGAGCGTCATTGACAGTGACTCGATTCAGGTTTGCGATTGCGCCGTCGAGATCGTTCTTGCCGAGTGCGATCTGCGCGAGATAGAAAAGCGACAACGAGTCTTTGGGATTGAGCTTGATGACCTGGTTAAAACTCTTCTCCGCGTCGGCAGTCTTTCCGGTCTTGTACTCCGAGATTCCCCGGTAGTAAATCATCACGGCGTCGGGCTTATTAGGTTCGCGATTGATCGCCGCCGTCAAAAGTGGCAACGCTTCCTGATACTTCTCGGCCAGCACGTACGCCTGCCCCAGCGCGCTTTCTGTGTTTGGATCGTCCTGCTTCGCTTTACGCTGGAGGTCGACTGCTTTCTCCAGATCGTTCACCGCTTCCGTGTACTGCTTCAGATTCAACTCAGCGAATCCGGCAATTTTCCACGCCTCCGGATCGTTGGGATGTTGAGTTGCCAGGTCCCTGGCTTCCTTCGCTGCCGCGGCAAACTGTTTCTGTTCGAGAAGCAAATAGGCGTGCTTCGTGTCAGCCGGAGCTACGGTATTTGCCACTGGCCGAACAGGTTGGACGTCGAGCAAAGAGTCGTTGGAACTGGCTCGCCGGGCTGTTGGCGACGGTGTTGGCTCGGGTCGCAAGAGCGGATCATCCGCCGGGGTTCTGGTCGTCGTTTGCGTAGTCTGCCTGTTAGTGCGTCTCGGCCGGGTTGTTTGGGCCTGGATCACTGCCGCCGCCAGCAGGAATATCGCGCCGGCGCTAATAAAACGTTGAACAAGCGTAGGTCTACACATAATGCCCTTGATTGTATCGGGAGAGGTTTAGGTTTGAAAGCTCAGAACTACAGGATTCAATCGAACCCTTGGGATGCGGGAGGGATGATTTCGGTTGTGTTAAGCCACAGATTTTCACGGATAAACACGGATCATTTCTGATCCGTGTCATCCGTGAAAATCTGTGGCTGTTTTTAGAAGTTCAGCTTCAGGCCAAACTGGAACTGCCGTGGGTCGAAGGTGGCGGTCGGACGGCTGAAGAAGCGTCCGTTGCTCGCCCGCAGGTTGAAACCGTTGACGTCGCTGATAAATGGGGACGCGGCGGCTTCGTTGAAGCGGTTAAATAGATTGAAGCCTTCCGCGATCAATTCCAACCTGACCTTCTCGCCAATGGGTACGAGTTTCGCCACACGCATGTCGAGGGACATGTACCGGTGCGTGATACCGAAATTGCGACCGAGAGTGCCGCTGCTAAACAGGCCGCCTGTCACAACACCGCCTGCACATTTCGGTCCGTTCGGGTCAGGTGTAAGTGGCGCGCCCGGCACGCAAAGCGTTCCGTCGGCAAGAACTGAAGGTCGATCCGTCTGATTCGACTGGTCGTTGTTTGTGTCCTGATTACTCAGAATATTGAACGGGCGACCGGACGAGATTTCGAAGATCGGCGCCACCGTGAAGTTTGACAACGCCCGGTGGAATCCACCCTCCTTTGCCCAACTGCTCGGCGTGGAAAGTACACCACTGAAAACAAATCGGTGACGCTGATCGAAGAGCGAATCCGCACGCTCGGCGCGGAAGTCACGATTGTCCTGTGGCAGCAAGAGTGTCTGGAGGTCAGACGAATCGTCGATCGAATGCGACCAGGTGTACGACGCCAAAAACTGGAAGTTATTTGAGAAGCGCTTTTTCACGTCCACATTCAGTGCGTTGTATGTCGAATCACCGTCTGACGTCTGTGCGTTGAT
>Ga0207709_10001789_pt1 | contig 14401 bp, 25 predicted proteins | sample KBSM34metaG_FD_184397 | JGI IMG/M metagenome (GOLD analysis project Ga0207709, IMG submission 184397) | Miscanthus rhizosphere microbial communities from Kellogg Biological Station, Michigan, USA - KBS M3-4 metaG (SPAdes) (version 2) | ecosystem: Host-associated > Plants > Roots > Rhizosphere >...
TGTTGTTGACCGTGTTGGTCACCGCCACATCCAAGGCCCACGCCATGAAGTTGGTGGAGTGAATCACGCCCGCGCCAAACAAATATAATGCTGTTGCGGTCGGCAAAAATACTCCGACACTGGTGGCCGCAAACCCCGGCACTCCAACCGGAGTAACATCCGTCCACGTAATGCAGTCAGGGCTGGTGGCAAAGGTCTGGTTATTGCCCGCATTGATGCCTGACACAAATTGCCCGTTGTATGCGTGTAAAACCGGATAGGGCTTAGAGGTGAAAGGTGATATCGCGTCACTGCGATGGGTCCAGCTTAAATTGGCGCCGGTGGCGGAAGTGTACTCACTTTCCACCGGCGGAAAAAAGGCTGCCGCCATGGAGATACCGAACAATGTTCCCGTATAACACGGGCCCATGTTGTAAGAACCGCCCAAGGGTGGCGGCAACACCTGGGTAAAAGTCAAACCATCGGCGGACCGTTGAGCTCCGGACCCGCCGCCGATATAAATCAACCCCCCTATCTCCACCAGGTGATCCGAAGGAAAGCGAAATACATCAGGTCGGTTCGCCACCGCGTGCAAGGTCCACGTAACCCCATCCGGCGAGCTGAACACCCGGGTCCCATTGGCCACGGGAGAGGCAATAAACAACGATAGCGAGGATGAGTAATACAGGCTCAACACACCCCCGGTCATACCGGCCGGTGTCGTGTCGGCCCAAGTGTGCCCGCCATCCACCGTGGTCACCAGTCGATTACCCTGATTAGGATCCTGCCCGATCGCGACCGCGTGCCCGGCGCCGTCGCCCTGAACCAGAACGAACGCGTTAATACTGGCCAACGGCGCGATGACCGCATGCGTCGTGGTGCCCCCATCAGAGGAATAGGCGGCATTGCCGGTGGCTGTTACACCCACCAAGGCCGCAGCGCCCACATAAGCCAGGTCTATCAGCGCATCGAGCGAAACGGTAGGCGTGGAGATAGGAGCACCAAAAAAGCCCCCGCCGAGACCTTGCGTCGCGCCAACGCTGATTCCTTGCCCAAAAAAACCGCCCATCTCAGTCTCCTGTCGTTTTCAAGCCATCCTGAGCAGGCTGACCCCCGGAAAATAAGTAAGCCGCCAATTCTTCAGCGCGCTCAGCCTCGCTTTTCAATAGATTCAAGAATTCCGCGGCGCGTTCGGCTTCGCTTTTCAATAGATTCAAGGCGGCACTGTTAACCGCTTGAGTATCAATCCGAGTTATGGCACTCAAGCCTTTCAATCGATGCGCCTCCGCGCGAACCATCGCCGCGTACCGAAGCATCATCGCAGAGACTTCCCGGTATTCCTCCGGCTTCATCCTTTAATCCTCTCTACTCCGGCGCTCCCGGCGGGCCGGCCGGCAACCCATATTCCAACCAAAGAGGATTAACCGGCACAATCGCCTCTTGAACATGACGCACATTGGCTCGCATACAGATTTCCCAAGCCCGCGGAAAGCTGTACTTGCCAGCATCCACGAGCTCTGCCGCGTACCCACACTCATTTATTTTCCACCATCCCATCCGCTGAAATGACCACACATAGACACTCGAGGCGCGCAATTGTGCCATTTCTGCCATGTTATGAAGACTACTCAACAAATCCGCTCGCGCGAACTGCTCCGCCATGACCGAGGCGCCCGCAAAAAATGCCGACGTAACATCCCCAATCGGTCGCGCGTGAGAGTACCCGTTCGTCTTCATGAATTCCGCCAGCCCATCCATCAACGTAGTCATTGCCCGCTCCCCATGTCCGGACCAAAATAGGGATATCCCTTACGCCCTATATGCACGAGGCGCGTGCGAGTCTCAATCCGCGGAATGATCCCGGCCAACATACACAACGTTACAAACCCGTGGTCCTCTCCTTTCCATTCCCCTGTTGGAACAAACTGGGAAATCAGAGGACCCGACGGAAAAAAGTCGTAAAAGGTCCGCCCTTGAAAAGAGGACTGCCACAGACGCGGCTGGCCGGCTTTGTCCTCCGCCGTGTCAATTAAATGCTGACACATCTCTATCAGTGCGACAGGATTGAAATCAGCGCCGGGTTTGACGGCCTGCTTGATTTCTTCCAATCGGTGGCGTTGGACTTCAACCGTGGGTCCGCCGTCGTGCTTGAGCTCCATGAGAGTCTCAAATACCAATCGATGAATTCGAACAAATCCCATCCCCAGCTTGACCGGCTGCAGGGTGTCGTTTTTATAGGAATACTCTGACATCACCAACGCATCCGCTGGGAGTTCCACCTGGGGCCGTCCGCTTAAACGATGTGCGTGATCCGTCCACTGCGGGACTAAAACCCGAGTCGGCAATGGATGATATCCACGGTTTGGACTAAACCGCTCACCGTCCTCATCCGTCTCGGCTTCATCCGGGCACAGGTATCGTGCTTGTTCGTCTATCGGCTCGAGCAAAAGCTCAAGATCCCCCTGGGTGGGCACTGTGTCGTTGTCAATACTGACCAGCCATTGAAACTGCGGATTGGCCAGGAAATTGGCCGCGATCAGGTTTCGGGTCAGCGAAACGTGCGAGCACTCGGTGGGCGTAGAAAAGGCGCCATATAAACCAGCACCCCTGATCAGGGCGCCCGTGAGCTCTGATACGTTGCTGCCGCTGTAAGAGGGCACGACGAGCAAAACAGTACGCGGGTCCAGCATGTCAGCGCACCCCCCGTGCGGACTTGGGCGCTTTGCCCTGATGCGCCAGCATGAATTGTCGCAATTCATCTGCCGTCGGCGCCCCGGGGCGCCGGTTTTCAACATCCCGCGCCAGTAGGCTCAGCAACACAGAGGCGGTAATGTCACAATCCGCGTTATGCATCGTCACAGACTCGCCGCCCTCAAGCACGCGTGAGCGGATGCTCTCGAGTGTCTCATACCTGGCTTTCTCTGTGTCATAGAGGCGGCGGTTCGGATACTTCTTTAACACTGGACATCTCCACGGAATCGGATATCGGAACCCCGCTCACTCTCACGGGGGTTTCCTTCCGGATAGCGAAAAAACAGGTAATCCACTGCACGGCGAGGAATCCTGCGACCAGAAACCCAAACCAACCCGGCAGAGTAAAACCAAACCAATCTTTCATCCATCCGACCGCCTCATGATACGCCACGACGATCAGCACGGTTTCGAGCCATGGGTACGCCATTGGCAACTGGTCCCGCGTGATCACATATCGCTGTTCGGTCATGGGAAAACCTCCTTTGCTGTCAGAATCGCCCGGCCAATCACCGTTGCCATCTGCGGCGGGTTGGAATCGCCGAGGGCTTCAACGGCAGCATTACGGTCCAACCATTCGGAAACCCCATTAGCCACTCGCATAGTTCGGGGTGGACCCTCGAACCAATGATTTCCGGCAAGGGCTGACCCCTTGACGCGCTCAATCTCGGGTGCAATCGCGTCCCAGGCGATCGCCAATCTCTCGACACAAGCGTGGGCAAGTATGAACACTCGCCGGCGGATATAAGGCGCACCAAGGTCGCAAGCCGCAAACTCAGATCGGGCACTGTAGTAGCCATCTGCGCCCAAACCATCCCGCACTTGGGCCTCCCACGCCTTGTTGCCGGGGGGCTGCTCCACGACAATCCACTCAGGCGCCACTGCCCGGGCGATGCGTCGCATTTCAGGCCAGAGTGTCTCATTATCACGCTTGCCATGTATTGCGGCGCCCTGGCTGGTGCGCTGGCAAGGGGGCCCGCCAATGACAAGCTCTGCGCTGCCGCGGGTGCCTTCGAAGGTACGCACGTCTGCATGGACCGGAACTCCCGGAAAAAAATGTCGGATGACTGCCTGACGTTGCGGGTTGATTTCAACAAACTGCACCGGTTCCATACCACACGCTGACAGCCCCAGCGCATGGCCCCCCAGGCAACTGAACAAATCCAGTACCCTCACCCGCCCTCCGCATTGGCCACGCGTGAGACCTGGCTCACAATTTTCAACGCTACACCCATAGCGCGATCAAGACTCTTTTGCTCAATCTCCTCGCTCCACTCGAGCGCGTTCGGGTACAGCATTTCCGCCATGTGCGGATAAAGCGCCGCAGTCATCAACGCGAGCAATTGAGTCCGATTCACTGAATTTTAACGTCTTCGAAAAATGCCCAGGGCATCCGCTTGAGCTCTTTGGTGAACTCCTCCACCGTTTTGTCCCCTTTGATCAGCTCAAAGCACTCACCCCGCGCATGTTGAGTCAACGTACGAGCCACCAAACGCATGTGTTCGAGACTTGTTTCAAAAGAGGTTTCCGGCGTTGCTTTCTGTCGAAACCAGTTTTTCACATCCACGGAGTCTGACGTTGTCTTGTCATCTCTATGGTAACGGATACGCCACAGTACTTCGTGGCCGTCGGATTTCTTAAACAAAGCAGCCAACCAATCGGATTTATCGCTGACATCCATGAACCACAGCCCATAAAAGGTTGGGTCATCTAAATCAATCACTGTCCTGCCCCACCAACTCAGTCCCGCCCAACATCAACCCTCGCAATCGAGCACTTTCAAGCACCGCTTTCCGGTCAATCAATCGCTGACCCTTGGAAAGCACCATCTGCGCCCGCCCGGGTTTGCCCGTCTCCACTTCTGCCATCTCCACCAGGGCTTTCAAAGCCACCCGCTGAAGCTGCTGCACTTCGGTGGCAAACACCGATTGGTGTGCACTCTTGAAACGCAGCACTTCCTTAAACCCTCGCGCGGCCAGATGCACCTGGCGTTCCCGAATACTCAACCGTCCACTGAGTCGGGTACGCTCACGCTCTTTTTTAGGATGTCCAACCATGCTTGCGCCTCAGTCACCGCAATGTGGTATGCCTCATGGCCCGGCCCGTCAAAGCCATAGCTGTTCAACAAGTGGCGAGTGGCTTGAATCAAGAGTTCCAGGTTTTGCGCCCGCTTTTTTGTCGCATCCAATGACACAAAGGGATACAACATTTTCCCGACGATCATGAAATCCGGACCGTGACGGGATGCCCTGCAATTTGGATCCACTTTGAAACAATCCGGACCCACGCACTCCTGACAAATACATTTCTCGTCTGTTATCGCAAACAGTCTCTCACGCAATGCCAAGGCATAGTCAAACAACGCGCAAACCGCTTTGTCCCCTATAAAATCCCGCCAGCGTTGCTGATCATATCGGTCAGCGCTCAGGAATCCTCTGCTATCCCGTCGGAAAGTGTATTTCCCGTCTTCCAATCGGATGGAAGTGCTGTCATTGTTTTCCGACATCGGAACCCCGGCGCGAGCTCTGCAGAACAACACTCATTCGTCAGACACGTGCACAGGAGTCCGGGTGTCAGCGTTTCCGTCCTGTTGCCGCTCTCGCTTGATCCGGTCATAGATCTCCTCACGATGCACGCCAATGTCTTTGGGCGCGACAATACCCACCCGGACCTGATTGCCCTTCACCCCCAGAATGGTCACTTTCACTTGCTCACCGATGTTTACCGACTCACCTGCCCGTCGCGTTAGAATCAACATTGGCATTCTCCCTGCTGTTTGGAATTCGATTTGCCCAGGTATCCACCCACCGGGAGGGCTTCACGGCTTGCAGCACAAAAACGAAGTCCTCCCGATTGTTGGCCTGATCCGTGCAGCGAAAATCCCCTTTATAAATATTTCGAAAGTCTGACATGGCGGTAGGTTTCAGCCCATCACACTGACGGATGTATTGCGATTGGTCCAAAAATACCAGGCTTTCCTCCACAATCGCCCGCCGGTGACTGGGATCGCCCCACATATTCCCGGAAAATCGCGAGGGAACCGCCACCACCAGATACCCATCAGGTTTCAGCAGCCGCCACAATTCCCCAAAGTGAGCAAAAAAACTCGCCGCATCCCCTTGTTGGCCTAGGTGCTCCAAGACTTGGTAAGCGTGGATTTCATCCCAGAAGTCCGACAAGAGCTCACGCCGGACCGTGTCCCCCGCACTGATCGCGTGCCAGGGCGGCTGTGTGTTCAAGTCACACCACAAGTCCGGATTCACCCGAATATCGATATCCAAAGTCACCACTTTGGTTTGCCAGTCCCGCGGATGGTGCGGGACCGCTTGGTACCGCTTTTTGCGATCCCGACCAGCGCCAATCAGAAGTTCACGATATTCACTCATCTCTATATCACCCACGCTTCAATCTCCCGGGCATATAACACCACTTTGGATGTGAGGCTACGTGTCCGAGGGCGCAAGGTGCGTAAATGTTAACTCTCATGATCGCTGTATCACCCAGTCAGCAAACTGTCTGCTCACGCGAGTCGCAGCCGACTCAGGAACGTCCGTATGGCGTAAACCCTGCTCCAACCATGTCTCCATCGCGGCGCGGTCCTTAAACCGCAATACCATCCAGTCTGCTTTGACCACATCGATGGACGGGTCATCCAATTCCGCTTCAATCTCACGGGCATACAACACCACTTTGGATGCAGGCTGTGTCACCCCCTCCTTGGATAAAATAGTTCGTACAATCCGCTCCGTCCAAGTATCCGGCTTCGGTACTTGGTTACCAAACATCGCCGCAGATCCGCGGATCATCAGCACCGCGGCATAACTGCCACAATTGTCACACTTTCGATAATCATTCAGATCGCGCCCAATTAAATGCGTTTGAGATGACTGCGCGTCCACGTTCACAAATCCAGGCACCGGACCCCAAGAGCTCGTACCGCACAATTGACACGGCTTCACGCTTTAGATCCCCTTTCTGATTCCCGCTGGCGGTATGACAAATACAGTCCACGCATCGCGGTCATATCCGTGACGGCGACAAATTGTTGTCGCTGCTACGCTACCCACTTCAAAAACCTCACACACCACCGCAATCAACAAGCGCCCGCGCTTATCCACTTTCAGGCTTTTGAACCATCGCCGCACAAGCTCACTGTCGTCTGGCGTACTCGCCACTTCTTCCCGATGCCACAATTCAACCTGTGGCGAGAATTCGCCAGTATCATCCAGCGATGCGCTCACGGCTCAAGCTCCCTTCTGTGCTGCAGACTCTGCCGCGGCTTTCAACTGCGCATCCACATACCGCTTCCCGCCCGCATGCGCCGCTTCGACACTCAAATAAAAGCTCGGCATTTCCACGCCATCCACATAGGCCAGTAAATCCGGCCCCATGTAGTGCGCCGTCAGCTTAGAGCCCCGGTAAGCCTCCGCGGCCCCGACTTGCTTGCGTATCAGACTCATGCGATTCCTCTTTTTCCAAAATCGGAACTACCCGCACCACCAACGCGGCCGACATCACCAGGGAAAGCATCCTGAATGCGCGTACCCTATCCACCCGTGTCTGCTCCTCTGGTGTTGTTCATCTCTCGCGCCATCTCAAATCGTTCCTGATAAAAGCGAGTAAACGCGCATTGGCGTTCTAACGCCGCGCGATAGGATTCATTCATGGTGGCATATTCAGAAAATGTTTTCTGATACCGCCATGTAAAAAGCGCGGTGATCAAAGGCCAAACCGCCATCCAGTATGTCACCGGATGACATGCCCACCAGCCCCAGAACATCAAAGCAGACGTTCCAACACAAACCACTGTCATGGCTATTTGCAGCCAACGACGCGCGCGGTCATTGGTGCGCTGTGACACGAACGATAACCTCACACTCAACCGCTCCCTGTCCTGACCCCACGCGGACTTTACACCATCTGTATGCGGTTGCGGTAGAGATTTTGACGTTAATTCTCGCCCGTCAGACTCGGAATCTGTGTCGGGCGGCGCATTTCGTGTTTCGATGCCGTCGCGGAAGACGGCGCCGCAGCGTTGCGAGCGGTTTGCGCGGTTTGATCCGTCACCACCGGCGCCGCCTCCCGCGACATTGAATTCAACACCCCTTGCATCATCTGCGTAAACCAGGGCACGAGCTCCGCCCGGTTCAATCGCTCATCAATCCGGACTAACTGACTGAACCAGTCCGGTCGCGACAAGAGCTCCACCACTACACCTGGCGGTATCCCTTCCGGAAGCTCCTCAACAAACAACGCGGCATATAATTCGGGGTCCTTTCCTTTTGTAGCCGCCATCAGACACCGCGCGAGCTGCTCTTTCAGCCAAGGCAGATGCGGCAACAATGACATCAGATTCATGTCACCCCCTCCGGAAATTTTTTCGGTGGAGCGTACCCGCGAGTTCGCGTCCGCAGTAACTGCAGATGGCACGGCCCCGGCTATCGTGCTCGAACCCACGAGCCCTGCAGGCTGTCTGTCGTGAGCAGAAGGTGTCCGCCGATCGCGCCGGGACACCGATTCGGGCACCACGATCATAGACGGCTCCGGCGCCGGGAGGGCTGAGCGTGAATGGCTTTCCTGAACCAATAAAGGGGTATTCCCGCTCGGACCCGGTACCGTCACCAACCCGTTTGAGTGCTCCATTCCACGAGCGCTCGCTTGCTGAATGCTGTGCTCGATCATCGCGCCCACCGTAGGACCTGCGCTTTTCACGAGCTCTTTCATTACATCCATCCATCCGGTATCTCCTCCACTCGCCCGATCGCCAGCCATATCAATCAACATGGGCAACACTTTAGACAAAGTATCGTTATTACCGCCCCGCTCGAGCGCTTTAAGCTGTGTCAACACGGTAATGGGGTCCGGCCCCTTCATCGCACTCATCAACGCCGCGATATCGGCCATGGGTGAGGAGCGCGCCCCGGCAAAAGCGCCCGTAATTCCGGTCGCGATGGTTCCCAGAACAGGCATCACAATGGCCAAGAGCTCATTGCGGCTTTTCCGATCACGCTCCTCACGCTCCTCCTGCTCTCGCCGCTCCCGATTTCGCTCCTCCGTCGCTTCCCGTCGACGTGCCGCATCACGGGCTTCCTGCTGCGCCAAAAAAGCCCCGATATCGAAACCGCCGGTTGCTTGATTCTGCTGCACACCACCACCCCCGCCCGCTGGCGCCTCCGGCACATACACCTTGGGCACACCAGCAATCTCTACTGTCTTGTGCACCCAATATTTTCCATGGCGGAACCCTTTCAAATAAAACGTCCCGCCACCCATCTTGTCCCGGATCCGCTCAAGTGTGACCAGCTTCGTCGGCCACGTATCCAAAAAACCGTCCAACGTGGGATCCCCCGTCCCGACCCGCGTAATACGCCACCGAACCGTACCGCCGTGATCCAACGCTCGCATCGCCTCGAGCACTTCCAGGGTGTCCTCCTCCACCTGACGTTGCTGGTCCTTCAGCTCCGCATCGATTCCCTGAACCACACCCACCGGATCCAGCGCCTCCGTAACTTGCAACGTGTCACGAAAGTCCTGCCCTGCAGGATCAATCGACGGACCTAACGTGTCGTCGAATTCCGGATCCGTCACGACGCCCGTTTCAAGGGTGTTTGTCCCCTCGGTTTTCAGATTGGATTTCATAAGGGGAAAACAGGCCAAAAGGGCTTTAAAGGAGCCCCCGTTTTAGGTCTTAATGACCCGACCCGTCAATGGTTTTTTGCTTAAAAGAATCACACTCCTGTGTCCGCCGTAGTGCCGGCCACTCACTGCGCAAGGCTATCTGCCCCTCTACCACCACCGGGACCACCGTCGGTGGAAACGCCTTACAACGGATCATGCGGGAATCCGCTGGCTCATCCCGCGCATGAAAACAATTTCCGCATGCTTTTTCAGTCGGCACGAGCGGTGGAGGAGTCAGATCGGAAAATTTCGACTTTTCAACCATGCTATTTCCTTACAGTCTTCAAACGAGAAACAGCAACACGCAACACCGTCCCATCACTGTGCGCGAGAATCAACCGACTCCCGGTTTGATAACGCACCTCAAAATCAGCGCCCCACTGCTGCATCTTTAAGAAAAAATCGTAAACCAGATTCGCGACGGCTCATTGCACCCGCTCCACTATATAAGCCACACCCACCGCAAAATTCCCCCAACGTCGCGCGACAGCCGTCACCGCTTTCTGCAGCTCACCCACGTCCGCGCCCACCTGGTATTCAAACGTGTGGGAGTCTGTCTCTTTGTTTTTTATTCGTCTCGAGACACGAACCACCATGGGTCCGCGCGACTCCACCCGAACCGCATTCATGACCCTGTCCAGCAAAACCGGGTCTAAATCCTCCGACATCCACCATCCTCCCGGACACCAGGGCGCGCAGACCAGACGCCCCGGCGCAAAATTCCCCAGAATCGTTTTAGGACGCGGCGCCCTGGCGATGACCCCCTTTCTTAGGAGCTCCGCCCGCCGGTGTCTCTACCACATCGCCCGTGGCTTCATCCGCCGCCACCGCGGCTTGCGCTGCAGCGGGATCCGGCGCCGCGAGCTGAGGCGCGGCAGCCTTGGCGCGCTCGAAAAGCTGCTGTACCGGATCAGTCGCTTCGGACAAATCCACCAGCGGCCGAACGGTCCACTCATAGCCCGTCATGGAGGGCTTGCCCGGCTTCGGGGGCTGAATGCCAATCGCAAACAAAAACTGAACCTTGGAGCCCGGTTCGGCCTGATTGGCCAACGTAAACGAGGTGAACAGCATTTCCTCGCCGGCAGTCGGCAAATGACACCGACCTGACGCAAACCACTTACCTTGCAGATGGTCCGCAAGCTGCGCTTTAAACTGTCCGACAAACCGAATTCCCTCTTTGTCGTCTTTTCCCTTTGTCGTTTTCGTGTTCACGACCAACCCGCCGATCGTATACACGTGCGCCCACTTGGCAATTAAATCGTCCCGCTTCTTTTTCTTAGCCGGGTCCGTCACTCCAGGCTGATCATCATAATCAATGCTCTCATCCAATCGCGGCAGACGGATCCCCATATCCCGCGCAGTCAGCTTCGTCAGAATCTGAGGCAAGCCCGCATTAGGAGCGTGCGAAGCCGTTGCATTCATAAAGAATACTCCATAGTAGAAAACCAGTTTTGAGACACCCCGCAACGAACAAAAATACGCCTATAACAGGCTCCTATGCAAGTCTTTGGCGACGCTCAATTGAAGGGCGCCACACGAATATCCTTAGCGGTCCGTCTCACTGACCGGCTGATAAAAATTGGCACTTCACGCGAAACGGAATAAGTCGGCACTTGTGGGCGATACTCCACTTCACCGCCACGAGCCAACAATGCAATTTTTTGCGGGCCGTCTTTCATCGTGTGGAACGCAACACCTTTGCTGGCTACTTTCCACGTCCTGTTTTTTTCGTCCGCTTCGGGGTCATACTCTTCCGCCGCGCCCGCTTTGTGGAACGCATACAGTTTTTTGCCGGCAACACAGTACCGGTCAAAATCCCCTTCATGCTTCCACAGCCCCAATCCAGCACCATAGTCAAGATGTGACATGGATCGCGCCGCGATTGAATCTGTATCGCAATAAATGACCCCACCGCAGCAGGACAAAGACTTGAATAGGTACGCCCGCACCCATCCGGTAATGCTGGCTGCGGTCGCGACATTGTAGTATCTCCACCGACTATTAATATCTGAGAGCTCGCGCTCCGTCGGCTCGCGCTCCATCAACCATTTACCCTCACCCCAAGTCTGATATTCCACATACCCCTTGGCTTTCCACTCCGCCACAGAATCCGTGGTAGCAATCACGTATTCCGCGTAATTGCTCGGATCCGCGCCAAACTTCCCATAAAGCCCGTTCATTCGATATTTTCCAAAAATCTTACCCGCCTTGTCCCCCACCGCAGCGGCGTGCATCCGTTCCGCATACGCAGTTTCGATGTACTCCTTGAACGATGTCGTCTGCGCAAACGTCAACACATTCTCAATCTGAATATTGGCCACCGCATCCTGCTCGAGCGCGGCCAGGAACTCCCACCCTGTAATATAGTACCGCCGCATCCCTACCGTCCGGCCCGGCGCGGCTTGGTCATCCGGGAAATAGAGCTCTCCCTTATCATCGCGCCACGGAAAACACCCCCGCGCGGTACAGCGAAGCTGAATCAAACAAGTCTGTATCGCTTCATCAGTCCGCGGCAAGTGCCTCGACTCTGAAGCGCCTGGGGATATCGGGTGCCGGTCCAGCATCGCTCGCGGATACGCTGAATTAATATCCGCCACCTTGAAATCCGTGGATGCCACTCCCGACTCAAAACACTGAACCCGACCGCCATAATAAAACGGGCGGCACTCTTCAAACTGCTTCTTGGTCTGTCGCGGCGCCTTGTCTCCATGGTGATGCTTTTCCCAGTACTTCATCGTCGCGCCAGCCTGCGTCAGATTTTTCCCGTAGTCCCGACGGAAGCGGTTCACTTGCTCCCACAAACCCACGCAGTCCTGCTTCATATACAAAGAGATCTCCCGCCTCACCTCCGGAATGTCTCTCACTCCCGGCTCCATTTTGGCATAGTCAATCTCCGTCTTAACCCCAAAATCCGACAGCCTGGTGTTAGGAAAAATGTTCAGCGAGTCTCTGAATTCCGCCTCACCAATCCGAAAGCGCGCAATGCGTCCGTTGATGAGCATGATGGGTTCATCCGTGTTCATGTACCCGCGCAACGGGTGGTAGTCATATTTACCGCCGTTGTGAGCGTAGAACAGCGCCCTCTGCTTTTGCACGTACTCCACAACTTGCTCGATCGTCTCAAATTCCAAATACTCATCATTGTCGCCATAGTAAATGCCATGAAGAAAGGGCGCCGGAATCCGCCCCAATCCATGACACTTCGTGCACGTCACATCCTCACAATTGTGAAAACCATCCGTCTCCGTGTCGTATGTCCCCAACCGGCGCGGTACTGAAGCCCGTGCCCGCTTGGCCGCGCGGACTGCTTTCTGCTCGTTCTCATGCGCCTCGAGCAACGCCCCTAAATCGCCAAAATCAAAAAAGCTCACAGTGACTGACCCCTTTGCAGTCTCACGTTGAAACCGCCCCGACCTTCACACTCCGGACACGTCCCATACTCCACAAACCCGCGCTGTCTGCCCCGCGGCAACGTAACCCCGATCGCGACCCGACCCGCGCCCTTACACTCAGGACACGGCACTTTAAAAAGGTCCTTTTGCTTAATCGCTTTCAGCCCATGCCGCATACTCAGACTCCGCCACCAACGAGCGACCCCACTTCACCGACTCCCGACGTACCGCTAATTGAGCCACCACCCTCCGGAATTCTTTCTCACACCCCTCACACCACCCGCGCCGAGACAATTCCGTTTCCCACTTGATGGCGTTACAACACATACACCGGTCGGTTGCGCAGCTCATTTCTTACGCCGCGGCCCAGTCGGTTTAACCGTTGAGGACTTCCTCCCTCTCTTGCTTCGCGGCAACGGAAGCGGAATCTGTTTAACCGGCGAGCGCTGACGCTTCCCCTTCAACCGCGAACGAGGCTGAGTATCCGGTACCGGCTGATAGACCACTCGAGCTCGAGCAAGGCGCTCCTCATAAGCCCACCGTCGATATTGCGCGCGTCGCTTTTCCGATTTCGCATCCAACGACTCGGAGCCCCGCACCGCTTTGAATTCATCTCCCTGATAACGCACTCCAATGAGCTGCTCCGCAAAGTCGGGGTCATACTCTTCGCCCCACCGAATGATCCGCGACACCAACATATGCTTAGGCACACTCGTGCCAATCGGCCCCCGCACAGACAACAGCCGGTAATACGCCTCATTGCCCTGAGGGGTCCGATCGGGTAACAGCTCCACGAGGAGCTCCATGGCTTCCACCATCTGCTCCCACGGGTCAAAAGTCCCCAGAACACGCCCCATCCGAAGCCCTTCTGCTTCCGCGCTCTCCACCCCAGGCTGAAACCCCAATACTTCGCGAAACAGATAATCCCGGTGCACCAGCACCCCACCCCGGACCGGCTGAACAATTTCCGCCCTCAGCCAGGTCCGATAAATCGGGCGCCCCATCGCCGCGCCAACCGGGACACGCTCCTCCACATATCTCACCCGCGCATTGCGCACATTGGCGTAAACCACCCAGGCTTTTTGCGGATGACGCTTTTCATCCGGACTCACCTGCGATGTATGGAGAAACAACGCCTGACGTTGCGCCGGCGTACGCGGTCGCGCCAATGTGTAAATAGAGTGGAATTCGCCTGTCGTCAGTCGCGTGGCCAGATTCGCAAAACGCTCAAAGGTTTTGAACCGCGACTCCGGCCAGCGCTGCACCTTGCGCAAGTCAAACCCGGCTGATGCCTCGAAACCAGAATAGAGTGCTCGAACCGTTTTGAGCTGCGCCGCTATTCGTCGTTGGAGCTCACGACGCGCTCGAGCATCAGCAGCCTCCTGCACCCACTTGGCGGGCGTAGCCCGATAAGCAGGCGCAACAGAACGCTGACGCGAAACCCTATGAGGTTTGCGCCGCGTAGACAGCAGCTTGCGTGACGGCATGCGATTTCAGTGATTAGCGACCGCTATGGCGTCCGCTTTCTTCAGCAGGCGCTGCGCCATTCGTATGTTGGCAATGTCGATCATGCGTCCGTCGAGCTGCACGGCACCGCGCCC
>Ga0207709_10001793_pt1 | contig 14391 bp, 14 predicted proteins | sample KBSM34metaG_FD_184397 | JGI IMG/M metagenome (GOLD analysis project Ga0207709, IMG submission 184397) | Miscanthus rhizosphere microbial communities from Kellogg Biological Station, Michigan, USA - KBS M3-4 metaG (SPAdes) (version 2) | ecosystem: Host-associated > Plants > Roots > Rhizosphere >...
AGTACCACGACTATCCCGATACCTACAAGTAAGCCGCGGTGAGCAGCACTCCATCGATTCCGGGCGAGGCGCCCGACGCGCCGTTCGACCCGGCCATCCTCGCGCGCATGGCGAGCGCCATGTTCTCCGAGGTGCCGGGCGCGCAGTTTCCCCCCAACGTCGCGCCACCGGGTTCGCCGCTGGCAAGCCCTGCGGGCTTCGGGCCGAGCGTGCCGGGCACGCCGGTTCCGCAAGGGCAGATTCCGGGCGCCAACTTGCTGCCGGCATCACCCACGCAACTGCCCTCGCTCGCGAACCGCGCGCCGGCCTTGCGGCCGCATGCGGTGGCAGGCAATGGCGTGCCGGACAGCGTGCTGTCGGTGGCGCCGGCGTTCGAGCCGCGCTCGGGCGGTGCGGTGCTGGGCGTGCCGCAGCAGGCGAATGCGCCTGCCGCACCCGTTGCACGGCAGGCCGGGGCCTCGCCGTTCTACTTCGTGGGCAACAGCTACGGGCATCCACCGGCCGGCGCGACCGCTGGAGTCTTGCCCCCTCTCCCTCCGGAAGAGGACTGGGGTGAGGGCCAGCGGCCGTATCAGGGGGCGGGGCAACCTTTCAGCCCAATCCTCTTCCCAGAGGGGCGAGGGGGTGAGCCACAGTTCTATTTTGTCGATGCGGTGCGTTTGCCCAACGGCTTCGTTACGCCGGCAAAGGCTGATCCGCGCAGGCCCGATGCAGTGCCACTGGCCGGCCGCGGCCAGCACCCGCCGTTCGACGTGAATGCCGTGCGGCGCGACTTCCCGATCCTGCAGGAGCGCGTGAACGGCAAGCAGCTCGTGTGGTTCGACAACGCGGCCACCACGCACAAGCCGCAGTCGGTCATCGACCGCATCGCGTACTTCTACGAGCACGAGAACTCGAACATCCACCGCGCAGCCCATGAGCTGGCCGCGCGCGCGACCGACGCCTACGAAGGCGCGCGCGAACGGGTGCGCCGCTTCATCAACGCACCCGAAGTCGAAGAGGTGATCTTCGTGCGCGGCACCACCGAGGCCATCAACCTCGTGGCCAAGAGCTGGGGCAGCCAGCACGTGGGCGAGGGCGACGAGATCATCGTGTCGAACCTGGAGCACCACGCCAACATCGTGCCGTGGCAGCAGCTTGCCGCCGCCAAGGGCGCGAAGCTGCGCGTGATCCCGGTGGACGACTCGGGCCAGGTGCTGCTCGACGAATACCGCAAGCTGCTGAACGACCGCACGAAGATCGTGGCAGTCACGCAGGTCTCGAATGCGCTGGGCACCGTGGTACCGGTGAAGGAGATCGTCGAGCTGGCGCACCGCGCGGGCGCGAAGGCGCTGGTCGACGGCGCGCAATCGGTGTCGCACATGCGCGTGGACGTGCAGGACATCGGAGCCGACTTCTTCGTGTTCTCGGGCCACAAGGTCTTCGGCCCCACCGGCATCGGCGTGGTCTGGGGCAAGCGCGAGGTGCTCGAAGACATGCCGCCGTGGCAGGGCGGCGGCAACATGATTGCCGACGTGACCTTCGAGAAGACCGTGTTCCAGCCGATCCCGAACAAGTTCGAGGCCGGCACCGGCAACATTGCCGATGCCGTGGGGCTGGGCGCCGCCATCGACTATGTCAACAAAGTCGGTATCGAGAACATCGCGCGCTACGAACACGACCTGCTGCTGTACGGCATGGCGCAGCTCGGTGCGATTGCGGGTGTGCGGCTGATCGGCACGGCGGCCGACAAGGCCAGCGTGATGTCCTTCGTGCTCGACGGCTACAGCACCGAGGAGGTGGGCCACGCGCTCAACGACGAGGGCATTGCGGTGCGCACGGGGCACCACTGCGCGCAGCCGATCCTGCGGCGCTTCGGCGTCGAGACCACAGTGCGGCCGTCGCTGGCGTTCTACAACACCTTCGACGAAATCGACCGGCTGGTGGCGGTGGTACGGCGACTGGCCGGCCAGCGGCGCACGCGGTAGCGCGGCCGGATCAGGGCTTCGATGTGAGGTGCTGCCTGAAAAAGGCGAGCACCCTGGCATTGAAGTCCGCATGGAAGGCGGAGCGGTCGAAGCCGGCGCCGTCGTTGCAGATCTCCGGCAGGGCCTTGGCCATGGCGGGCGCGCAGGGCGCCAAAAACGCGAAGTGCCCGGCGTTCGCGGCCACGTGCCAGTCCGGCGGCACGGGAAGGTTGCGGCGGATGGCTTCCACGTCGTCCGGAGTCACCCCGTCGCCGCCACGGGCAGAGGCCCAAAGCTGGACGGGCACCGCGACCTGATTCAACCCCTCGGCGTCGAAGAAGCTCAGCGGATCGACGATGACGGCGGCCTTGATGCGCGCATCGCGCACCGGAGGCGCAGGCAGCTCCTGGCGCTGGATCTGTCCGCAGAACGGAATCTTCGATGTCGGCGTGCAAAAGCGCAGGCCGAGCCTGAAGTCAGGCACCGCGCCCGTCGCCACGAGGCCGGTGAAGCCACCGCGGGAGAAGCCGAAGAAGCCGACCTGGTCGGCGGCGAGCTTCTCGCGCGCGGGCCATGCGCCGAGCATGTGGTCGGTCAGCCGCCGCATGTCGACCGGCCGCGCGGCCAGCGTCGAGAGATGGCCCCGACGTTCGAGATCCTGGAAGTTGTCGTTCGGGTGGTTGATGGCGGCGACCACGAAGCCGGCATCGGCCAGCGCGGCCGCCGTGTCGTGGTGACCCAGGAACGAGCCACCCGAGCCGTGCGACATCAGCACCAGCGGGAGCTTCGTGCCGGCGATGGGGCAGTCTCTGGTGGCCGAAATGGCGATCAGTCCGAACGCGATCTCGCCGGGCGCCGTCTCGCAAGGTGTCCAAACCGCGCCACGCAAGGCCGGCCCGTCCTTGTCGGCCGGGACTTCGATGAAGCTGAAGCCCGCCGCATGGCTCCATGCGGCAGTCAGGCAGAGCGCGGCAGCCAAGGCAAGGCGATGCAGGAACATGGCGTGCAATGCCTCAAGGGCAAGGGATGGTGGGGCACAAGTGTGCCGTCTCCCGACCCATGCGACCAGCCCGTTTTGCGTCGGGCGATGCGAGCGCGCTATGCTCTGTCGCTGTCAACAACGCAGCTTGTCTTCGCATGTCCCAGCCCCAGGTTTCCTCCCCCGGCGTTTCCAGTTCTCCAGAATCCTGCGACGTGTTCGTGATCGGCGGCGGCCCCGCCGGGTCGACGATTTCGGCGCTGCTGACGCAGCAGGGCCGCAAGGTGGTGCTGGTCGAGAAGGAACACCATCCGCGTTTTCACATCGGCGAATCGCTGCTGCCCGCGAACGTCGAATTGTTCGACAAGCTCGGCGTGCGCGACCAGGTCGAGAAGATCGGCATGCCCAAGTTCGGCATCGAGTTCGTCTCGCCCGAGCACGAGCACCGCAGCTACGTGGACTTTGCCGAAGGGATGGACAAGTCGCTCGACTCCGCCTGGCAGGTGCGCCGTTCGGAGCTCGACGAGCTGCTGTTCCGCAACGCGGCCGCGCGCGGCGCGCAGACGATCGAAGGCTGCAAGGTGCGCGACGTGGCCTTCGATGCCGACGGCGCCACGGTGCGAGCCGAGATGGACGACGGCGCACGCCGCAGCTGGCGCGCCCGCTTCGTGGTCGATGCCACCGGCCGCGACACGCTGCTGGCCAACAAATTCCGCTGCAAGGAAAAGAACCCGGACCACAACAGCACCGCGCTGTTCGGCCACTTCACGAACGCCGAGCGGCTGGAGGGTAAGAAGGAAGGCAACATCAGCATCTGCTGGTTTCCGCATGGCTGGTTCTGGTTCATTCCGCTGGCCGACGGCACCACCAGCGTGGGCGCGGTGTGCTGGCCGTACTACCTGAAGACGCGCGACAAGCCGCTGAAGGAGTTCTTCTACGACACCATCGCGACCTGTCCGGTGCTGGTGGAACGCCTGAAGAACGCCACGCTGGTCGACGATGCGGTGCATGCCACCGGCAATTTTTCGTATTCGAGCACGCATGCCACGGGCGATCGCTACCTGTTGCTGGGCGACGCCTTCACCTTCATCGACCCGATGTTTTCCTCGGGCGTGTACCTCGCGATGCACAGCGCCTTCGACGGCGCCGAACTGGTGGCAAAGGCGCTCGATCGGCCCACCGAGCTGGCGGCCGCACGCAAGGACTTCGAGGCCATGATGCGCAAGGGCCCGCGCGAGTACTCGTGGTTCATCTACCGCGTGACCAACCCGACCATCCGCGACATGTTCATGCATCCGGGCAACCCCTTCCGCGTGAAGGAGGGGCTGATGTCGCTGCTGGCCGGCGACATCTACCGCGGCACGCCGATGCGGGGGCCGCTCGGCATGTTCAAGGTTCTGTACTACTTCATCTCGGTCACGCACATGCGGCGGACCTGGGAGGGCTGGAAGCGGCATCGCTTCAACATCCGGGACATGGGCATGTTGAAGGGGGAGACGATCCTCAAGTCGGAGTAGCCGCCAGCGCTGCTGCGCGTTCAACGCCCAGTGCGGGGCTGCTGAGTACGTTGATGCCGAGGTCCGCGAGCAGGGCGGCCATGGCGCGATCGATGCGCATGGCCTTGAACGCGCCGCTCGGAGCTGTTCGTTCCGCGATGGCGCCAATGGTCGAGCAGGTGCAGACGACGACCGCAGCACCGCCGGATGCGGCTTCGCGCATGGCGTCGTGAACGCGTGTCACGAGCCCCGAGTCATCGAGGCCCACCACGCGCGCATCGGCCAGCAGGTCCTCCCGCACCGAATGCCGCACGCGCAGGGCGGGCGCGATCTCGCTCGCCAGCCGCTCGAAGGTCGGCACATGCACCTGTGCCGTGTGCAGGAACGCCAGCGCGTCGCGCATGGCCTCAGGCGCTCGCCGTGCGGGCGCGTTGCGCTTCGTAGGCCTTGAGGTGGACGTATGCGGTGCGCAGCACCGTCGGCACTGGTGAATTACTTGGCGCCGCGCGGCTCAGCAGGTCGCCGACGATGTGATCCGCCTCGACCGCCGCGCCGCGCACCATGTCCTTGTACATCGACGCCGTCATCGGCGAGCCGGCGGCCGTCATGATGGCGCGCCCGCGCTGCACGGCGGCGGGGCGGGGCGCAAAGCCGTTGTGCGCGGCGATGGCGCAGCACTCGTCGAAGATCGACAGCGCCACGTCCTGCCCGCCGGCGCTCACGATGTCGCCAATGGACGCGCGCATCAAGCTCGTGAGGCCTGCTGCCGAAGCGATGAAGACCCACTTTTCCCACATGTCCTGCGAGATGCTCTCGCTGGCCGTGGCATCGAATTTCGCACCCGCGAACTGTGCCGCGATGGCATCTACGCGGGCCGAGCGGCCGCCGGCGCGTTCGCCGTAGCTCAGCCCATGCATGTCGTTGAGGTGCAGCACGTGGCCCTCGTCGTCGAGCGTGGCCGAGATCATGCACAGGCCGCCCAGCACACGCTCGCTGCCGAAGCGTTCGGCCAGGCGGTCGAGGTGGCTCATGCCATTGAGCAGCGGAAGGATCACGGTGTCGGGGCCGACCGCCGGCGCGAAGGAGTCCATCGTCGAATCGAGGTCGTAGGCCTTGCTGCCGACCACGACCACATCGTAGGGGCCGTCGATGCCGTCGGCCAGCACGTGCCTGGGTGCGGGCAGCTGCAGGTTGCCGAAGGGACTCTGCACCACCAGCCCGGTTTTTGCGAGCTGTGCCGCACGGCGCGGGCGCAGCAGGAAGGTGACGTCTCGCCCCGCCTCCAGCAGACGGCCGCCGAAATAACCACCGAGTGCGCCGGCACCCACCACCAGAAATCTCATCGCGTGTCGCTCCTGAGCCAAAAAAAGATCGGAAGCGATGATGCCTTCGTTCGCGCGAGGCTGCTTTGCGCCGTCGCCTTCTCCAGCAGTCGCTGGCGGGCAAAGGGCCGCATCAGGCGTGCGCCTTGGGGGCGCAGTGCGAAGAAGAGGACCGGGTCACGGGAGCGTCCTGCGCCTTGATGGGGTTGGCGGAATGCGGTTCAATTCGACGCCGTACGCCCGGCACCGCATGGGCTTTTCCAGATAAGGTCTTGGGCGCTTCGCATAATCGTGTCCGTCATTCCAACCCCTCACACAAGGAGATTCGTCCATGGCCCAGACCCGGATCGCCGTCATTGTCGGCAGCCTGCGCAAGGATTCGTACAACCACAAGCTGGCCCTCGCGCTGGCGCACCTCGCACCCGCGGACTTCACTTTCGAGAACCTGCGCATCGACGACCTGCCGCTGTACAACCAGGACGACGACGGCAACCAGGCGCCGGCGGTGAAGCGCATCAAGACCGAGATCGCGGCGGCTCAGGGCCTGCTGTTTGTCACGCCCGAATACAACCGTTCGGTGCCCGGCGTGCTGAAGAACGCCATCGACCATGCGTCGCGCCCCTATGGCCAGAGCGCATGGGCGGGCAAGCCGGCCGGCGTGCTCGGCATTTCGGTGGGTGCCATCGGCACCGCGCTGGCGCAGCAGCATCTGCGCAACATCCTGGCCTACCTCGATGTGCCCACGATGGGCACGCCCGAAGTGTTCCTGCAAGCCAAGGACGACCTGTTCGACGACAAGGGCCACATCGGCAACGAAGGCTCGAAGAAGTTCCTGCAGAGCTGGATGGACAAGTACGTGGCCTGGGTCAAGAACCACGCAGCCTGATCTGATCTGCTCCGCGCAAAGCGAAAAAAGCCGCCCTGCCGGGCGGCTTTTTTCATGGTGCGGGAGCGAACTCAGGCTGCGATGGCGGCATCGCGCTGGTTCGCGGCTTCGGCCGTCGCCACCAGGATGTCGGCGCGGGCCGCGGCCAGGGCCTTGCCCCTGGCTTCGTCGCCCATCGCCACGCCCTCGGCGCGCACGAAGCGCACGTCGGTGATGCCGAAGAAGCCGAAGATCACCTTGAGGTAGCTCTCCTGGTGTTCCATTGCCTGGCCGCCTTCGCTGGTCGAGTAGATGCCGCCGCGGGTCGAGGCCACGATGACGGTCTTGCCGCCGGCCAGGCCCACGGGGCCCTTGTCGGTGTACTTGAAGGTGCGGCCGATCTGCGCGAGGCGGTCGATCCAGGCCTTCAGTTGCGTCGGGATCGAGAAGTTGTAGAAGGGCGTGCCGATGACGATCACGTCCGAGGCCAGGAACTGGCTCACGAGCTTTTCGGACAGGGCGTTTTCACGCTGTTGTGCTTCCGTGGGCTGTGCTTGCACGCCGGTCTTGATGCCCAGCGCATCGGCGCTGAAGTGCGAGGGGGTGTCGACGGCCAGGTCGAGGTATTCGACGGCGGTGTCGGGGTGGGCGGCGCGCCACGCGGTCACGACCTCGGCCGAGAGCAGGCGCGAGGTGGAGTTGGTACCGAGGATGCTGGAGTCGATGTGGAGCAGCTTCATGTCAATCAATCACTTTCTGTGTTGGCTGTCGGCGCTCAAGGTGGCCGGCGGATGGAAGAATTCTATTTTTGTATCGAGTCTTCGATAAGTAGCCAAAAATTGCCTAGATCGTCCTGTTTGCAGGACAATCGATGCCATGCAAGACCTCAACGACATGGTTTTCTTCGCCGAAGTGGCTGAGCGCGGCGGCTTCGCGGCAGCCAGCCGGGCGCTCGGCATTCCCAAATCGCGCCTGTCTCGCCGCGTGGCGGATCTGGAGGAGCGGCTCGGCGTGCAACTGATGCAGCGCAGCACGCGGCGCCTGTCGCTCACGCCGGCCGGCGAGATCTACTTGCGGCATTCGTCCGCCATGCGCGATGCGGCGCAGGCGGCGGCCGAGGCGGTGGCGCAGGTGCAGACCGAGCCGAGCGGGCTGGTGCGGCTGAGCTGCCCCGTCACCATCGCCTACAGCGGGCTCGCCCATCTGCTGCCTCAGTTCATGGAGCGCTACCCGGCGGTGCGGGTCGACGTGCGGGTCATCAACCGGCCGGTGGACCTGATCGAGGAGGGCATCGACATCGCGCTGCGCGTGCGGCCCAGCATCGAGGACAGCACGGCGCTGGTGGCCAAAGTCCTGGGCACCAGCCGTGGCGTGCTGGTAGCCAGCCCCGAGCTGATGCAGCGCCAGGGGCCGGTCCAGGCGCCGGCCGACCTGGCGCGGCTGCCGACGCTGGCGATGTCGGCCAACGGCGAGGGCCGCAGCGAATGGCGCCTCGAAGGCCCGAATGGCGAAATCCACCTGCATTCGCACACGCCGCGCTACGTGGCGGACGACATCGCGACCCTGCAGGCGGCCGCGCTCGCCGGCATCGGCGCCACGCTGCTGCCCGACTACATGTGCCGCCCCGATCTCGATGCGGGCCGGCTCGTGAAGGTGTTGTGCGACTGGGGGCCGTCGACGGTCATCGCGCACATGGTGTTTCCACCGCGGCGCGCGCTGGTGCCGGCAGTGCGGCGGCTGATCGATTTCCTCGTCGAGCATATGCAGGGCGTGGAGATGCGGATGTACTGAGGGGGCCGCGGCTTGCTGTGAAAAGATGAGCGCCAAATTCCCCCGCCATGTCTTCGTTATGCGGAAAACGCCATATCCAAACAAGCAGATATTCGTTTGGCATTGAAGCAATGGTTCGCACAATCCGAAGCTCCCATCCATCCCAGGAGCGACCATGGCGACTCTGCGACTCGGCGATACAGCCCCCAATTTCACCCAGGATTCCAGCGAAGGCCCCCTCGACTTCTACCAATGGGCCGGCGATTCGTGGGTGGTGTTCTTCTCGCACCCGGCCGACTTCACGCCCGTGTGCACCACCGAACTCGGCAAGACCGCGGCGCTGTCGGGCGAGTTCGCCAAGCGCGGCGTGAAGCCCATCGCGTTGAGCGTCGATCCGGCCGACAAGCACAAGGAATGGATCGGCGACATCAACGAGACGCAGAACACGACGGTCAACTTCCCGATCATTGCGGACGCAGACCGCAAGGTGGCCGACCTGTACGACCTGATCCACCCCAACGCCTCGGCCACGGCCACGGTGCGCAGCGTCTACATCATCGACCCGAAGAAGGTCATCCGCGCGACCATCACCTACCCGGCCTCGACCGGCCGCAACTTCGACGAGATCCTGCGCGTGATCGACTCGCTGCAACTCACCGACAGCCACAAGGTGGCCACGCCCGTGAACTGGAAAGACGGCGACGATGTGGTCATCATCCCGAGCATCCAGGACCCGGCCGAACTGGCCCAGCGCTTCCCCAAGGGCTTCAAGGCCGTCAAGCCTTACCTGCGCATCACGCCGCAGCCGAACAAGTAAGAGCGGAACAGCAGGCGGTGAAAGCATCGACGCTCCTTCGTGGAACACCGCGGAACCGGCTTTGCCGGGCCGCTGGTGTTGCCCCCGGCGAGGGGGGAGGCGAAGCGACACGAAGTGCGCGAAGCCTGGGGGAGTGCTCATGAACACCCGCGTCATCATCGTGCCAGGTTGGCGCGACTCCGGGCCCGGCCACTGGCAGAGCCTGTGGCAGGAGCGCATCCCCGGCGCGGCGCGGGTGGTGCAGGACGATTGGGCCTCGCCCAAGCGCGATGCATGGGTGTCGACGCTGGCGAAGCTGGTGCTCGACAGCCCCGGCCCGGTGGTGATCGCAGCGCACAGCCTGGGCTGCATCGCCACGGCGCACCTGCCGGCCGAAGCCGCTGGCCGCGTCCAGGGCGCGCTGCTGGTGGCGCCTGCGGACCCCGAACGCCGCGCCGTGCTGTCCGACTTCGCGCCCGTGCCGTACGCCGCGCTGCCGTACCGCAGCATCGTGGTGGCCAGCAGCAACGATCCGTACTGTCCGATCCGCCTGGCGGGCGCCTATTCGCGCGCCTGGGGCAGCGAGTTCGTGCGGATGCAGAATGCGGGCCACATCAACATCGATTCGGGGCACGGGGACTGGCCGCTGGGCCTTGCCTTGCTTCAGTCCTTGACCGACGAGCCCGCCGCCTGGTCGGCGGGCCGTGAATTTTCAGAAAACCTGGCAACCACATGACTTCCAGAATCAAGACCTTCGTCGCCGTGCTCGCGCTGGCGTCTTCCGCACTCGCCGGCAGCAGCGCCTTTGCCCAGGGCACCGGGCTGCTGAACGCCTCGTACGACGTGGCGCGCGAGTTCTACAAGGACTACAACGCGGCCTTCGTGGCGCACTACAAGAAGGCCACCGGCAAGGACGTGAAGATCGACCAGTCGCACGGCGGCTCCAGTGCGCAGGCCCGCGCGGTGGCCGACGGCCTCGACGCCGACGTGGTGACGATGAACACCTCTACCGACATCGACTTCCTCGCCAACGCCGGCGTGGTCGCGAAGGACTGGAACAAGAAATTCCCCGACAACGCATCGCCGACCACGTCGACCATGCTGTTCCTGGTGCGCAACGGCAACCCCAAGGGCATCAAGGACTGGGACGACCTGGTCAAGCCGGGCGTGCAGGTCGTGATCGTCAACCCCAAGACCGGCGGCAACGGCCGCTACGCCTACCTGGCCGCCTGGGGCTACATCAAGAAGAAGGGCGGCACCGACGCCCAGGCCGCCGAGTTCGTCGGCAAGCTGTTCAAGAACGTGCCGGTGCTGGCGCGCGGCGGCCGCGACGCGACCACCGCCTTCCTGCAGCGCAACATCGGCGATGCGCTGATCACCTTCGAATCGGAAGTGGTGTCCATCGACCGTGAATTCGGCACCGGCAAGGTCGACTCGGTATACCCGTCGATCAGCATCGTGGCCGAGAACCCGGTGGCCGTGGTGGAACGCACCGTCAACAAGAAGGGCACGGGCGAACTGGCCAAGGCTTATCTCGATTGGCTGTACTCCGACGAAGCGCAGGAAATCGCGGCCAAGCATGCGCTGCGCCCGCGCTCGCAGGCTGTGCTCAAGAAGTACGCATCGACCTTCAAGCCGCTGCAGCTGTTCACGGTGCAGGAATTGTTCGGCAGCCTCGGCGAAGCACAGAAGGTGCACTTCAACGACGGCGGCCAGTTCGACAAGTTGTACACCCCCGGCGGCAGGTAATGAGCGGCGCTGTTTCTTCGGCGCTCCCGTCAGCGGGAGCGCCTTTTTCGCGTGCTGGCAACCGTGCCGGGGGCGCCAAGCGCGTGCTGCCCGGTTTCCACATCACGCTCGGCTTCTCGATTCTTTACCTCAGCCTGATCGTGCTGATCCCGCTGTCGGCGCTGGTCTTCAAGACATTCACGCTGACCTGGGAGCAGTTCTGGGTGGCCGTGACCGCGCCGCGCGTGATGGCCTCGTACCGGCTGACCTTCGGCGCCTCGCTGATCGCGGCCATCGTGAACGCGGTGTTCGGCCTGCTGGTGGCCTGGGTGCTGGTGCGCTACAAGTTCCCGGGCAAGCGCATCGTCGATGCACTGGTCGACCTGCCGTTCGCGCTGCCGACGGCCGTGGCCGGCATCTCGCTGACCGCGCTGCTCGCGGGCAACGGCTGGGTCGGGCAACTGCTGGAGCCGCACGGCATCAAGCTGGCGTTCACGCCGGCGGGCATCGTGATCGCGCTGATCTTCATCGGGCTGCCGTTCGTGGTGCGCACGGTGCAGCCGGTGCTCGAAGACACCGAGAAGGAGCTGGAAGAAGCCGCCACCTCGCTGGGCGCGACGCGCCTGCAGACCTTCACCAAGGTGATCTTTCCGTCGATCGCGCCCGCGCTGCTCACCGGCTTTGCCATGGCTTTCGCACGGGCGATCGGCGAGTACGGCTCTGTGATCTTCATCGCCGGCAACATGCCGATGATCTCGGAGATCACGCCGCTCATCATCATCGGGAAGCTGGAGCAGTACGACTATGGGGGCGCCACGGCTGTTGCGCTCGTGATGCTGGTCATTTCGTTCCTCTTGCTGCTGGTCATCAACGGCCTGCAAGCCTGGCAGCGCCGCCGCGCGGGAGCATGAGATGAGCGCCCCTTCCAAAGTCATTCGCCGCGCGCAAGCCGGCACCACCGAGTCGCCCTGGGTGCGCTGGGTGCTGATTGGCCTCGCGCTGGTATTCATGTTCCTGTTCCTCGTGCTGCCTCTCGCGGCAGTGGCGACCGAGGCCTTGCGCAAAGGCGTTGGCGCTTATCTTGAAGCACTGAAGGAGCCCGATGCCTGGAGCGCGATCCGCCTCACGCTGATCACGGCCGCCATCGCGGTGCCGATGAACCTCGTGTTCGGCGTGGCGGCGGCCTGGGCCATCGCCAAGTTCGAGTTCCGCGGCAAGGCCTTCCTCACCACGCTGGTGGACCTGCCGTTCGCGGTGTCGCCGGTGGTGGCGGGCCTGATCTATGTGCTGGTGTTCGGCGCGCAGGGCTGGCTCGGTCCGTGGCTCGCCGAGCACGACATCAAGATCATCTTCGCCGTGCCCGGCATCGTGCTGGCGACCGTGTTCGTGACCTTCCCGTTCATCGCGCGCGAGCTCGTACCGCTGATGCAGGCGCAGGGCACCGACGAGGAGCAGGCGGCCATCGTGCTCGGCGCGACCGGCTGGCAGACCTTCTGGCGCGTGACGCTGCCCAACATCAAGTGGGGCCTGCTGTACGGCGTGATCCTGTGCAACGCGCGTGCCATGGGCGAGTTCGGTGCGGTGTCGGTGGTGTCGGGCCACATCCGCGGGCAGACCAACACCATGCCGCTGCACGTGGAAGTGCTCTACAACGAATACCAGTCGGTGGCCGCCTTCGCCGTGGCCTCGCTGCTGGCGATCCTGGCGCTGGTCACGCTGGTGATCAAGTCGGTGATCGAATGGCGCCACGAGCGCGAGATGAAAGCCATTGCCGAGCTGCCCCCGGAACGCCCCCCTGAAGCCACCGCGGCCTGAGAGAGTGAGAGAGAAGAAATCATGAGCATCGAAATCCGCAACATCAGCAAGCAGTTCGGCGACTTCCGCGCACTGCGCGACGTGAGCCTCGACGTCGATTCGGGCGAACTGGTCGCGCTGCTCGGCCCCTCGGGCTGCGGCAAGACCACGCTGCTGCGCATCATCGCGGGGCTGGAGACGGCCGACGCGGGCAGCATTCTTTTCTCGGGCGAGGACACCACCGACGTGCACGTGCGCGAGCGGCAGGTGGGCTTCGTGTTCCAGCACTACGCGCTGTTCCGCCACATGACCGTGTTCGAGAACGTGGCCTTCGGCCTGCGCGTGAAGCCACGCAAGGAGCGCCCGAGCGACGCGCAGATCAAGGCCAAGGTGACCGAGCTGCTCAAGCTGGTGCAGCTCGACTGGCTGGCCGACCGCTATCCGTCGCAGCTCTCCGGCGGCCAGCGCCAGCGCATTGCGCTGGCCCGCGCGCTGGCGGTAGAGCCCAAGGTGCTGCTGCTCGACGAACCCTTCGGCGCACTCGACGCCAAGGTGCGCAAGGAACTGCGCCGCTGGCTGCGCCGGCTGCACGACGAGCTGCACGTCACTTCCATCTTCGTCACGCACGACCAGGAAGAGGCGCTCGAGGTGGCCGACCGCGTGGTGGTCATCAACAAGGGCCAGATCGAACAGGTCGGCTCGCCGCAGGACGTGTGGGACAAGCCCGCGAGCCCGTTCGTCTACGGCTTCCTGGGCGACGTGAACCTGTTCCATGGACGGGCCGACAACGGCCAGGTGCAGCTCGAAGGCATGCGCCTCGACTCGCCCGAGCACAGCGGCGCGCGCGACGCCAAGGCGCGCGCCTATGTGCGCCCGCATGACATCGACGTGACACGCTATGTGCCTGGCGCCTCCGGCATCGTCGCCACGCTGGCGCGCGCCATCGTGGTCGGGCCCATCGCGCGGCTGGAACTTGAACCCACCGAAACGAATCCAGATAATCCGGGCTCCGGAACCATCATCGAGGCGCAACTCCCTGCGCAACAGTTCCGGGAACTGGGCTTGAAGGAAGGCGACACCGTCGTCGCCAATCCGCGCAAGGCCAGGGTGTTCGTAGAAGAAGATTGGGTGTCTCCTTGATCGATTGGTACTTCGGCGCGCCGCGCCGCGCGTTCGCGCTGATCTGCCTGGCCTGCGTTCTCATGCTGGCCTTCGGGCTCTACCTGCAGCACGTGGTCGGGCTCGAGCCTTGTCCCATGTGCATCGTGCAGCGCTATGCGCTGGTGCTGGTGGCGCTGTTCACCGGGCTGGCCGGGGTGTTCCGCAACGTCGGCCTGCGTGTCGCGGGCGGAGTGCTGGCGCTGATCGCAGCAGTTGGCGGCGCCTACACGGCGGCCTCGCAAAGCTGGCTGCAGTGGTATCCGCCCGAGGTCGTCTCCTGCGGGCGCGACCTCTACGGGATGATCGAGACCTTCCCGCTGAAACGCGCACTGCCGATGATCTTCCGCGGCGGCGGTGACTGTTCCAAGGTCGACTGGACGCTGTTCGGCCTGACGCTGGCGAACTGGTCGTTCATTGCTTTCGTCGTTCTCTCGCTGCTGCTGGTCACGCTGCTGCTGCGTTCGCGCCGCGCGCGCTGAAGCTCTCACCCCCAACCCTCTCCCGCAGGGGGAGGGGACAAGACATCAGTCCTGG
>Ga0207709_10001795_pt1 | contig 14378 bp, 6 predicted proteins | sample KBSM34metaG_FD_184397 | JGI IMG/M metagenome (GOLD analysis project Ga0207709, IMG submission 184397) | Miscanthus rhizosphere microbial communities from Kellogg Biological Station, Michigan, USA - KBS M3-4 metaG (SPAdes) (version 2) | ecosystem: Host-associated > Plants > Roots > Rhizosphere >...
GAACGTTGCCCGCGGTCGGTGAGCTGTTAGTGCCTTCGAAGAACAGCTGGCAATTGAAAGGCTCTTCGCCCTCAGCCATCGTGGGACGTTCATAAATACCGGCAGAGTTCATGACCCTGGCTTTTACATTGTCCCGGAGGTATGCAGCCAGCACCGTGTGCTTCAGGTAATCTTTCAGTTGCTGATCAAGCACCGGCGTCACCACTTCCACACGCCGATCAAGATTGCGCGACATCCAGTCGGCAGACCCAATGTAAAGCTCTTCGTCACCACCGTTTGCGAAGTAATAAATACGACTGTGTTCGAGGAATTGTCCGACAACATTGCGGACGTGAATCGTTTGCGAGAGTCCCGGCTCGCCGGGGCGGATCATGCATGCGCCACGTACGATGAGATCGATCTTCACGCCTGCCTGCGATGCTTTGTAAAGCAGTTCGATGATGCTCAGGTCAGTCAGACGGTTAATCTTGGCTTGTATGTGCGCAGGCCGTCCGGCCAACGCATGTTCAGTCTCACGCTTGATCAACCCCATCATGCGTTTGCGAAGATTGAGCGGCGCGACCATCAAGCGGCTGTATTCCTTCTGGATCGAAAAGCCAGTCAGAAAGTTGAACACGTCAGACGCATCATCACCGATCACAGAATCGCTGGTTAGCAGTCCGAGATCTGTATAAAACCGCGAGGTCGTAGGATTGTAGTTGCCACTGGAGATGTGTGTATAAGTCTGCAGACCATGCTCGTCGCGCCGCACCACGAGTGCGACTTTGCTATGTATCTTCAAACCTGCCAGCCCATAAACCACGTGAACACCGGATTCGGCGAGTCGCTTGGCCCACTCGATGTTGTGCTCTTCATCAAAGCGGGCTTTGAGCTCGACAACACAGGTGACTTGTTTCCCACGCTCGCTAGCTTCGATTAGTGCCTGTGGAATCGGAGACTTCTGCCCCGTTCGATAGAGACACATCTTGATAGCGACAACGTCCGGATCTTTCGCTGCGGCATCAATGAAATCAACAATAGTCACGAATGACGAATAAGGATGATGTAGCAATACATCCTGTCTTTTGATCGCCGCGAATATCGATTCTTTGTTCCGCAACGCCGGCGGTACAACTGTTTTTAGTGGTCTGTCTTTCAAGTCGGGTTCGTTGACGCCGTAAAGCCCCATCAAAGTGCCGACGTCGAGCAGGCCATCGATCTTATAAACGTCCTCCGGTTCGATTCGGAGCGAGGTCGTAAGATACTCAACCATCTCCGCGGGCATGGTTGACGAAACTTCAAGTCGAACGGGCAGACCAAAACGACGTTCGCGCAGCGACTCTTTGATCAGTGCCAGGAGATCTGCAGCTTTATCGTCACGGATCTCGACGTCTGCATCACGCGTCACACGGAATAGATGTCCCTTGCTCAACCTCATCCGCGGAAACAACGAATGAAGGTTCGCCTCGATTACTTCTTCAACTAACACGAACTTCGACTGTTCTTTGCCAACCGGAATCAGACGCGGCACCACAGGGGGAACTTTTATGCGAACGAAACGGACCTCATTGCCCACTGGTGTGCCTGCAAAAGTGTCTTCAGGACTGCTCTCAACAGTCAGCCCGATGTTCAAACTGAGATTCGAAATGTAAGGAAATGGGCGAGCTGGATCGACTGCCTGTGGAGTCAGCACCAGGAATATGTTCCTGGTGAAATACGCTGCGAGACTTTTCTTTTCGTCTTCCGAGAGCGTTGCGTAGCGAGCTATCACCACACCGTGCGATTCGAGCTCGGGAAGCACTTCATCGCGAAGACAACGCGTTTGTTCTTCCACGAGCGGAAGCACCCGTTCGCGAATAGCGGCGAGTTGCTCAGGAGGCGTCAATTCACCCGGTATCGGTCCGATGTCTTCAATGTCCAACATCTCCTTGATGCCGGAGACGCGTACCATGAAAAACTCGTCGAGATTCGAGGAAAAGATTGAAAGAAACTTCAACTTCTCGAGCGCCGGGGTGGATTTGTCCGTTGCTTCTTCAAGCACTCGCCTGAAGAACTCCAACTGGCATAAATCGCGGTTGAGTACTGACCAGGAAAAAAAGCGTATTGGTTTGATTTCACCCGAGGGTTCTTGCTGGCTCATCTGTGTAATCCGTGGATCCTAGTTTGTGCAACGTGCTTCGATGATCGTTCGCGCCTTACGAATAAACTCTGCACTCCATTCTTCCGCCGGACGATCGCGCTCCGCATTTCGCGAGGCACGAAAGACCTTCGTGATTGTCTTGTTCTGCTGTTCGACGTTGAGTAACAGTTGCAAGTTATCCGCGAGCAACTTCCTACCTGCTTCGCTGATGTGAGTATCACCGACACTCTTCGCGTTCGCCGTGCAAGTTCCGTCCTTCACGACGATGGGCTCTTTCTTGCGCCAGGTGTCGAGTCGCGCCTTCTTTTCGCTGGCGCTCGAGAAACCGAAAGTCGATCCCATGTCTCCAACGTAGAACACCGGCTCGTCGCACACGCGCGTGTTATCGGCGTTCTTTCTCGACTTGAGACAAGCGAACTTGTGGTTATCAGTCTTAGTGTCGCCGTGATCGATGAACGCTAGCCACAGCTTAAAAGCGTCAACCTCCGCGCGCGCGCCACTCGCGGATATTTTTTGCAGCGACTCCGCCAATGATCCCGAGTTTTTGCCGTTGCAGTTCACATCGATGCCGCGCCCGAGCGGTAATTCAATTCCTGCCGCCGGTTCAAATCCTGTAAAACTGGCACCCTGATAACTCTTCGTCAAACTCTTCTGACAATCCGGACAGTTAACGTCTGCGACCCATTCATCATCAGCGAAGAAACCGAGCGCTTTCGAGAATCGCGACGACAGAAACTCGCCGTAGATTTCGCCGTTTCGTTTGTCGGTCGATTGTCCTTTGAAGTGGGGCTTGATCTTGTAGCGGATGAGGTTGCCTTCTTCGTCAGTCACGCCCGGCACGGAACAGTGAAATTTCGGTGTCGTGCCGGCGCCGGGAGTCTCGTCCTTGTTTGCGACACACTTCACCGGCCTCGCGACGCCGTTGGCATCAGCCGGCAACGCACCGCGACGCGGCCCGCGTGCTGGGTTATGGCCGAGCACCGGATCGTAACCGGAATCCGGAGCCCGATAAACCTTCGCCGCCTGCTCAGCGCGAGCGCGCTCCTGCGCTGTAAAACAGACTTGTTGAGCGTTGGCTATGGAGGAAAGAAATAGTGCAGCGACACAAATCAGCAGCGGGTTCTGACGCATTGAGTAAAGATAGCATGATCCGTGTCATCTGTGGCTAATTTGACCTAGTTCGCGAGGTCAGCGAGGGCGTGGAGAGCCGCAAAGGGTTCTCGATCACCCGTGCCGAGCAACAACGATTTGAGCGGATCGGCCAGGGCGTCATTCAAAAACTCTTTTGTCCTGTCTTTGCGCGTCTGGCTGTTAATCCTCTTTCGGATTGCATACTTCACAACAGAGTTCGCTAGATCAACCATGAGCGTCGATCCGCCTCGGAAAGTATGAGTCGAAGAACCAACCACTAAGTCCGAAGTCTGCATGAGCGCAATCACTATTTGGGGAAGATGTTTCCCGTCGGGCGAAACTCGAATCGACCGTCGCATCTCGTGAACCTCGAATTTCTTCAGATTCAGATCCAGTCCCAGTGTTTCGCCTAATTCGACTTTGGCTTTCTTCGATAACGACTGAAAGACTTGCTCGAGCGTATCGTGCAACACTTTGCGTTGGTCACGAGTTTCCTGGAACAGCTTTTCACGATCCGTGAAGTAGCTGCAGTCATCGGCGTAACGTTTCAACTGCACCATGACAACTGCCAGGCCCTTTTTTAACGCCGGATACTTGCCGGCCATTGTCGCGAGATCGGCGCCTTGCCAGCGAAGAGTATCAACCGAGAGCGTCTCCAAGTCTCGTGGATAAAGTCCGCGGCGGCGGAATGCTTCTACAAAGGCGACGCGATAGTTGTACTTATCGTCGCTGACCAGGTCGGAATCCGCGGTGATCAGTCCGCGCAGATATTCGCCAAATGTGAGATCGACAGGCGGAATATAGTCGAGAGCCCGGATGCACATGTTTAGAACGTGAGTAGCGGATTTAACTGCTTCAGCACCCAATCGACTGACGAGATCCGGATGGATCGCACCCGCCTCGAGCACTCCTGTTCCGCCGGTGGAAATGCGGAATAGATCGTTTGTGCGACTCTTGTAGATCGCCAGGAACGCATCGAAAACCGCGGCGACTAAAATCGCGCCCCGCGAATGAGGCGCCAATATTTTTTGGTAATCCGCCGGATCCGGTTTTAGCCGTTGCCAGGCGCCGTTTGCATCAACCTTACCGATGGCGTCACGCAATGCGCCGCGTCCGCCGGTGGCCCTACCAAACTGCACTGCCAGACTGCCGAACAATGATTCCGCCTCGAGATCTCCGCGAGTCTTTTTGATCTCATTTTCAACAATCTCAGCGATCGTGAAGTGCTGCATCAGGGCGACTATGTCGGCAAATGCCTCGTGAAACGCCAGGACGTCCGGATTGCTGGGTTCATTGAACCGGCGATGCATGCCATCAAGAATCGCGTGCGTCGTTTCGTGCGCGACGATGTCGTGTGACAAGCAGGAATAGACAGTACTGCCGGGAACGTGATCTCCCGGATCGTTAGCCGAGGCCTGGAAGTAGCCAAAATTCAGAGCAATGTCTTTCGGAGTGTAGAAAGCATTTGCCTGTTGGAAAGCATGCGGCCTGATTGTCAACTGTCTTACAAAGTCGCCGTCGAAGAACGGTCTTCCAACAACCATTCTCGGCCGCCAAAGCACCGGGCGGCCCAAAGAACGCTCAAAGTGTTCGATGGTTTTCATAGCTACTGCGTAAACCATCTGCTGGTGAAATGCGGGATTACCCTCGGATGGAGGACATCCGTCCTGCGCGAGCAAACTCGGCTCGTTCAGATCGACCGGAGGAAAACTTGAGCCCGCCAGGCCACTATTCTGCGCATCCTTATCGACTACCGTCAGGTATTCTCCGGTTGGACCAGGCGCAAGTTTCTTCTCCCATTGAACCTTTAGGGTTACCTCGTTGATCGACGCAGTTTCAAGACGGGTGGAAAGACTCGGATCAACCGCATATGTCCGGATGCGCCGGAATGCCGGCTCAGGAATAGTAATGTTCGCATTACATGCCGGCTTTTGCGCAGGTCTCACTTCGTCCGGCGCGCTGGGAATCGTGGTCCCCACTACTGACGAATATCTCTCGGCAATGTGTTTTCGTAGCGCAAGCGATGCGTCTTTGTCATCAACCACTGCCTCCATAAACTTCTGCAGCGCCTTGTCGTCCAGATTGTTTGCTGGATCCGGAATGATTTTCTGTAACTCGGCATTCTTCAGGTATAGCTGCGTAAGCTCGAGATTGAACATCTGTTCTCGTGGCGGCTGCTCACTGATACCAAGACCGGTGATGACTCTGAAGAAAGCCCACGAATCGCTGTCAGGTGGTGTTTGTGCACGATTGAGATCAGGCTGAACGGCGAGCGCGCTGTTTGCCTGCAAGATGCCGTTACCAAACTGCGCCGGATTTGCATTCCGGTCTTTCGCCGATTGGAAGAGCGCGTGTCGAACAGCCTCGACGCGTCTCCAGTCGCGCCTTAAAAATCTCTTGTACTTCTCATACCACAACGCAACCGCCGCAGCGACTTGAGGAGTTGCTGCGGAAGTGCCTTCACCATTCTCACGGATACTGCTGTTTGGACATTGAAAGACGGCCCACGGAATGTTTGGAGTGTAAGCCGAAATCGCGGACGTCATCGAACTGTCCGGTCCCCAACTTCCCTGCAGTGCAAACCGTTGGATGCCCCAATACGGGCGTCCATTGGCCATCACACCGCAAACTGCAATCGTGCGATGATAGCGGGCCGGATAGACGAGATAATGTGGCGTCGGGTCAACGTTATTGCCAGCCGCGGCGACTATGCAGATGCCGTTTTCATAGGCTCTATTCACCGCTTCGTTCCAGGCCCTCGACGGCAGTCCACCCATGCTAATCGAGATTACGTCGCATAGATTATCAACCGCAAAGTGAAGAGCTTCAGCAAAAGCACTGGTCCGAAAGAGAATTACCGAATCAGCAATGCGAAGCGGCACAACGTCAGCATTGGGTGCACCACCAAGAAAATCATCGTTCAGATTGGGAATCCGTCCGCCGGCCAGAATCCCCATTGTCCCGGTGCCGTGATCGAGATTCTGTGGAAGCAGATTCACGCGTGGCGGTGCCTGCGCTTTGTTGTGATCAGGATCGTCTTCGACAAAACTATGTTCGAGTACGATATTTTGAGCGCGGGCGAGATGGTTCGGATCGTAGCCGGTGTCGATGTGGCCGATTCGAGTGTGCGGCGGCGTAAAAGCTACTGCCTCTCGCGCCGCACGCAGTTGAGTGTAGTCATCGCCAAGATGCCAGGCGTATATGCCGTTAGGTCCGAGAACCTTGTTGCTATTTGCATCCTGTGGGATCGCAGCACAAGGATCCGGCGCTGCACCGAAACCCAAACCACCTGGCGGTGGCGTCGAAAACTCCTGATCGAGAAACACTTGATCTAGATCGGGTTCGGCAAATAGCACGCCCGACTCATCGATGCCAAGCTGATCGGCGACTCGCGCGTGTGCGAGATCCCAGGGATTTGGCCCAACCGTGTCAGGCAGCTCCGCAACATACCAGGCAGGATCTGTGCTCATGCCGAAGGCATTTTGCGTTACCGGTTGGTTTGCGAGAGGTCTTAACTTGACGTTGGATGAAGCTGCAGCCAATGCCGGCATGGGCATAAGCTTCACGAGGACGCGATTACTCATTGGGGGCCTCCGAAGACACAATGATTCCTTCAGTATATATGTGTTTCAGTAGCTTTTTATTTCCTGAGGCGCATCAAACCACTTTCGCAGGTTGCGGGCGATTGATGCCGAGTTTGCGCAAACGATGATTGAGCGTCGTGCGATTCATACCCAGACGCGCGGCTGCGCCGGTCGGACCGCCTATCACCCACTTGGCATCGTCGAGGACCTTGAGAATGTGATCGCGTTCGACTGTCTCGAGATTGGCGCCGTTCACGGGAGTCGCAGGTCGCGGAGCTTGTTTCAGTTCAGTCAACGGAATTTCGAGTGTCGAGCCGCGTGAAAGAATCACGGCGCGCTCGACAAGATTCTGAAGCTCGCGAATGTTGCCGGGCCAGTGATAACCAACCAATGCGGCCATCACGTCTTTCGGTACACTCTCGATCTGCTTTCTCATCTGCTGCGCAAACTTGTTCGCGAAGAAATGGACGAGAAGCGGAATGTCTTCAGGACGTTCGCGCAGCGGCGGCACATTGATCGGAAAAACATTCAAACGGTAATACAGATCACTGCGAAACTTCTTTTCTTCAACAAGCTGCGCGAGATCAGCATTCGTTGCGGCAACGACACGAACGTTCACACGCATCGTGCGCGAACTGCCAAGACGCTCAAATTCGTGCTCCTGGAGCACGCGCAACAGTTTCGACTGTAGATCGAGGGGGATGTCCTCGACCTCGTCGAGAAAGATCGTGCCTTCGTGTGCGAGCTCGAACCGGCCGACACGTCGATCGATCGCTCCGGTAAAGGCGCCTTTCTCGTGACCAAACAGCTCACTTTCCAGCAGGCCCGTCGGAATCGCTGCACAGTTCACTTTCACCAGCGTACGTTCACGTCGTTCACTCAGGTTATGAATTGCGCGCGCGATTAGTTCCTTGCCGGTGCCGGTTTCGCCGTAGATCAGAACTGTTGAGTCAGTCGTCGCAACTGTCTGAACGTTCTGCAAGACGCGTTTGAGAACCGGACTGCTGCCGATGATCTCTTCGAAATTGTATTCACTGCGAATCTCTTCCTCGAGATACAACTTCTCTTTCTCGAGCTTGTTCTTCAGGGTCTCGATCTCGTTGTACGAGAGTGCATTCTCAACTGCGATGGCGACCTGGTTGGCAACCTGTTCGAACAACTCGCAATCTTCTCGCGAGAATGCGTGTGGACGAGAGCTCTTTATAGCAAGCACGCCAAGCACACGGTCTCTGAAGACAAGTGGCGCGGCGCAACCAGTGGACATACCATGAACGGCCGGGTCATAGTCGATGAGCGCCGTTTTACGAGTGGTGAACGCCTCGCCGATTGGATTGCCTTCGAACGGAACAACCTTACCGGTCGCGCAGGGGCTCTCGTGGTCAGGGAAATCAAACGCCGCCAATTCCAGTTGATTCAACGACCCGTTGTAGAGCGTTAGTGCCGCTGCTTCGTGCGGCATCACGGTCGATAACGAACTCGAGATTGACTGTAACAACTCGCGCAGGTTCAAATTCGAGACGAGCGTGTTGTTTACCTGTAAGAGCAGTTGCGAACGATCGCGCTCGCGAGCCAACTGTTCGCGATAAAACTGACTCTCGACCGCAACCGCGATTTGAGACGTGACTAGCTGCGCGAACTTGAGGTCAAACGTGTCGTATGCGCCGACTTGTTCACTCCACAAGTTCAACGTGCCGAGTTTTTGATGAACGGTTGTCAGCGGCAGGCAACAAACCGACTTGATGTTCTTTTCGCGGAGCTGTTGTGCGAGGGGAAAACGTTCTTCCTGAGCCAGATCACGAATGACAAGCGGCTGCTGGGTGCTCCACACATGACCGTTGATCGAATTGTCGATCGGAACTTCCGTCTTTCCCTGGTTGATCCACTGATCACTGCTACAACCTTCGAAGAAATACGATCGCATCACGTTCTTGTCGCCGTCGTGCAGCATGACGGCGAGATCGCGAAACGAAAAAAGATTCCGCAAACGACAAGCAATATCGTGGAAGAGTTCAGATAAGTCTCGGTGAGATGCGATAGCTTTTGAGAGTTCAAGCAGTGTCAGGTATTTCTGCGTTTGAACATCGACGCTGGCGACTTGCATTGACCTAGAATAAACGATGGCCACAAAAAAGCACAAAAGGCATGTCACGCAAAGGCGCAAAGGGAGCAAAGCCGCATCGGACCCTCTTTGCGTTCCTTTGCGTCTTTGCGTGAAATTATTTGTGGCAAAGAAATTGCACGCGGCTGGGGCGCATGGCTTATGAACTTATAAGAATTAGTTGTCACAGCGAGGCAGCAAACACCCGGCTCGTGCTGGAAGGAAAGCTCGCGGGCGCGTGTGTTGACGAGTTGGACAAATGCTGGCACGAAGCGCCAGATAAGTGGTCTTCCCTTCTGATCGACCTCTCCAGCGTTAGCTTCATCGACGATCGCGGCAAGCAATTGTTGAAAAAAATGCACGACAACGGCGCTACGCTCGTCTCCTGCAGCTTGATGAGCAAATGCCTCATCGCCGAAATCTGTGACGAAGTTAGTGACAGCGACCAGTGACAACATTTCGTCACCTGACCAAGTATCGTCATCACTCTCCACGCCAATTGGTCCAAATCCTTCAGAACAAGCAGTGGCAGAGCGGTTGCTTGAGTTGCCTCACGAAGTGAATAACTAGACCACATTGAGTTGCACAGGCACGGCGCGGCCTGTGTGCGACAGCAGGTGAACTCGCGCCGTTATTGTGGGCACGGCAGTGAGTTCACCTGCTCGGGGGATCACCGGAGAAACAAATGACGAGATTTCGAATGGACACGATTTTTAGAGGACGCAGGCTGGGAATTTTCTTAACACTCATCGCCGTCGCGGCGTTAGCTGTGTTGTTGGGTTTCGCACGTTCGAGCAAACCGGCACAGGCAGCACCACCGGCGTTGGAAGTTGAAGTCGTCAAAGTCGAACAACAGAGCGTGCCGATTTACAGTGAATGGATCGGAACAACAGAAGGCATGGTCAACGCCGAGATCAAGGCGCAAGTCACAGGCTATCTGCTCCGACAAGATTACAAGGAAGGTTCGTTTGTGAAGAAGGGCCAACTCCTGTTTGAGATCGACCCGAGACCATTCCAGGCAGCAGTCGATCAAGCAAAAGGCCAGGTCGCCCAATATCAGGGACAGCTAGCCCAGGCGGGCTCTCAGATCACGCAGGCAGAAGCCGAACTGGCCCAGGCCAACAGCCAGCTCATGCAAGCACAGGCACAACTCGAACAGGCACAAGCAAATCACGTCAAGACGGATCTCGACGTGAAGAAATACCGGCCACTTGCCGAGCAGAAGGCGGTCACGCAACAGGATCTCGACAACGCGCTTCAGGCCAATAACGCTTCAAAAGCGCAAGTTGATGCACAGGGAGCCGGCGTCGAAGCGTCGCGCGCGCAGATTGCGCACGCGAAAGCGCAAATCAACACCGCAAAAGCGGGAGTCGCGACTGCAACAGGACAACTCGCGAACGCACAGGCGGCGGTTAAGACTGCCGAACTGAATCTCGGCTTCACGAGGATCGTTTCGCCAATCGACGGCGTGGCCGGCCTTGCACAGGCGCAGGTCGGCAATCTGGTGAGCACAACAAGCAATGCGCTCACGACTGTTTCGACTCTGGATCCGATTAAGGTCTATTTCACGCTTAGCGAGCAGGACTACCTGCGCTACACGAAACCTTTTCTCGGCGAAGCGGAACAGAGCGGCAGTCTCGACAACCTCGAGCTCGAGTTAATTCTTTCCGACGGATCGACTTATCCCGACAAAGGCAAATTCTATTTCGCGGATCGACAAGTGGATCCAAAGACGGGTTCGATTCGCATTGCTGGAATTTTTCCCAATCCAAATAACGGTCTGCGACCGGGACAGTATGGCAAAGTGCGGGCTGTTACGAGTCTCGAGCAGGATGCGTTGATGGTGCCGCAACGAGCCGTCTCGGAGTTGCAAGGTACATATCAGGTCGCTGTTGTTGGCGCAGACAACAAGATCTCATTTCGTCCGGTGAAAGTCGGCGAGCGCACCGAATCGATGTGGGTGATAAAGGAAGGACTTGCACCGGGTGACGTCATCGTTGCCGAGGGCACGATCAAAGTCCGACCGGGAATGGTCGTCAAACCGAAGCCGTACGTGAGGACAGAGTCAATAAACAAATGATTTCAAGTTTCTTCATTAAGCGACCGATCGTTGCGATTGTGATCGCGATCGTCACCGTAATAGGCGGATTGATAGCGATGTCGGGTCTGCCGCTGGCGCTGTTTCCCGAAATCCTGCCACCGCAGGTCATCGTTTCAACCAACTACACCGGCGCTGACGCGGTCACGATCGAGCAGTCAGTCTCGACGCCGATCGAGCAACAGATGAACGGCGTCGACAACATGCTCTACATGCAGTCCGTCAACGCCAACGACGGCAGCCAGCAGTTGACGGTGACGTTTGGCGTCGATACGGACGTCAACATCGATCAAGTCAACGTTCAAAATCGTCTGGCCCAGGCGCAGCCGAATCTTCCGACTGATGTGAATCAGTTTGGACTGACGACACGGAAGTCTACCGGGCTACCGATGCTCGTCTTTTGTCTTTACTCGCCAAACAAGACTTACGACTCACTCTTTCTCGCCAACTACGCAAACATCAACGTGAACGATGTGCTTTATCGCGTTCCGGGTGTTGGCGAAGTGAGAGTGTTTGGTTCGAGTGATTATGCGATGCGCATCTGGGTCAAGCCGGACGTGCTCGCAAAGCTCGGGCTGGGCGTTCCGGATCTGGCCGCTGCTGTTCGCGAGCAGAGTAACGTCAATCCGTCGGGTCGTGTTGGTGCTGCGCCCGCGCCCGAAGGCATGGAAAAGACTTACACGGTCCGTGCAAAGGGACGTCTCGAGACGCCGGAAGAGTTTGGCCAGATCGTCGTGCGTGCAAACACGGACGGATCAGTCGTCCGCTTAAGCGATGTCGCACGTATCGAACTGGGCGCACTCAACTACCAGCAGAGTTCGCGCATGAATAGTCAGCCGGGCGCGATCGTCGCTGTGTTTCAGGCGCCCGGATCGAACGCGCTCGCAACTGCCGAAGGTCTCAAGAAGACGATGGCTGAGTTGAAGGAGCGTTTTCCAAACGATCTCGACTACGCCGTAGTATTCGATACCACGCTGCCCGTGAGCGAAGGAATCAAGGAAACTGTACGCACGTTGATCGAAGCGATGGTGCTCGTGATCATCGTCGTGTTTCTCTTCCTGCAAAACTGGCGTGCGACACTGATCCCGGTGATCGCTGTGCCTGTGTCGCTCATCGGCACGTTCGCGATCTTTCCCCTCCTCGGTTTCTCGATCAATACGTTGTCGTTGTTTGCCTTCGTGCTCGCGATCGGTCTCGTGGTTGACGACGCGATCATTGTCGTGGAGGCGGTCGAGCATCACATCGAACAGGGAAAGTCTCCGCGCGAAGCGACGATACAGGCGATGAAAGAAGTTGGTGGGCCGGTAATCGCCATCGCACTGATTCTGTCATCGGTGTTTCTGCCGGTCGCGTTCATGGGCGGCATTCAGGGGCGGCTCAACAATCAGTTTGCGATGACGATTGCGATCTCGATGCTGATCTCCGCGTTCAATGCGCTGACGCTTTCGCCCGCGCTCGCGGCGATGTTGCTGCGTCCGCGACAGAAATCGACCGGAATACTCGCGCGCTTCTTTGGCTGGTTCAATCGCGGTTTCGACAAGGTGATGCACGGATACCTGAACTGGAGTCACGCATTACTGCGCAAAGCCGTGATCGGTGTGGTGATCATCGGCGCGTTCACGCTCGCAGATGCATTCATGGGCCGAACTTTGCCGACGAGCTTTTTGCCGGAAGAAGACTACGGTTACGCGATGTTGCACGTGCAACTTCCGCCGGCCGCGTCGCTCGAACGCACGGATGCAGTGCTGAAGAAAGTGGAACAGGTTCTGGGTCGCACTGAAGGCGTTCAGTATTACACCGGCATCGGTGGCTTTAGTTTGTTGAATCGCATCTCGGCAAGCTATCAGGGCTTTTTCTTCATGAGTTTCAAGCCGTGGGATGAACGCACCTCGCGCGAGCTTCAGGCGCAGGCGATCATCGCGAAGATCAACGGCGAGCTCGCCACACAGATTCCCGAGGCACAGGCGTTTGCTTTCATGCCGCCGTCGATTCCCGGACTCGGTAGTGCCGGTGGTTTCTCGTTGTGGCTACAGGATCGAAGTGGCGGATCGGTTGAGTTTCTCGATCAGAATCTGCAGGCGTTTCTTGCGGCTGCACGCAAACGACCAGAGCTCGCGGGTGTGATGTCGCAGTTTTCAGCCGACGTGCCGCAGATCTACGCCGACGTCGATCGTGACAAGGCGTTGAAGCAGGGCGTTGCGGTTGCCGATGTGTATCAGACGTTGCAGGCATATCTCGGTGGGCTTTATCTGAATCAGTTCAATCGATTCGGCCGGCAGTGGCGTGTGTTTCTGCAGTCTGAAGGTGAAATGCGCCGGACTGAGGAAGACATTGGAAATTACTACGTGCGAAATAACGAGGGCACGATGGTGCCGCTCTCAGCTTTAGTTTCGACGAAGAAGATCAGCGGGCCGGAGTACACGAATCGCTTCAATCTGTATCGCAGTGCGCAGGTGCTTGGCTCGGCCGCGCCCGGATACAGTTCGGGCCAGGCGATGGAGGCCCTCGAACAAGTGGTGCGCGAAACACTGCCGAGAGAGATTGGATATGACTGGGCCGATCTTTCTTACCAGGAGAAACAGACTTCAGGTGCAGCGATTAAGGCGTTGGCGCTGTCGGTTGTATTCGTGTTCCTGATTCTCGCGGCGCTCTATGAGAGCTGGTCGCTTCCCTTCTCTGTCTTGTTGACCGTGCCGATTGCGTTGTTTGGTGCGTTCATGGGCATCTGGTTGCGAGGTCTCGATCTCGGTGTGTACGCGCAGATCGGATTGATCGTCGTGATTGGTTTGGCGGCGAAAAATGCGATTTTGATTGTCGAGTTCGCGAAGATGGAATTTGAGAAGGGGCGCGGGCTGTTGGAGGCGGCGCTTGAAGGGGCGCGATTGCGACGTCGACCTTTGCTGATGACGTCGCTCGCGTTTATCGCGGGGTGTTTGCCGTTGTGGTTTTCGACGGGTTCCGGTGCCGCGGCGCGACAGATACTCGGAACGGTAGTGATTGCGGGCATGCTTGCGGACACACTGATTGCGAGCTTTTTGATACCCGTGAGTTTTTATGCAGTTGAGAAGATCTCGATGCGGTTCGGAAAGAAGCAGTCACTGGAACCACGATTGGAGCCTGTAGCTGGAGACTAAGTTAGACAGGATTACAGGATGAACAAGATTTACAAGATGAAATCCTGTCAATCCTGCAAATCTTGTCAATCCTGTTAAATATTGACCTATGAATCGAACGCTCAAAGTAATTCTTTCACTAACGTTGCTTCTGAACCTTCTGCCACTCAACCTTGCGGCGCAGGTTAAGACCCCCGACAAATTCCGTGGCGCCGAGTCAGTGGATCAGAATTCA
>Ga0207709_10001797_pt1 | contig 14374 bp, 13 predicted proteins | sample KBSM34metaG_FD_184397 | JGI IMG/M metagenome (GOLD analysis project Ga0207709, IMG submission 184397) | Miscanthus rhizosphere microbial communities from Kellogg Biological Station, Michigan, USA - KBS M3-4 metaG (SPAdes) (version 2) | ecosystem: Host-associated > Plants > Roots > Rhizosphere >...
CGCCGCCTCGGTGCCGAGGTCACGGTGCTCGAAGCACTGCCGACCTTCCTGGGCGCCGTGGACGAGCAGATCGCCAAGGAAGCCAAGAAGGCTTTCGACAAGCAGAAGCTCAAGATCGAACTCGGCGTGAAGGTCGGTGAGATCAAGTCGTCGAAGAAGGGCGTGAGCGTTGCCTGGACCAATGCCAAGGGCGAAGCCCAGACGCTGGAAGTCGACAAGCTGATCGTCTCGATCGGCCGCGTGCCCAACACCATCGGCCTGAACGCCGAAGCCGTGGGCCTGAAGCTCGACGAGCGCGGCGCCATCGCCGTGGACGACGACTGCAAGACCAGCCTGCCCAACGTGTGGGCCATCGGCGACGTGGTGCGTGGCCCGATGCTGGCGCACAAGGCCGAGGAAGAAGGCGTGGCCGTGGCGGAGCGCATCGCGGGCCAGCATGGCCACGTGAACTTCAACACCGTGCCGTGGGTGATCTACACCAGCCCCGAGATCGCGTGGGTCGGCCAGACCGAGCAGCAGCTCAAGGCCGCGGGCCGCGCCTACAAGGCCGGCACCTTCCCGTTCCTGGCGAACGGCCGCGCACGCGCGCTGGGCGACACGACCGGCATGGTCAAGTTCCTGGCCGACGCCGCCACGGACGAGATCCTGGGCGTGCACATCGTGGGCCCGCAGGCCAGCGAGCTGATCTCCGAAGCCGTCGTGGCGATGGAGTTCAAGGCCAGCGCCGAAGACATCGCGCGCATCTGCCATGCGCACCCGTCGCTGTCGGAAGCCACCAAGGAAGCGGCCCTGGCCGTGGACAAGCGCACGCTCAACTTCTGATCCCCGGTTCTTGAGCGAACCCGGCCCCGATCGACCCTCGCGGGGCGGTCGGGGCTCTCCATTTTTGAAGCGATCCGATCCCTTGAGCGTCAAACAGGCTTACGAAGCGGAACTCGCGGCGCGCGGGTTCAAGAGCGATCCCGCACAACTCGCGGCCGTCGAGGCGCTCGACCGCTGCGCCACCGAGTGGGGCGAGTACAAGGCCCGGCGCTCCAATGCGCTGAAGAAGCTCATCAACCGGCCGGAGCTGCCGCGCGGCGTCTACATGTACGGCGGCGTGGGGCGCGGCAAGAGCTTCCTGATGGACCTGTTCTTCAACGCCGTGCCGTTGCGGCGCAAGACGCGCCTGCACTTCCATGAGTTCATGCGCGAGGTGCACCGCGAACTGCGCGACCTGCAGGGCACCGTGAACCCGCTCGACGAGCTCGGCTTGCGAATTTCCAAGCGCTACAAGCTGATCTGCTTCGACGAGTTCCACGTCGCGGACATCACCGACGCGATGATCCTGCACCGCCTGCTCGTGGCGCTGTTCGACAACGGCGTGGGCTTTGTCACCACCTCGAACTTCAAGCCCGACGACCTGTACCCCGGCGGCCTGCACCGCGACCGCATCCTGCCCGCCATTGCACTGCTCAACCAGAAGCTCGAGGTGCTGAGCGTGGACAACGGCACCGACTACCGGCGCCGCACGCTGGAGCAGCTGCGCATGTACCTCACGCCGAACGACGCGGCGGCCGAGAAGGAAATGCGCCACGCCTTCGACAAGCTGGCCGAGACGGCCGACGAGAACCCGATCCTGCACATCGAGCAGCGCGAGATCCGCGCGCTGCGCAAGGCCGGCGGCGTGGTGTGGTTCGACTTCAAGACGTTGTGCGGCGGCCCGCGCTCGCAGAACGACTACCTCGAGATCGCGAGCCAGTTCCACACCGTGCTGCTGTCCGATGTGCCGCACATGCCGGTGCGCATGGCCTCGGAAGCACGCCGTTTCACCTGGCTGGTCGACGTCTTGTACGACCGGCGCTGCAAGCTCATCATGTCGGCCGAGGTTCCGCCCGAGGCGTTGTACACCGAGGGACCGCTGGCGCACGAGTTTCCGCGCACGGTGTCCCGGCTCACCGAAATGCAGTCGAGCGAATTCCTCGCCCTGGAACGCCGCATCGTCGACACCCGACTCACATGAAAAAAACCGCTCTTGCCCTGTTCCTGGCCTTGGCCAGCCTGCCGCTGTGGGCCCAGTCCAACGCGGCGGCGGGCAACGCCGACCTCGAAGCCGAACGCAGCCGCCTGGCGGCCGAGCGCGAGGTCATCGAGTCGCGCTACGCGAAGGAGCGCGCGGCCTGCTACAAGAAGTTCGCGGTCGAAGACTGCCTGCGCGAAAGCCGCAGCCGCCGTCGCAAGGAAACCGACCACATCAAGCGGCAGGAAACCGCGATCAACGACATCCAGCGCCAGCGCAGCGGAGCGGCCGAGCTGCAGAAGCTCGACCAGAAGGCCGCCACCCAACGCCCGCAGGATTCGCGCGAACAGCGCGAGAAGGCGCAGGAAGACCAGAAGGCGCGCGAGCAGCGCGCCGCCGACCACGCCGCGAGCCGGGCCGCGACCGCGGCCGACGCGGCCGAGCGCCAGCGCCAGTTCGAGAACAAGCAGAAGGCCCATGCCGACGAGCAGGCCAAGGCGGCCCAGCGCCGCGCCGAAGCGCCGGCCGCGACCACGCGCTTCGAGGACAAGCAGAAGCGGGCGGCCGAACACCGTGCCAACCGCGAGCGCCAGAACGCTGAGCGCACCAAGCCGCGCGGTGCGCCGTTGCCACCGGCACCGGCGGCTTCCTCGCCCTGAACCTCGAAAGAGGGCGGGCGCTCAGGCCGCCGCGGGCAGCCGGTCGAGCTTGAGCACCGCGATCGAGATGTTGTCGCCCGTGCCGCGCGCACGGCGCCGTGCTTCTCCCACCAGGATTTCCACCGCGTCGCGCGGCGGCTGCGCGTACAGCACGCTGGCCAGTTCCTCGGGCGAGAAGTAGTGCCAGAGCCCGTCGCTACAGGCCATGAGCAGGTCGCCCGGCTGCAGCTTGGCGATGTGGTGCGGATCGACGGGCGGCGGCGTGGTCGTCATGCCCAGGCAGCCCAGCAGGATGTTGCCCTGCGGATGGATGTTGGCCTCGGCCTCGCTGATCTGGCCGCGATCGACCAGTGCCTGTACGTACGAATGGTCGCGCGTGCGCTTGACCAGCGCGCCGTCGTTGAAGTGATAGATGCGCGAGTCGCCTGCGTGGATCCAGGCGCAGTCGCCTTTCGGGTTCATCAGGAAGGCGGCCAGCGTGCTGTGCGGTTCCTGCTCGCTCGACAGCGCCGTGAGCTTGATCACCGTGTGGGCGTCTTCGAGCAGCTGGCGCAGCACGACGGCGGGGTCGTCGCGCTCGGGGCTGTAGCGGGTGAAAAGCTGGCGCGCGGTCATGAGCACCTGGTCGGACGCCTTGCGCCCGCCGCTGCGCCCGCCCATGCCGTCGGCGATGACGCCGAGCACGCAGCCCGGCGTGCGGGGGTGGCTCATCAACAGCACCTGGTCCTGCTGGTAGGGGCGATCCCCCTTGTGGAGGCCGGTGGCGGCGGCGAGTCGAAAGCCTTGGGTCATGAGCGCTGGGGCGCCAGAGGCGCGCTTTCTGTCTTCTCTGGGGTTCGTGTCAGGACGTATTATCGAATGAACACGCGCGGCCCCATGCGGCACGCGCACCCCCACCGTTGGACTCCAATCTTCATTCCCTTTCCCGTCAGCTGATCGAGCTGCGCATCGCACATGCCGACCTCGACGCCACCATCGACCGGCTCTCGGAAGACGGCACGCCGCAGGACGAACTGCTGATGCGCCGCCTGAAAAAGCGCCGCCTCGCCCTGCGCGACCAGATCGCCCAGCTCGAGAACGCGCTCGACCCGAAAGAGCCGGCGTGACGTCGCCGCTCGAAAACCAGGTGCGCGATGCGTTCGCGCAGGACGGGGTGCTGTCGCAGGCCGCCGAGCAGTTCCGCGAACGCGGCGGCCAGACCGAGATGGCGATGGCCGTGGCCCGCACCATCTCCGACGGCGGCATGCTCGTGGTCGAGGCCGGCACCGGCGTGGGCAAGACCTTCTCGTACCTCGTACCGGCGCTGCTGAGCGGCGAGCGCGTGCTGCTCTCGACCGCCACCAAGACTCTGCAGGACCAGCTGTTCGGCCGCGACCTGCCGCGGCTCGTTGAAGCCTTCGCACTGCCGATACGCACGGCGCTGCTGAAAGGGCGGGGCAGTTACCTGTGCCTGCACCGCCTCGACATGGCGCGCCACGACGCCTCGCTGCCCGAGCGCGGCAGCCTGCGCACGCTGGCGAAGATCGAGCAGTGGTCAAAAGCCACGCGCACCGGCGACCTCGCCGAACTGCCGGGGCTCGACGAACGCTCGCCGCTGATTCCGCTGATCACCTCCACGCGCGAGAACTGCCTGGGCGCGCAATGCCCGCAGTTCAAGGCCTGCCACGTCAACCTGGCGCGGCGCGAGGCGCTGGCGGCCGACATCGTGGTCATCAACCATCACCTGTTCTTTGCCGACCTCGCGGTGCGCGAGACAGGCATGGCCGAGCTGCTGCCGACCGTGAGCGTCGTCGTGTTCGACGAGGCGCACCAGCTCAACGAGACCGGCGTGCAGTTCCTGGGCGCGCAGCTCGGCAGCGGGCAGGCGCTCGATTTCGCGCGCGACATGCTCGGCGCGGGCCTGCAGCATGCGCGCGGGCTGGTCGACTGGCAGCAGCTGGTGGCGGGGGTCGAGCGTGCGGCGCGTGAGTTGCGCCTGGTGGTCGGCAAGCAATGGCCGGGCGCCAAGCTGCGCTGGATCGGCCCGGCCCCCGAGGGCGTGAATGCCGAAGCTTGGCAGGGTGCGCTCGACGACCTGCAGGACGCCTTCGTGCTGGCTGCCGACGGGCTGGACACGGTGAGCGAGATCTCGCCCGACTTCGGGCGTCTGCATGAGCGCGCACGCCAGCTCGCGAAACGCACCGCGCGTTTCGCGCAGCCGTGCGAGCTCGATTCGGTGCGCTGGGTCGACGTGGGCACGCAGCTGCGGCTGATCGAGTCGCCGCTCGACATCGCGGATGCGATGCGCAAGCGGGTGCTCAAGCTGGCGGACGAGCCCGTGGAGTCCGACTTGCCCTATGGCGACGACGAGGAAGACCCCGAGCACGGTGCCGTCCCACCGCCACCGCAGGAAGACAGCCGCCGCGCCTGGGTCTTCACCTCCGCCACGCTGGGCGACGACCCGACGCTGCGCTGGTTCACCGAACCCTGCGGCCTGCGCGATGCCGAAGTGCTGCGCGTGCAAAGTCCGTTCGACTACGCCTCGCAGGCGGCGATCTACGTGCCGCGGGCCTTTCCGAAGCCCAACGATCCCACGCACAGCCAGCAGGTGGCCAAGCTGGCCGCGCACGGAGCCGCCGAACTCGGCGGGCGCACGCTGGTGCTGACCACCACGCTGCGCGCGCTGCGCACCATCGGCGATGCGATGCGCCAGCAGTTCGAGCTGCTCCAGACAGAAGCACGGCCCGAGGTGCTGGTGCAGGGCGAGCTGCCCAAGCGCGTGCTCATGGACCGCTTCCGCGAAGGCGCGAGCAACGGGCGCGCGGGCTGTGTGCTGGTCGCATCGGCGTCGTTCTGGGAAGGCTTCGATGCGCCGGGCGACGCGCTGCAGTTCGTCGTGATCGACAAGCTGCCGTTCCCGCCGCCCAACGATCCGCTGGTGGAGGCCCGCTCGCAGCGGCTCGAAGCGCAGGGGCGCAGCTCGTTCAGCGACTACTCGCTGCCCGAAGCGGCCGTGGCATTGAAACAGGGGGCGGGGCGCCTCATTCGCCGTGAAACCGACAGCGGCGTGCTCGCGATCTGCGACACGCGCCTCGTGGCGATGGGCTATGGCCGGCGGCTACTGGCGGCGTTGCCGCCGATGCGCCGGCTGGAAACCGAAGCGGATTTCGAGAGCGCGATCGACGCGCTCAGGAAACCCTATTGATATCTACCGGGAGGCGCTGGATTACCAGAGCTTCCACCAGGGGTCGGTGCTGCCCTTGAAGCCGTTCGCCAGGTAGGTGCTCTGCGGGTAGTTGGTGGTCAGCACGCGTTGTGCATCGTCGCGCAGGTCCTTCATGCCGAGCGCGTCGTACGACTTGACCATGATGTACAGGGCTTCTTCGAGCGCCGGCACTTCGCGGTAGTCGGACAGTGCGATCTGTGCCCGGTTGATGGCCGCCAGGTAGGCGCCACGCGAGTAGTAATAGCGGGCCACGTGAACTTCATACTGCGCGAGCGAGTTCACGATGTAGTTCATGCGCTGGCGCGCGTCGGGCGCATAGCGCGACTCGGGGAAGCGCGTCACGAGGTCACGGAAGGATTCGAACGATTCCTTGGCAGCCTTCTGGTCGCGCTCGGACAGGTCCTGGCGCGTCAGGAACGCGAACATGCCCAGGTCGTCGTTGAAGTTGATCACGCCCTTCAGGTAGAGCGCGTAATCGAACGCCGGGCTGGCCGGGTGCAGCTTCATGAAGCGGTCGAGCGTGGCGATGGCGTTGGCCTTTTCGCCGGCCTTGTGCTGGGCGTAGGCCTTTTCGAGCTGGGCCTGCTGGGCCAGCGGCGTGCCGGCGGCACGGCCTTCGAGCTTCTCGTACAGCGGCACCGCCTTGTCGTAGGCGCCGGAGCCGACTTCGTCCTTGGCTTCCGAGTAGATGCGGTTGGGGCTCCAGTTCGCGGTCTTGTCTTCCTTGGTGGTGGAACCGCAACCGGCGACGAGAAGGGCCGCCGCGCTGAGCGCGATCCAGGCAGGGACCGATAATTTGGCGCGAAACATCACATACGGCTTTCGTGAAACAGTTGCCCTCAATTATATCGACCGACCCCCTGACCGATCCCCCGGAAGGGCCTGAACCTGAAGAGGGCGCCGATCTCGCGGAGCCCAGCGAGCTGCGGCCCTTCGCCATCGACGCCGCGCAGCACGGGCAGCGGCTCGACCGCGCCCTGGCGGCGCTGGTGCCCGAGTTCTCGCGCAGTTACCTTCAGCAACTCATTGAGGCCGGCGCCGTCGAGCTGCAAGGGCGCACGCTCACCAAGGTCTCTGCCACGGTGCGCGCGGGCCAGTCGGGGCGCATCGAATTGCGGCCCACGCCCCAGAGCCAGGCCTTTCGGCCCGAGGCGATGGAGCTGGTCACGGTCCACGAAGACGAGCACCTGCGGATCATCGACAAGCCGGCCGGCCTGGTGGTGCACCCGGCGCCGGGCCACTGGAGCGGCACGCTGCTGAACGGGTTGCTGGCGCTCGATCCGAAGGCCGTGCTGCTGCCGCGCGCGGGCATCGTGCACCGCCTCGACCGCGACACCAGCGGCCTGATGGTGGTGGCGCGCACGCGGGCCGCGATGGACGCCATGGTGGCGCTGATCGCCGCGCGCGACGTGAAGCGCCAGTACCTGGCGATGGGGCACAAGGCCTGGGAAGGCGCGTCGGCGCGGCAGGTCGATGCGCCGATCGGCCGCGATCCGCGCAACCGGCTGCGCATGGCCGTGGTCGACCTGGAGCGCCACGCGGGCAAGACCGCGCGCACGCTGATCGAGCGGCTCGACAGCCACACCGACGGCTGCGCGGTGCGCTGCACGCTCGAAACCGGCCGCACCCACCAGATCCGCGTGCACATGGCGTCGATCGGTCATCCGCTGGTCGGCGACGCTCTGTATGGCGGCGCGCCCGCAGCGGGTCTGTCGCGGCAGGCGCTGCATGCGTTCCGGCTGGCGTTCGTGCATCCCGTCACGCAGCAGGCGATGGAGTTCCGTTCGCCGCCGCCGCCCGATCTGGCGCAGGCTTTGCAGACCTGGGGGCTGGATTACAATCGCGCCTGACGGCCCGAGGGCCGCGCCGGCCACCCGATGCCGGCCTTGCGTTGCACTCGCCGCGTGCCGGCAACGCCTACCCCTTCCATCCATCTGAACAAGCGTCGCCAGGCGCCTTTTTCCGGATAACGCGAACCATGAATACGGCGGATGCCAAGCGCATTCTCGAAACCGCCTTGATCTGTTCGAGCCAGCCGCTGCCGGTGCGCGACATGCGCGTGCTGTTCGACGACGAGCTGGGCGTGGACACGATCAAGGTGCTGTTGCTCGAACTGCAGGAAGACTGGGCGCAACGCGGCCTGGAGCTGGTGAGCGTCGGCAGCGGCTGGCGTTTCCAGAGCCGGCCCGAGATGCGCGATGCCCTCGATCGCCTGCATCCCGAGAAGCCGCCGCGCTACACGCGCGCCGCGCTCGAGACGCTGGCCATCATTGCCTACCGGCAGCCGGCCACGCGCGGCGACATGGAAGACATCCGCGGCGTCACGATCAACTCCCTGATCCTGAAGCAGCTCGAAGACCGGGGCTGGGTCGAGGTGATCGGCCACCGCGAAACGGTCGGCCGGCCCGCGCTCTACGCGACCACCCGCCAGTTCCTCGACGACCTGGGTCTGGCCTCGCTGGACCAGCTGCCGCTGGTGGAAACGCCCGCGCAGCAGGCGGCGCTGGTCGATGCGCTGCAGCAGGCCGCGGGCGACCAGCCGGGGCTGCCGATCGACGGCGATGCGGCGGAAGAGGCCGTTGCGGAATCTGCAGAGCCCGCAGCGCTGGTGGATGGAGAAGAAGGTGTGCAGCCCGAACTCGCCATGGTCGATGCGCCGCCTGAGTCGGCTGAGCTGGCGGAAGTCGTCTCGACCGATGCGGCGGAGTTTGCCGAAGAGGTGGTGGCGATCGCCGAGGCCGCCGAGCCCGTCGATGAGGCGCTGCCTGTGCCCGAGCCAGAAACCGGCGAGCCGCCCGCCGAACCCGAAGCGGCCGCCGCGCCCGAAGAACCCGAATCCGACGTCCCGTCCCCCGCAGCGGACGAGACCGACCCCCACGACCCCCACGCTGTTTCTCCCGGAAAAACCCCATGAGCTCATCCGACACCGACGACGCAGCGATGCTGCCGGTCGAACCCGAAGTCAAGAAGCGGAAGCGGGCCGCCACGCCCAAGAAGGTGACGGAAGTTGCTGTTGAATCCGTCGCTGCGCCCGCAGAGCCGGCAGGGGCCGAGGCCGGGGAAGCATCGAAGAAGCCGCGTGCGCCCCGCAAGAAGAAGGTGGTCGACGCGCCGGCTGCGGATGAGCAATTGGTGAGCGCGGCGGAAGTCGCTCCTGCTGCGGAAGCTCCCTCGACGGTCCAGCCCGATGTGGCGCCCGTGGTTGGGGAAGCCGTGGCAGCCGAGGCAGACGAGCCGGCGCCGGTCGAAGCACAGCGTCCCCAGGCGTCCGACGAGGACCAGGACGAGGACCGCGGGGATGACGAAGACGACGAGGAAGACGAGCCCGACGAAGAGGAAGACGACCTCGACCGCGCCCGCCGTGCCGCCGAGCGCGAGCAGCGCAATGCGCCGCCGACCGAGCCGATCCGTTTTGCCGACGTCATCTCCGGCCAGTTCGACGCCGACGAGGAAAGCCCCGAGGTGCCGCCGCTCAAGCGTGTGCTGCTGCCCGAGGCCGATTCGCCCAAGCTGCACAAGGTGCTGGCGCAGGCCGGTCTCGGTTCGCGCCTCGAGATGGAGCAACTCATCTTGCAGGGCCGCATCTCGGTCAACAACGAGCCGGCCCACATCGGCCAGCGCATCCAGTACGGCGACCAGGTCAAGATCAACGGCAAGCCGATCCGCTACCGCATCGCACCGCCGCCGCCGCGCGTGATCGCGTACCACAAGCCCGTGGGCGAGGTCGTCACGCACGACGACCCGCAGAACCGCCCGACGGTGTTCCGCAAGCTGCCGCGTCTGCAGCAGGGCAAGTGGCAGTCGGTCGGCCGGCTCGACCTGAACACCGAAGGCCTGCTGCTGTTCAGCAGCTCCGGCGATCTGGCCAACCAGCTCATGCACCCGCGCTTCGGCCTGGAGCGCGAGTACGCGGTGCGCGTGCTGGGCGCGCTCACCAGCGAAGAAAAGAAGAAGCTGCTCGAGGGCGTGCGCCTGGACGACGGCATGGCGCAGTTCGGCACCATCGAAGACGGTGGTGGCGAAGGCTCCAACTGCTGGTACCGCGTGACCATTTCCGAAGGCCGCAATCGCGAGGTGCGCCGCCTGTTCGAGTCGGTGGGCCATGCGGTCAGCCGACTCATCCGCATCCGCTACGGCGCGATGGTGCTGCCGCGCGGTCTAAAGCGCGGTGCCTGGATGGAGCTCGACGAGCGCGACATCCAGGCGCTGTTCCAGGCTTCGGGCGGTGCGCAGGCGCGACCGGCGGGTCCGTCGCAACGCGGTCCCGGTGGGCCGGAGGGCGGCGGTCGCAATGGGCGGAACAAGAAGCGCCGCGGCAACAACAACCGCAACGGCGGCATGGGCGGTGGCCAGCCGCGTGAAGCGCGCGGCGAAGCACCGATTCCGAGTCCGCTGGGTGACGGTCGTCCGCCGCGCGGTGAGCGCGGCGGGCGCGGTGGTCCCAATCGGGGCGGTGGCAACGGTGGCCCGCCACAGCAGGGACGTCGCGGCAACGCCGGCCCGGGCAACCGCCAGGGTGGCCAGGGGCAAGGGCAGGGCGGCGGTGGCAACCGGTCGGCGGGTGCTGGCGGTGGCGGCGGTGCGAACCAGCCCGATCCGATGAAGACCTCGCTCGGCTACATCGGTGCCGACAGCTTCTCGCGCCAGCGCAAGGAGCAGCGCGGCGGTCCGGGGCGTCGCGGCGGTGGTGGCGGCTCGCAAGGCGGCGGTGGTGGCTTTGGCGGTGGTGGCGGCGGACGCCGTCGCGGACGCTGAAAGCCAGCCGTCGGAGCGCGGCCTTTCGCGGGGTTTTCACCAATCCCGCAGGTCGCGCCGGTTAAAATCAGAGGCTTTGTCGACGTGCCACGAAACAAACTCGTTGCAGTTGTGACAAAACACTTCAAAATCAAAGCTCAGGAAGCATTTCAATGGCTATCGAACGTACCCTTTCCATCATCAAGCCCGACGCCGTCGCCAAGAACGTCATCGGCAAGATCGTTTCCCGCTTCGAGGCTGCCGGCCTCAAGATCGTCGCCGCCAAGCTGGTTCACCTGTCGCGCAACGAAGCTGAGCAGTTCTACTCGGTGCACAAGGAGCGTCCCTTCTTCAAGGACCTCGTCGAGTTCATGATCTCGGGCCCCGTGTTCGTGCAAGTGCTCGAAGGCGAGAACGCCATCGCCAAGAACCGTGACCTGATGGGCGCCACGGACCCCAAGAAGGCAGCCGCCGGCACCATCCGCGCCGACTTCGCCGACAGCATCGATGCCAACGCCGTTCACGGCTCGGACGCGCCCGAAACGGCTGCCAACGAAGTGTCGTTCTTCTTCGCCGGCCTCAACGTCTACGCACGCTGAAGCCGTTGCTCGCCTGAATTCATGACCACAGCCAATCTGCTCGAATTCGATCTCGACGGGCTGGCTGCGTTCTGCGAAAAACTCGGCGAGAAAAAATTCCGCGCCACGCAGCTGTTCCGCTGGATCCACCAGCGTGGCGCCAGCGACTTCACCCAGATGACCGATCTGGCGAAGTCGCTGCGCGAGAAACTCGCGACCACCGCGCGCGTGGAGGCCCTGTCGGTCCTCACGCAGCATGAATCCAAGGACGGCACGATCAAGTGGCTGTTCGACGTCGGCGGCGGCGATGCGGTCGAGGCCGTGTTCATCCCCGAAGACGATCGCGGCACGCTGTGCGTGTCGTCGCAGGCCGGTTGCGCCGTGGGCTGCCGCTTTTGCTCGACCGGGCATCAGGGCTTCAGCCGCAACCTCACCACGGGCGAAATCGTCGCCCAGCTCTGGTTCGCCGAGCACTTCCTGCGCAAGCACCTGAATCGCAGCGAGCGCGTCATCTCCAACGTGGTGATGATGGGCATGGGCGAGCCGCTGCAGAACTACTCGGCGCTGGTGCCTGCCTTGCGCACCATGCTCGACGACAACGCCTATGGGCTGTCGCGCCGCCGGGTCACCGTGTCGACCTCCGGCGTGGTGCCGATGATCGACCGCCTGGGCACCGATTGCGCCGTGGCCATGGCTGTCTCGCTGCATGCGCCCAACGATGCGCTGCGCGACGACCTCGTGCCGCTCAATCGCAAGTACCCGATCGCCGAACTGCTCGAGGCCTGCAAGCGCTACCTCGTGCATGCGCCGCGCGATTTCATCACCTTCGAATACTGCATGCTCGACGGCGTCAACGACCAGCCCGAGCATGCGCGGCAACTGATCGAACTCGTGCGCACCCATGGGGTCTCGTGCAAGTTCAACCTGATCCCGTTCAACCCCTTTCCGGCGTCGGGCCTGCTGCGCTCGCCGCAACCGCGCGTGCTGGCCTTTGCCCGCACGCTGAGCGAAGCGGGCCTCGTGACCACCGTGCGCAAGACGCGCGGTGACGACATCGACGCCGCCTGCGGACAGCTCGCCGGCGACGTGAAAGACCGCACCCGTGCGGCCGAGCGCATGGCCCAGCGCCGTGCGGCGGTGGCCGAGCGTCCCGTCGTTCTGCACCCGACCCGCGCCAAGACCCCCAAGACCACCGTTCCCCAGGAGCATTGACGCAATGAGCATGGCCTTTCCGACGACGACCGCGAGCGTGCAGCGAGTGCTGAGCGCAGGAATCGCGAGCGTCGCCGTGGCGCTTCTTCTCGCGGGCTGCGTCAACACGCGAACCACCACCACCGGGCTTGTCGGCAGCGGGGCCGACAGCGGTACCACTGCCGTGACCGACGTCGACGAAAACAACCGTCGCCGTGCCCGCCTGCGGATGGAGCTGGCCGCCGGCTACTTCGAGCACGGCCAGCCCTCGGTCGCCCTCGAAGAGCTCAAGCAGGTGCTGGCCATCGACCCGAACTACGCCGATGCCTACAACCTGCGCGGCCTGGTCTACATGCGGCTGGACGACGCCGGCCAGGCCGAAGACAGCTTCCGCCGCGCGGTCGCGATCAATCCGCGCGACGCCAACACGCGCCACAACTATGGCTGGCTGCTGTGCCAGCAGAACCGCTACGGCGACGCCGCGCAGCAGTTCGCCGCGGCACTGGCCGTGCCCAGCTATGCCGACCGTGCCAAGACGCTCATGACCCAGGGGGTCTGCGAGCTCAAGGCTGGCCAGCGGCCGCAGGCCGAGCGCAGCCTCCTGCAGGCCTACGAGCTCGACGCCGGCAATCCGGTGGTCGGCTTCAACCTGGCCTCGGTGCTGGCGCAGCGCGAAGAATGGTCGCGCGCGCAGTTCTACGTCCGCCGTGTCAACAACAGTCCCTCGGCCAATGCCGAGACGCTCTGGCTCGGCATCAAGATCGAACGGAAGCTCAACAACCGCGAGGCTGTCGCGCAGCTGGGCGGTCAATTGCAACGACGTTTCCCTCAATCGCGGGAGGCAATGGCGTACGAGCGCGGGAATTTCAATGACTGAACGGGTTTCGGAGTTCGGGACGTCCGCGGCGCTGCCGCTGGCAGAAGGCGACGTCGCGCACAAGACGGCCGGTGACATGCTGCGCGAGGCGCGCGAAGCGCACGGCCTGCACATCGAGATGGTGGCCGCGGCGCTCAAGGTGCCGCCGCAAAAGCTGATCGCGCTCGAGGCCGACGACATCGCCTCGCTGCCCGATCCGGTGTTCGCCCGGGCCCTGGCCAGCAGCGTGTGCCGCGCACTGCGCATCGATCCGGTGCCAGTGCTTGCCAAGCTGCCGGGCGCACAACGCGCACCGCTGGCCGAAACCAACCGCACGCTGAATGCCCGCGTGGTCTCCGACACGCCGCGCTGGAACGGTGGGCGCTCCGGCGGCCTGCCGTCGCGCGCGCTGCTGACGGTCGTGGTGCTGCTCTTGATCGGCGCCGGCGTGCTGTTCTGGATGCCGCAGTCGGCGTTCGACCAGATCGGCGCCTCCGTCGCGCGGCTGACTGCAAAGAACGAGGGCGAGACCATGCCGCCGCCCGCCGATCCGGCCGATGTCTCGGAGCCCGTGCCGACGCAGGCCGTGGCGCCGACCGGCCCGGTGGGCGCCGCACCGGCCGCCGGCGTGGCGGCTGCTGCGCCAACCGCCCCGGCTTCCGCGCCCCTCGCGGCCGTCGCCAACACCAGCACCGCCAGCAGCCAGCAGCTCGTCTTCGTGGCGCGCGAGGAATGCTGGATCACCGTCACCGAGGCCGGCGGCAAGCAGTTGCTGCGCCGCAGCCTGCAGGTCGGCGAGACCGTCGGGCTGTCGGGCACGCTGCCGTTGTCCGTGGTGGTGGGGCGTGCATCGGCCGTCGATGTGCAGGTGAACGGAAAGCCCTACGATCTGAAGCCTGTCACCCGCGGCGGCGGCGTGGCGCGTTTCGAGGTGAAATCGTGACAACCGACTGCACTCCCCAACCCATCGAATCGGCGGCGCCCAAGGCGCGCCGCTCGCGCCAGGCCAGCGTGGTCTGGGGCCCGCGCATCGTCACGGTGGGGGGCGACGCGCCCACGCGCGTGCAGTCGATGACCAACACCGACACGGTCGACGCCATCGGCACCGCGATCCAGGTCAAGGAGCTCGCCATTGCGGGCTCCGAGATGGTC
>Ga0207709_10001799_pt1 | contig 14360 bp, 10 predicted proteins | sample KBSM34metaG_FD_184397 | JGI IMG/M metagenome (GOLD analysis project Ga0207709, IMG submission 184397) | Miscanthus rhizosphere microbial communities from Kellogg Biological Station, Michigan, USA - KBS M3-4 metaG (SPAdes) (version 2) | ecosystem: Host-associated > Plants > Roots > Rhizosphere >...
TCTGAGCCTGCGCCCGGAGCGCCTTGCCGACGCCGACCGCGATGCGAGGTCGCTGGTCACCCTGTCGCGGCCGCGCGGCTACTTCGGGGTGCCGCGCGATCGCGTCGCGCTCGACGGCAAGAGCCCGCCGGCCGACATCCCGAGCGGCGTCGCCGCCTTGTCGGCGGCGCGCCTGAAGCTGGCCGATCCGAGCCAACGCGCCATCGTCGCCGAGTTCAACGACGAGCGCATCGTCGGCCGCACCTGGCCGGTCGCCGACAACCACGTCGTCGTCCTCGAGCTGACGTACTGATCCCTCGCGCGGACGGTGAAGCCGGCGGACCTCCTCTTCACGCAGGGCTTCGGCACGCGGCGCGAGTGCGCGGCGCTGGTCGCCAGCGGCGGCCTCGACGTCGAAGGCGCAGGCGTGATCGACGACTTCGAGCGCGAGCTCGACGTCGCCGGCGAGCTCTGGTTCCGGGTTTGCGGCGGGCCACGCTGGCCGTACCGCCCGCGCGCGCTCGTCGTGATGAACAAGCCGGCCGGCTACGAGTGCTCGCAGAAGCCGCGCCATCATCCGAGCGTCTATTCGCTGCTGCCGGCGCCGCTGCGCGGGCGCGGCGTGCAGGCGATCGGCCGGCTCGACGAGGACACGACCGGCGTCCTTCTGTTCACCGACGACGGCACGCTGGTGCACCGGCTCACGTCGCCGAAACACCACGTCGCCAAGGTCTACGAGGTGCGCTGCCGGCATCCCGTCGACCCGGGGCAAGTCGAGCGCCTTTGCTCCGGCGTGCTGCTGCACGACGAGAACGAAACCGTGCGCGCCGCGGCGTGCGAGCCGACCGGCGAGCGCGCGCTGCGGCTGACGCTGACCGAAGGCAAGTACCACCAGGTGAAGCGCATGGTCGCGGCCGCCGGCAACCGGGTCGAGGCGCTCGAGCGGAGCGCCTTCGGGCGACACCGTCTCGACGGGCTGGCGCCCGGCGCCTGGCGCTGGGCCGACCCGCAATCCGACGTCCCGGCCTGACCGGCTCATCGCCGGTTTGAGCGGCGTCAACATTCGGCGCGCTTTCCCGGCGCCCAATGCGAGCGCTGGTTGCCGGATCGAAAGGGTTCCCATGTCGGACTTCGAGATCGTGCGCCGGGAGGATTTCTCCGACGTCACATATCTGCTGGAGGTGCGCCACCCCATGATGGCGCGCGCCGCCCGGCCGGGGCAGTTCGTCATCGTCATGCTGCACGAGCACGGCGAGCGGATCCCGCTGACGATCGCCGACTACGACCGCGAGCGCGGCACGATCACGCTCGTCATCCAGACGGTCGGCAAGACCACGCGCGAGATGCAGCAGGCGTGCCGGGTCGGCAGCCGGCTCTACGGCCTCGTCGGGCCGATGGGCGTGCCGACCGCGCTCGGCCACGCCAAGAAGGTCGTCTGCGTCGGCGGCGGACTCGGCGTCGCGCCGATCTTCCCGCAGGCGCTCGGCCACAAGGAGGCGGGCGCGTATGTCGTCGCGGTGCTCGGCTTTCGCACCCAGAAGCTCGTCTTCTGGGAGGACAAGTTCCGGCGCGTCTGCGACGAGCTGATCCTGTGCACCAACGACGGCTCGGCCGGCATGCGCGGCCTGATCACCGACGGCGTCCAGGAGGCGCTCGCGCGCCACGACGACATCGACGAGGTGGTCGCGATCGGCCCGCCGGTGATGATGAAGGCGTGCGCCGAGGTGACGCGGCCGCGCGCGATCAAGACCACGGTGAGCGTCAATCCGATCATGGTCGACGGCACCGGCATGTGCGGCGGCTGCCGAATCAAGGTCGGCGACCAGGTCAAGTTCGCCTGCGTCGACGGCCCCGACTTCGACGGCCACCGGGTCGACTTCGACGACCTGATGACGCGGCTTGCCCGCTACAAGAGCGAAGAGCGCGCCGCCGAGGAGCGCTTCTCCGCATCCTGCCGGATGGCGAACGACAGCGCGCTCCAGGTGCTCGCCGGCATCGCCGCGGGCTCGGCGCCGAAGTCCGACGGAGCCGATCCGCTCGATCCGTTCGAGCAGACCCTGGGTGGCTGAACCGCCGAGCACTGCGAGGACCATCGCCATGGCCAAGAAGAAGACCGTTCGCACGATTCCGCAGTCGCGCACGCCGATGCCCGAGCAGGAGCCTCAGGTGCGGGCGCGCAACTTCGACGAGGTCGCGTGCGGTTACAGCCCCGCCCACGCGCTGCGCGAAGCGGATCGCTGCCTCGAGTGCCCCGACGAGCCGTGCGTGCGCGGCTGCCCGGTCGGCGTCGACATCCCCGGCTTCATCAAGCGCATCGCCGCCCGCGATCTGCGCGGCGCTTACGACACGCTGACCAACACCAACCTCCTGCCTGCGGTGTGCGGCCGCGTCTGCCCGCAGGAGAACCAGTGCGAAGGCGTCTGCACGGTCGGCGACACGCTCGAGCCGGTCGCGATCGGCAGGCTCGAACGCTTTGTCGGCGACACGGCGATCCGCGAAGGCTGGGCCAACGTGCCGTACGTCGAGCCGGTGCGCTTCCGGGTCGGCATCGTCGGCTCGGGACCGGCCGGAATGGCGTGCGCCGCCGACATGGCCAAGGCCGGCTGCGACGTCACCGTCTACGAAGCGTTCCACCAGCCCGGCGGCGTGCTTCGCTACGGCATCCCCGACTTCCGCTTGCCCAACGAGGTGATCGACGCCGAGATCGCCAACCTCGGCAAGCTCGGCGTCAAGTTCGAGTGCAACACGCTCGTCGGGCGGCTGTTCACGATCGAGCAGATGGTCGACGAGCTCGGCTACGACGCGGTCTTCATCGGCGTCGGCGCGGGCTACCCGTCGATGCTCAGCATCCCGGGCGACTCGCTCAACGGCGTGCTGTCGGCCAACGAGCTGCTGACGCGCTGCAACCTGATGCGGGCGCGCGACTTCCCGGTGTTCGACACGCCGGTTCCGGCCGGCAGGCGCGTCGCCGTGGTCGGCGCCGGCAACACGGCGATGGACGCGATGCGCGTGTCGCTGCGCCTCGGCGCAGAGAAGGTCTATTGCATCTATCGCCGCTCGCGCACCGAAGCGCCGGCGCGCCTCGAGGAAGTTCACCACGCCGAGCAGGAAGGCGTCGAATTCCACTGGCTGACGAATCCGGTGGCAGTGCTCGACGACGGTCACGGCAGCGCGCGCGGCCTGCGCTGCGTGCGCATGACGCTCGGCGAGCCCGACGCCTCGGGTCGGCGCCGGCCGGTCGCGGTTCCGGGCAGCGAGTTCGACTTCGAGACCGACCTCGTCGTCTACGCGATCGGCACCAACGCCAACCCGATCATGGGCCAGACCTCGGGGCTGAAGCTCAACGAGCGCGGCTACATCGCGACCGACGACGAGCTGGCGACGTCTCTCGCCGGCGTCTTCGCGGGCGGCGACATCGTCACCGGCGCGGCGACCGTGATCCAGGCGATGGGTGCCGGGCGGCGCGCCGCGCGCAGCATCAAGCGCTATCTCGGCCTGCGCGACAGCGCCACCGCCGGAAGCGGCGCGACGCTGTTCGGCATCGATCTCGCCGAGCATGGCTTCACCCGCGTGCGAACCGCCTGAGCGCCACGCCTTCTCTTCTGTTCAAGCCTCTCGAGAACACCATGGACACCGTCGTCAGCCCTCCGACCACCGTCAAACCCGCCGCAACGGCGCGCCCCGAGGCGACGGCCAGGACCATGCTCACGCTGCGCGAGCACATCGTCGAGATCATCAGCGACTCGGGCGAAGGCGCGCAGCGCTGCGGCCAGTCGCTCGGCGCGATCGCGGCGCGAATGGGCAACGGCATCTGGACGACCGAGATCATCCCGGCCGAGATCCGCCCCCCGGCGCGCAGCGTCGCCGGCGCGAGCGGCAACCGGATCCGAATCGGCGCCGGGCCGATCACCAACGGCGGCGACGAGACCGATCTCGTGGTCGCGTTCAACGAGCAGGTCCTCCTCGGCCGCGTGCGCGCGAAGGAGCTCAAGCCCGGCTGCATCATCCTGCTCGAGAGCATGTGGCGAACGCACGGCGATGCGCAGATCGCCGCGTCGTACGTCGAGGCGCACGACAAGCTCGTCGCCGCCGGCTATCGCGTCATCGAGGTCGCGATGGAGCAGGAATGCAAGGCGCTGGTCGCCGATGCCAAGCGCGGCAAGAACATGTTCGTGCTCGGCATCCTGTGCCAGCTTTACAGCCTCGACCTGCAGATCGCACGCGAGCAGATCGCGCTCACTTTCGGCAAGAAGGACGAGTCGGTCATCCGCACCAACGTCATGCTGCTCGGCGCCGGCCACGCCTGGGCGGCGACGAATCTCGACTTCGGCTTTCGCATTCCCGCCGAGCGCGTCACCGTGCCGCAACTCGTCATCAACGGCAACACCGCGCTCGCTCTCGGCGTGATGGCGTCGGGGATGGAGATCTGCGCGATGTACCCGATCACGCCGGCCACTTCGGCGTCTCACTACCTGAGCGACGTGTTCGAGAAGGTCGGCGGGCTGGTGCACCAGGCCGAGGACGAGATCGCCGCGTGCGCGTTCGCGGTCGGCGCTTCGTACGCCGGCAAGTGCGCGGTGACGATCACCTCGGGTCCCGGTTATTCGCTCAAGCAGGAGGCGATCGGCCTGGCGGTGATGGGCGAGATCCCGCTCGTCGTCGTCAACGTCCAGCGCGGCGGCCCGAGCACCGGCCAGCCGACCAAGGCCGAGCAGGGCGACCTGATGACCGCGATCTTCGGCAGCCACGGCGATGCGCCGAAGATCGTGATCGCGCCGAGCACGATCGAGGACTGCTTCTACTCGATGATCACCGCGCGCCGGCTCGCCGAGACGTTCCGGATGGTCGTCGTGGTGCTGACCGATGGTGGCCTGGCGACGTCGCAGCAGCCGTTCGCGCGACCCGAGTTCAGCGAGTCGTGGCTCGCGCCGCCGATCGACCAGAGCCCGGTGCCCGAAGGCGCTCGTCCCTACGACTGGGACCCGATCACGGGCCTCTCGCCGCGCTTCATTCCGGGCCAGCCCGGCGGCATGCACACGCTGACCGGGCTCGCGCACGACCGCGACAGCCACGTCGCCTACGACGCCGAGATCAACGAGGAGAGCATCCGCGCGCGCAGCCTCAAGCTGGCGGCGCTGCAGACGACGCTCAAGCCGCCGCCGATCTTCGGCGCCGACGAGGGCGACCTCCTCGTCATCGGCTGGGGCAGCACCAAGGGCGCGATCGAGGAGGCGGTGCAGGCGCTGCGCGATGAAGGCCGCCGCGTCTCGTCGATGCACCTGCAGTTCCTGCAACCGATGCAAGGCGGGGTCGGCGCGGCGATGCGGCGCTTCCAGAGCGTCATGACGGTCGAGGCGAACTGGAGCGACCGACCCGAGGACGCGTTGATCGACGACGACAACCGACGCTACGCCGCCGTCGCGACGCTGCTGCGCGCGCGCTACCTGGTCGACGTCGACTGCTGGAGCGAGGTGCGCGGCCAGCCGATCAAGCCCGGCACGCTGAGGCGCGTCCTCGCCGCCAAGCTCGACGCGATCACGGCACCCGTGGGGAGCCCGACATGAACAGGATGACCGCCACCGAATGCCTCCTCGAAATGTGCGAGGAGCACCTCGAGCTCGAGGACTACCAGAGCGGCGTGCCGCGCTGGTGCACGGGCTGCGGCGACAACGCGATCCTCGCCGCCGTGCAGCGGCTCTGCCGCGACGAAGGGCTGCGGCCGGAGAAGACCGTGTTCGTCTCCGGCATCGGCTGCTCGAGCCGCTTCCCGCACTACATGAAGACCTACGGCTTCCACGGCATCCACGGCCGGGCCCTGCCGGTCGCCGAGGGCGTGAAGATGTCGCGCCCCGACCTCGACGTCTTCGTCAACACCGGCGACGGCGACTGCTGCAGCATCGGCGCGGCGCACTGGATCCACGCCATCCGCTACAACATGAACCTCACGGTCTTCCTGCACGACAACCAGATCTACGGGTTGACCAAGATGCAGGCCTCGCCGACGTCGCCGATCGGCACCAAGAGCAACACGACGCCACGCGGCAGCATGCTCGAGGCGCTCAATCCGCTGACCGTGACGCTCGGCGTCCAGAACGTCTCGTTCGTCGCCCAGGCGGTCGACTGGGTTCCCGAGCTGCTCTACGACATCGTCAAGGCGGCCTACCACCACCGCGGCCTGTCGTTCGTTCGCATCGTCCAGCGCTGCCCCGAGTGGATGCCGAAGCTGCACGACCCGTGGTTGCACGACCCGAACCGGGTCCAGGTGCTGCACCATGCGCGCGGCCTGCAGGTGAGCGCCGCGCTCGGCCGCGTCTACCGCAACCAGCTCGAGCACGATCCGCTCGACCTCGACGCGGCGCGGCGGATCGCGAGCGGCAACGACGCCATTCCGGTCGGCATCCTCTACCACGACCCCGAGGTGCCGTGCTACGAGGACTTCAAGCGCAGCACCCTGCTGCGAACGCCGGCGCTGATCCGCTCGGGACTGCAGGCGCAGTTCGACAAGTTCACCGTCTGGCCGAAGGCCGCCGAGGTCGAGACGGCACAGCAGGCAGCATGACATGGACGCCAACGCCACCCATTCCGATCGAGTCGCCTTCTATCTCACGGGGCGCCGCGCCGAAGGGATGCGCGAGGTCGGCGCGTTGCGGCCCGCGTTGCAGGCGCGCTATCGCGACCTGACATCGCTCCGCCACGACTTCCCGCTCGTCCTGGCGACGAGCGGCGACGCTGCCGCGCCGTCGCTGACGGCGCTGGTCGATGCGGCGCTCGCGAGCATCGCCAAGGGAGCCGACGCCGAGCGCGCGCGGCGCCAGGTGCTGCGCGTCGAGCAGGAAGTTCGCGTCCTGCTGCAGCAGGGCGTCGAGGGAACGCTCGCCAAGCTCTGGAGCGACGCCACCGCGCGGCTCGCTCCCGGGCGCGACGCTTCGCTTGCGGAGGCAGCGCGCCGGGCGCGCGCGACGATCGCGGTCGATGGGCCGCTCCTGCGCTGCGACGCGACGCTTCCCGAGCGATTGCTCCAGCATGTCTGGCAGCAAGAGCAGCAACGCAAGCAAACGGCGCTGCGCGAGCGGCTCGTGCGGCTGATCCAGCAGCTCTCGGACATCCTGCGCGCCGACTTCGAGCGTTCCGGCGCGGGCCGCGACGCAACGCGGCTGAAGGCCTCGGTCGGCAGCGGCCACGGCGACCTGTTCGACTTCGATGCCATGTCGCGCGTGCTGGCGCGCGCGACTCCGCGCGAGCCGATGCCCGAGGCGCGGCGCGAGCGCATCCGTCGCCTGCTCGGCGTACTCGACGCGCAGCCGTTCGTCGCCCTGCCCGACGAGAACGCCGCGCGCGCCGCCGGCCATGCCGCCTACGGTTACCGGTTCGACAGCTGCGCGGCGGCGCTCGCCGCATGGCGTGAGCGTCTGCCGAAACTGATCGAGCTTGCGCGTGCAATCGAGGTCGCCGAGCTCGAGATCGACGGCCGCTATCACGCCGAGCGACACGACGCGCTGTTCGCCTCGTACGGCGCGAACGGTCTCGAGCCCGACCTGCTGAGCCACTTCCCCGACGTCTTCGTCTGCCTCGACGGCACGTCGCTCGATGCGGCCGAGCAGACGCGGCTGATGGAAATCCTCGCCGGCGAGTTGCCGATCAAGGTGCTCTACCGCGTCGACGACCTCCTCGCCGCGCTCGACGACGCGGCGGCGCCGACCAGCCCCGGGCTGCGCTGCCGGCAGATCGCCCACATGGCGATGGGCCTGAATCAGGTCTACGTCCTGCACGCGGCCGCGTCGCACCTGCCGCGCTGCGGCGAGCGCATCGCTCGCGCGATGCGATTCGCCGGGCCGTCGCTCTTCTGCATCTACTCCGGCGCGAGCGGCGCTGCCACCGGCCAGTCGACGTACCTGGCGGCGGCGGCAGCGATGGAGTCGCGCGCGTTCCCGGCGTTCGTCTACGACCCGTCGGGCGGCCCCGACTGGGCGTCACGCTTCCACCTCGACGACAACCCGCAGCCGGAGCTCGACTGGCCGATCCACCGCTTCGAGTACGAAGACGCGCGGCTCCAGCGCGTCAGCGTCGAGCTGGCGTTCACCTTCGTCGACTTCGCCGCCGGCGATGCGCGCTTCGCTCCGCATCTGGCGCGCCTGACTCCCGGGTCCGACGAGAGCGATCTCGCGCCGATCGACGAGATGCTCTTGCGCGAGGCGGGCCGGCTGCCGGAGCGGATCCCTTGCGTGCGCATGATTGACGAGCGCGATCGCCTGCATACCGTCCTCGTCGACGAGCAGATGATGCGCAAGGCGCGCCGCTCGCGCGAGATGTGGCACAGCCTCCAGGAGCTCGGCGGGGTCCACAACTCGCACGCCAATCGCCTGCTCGAACGCGAGCGTGCTGCGTGGGAGGCGTCGCATGCGGCGGCGTCCGCGTTGCCGGCAGCGACTCCTGCGGCGATCGAGGCGCAGGCCGCCGCGACGTCGCTGCTCGCCGAAGCGGTGCCGGAGCCCGAGGCCGCAGCGCCCTCGCGCGACGACGCCTACATCGAGACGGTGCGCTGCTCGACGTGCAACGAGTGCACGCAGATCAACCCGAAGATGTTCGCCTACGACGCCAACAAGCAGGCCTACATCGCCGACCTGAAGGCGGGAACCTACGCGCAGCTCGTCGAAGCCGCCGAAAGCTGCCAGGTGTCGGTGATCCATCCGGGCAAGCCGCAGAACGAGAACGAGCCCGGGCTCGCCGAGTTGCTGGTGCGCGCCGAGCCGTTCCGCTGAGCGAGACGGGCGCCAGGCGGTAACCTAGCGCCTGTCCCCACCCTCGCTCGCGCCGGACGATGTCGCTCGCCCTCGCTTCACGACACCTTCTCGGCCTGGCGCTCGCGGCCGTCGTGGCCGCGTTCTCCTTACCTGCCGAGGCGCAAGCACAGCCCGCTTCGCCCGAAGCCGCGCCCTTGTCTTACGCGGGGCCGCTGTTCGACGCCCACCTCCACTACAACGACGAGGCGGCCGCGCGCTTCCCGATCGACGACGTGCTCGGCCGCATGCAGAAGAGCGGCGTGCGCGCGGTGGTCGCGAACAGCCGTCCGAACGACGGTACCCGCGCGCTCGCGGCCGCCGGTGACGCCACGCGCCGCGCCGGCGTCACCGTCGTGCCGTTCGTTCGCCTGTACCGCAATCGTGCCGACTACAGCGGCTGGCACGCCGATCCGAGCATCGTCGAGATGGTCCTGCGCGAGCTCGCGGCCGGCACCGCGGCCGGCCCGTACCGCGGCCTCGGCGAGTTTCACCTCTACGACAGCGCCAACGCCGACGGCGCCACCGCACGCCGGCTGATGCAGCTGGCCGAGGAGCGTGGCCTCGTCGTGCTCGCCCATGTCGACGACGTCGCGATCGAGAAGCTGTTCGCGCACGCGCCGAAGGCGCGGCTGATCTGGGCCCATTCCGGCATCGGTGGCGTGCCGATCGAGCGCGTGCGGGCGCTGCTGCAGCGCCATTCGACGTTGCTCGGCGAGCTGTCGTACCGGCCCGGCCTGACCGCGGGCAACGGCGGTCTGAGCCCGGCCTGGCGTGCGCTTCTCACCGACATGCCGGAGCGCTTCCTGGTCGGCTCCGACACCTGGATCAACGCCCGATGGGACGACTACGAAGGACTGATGGCGCAGGCGCGGCGCTGGCTCGGCGACCTGCCGCCGGCGGTCGCGCGGCGCGTCGCGTGGGACAACGGCGCCGCTCTGTTCGGACTGCCGGCGCCCTGAGGGACTCGCGCGGCGGCCGCGTGGCGGTGGCGTGGTCAGCCGCCGGCCGGCTCGATCTTGACGACGTCCGAAGTCGCCAGCAACGCGTCGTACGACGTGTCGGTGAACGGTCGCGACATCTCGAACACGTTCAGGGGATCCTGCTTGAGCTTGCGCTCGGGCACTTTCGCGGGCGGCGAGCCGCCCGGCCGCGCCACCGGCTTCGCCGTTCCCGGCCTGGCGGCCTGCGCCGGCGCCGAGCGCGGCATCGTCGGCACCGCCTCGTGCAGCTTGACGAGGTTGCGCGCCTTGGTCAGCTCGCCTTCCTTGGCATTCAGCTGGGCGATCATCGCGTCGTTGCGGCCTTCGTAGTCCTTCTCGACGTCGCGCACGGCGAGGCTGACGGCGATCTCGATGGCCTTGCGATGCACCCGGTTGAGGATGCAGTAGACGACCAGACCGGTCGAAAAGCAGCAGAAGAGCGTGAACAGCATGGTCGGTCCTTGACGATCAAGGTATCGGCGCAAGTGGTGACACTCTTTCGCGCCCATTGCGCCGGAGCCGGTGCGGCCGTGACGTATGCCACGCTTGGTCGCAGCGCGTCCACCGCAACAATCGCCGGATCATGCGGAATCGTCGCCACCTCGCCGCCGCCACGGCGTTCCTCGTCGTCGCCTCGACGCACGCGCCGGCCCGGGCGCAGTGGGTGCCGAGCGGCCCGCTCGCCTCGGTCCTCGTCGTCCAGGACTGCACCCAGACCGCGGGCGACGTCGCCGTCTCGCGGCTCGACCCGCCGACGGTGTACCTCTGCCAGACCGTCGTCCGCCTGGTCCGCCAGAAGGATCCGGGCGCCGAGCACTTCTACTTCGTGCACGAGTTCGGCCACATCGCGCTGCAGACGTCGGACGAGGCGGCCGCCGACTGCTGGGCGGCCGGCGAGCTCGCGAACGCGCCGCACGGCGAGCGCTATCTGCGCGCCGCCATCGACCACTTCCGGCGCCGTCCCGATCAGTCGAGCCGACGCTACGGAACGCCGGCCGAGCGCGCGGAGCGAATCACGAGCTGCGCGCAAGCGGCCCGGCTGCCCGACCCTCGCCGCCCATAATCTCGCGCCATGCGCGTCTTCCGCAGCCTGCGGCATCCCGGCCTCGCCACCCACTGCGCGCTGACGATCGGCAATTTCGACGGCGTTCATCGCGGCCACCAGGCGATGCTCGCGCTGCTCGTCTCGGAGGCGGCGCACCGGGACCTGCCGCCGACGGTGCTGACCTTCGAGCCCAATCCGCGCGACTATTTCGCCGAGCTCAGGGGCCAGCCCGAGTCGGCGCCGGCGCGCATCGCGACCTTGCGCGACAAGGTGTGCGAGCTCGAGCGATGCGGCGTCGCGCAGGTGGTGGTGATGCGCTTCGACGCTGCCTTCGCGGCGCAATCGCCGGAAGCCTTCGTCGTCGACGTTCTCGTCGCCGGCCTCGGCGCGCGCTACGTCCTGGTCGGCGACGACTTCCGCTACGGCGCCCGCCGCGCCGGCGACTACGCGATGCTCGACGCCGCCGGCGCACGCCACGGCTTCGATGTCGCGCGCATGCTGAGCTACGAAGTGCACGGCCTGCGCGTCTCGAGCTCGGCGGTGCGCGCCGCGCTCGCCGCCGGCGACATGGCCGAGGCGGCCGCCCTCCTCGGCCGCCCTTACAGCGTCAGCGGCCGCGTGATCCACGGCGCGCGCCTCGGCCGCGTCCTCGGCGAGACGGGCGCGGGCCGCGCTGATGGCTTTCGCACGCTCAACGTCCGCTTCCGCCATGCCAAGCCCGCGGCGATGGGGATCTTCGTCGTCCGCGTGCACGGCCTCGGCGCCGCTCCGGTCGCCGGCGTCGCCAGCCTCGGCAAGCGGCCGACCGTCGACGACAGCGGCCGCGTCCTGCTCGAGGTGCACTGCCTCGATTGGCCTGCCGCGCTCGGCGCCGAGGGGGGCTACGGTAGACTCGTGCGCGTGGAACTGCTGCACAAACTGCGCGAAGAAGCGCGCTACGACTCGCTCGCCGCACTCGCGGCCGCGATCGGCCAGGATGCGCGCGACGCGCGGGTGTTCCTCGCTGCCGAGGCGGAGGCGCATGCCGCCACCGGCCGGCAGACGACGCGCGACCGAATTTGATCGGCCCGTGCGTCGCGCTCCGTCGCGACTCGCCGGCGACCGGCCGAGACCCGACCGGCGCCTGTCCCCCCGCCTCCCGCCGCCGCCCTGAAACGCCGGCCGCCGCCCGAAAGATTTGCCATGGCTGACGCGCCCCGCTCCGCCGCATCGACCGCCCCGAGCGCCGCGATCGACTATCGCTCGACCCTGAACCTGCCCGACACGCCGTTCCCGATGCGCGGCGACCTGCCCAAGCGCGAGCCGGCGTGGGTCAAGCAGTGGAGCGACGAGGGCGTCTACCAGCGCCTGCGCGAAGTGCGCCACGGCCGGCCGCGCTTCGTCCTGCACGACGGCCCGCCCTACGCCAACGGCCAGCTGCACGTCGGCCACGCCGCCAACAAGATCCTGAAGGACATGATCGTCAAGGCGCGCCAGCTCGCCGGCTTCGACTCGCGCTACACGCCGGGCTGGGACTGCCACGGCCTGCCGATCGAGAACGCGATCGAGAAGACCTTCGGCCGCGGCCTGCCGCGCGACGAGGTGCAGGCGAAGAGCCGCGCCTATGCGCAGGAGCAGATCGTCCAGCAGATGGCCGACTTCAAGCGCATCGGCGTGCTCGGCGACTGGGAGCATCCGTACCGGACGATGGACTTCGGCAACGAGGCCGGCGAGATCCGCGTCCTGAAGCGCCTGATCGAGCGCGGCTTCGTCTACCGCGGCCTGAAGCCGGTGTACTGGTGCTTCGACTGCGGCTCGTCGCTCGCCGAGTTCGAGATCGAGTACGCCGATCGCACCTCGACAACGGTCGACGTCGCCTTCCTCGCCGCCGATCGCGCCCAGCTCGCCGCGGCGTTCGGCCTGCCCTCGCTTGCCAAGGACGCGTTCGCCGTCATCTGGACCACGACGCCGTGGACGATCCCTGCCAACCAGGCGCTCAACCTCAACCCGAAGCTCGAGTACTCGCTCGTCGACACCGAGCGCGGTGTGCTCGTTCTGGCGAGCGCGCTGGTCGAGAAGTGCCTGGCCCGCTACGGCCTCGCCGGCACGGTGCTGGCCAGCGCACCGGGCGAGCGCCTCGAGGGCCTGCGCTTTCGCCATCCGCTCGCCGCCGTCGACGCCGGCTACGACCGCACCGCGCCGGTCTACCTCGCCGACTACGCGACCGCGGAAGACGGCACCGGCGTCGTCCACTCGTCGCCGGCCTACGGCATCGACGACTTCAACTCGTGCCGCGCCCATGGCCTGGCGGTCGACGACATCCTCAATCCGGTCCAGGGCAACGGCGTCTACGACGGCGCGCTGCCGCTCTTCGGCGGGATGCACATCTGGAAGGCACAGCCGGCGATCGTCGATGCGCTGCGCGCTGCCGGCCGCCTGCTCGCGAGCTCGACGCTCGTGCACAGCTATCCGCATTGCTGGCGCCACAAGACGCCGGTCGTCTACCGCGCCGCGGCGCAGTGGTTCGTCCGCATGGACGGGCCCGACGACGCGACGCGCGGCGTCTTCGCGACCGATCCGGCGCCGCAGACCTTGCGCGAATGCGCGCTCCAAGCCATCGATGCGACCGCCTTCTATCCCGAGAACGGCCGCGCGCGCCTGCACGACATGATCGCGCACCGGCCCGACTGGTGCATCAGCCGGCAACGCAACTGGGGCGTTCCGCTGCCGTTCTTCCTGCACAAGGTGACGGGCGAGCTGCACCCCGACACGCTGGCGCTGATCGACCGCGCCGCGGCGATCGTCGAGAAGGGCGGCGTCGAAGCGTGGTCGCGCCTCAGCGCCGAGGAGGTTCTCGGCGCCGAAGGCGAGCACTCGGCGGCCCACTACGCCAAGAGCAACGACATCCTCGACGTCTGGTTCGATTCCGGCTCGACCTTCTTCCACGTGCTGCGCGGCAGCCATCCGGGCACGACCTCGCCCGACGACGACGGCAAGAAGCCCGAGGCCGACCTCTACCTCGAGGGCCACGACCAGCATCGCGGCTGGTTCCACTCGTCGCTCCTGATCGCCTGCGCGATCGAGGGCCACGCGCCCTATCGCGGCCTCCTCACGCACGGATTCACCGTCGACGGCTCGGGCCGCAAGATGAGCAAGAGCCTGGGCAACTTCATCGCCCTGCACGAGGTCACCGCCAAGCTCGGCGCCGAGATCATCCGCCTCTGGTGCGCGTCGACCGACTACTCGGGCGACCTCGCGATCGACGACAAGATCCTGGCCCGCGTCGTCGACGCCTACCGGCGCATCAGGAACACCTTGCGCTTCCTGCTCGCCAACACAAGCGACTTCGACCCCGCGAGCGACGCCGTCGCGCTCGCCGACATGCTCGAGATCGACCGCTGGGTGCTCGCCCGCGCGGCCGCGCTGCAGGCGGAGATCGTCGGCCAGTTCGATCCGGCGCGCGGCGTCTTCAGCGGCGGCCACTTCGGCGCCTACGAATTCCATCCGGTCGTCGCCAAGCTGCAGGTGTTCTGCTCGGAAGACCTCGGCGCGTTCTACCTCGACATCCTCAAGGACCGCCTCTACACGACGGCGACG
>Ga0207709_10001806_pt1 | contig 14306 bp, 10 predicted proteins | sample KBSM34metaG_FD_184397 | JGI IMG/M metagenome (GOLD analysis project Ga0207709, IMG submission 184397) | Miscanthus rhizosphere microbial communities from Kellogg Biological Station, Michigan, USA - KBS M3-4 metaG (SPAdes) (version 2) | ecosystem: Host-associated > Plants > Roots > Rhizosphere >...
TCGTTCACCACCACCATGTCGCAGCCCACCACCAGGTCAGCCTCACCGGCGGCGATGCGCACGGCGTGGATGTCTTCGGGACGACGGGCGATGCGGATGTGGGTTGTCACCGCGCCGCCCTTCTGCGCCAGGCCGGTCTGGTCGAGCACGCTCGCGCCCTTGCCTTCCAGGTGGCCGGCCATGCCCAGCAGCGCACCGATGGTCACCACGCCGGTACCGCCGACGCCGGTGATCAGGATGTTCCAGGGTTGTTCCAGGGTGCCGCGGATGGTCGGTGCCGGCAGGTTGTCCAGCAGCGTGGAGGCATCGCGCTTGCTGCCCTTGCGCGGCTGGCCACCGTGCACGGTGACGAAGCTCGGGCAGAAACCATTCACGCAGGAATAGTCCTTGTTGCAGTTGGACTGATCGATCTCGCGCTTGCGCCCGAACTCGGTTTCCTTCGGCAGCACCGATACGCAGAAGCTCTTCTTGCCGCAGTCACCGCAGCCTTCGCAGACCAGCGAATTGATCAGCACGCGTTTCTGCGGATCTTCCAGCTTGCCGCGCTTGCGGCGACGGCGCTTCTCGGTGGCGCAGGTCTGTTCGTAGATCAGGATCGAAACACCCTTCACTTCACGCAGCCGCTTCTGCACTTCGTCCAGTTCGCTGCGGTCATGGAACTCGACGTCACTGGGAAAGTGCTCGCGCTGGCCGGTCCACTTGCCGATGTTGTCCGACAGCACAACGATGGTGTGGATGCCCTCGGCACGCATCTGCCTTGCGATGTCCGGCACGCTCAGCGGGCCGTCCACCGGCTGGCCGCCGGTCATCGCCACCGCATCGTTGTAGAGGATCTTGTAGGTGATGTTGACGCCGGCGGCGACCGCCTGGCGGATCGCCAGCGAACCGCTGTGGAAATAAGTGCCGTCGCCCAGGTTCTGGAACACGTGCGGCGTATCGGTGAACGGCGCCTGCCCGGCCCAGGTCACGCCTTCGCCGCCCATGTGGGTGAAGGTATCGGTGCTGCGATCCATCCAGGTCACCATGTAATGGCAACCGATACCGGCCAGCGCACGCGAACCTTCCGGCACCTGGGTGGAGGTGTTGTGCGGGCAGCCCGAGCAGTAATGCGGTACGCGCGGGAAGCTGGCACGCGGCAACGCAAGCTCGGCTTCCTTCTCCTGCATCCACTGAAGGCGCTGCTCGATCGACTCGTTGTTGAAGAACTTCTGGATGCGGCGACCGATCACGCCGGCGATGGTGGCCGGCGTCAGCTCACCGGTGGACGGCAGGATCCACTCACCGCTCTCGTCGTACTTGCCGACGATCGACGGGCGCTGGCCCCAGCTGGCCGGCCAGTTGAAGAACTGTTCCTTCATCTGGCGCTCGATGAAGGCACGCTTCTCCTCCACTACGATGATGTCTTCCAGGCCCTGCGCGAAGCGCGCGATGCCTTCCGGCTCCAGCGGCCAGGTCATGCCGACCTTGTACACGCGGATGCCGATGTCGGCGCAGGCGGCTTCATCCAGGCCCAGGTACTCCAGCGCCTGCAGCACGTCAAGATAGCTCTTGCCGGTGGTGACGATGCCCAGCCGCGCACGCGGTGCGTCCATCACCACCTTGTCGATGCCGTTGGCACGGGCAAACGCTTGTGCAGCCTTCACCGCATAGCGGTGCAGGCGCATCTCCTGGTCCAGCGGCGGATCCGGCCAGCGGATGTTGAGACCGCCCGACGGCATCTCGAAATCTTCCGGCAGCACGATGCGGCGTGCCATCGGATCGACCTCGACCGAGGCCGACGATTCCACCGTCTCGGCAATGGTCTTGAAGCCGACCCAGCGCCCGGTATAGCGGCTCATTGCCCAGCCGAGCAGGCCCATGTCGAGGATGTCCTGCACGCCGGCCGGGTTCAGCACCGGCATCATCGCGCTGACGAACTCGTCTTCGCTGCCGTGCGGCAGGGTCGAGCTGCGGCAGGCATGGTCGTCGGCCGCCAGCGCCAGCACACCACCATAACGCGAGGTGCCGGCTGCATTGGCGTGCTTGAACACGTCGCCGCAACGGTCCACGCCCGGGCCCTTGCCGTACCACATGCCGAACACGCCCTGCACGTTGGCACCAGGGAACAGGTTGGTCTGCTGCGTGCCCCAGACCATGGTCGCGCCCAGATCCTCGTTGAGGCCGGGGGTGAACTTCACCTTGGCTGCGTCCAGATGCTTGCGCGCGCGCCACAGTTCCAGGTCGAAACCACCCAGTGGGCTGCCACGGTAACCACTGACGAAACCGGCGCTGTCGATGCCTTCGGCGGCATCGCGCAGGCGCTGCATCAAGGGCAGCCGTACCAGCGCCTGCACGCCACTCAGGTAGATCCGCCCCTCGTTGCGGGTGTACTTGTGGTCGAGCGTGTAATCACGGTCGAGCAGGTCGGCGGAAGAGGGCGAAGTGAGTTGCGCGGTACTGGTCATGGCTGGCCCGGTGAGGATCGGCTGGCACCGGCCACGTGCAGGCACGCGGCGGGAAAGGCGCGAATTGTAGCAGCGAGGCCGTGCGGGCCCCGGCACTCGCGCCGGTGGCGGCGCCGGGGTTAGGATCGGGGGGAGAGAGGGAGGCTGCGCTTGCGGCCTGGGGAGAAGGGATGTCAGTTTCAGGAAAGATCCTGGCCAGCGTGCTGCTGGCTTCGGGAGCGGCCACTGCGTGGGCCGCGCCGGCCCTGCCGGCACCACAGGAGTTCTACTTCGATAGCGACCTGGCCGCCACGCCGATGGTGGCGATACAGGGTGAAGGCGATCAGCTCGTTGCCCAGTTGGTCAAGCTGCGTGAACGCGGCCGGCGTGCGGTTGAGGCCACGGTGCAGCTGGCGTCGGTGGCCGGCGCCCAGGGCCGCGGCGAGCTGGCCGAGCAGCTGTATGGCGAAGCCTTGAAGGAGGCATCGGCACAGAGCAGCAGTGGCCGCAGCGTGCGCTGGAACTACGGATGGGATCTGTTGCGCCAGGGCAGGGTGGAGGCGGCGCTGGAACAGTGGCTTTCATCGGCCGGCAATGCCCGTACCAAGCCCAGCTGGGTGCCACCGACCTACGCGCTGGCGCTGTGGCGGCTGGGGCAGAAGCAGGAGGCAGTGCAGTGGTACGCCGCTGCGGTGCGTACCGAGCCGTCGCAGTGGAGCACCAGTGCGCACTATGCGCAGCTGCTGCCGCAATGGCGCGAGGACGAGCGCGCCACGCTGATGGAAGTGCAGCAGGCCTGGGCCGCCGCGCCGCCAGCCTGGCCATAAGGAGGGGGTTCGGCCGGGTTGCACCCGGCACCTGCAGAGGCAAGGGCTGAAGCAACAGCAACAGCCGAAGCAACAGCAACGGCAGACTTCCCGAGGATGGCGGGGCGGTATGGGCAGTCAGGACACGCCGTGAACCCGTCCATGGGGCTCGATGGCGCCATCCATGGCGCCAACGGTCCTGCCTGCCCATACCGCCCCGCCTCTGACAGTTCCCTGTTGCTGTTGGTAGGTGTCGACCTTGGTCGACACGGTAGGTCCACGCCATGCGTGGATGAATCTGTATCGGAATCGATTTTTCGATATCTGATCGAAAGGCAGCCGAGCGTGGGCTCGGCTCTACAAAGAGCGGCAGGCCAAGCCCCCATGGACGGGTTCACGGCGTCCCCCGCGAATCCACCCCGCCCAGCCAAGCGCGGCTTTTGATGTTCACAGTCAACCAGCCGCCACGAGGGGCTGCGCCGTTCGCTGGAAACCCCTCAGTCGTCCGCGGAAACCGTCCGCCCCGACGCCCACCCACGCAATGCCGCCACCTGCTCGGCCATCAGCACCGACAGCGGGCGCGTGGCGCGGATCTCGTTCATCAGCAGCTCGGTGTCCAGCGGCCGGCCCTCGGCATGTGCTGCATACAGGCCGGCCACGATCGCCTGCTCGATCTCGGCGCCGGAAAAACCATTCGCGGCGGCGGCCAGCGCCGGCAGCGCGAAGTCATCCGCGTTGAGCTGGCGCCGGCCCAGGTGCAGCCGCAGCAGTTCCACGCGGACCTCCGGCGAGGGCAGGTCGACGAAGAAGATCTCGTCGAAGCGGCCCTTGCGCAGCAGCTCGGCCGGCAGTTCGTGCACCTGGTTGGCAGTGGCGACGATGAACACCGGCGCCTTGCGCTCGGCCATCCAGGTCAGCAGGTAGCCGAGCACCCGACGCGAGACGCCGCCGTCCTCGCTGCCGGTGGCCAGGCCCTTCTCGATCTCATCCATCCACAGCACGCATGGTGCCAGCTGCTCGGCCGAGGCCAGCGCCTGGCGCAGGTTGGCCTCGGTCTCGCCGTGGTACTTGTTGTACAGCGCGCCTACGTCCAGGCGCAGCAGCGGCACGCCGAAGCCGGCGGCGGTGGCCTTGGCCAGCATCGACTTGCCGCAGCCCTGCACGCCCAGCAGCAGCATGCCGCGCGGTGGATCCAGCCCGGCCGGCGCCGAGCCGGCGATGAATGCGACCCGGCGCTGGTTGATCCAGCGTTTGAGCCGGTTCGCTCCGGCGACATCGCCGAAGCGCGCGCTGTCATGCTCGAAGAACAAGTGGCCGCTGCGGTTGAGCAGCTCGAACTTCAGCCGCGCCAGCTGTGGCAGGTCATCGTCGCGCAATGCGCCGTCGGCATAGATCAGCTGGCGCGCGATGCGCCGGGCATCGACCAGGCTCAGGCCCTGCAGGTTCTTCAGGATCTTCTTGACCGCTTCGCTGTCGACTTCAACCCGCCGACCACCATGCTCGCGCGCATAGGCGTCGGCCTCCTCGCGCAGCATCTTCAGCAGGGCGTTGGCATCGGGCAGGCGTGGGTTGAAGCGTACCGCCAGCGCTTCCAGCTCGGCCGGCAGTTCGACCTTGGCACCGATCAGCACCAGCACGTGCGGCTCGCTGTGGCGGCGCTGGATCAGGTCGCGCAGGGCGCGCTGGTGGCTGGCATAGCCCAGGTAGGGGTGGAAATCGAGCAGCAGGTAGACCCCGCGCTGGTCGGCCTGGCGGATCATCTGCAGGGCCGCGCTGGCATCGGGCGGCCCGATCGCGGGGTCCTCGCTGTCCAGATCGATGCGGCGCAGGCCCTCGGTGATCGACCAGCGGTGCAGGGCCCGCCAGACGTGCATCAGCGTCTGCCGGAAGAGTTCGACGATGCGACCCTCATCCTGGGTCTCGATCACGATCAGGGGGGTATTGGCGCGGATCAGTGCGCTCAGGTCCTGCAGTTCGCTCATGCCGGTTCGATCCTTCGGGGGCGCCACGATAGCAAAGGCAATGGCCGCAGGTTCAGCGCGGTGCTACCTCCCGTCACCACCGCCGGTGTACGCTCGGGGCACGTACCCGGAAGCGAGGCTGGCATGAAGACGATCCTGGTGGCCGGTTCCAAGGGCGGGGTGGGCAAGACCACCGTCGCCACCCACCTGGCCGCGTACGCGGCATTGCAGGGCAAGGCCACGGTGATCGCCGATGCCGACCCGCAGGGCTCCAGCACCCGCTGGGCGCAACGGCGTGCCGGGCTGGAAAGCGCGGTGCTCCCCATCGACGTGTATCGGAAGAAGCAGTGGGCGCAGAAACTGCCCGACGGCACCGAAACCGTCATCATCGATGCCCCGGCCGGGGCGTTGGCCGACGATATCCCCCATTTCCTTGACGCTGCCGACGCTGTGGTGGTGCCGGTGCTGCCCTCGGCGCTGGACATCGAAGCCATCGTCGGCTTCCTCAACAGCCTGGCCCAGAACCCGCGCGTGCACAGCCGCAAGCTGCCGGTGGGGCTGGTGCTGAACCGCACCAAGCCCTGGACCCAGACCTCGCAGCAGGCGCTGCAGATGCTGTCCGAATGGCCGTACCCGGTGGTCGCGCAGCTGCGCGACAGCCAGAGCTACGTGGTCATGACCGGCCTGGGCCGCAGTCTGTTCGATTACCGCTCCGCCCAGGTGCGCGAGCACCAGGCCGACTGGGAACCCCTGTTGTCCTGGCTGAAGCTGTAAGAGTCGTAGGTACCCACCCCTTTACTGGAATCCCGCAATGCGCGAACTGATCCTGCTCCGTCACGCCCATGCCGAACCGGCCGTTTCCGGCCAGGCTGATCTCGACCGGCCGTTGTCGCCGGTGGGGCTCGCCGAAGCCGAAGCCGCCGGCAAGTGGCTCAAGGAGAACAAGCTGCTGCCGGACTGCGTGCTGTGTTCTCCTTCGCGACGGACCCGCGAGACCCTGGAAGCGGTGATGGCGGCCATCGGCTATGTCGAAAAGCGCCTGGAAGACCGTATCTACGAAGCGACCCCGGGTACCCTGGCCGCGCTGGTGGATGAGCGGCGTGACCTGGACAGGGTGCTGATCGTCGGCCACAACCCGGGCCTGGAGCAGCTGGTGGCGCTGATGACCGACGGCACCAGCAGTGACTATCGCGGCATGCCGCCGGGCGGCGTGGCTGTGCTCGGTTTCCCCCGCGAGGCCTCGATCGAGCCGGGCGTGGCCAGCCTGAATGCGTTCTGGTGGCCGTGATCCGATGAGCATGGCGCGGCGCAGCCGCTTCCTGCTGCCCGTGCTGCTGGTGTACGGCCCGGCCTGGGCTGCCGCACCACCGCCTGCGACATTGCCACCGGTGGTCGCCGAGGCGCACCGCGTGTTGCGCCTGGATACGCAGCGTTCGCAGATCGGTTTCGAGGTGCGCACCCGCTTCGGGCAGCGCATCGAGGGCGTGTTTCCGCACTTCGAGGGACGCATCGAGATCCTCTCCGACGGCCGCCACCAGGTGCACCTGAAGATGTTCACACGCTCGGTCGAGATCCCTGGCAAGCCGCGCTACACCGGTTGGATGCGCGGTGAGGAGTTCTTCGATGCCGGCCGCCATCCGGTGGTCGAGTTCGACTCCCTGCCGTACTGGCCGGAGACCGTGGAGGACGGGGGCGACATCAACGGCAGGTTGACCCTGCGTGGGATCAGCCACCCGGAGTCGCTCAAGGTCGAGAAGGCGGACTGCGCCCGACCCGGCTATGATTGCGACGTCGTCAGCCGCGGTACCGTGCAACGAGGCCGGTATGGCATGGAAAGCTGGCAGCTTGCCTTGAGTGACCGAGTGACTTTCGTATTGCGTGCGCGCCTGAGCGAGGCGCCTAAACCGTGAACCACCTGCTGCGTGTACTGGCGCTGGCAACCGTGTTGCTGGGCAGCGGTTGTGCATCGCTGTCGCATGCCGAGCGTGACCGGGCCGAAGCCATCGCCGTGCAGGCACGCTCGACCGAAGTCGATTGCCAGCGCGCCGACCGGTGTGCGCTGGATTCGCCACTGCGGGCGCTGGCCGGCCGGGCGTTCACCGAATCCACCCCGGAACGGCCGCAGCATTACGCCACGCTGCTGGATGAGGGCGAGGGCGCCCTGGTCGCGCGGCTCAACCTGCTGCGCAGCGCCACCCGCAGCATCGACCTGCAGACCTATATCTTCGACAAGGACGACAGCGCCCGCCTGGTCATCGACGAGCTGCTGGCTGCATCCCGGCGTGGGGTCAAGGTGCGGGTGCTGATCGACCAGCTCTCGGCGATCTCCGACCTCGAGATCCTCGGCGCGCTGTCCGGTGCCCACCAGAATTTCCAGCTGAGGGTCTACAACCCGACCTTCGGCAAGGCGCGCCTGAACTATTTCGACTACGCCGGCAGCGTGCTGTGCTGCTTCCGTCGCTTCAACCAGCGCATGCACAACAAGCTGCTGGTGATCGACGATGCGATCGGCGTGGTCGGTGGCCGCAACTACCAGGACGATTATTACGACTGGGACCGCGAGTACAACTTCCGCGACCGCGATGTGCTGATCGCCGGACCGGAAGCGCGGGCGATGGCCGCCAACTTCGATGCATTCTGGCGCGCGCAGCGCAGCGTGCCGGCCGAACGCCTGAACGACGTAGGCCGTACCCTGCTGCGCCAGGGCGTGCCCACATTGCCCCCGGCCACCTTCCGCCGTCCCGAGCGGGTGCAGCGGGTCAGTGCTGAAGCCAACGACATCGACTTCGTCACCCGTTCCTTTGTCGATACCGCGCTGCCGGTCGCCTCGGTGCGCTATGTCGCCGACCTGCCGCGCAAGCATCGCCGTGAAAAAGCCGATGCACCGCTGGCCGGCCAGCATGTGACCGAGCCGCAGCTGGATGCGCTGATCGCCAGCGCGCAGAAGGAAGTGATCCTGCAGACGCCCTACCTGGTGTTGTCCAAGCCGGCGCAGAAGCTGTTCCGTGAACTGCGCAAGCGTCCGCAGCCGCCGCGCGTGGTGGTGTCCAGCAACAGCCTGGCGGCCACCGACAACCCGATCGTGTATGCGCTGTCGTACAAGTACAAGCGCCGCAACATGCGCGAACTGGGCTTCAACATCTTCGAATACAAGCCGTTCCCGCTGGATGCGCCGGTCGACTACCGCAATCTGCTGCCTGACCCGATCGCCGTGCCCGATGGCGCGGATGACAGTGGCCGCAACCCGTTGATTGGTGGCAGCGCGGCGGGCAGCAACGCGCGGGGTGGCAGCGATGGCGGTTCAAACGGGACCGGCAAGCAGGGGCCGGTGAACCACCCGCGTACCGGCAGCGCCTACCAGAATGCCCGCGAACGCCGTCGGGCGGCTGGCAGCGAGGTCGAAACGCGACTGCTGCGTACCGAGACGCGGCCGTCGTTCCTGGGCAGCAAGGCAGTCAACAAGCCGCTGCCGGTCACCCGCAAGGGCGCGCGCATGGGGTTGCACGCCAAGTCGCTGGTGGTGGATCGCCGCATCGGCGTGGTTGGCACCCACAACTTCGATCCGCGCAGCGAGAACTACAACACCGAAGGCGCGGTGATCATCGACGACCCGGTATTTGCCGAGGAACTGGCGCAGAGCATCCTGCGCGACACCCATCCGCAGAACTCGTGGACCGTTGCGCCGCGGGCCAAGCCGCCGGTGCTGTCGGGGCTGAACTATAGCGTCGGCAAGGCTTCCGAAGCGCTGCCGATTCTCGATTTCTGGCCGTGGCGCTACGCCACCGACTACGAATTCAAGCCCGGCCCGGACTGCCCGCAGCCGCTGCCGAGGCAGGATCCTGATTTCCATCGCTGCTACAGCGCCGTCGGTGACTTCCCCGAAGTCAACGTCGGGCCGAAGTGGCTGCTGGTACGCATGCTGACCGCATTCGGTGCCGGCCTCGTTCCCATTCTCTGAAGGTGCCCGCATGACCCAGGTGTTCCGCGAAGCCGTTTCCATCGAGCAGCTAAACGCGCTCAGCCGCAACACGGCGATCGAATCGCTGGGCATCGTCTTCAGTGCGGTTGGCGAGGACTGGCTGCAGGCCACCATGCCGGTGGACGAACGCACCCGGCAGCCGTACGGCATCCTGCATGGCGGTGCCTCGGTGGTGCTGGCCGAGACGCTGGGCAGCAGCGCCGGCAACCTGTGCGTGGATGCCGCAAAGCAGATCTGCGTGGGCCTGGAGATCAACGCCAACCACGTGCGTGCCGTGCGTTCGGGTACGGTCACCGGCACCGCCCGCGCGCTGCACGTGGGCCGCAGCACCCAGCTGTGGGAGATCCGCATCGAGGACGAGCAGGGGCGGCTGGTGTGTATATCGCGGCTGACCCTGGCGGTGGTGGCCGCCGGCCACGGTTGAGCCCCACGAGGGCGCGTTGACGGCAGCGGAACCCAGCGTTCCCCGCCGATTGCCCCGGCCAATGGCTGTTATGGCCTAAATCGGCTGGCAGCTGCTGCGGCGCTCCGGTATCGTGCGCGGATGACTTCCCCCACTCCGGCCCCCCGTGGCGGCGTGGCGCGTGTGTGCCGTTACCTGTACCGCGTACCGCTGCTGTTGGTCCACATCACCGTGTTCCTGCCGCTGATCCTGATCGGCATGCTGCCGCCGTGGGGCGAGCTGCGGGTGGGCGAGGATACGTTCGGAGCCAAAGTGGTGAACTGGTGGCAGGGCGGGCTGATGTGGATCTTCGGCTTCCGCCTGTCGCAGGTCGGCAGGCCGCTACCGGGCGCGGTGCTGTTCGTCGCCAACCACGTCAGCTGGGTCGACATCTCCATCCTGCACAGCCAGCGCATGATGGGCTTCGTTGCCAAGCGCGAGATCGCCAGCTGGCCGCTGGTCGGTTGGCTGGCCGCGCGCGGGCAGACCATCTTCCACCAGCGTGGCAACACCGAATCGCTCGGTGGGGTGATGCAGGTGATGGCCGACCGGCTGCGTGCCGGCAAGGCGGTGGGCGTGTTCCCTGAAGGGCGCACCCGCGGAGGCCACGAGGTGGGCCCGTTCCATGCCCGCATCTTCCAGGCTGCCGTTGAAACCGGCGTGCCGGTGCAGCCGGTGGCGCTGGTGTACGGGCTGAAGGGCGACGCCCAGACCATTGTCGCGTTCGGTCCAGGCGAAAGTTTCTTCGCCAATTTCCTGCGCCTGCTCGGTGAGCCGGCGCGGCATACCGAAGTGCATTTCCTGGAGCCGATCGGTGCCCAGGACCTGGAAGGCCGTCGGCGCATCGCGGAAACCTCGCGCGCGCGCATCGTGGCGGCCATGAGCACGCAGTGAGGGTGCGGTGGCTCTGATCCCGCCACCTGTGCTGGACGCCGGTACGCCGACGCTGCATGCGGCCGACTACCAGCCGCCACGCTGGCTGCGCAATCCGCACCTGCAGTCGATGCTCAGCTCCAGCCGCATGCGCCTGCAGCGCGGCCTGCTGCTGCTGGCGGCCACCGGTGCGGTCAACGAAGAACTGATCCTGGATGGCGGCGACGGCGTGCGCCTGCAGGGCTGGCACAGCCATGTCGAAGGTCGCGAGCCCAAGGGCATCGCGCTGCTGCTGCACGGCTGGGAGGGCAGTGCCGAATCCAGCTACATGCGCATGGCGGCCGCGCGCATGATCGAACAGGGTTTCGATGTGGTGCGCCTGAACTTCCGCGATCACGGCAACACCCATCACCTCAACCCCGGCATCTTCCATTCCAACCTGATCGACGAAGTGGTGCATGCCGCAGGCGATATCGCCCAGCGCTGGCCGCAGCTGCCGCTGGTGGCGGCCGGCTATTCGCTGGGTGGCAACTTCGTGCTGCGGCTGGCCCTGCGCGCGCCGGCCGCCGGCGTGCCGCTGCTGCGGGTGGCGTCGGTGTGCCCGGTGCTGGACCCGGCGCTGACCATGGACAGCATCGAGAGCGGCCCGGCGATGTACGACTGGTACTTCCGCCGCAAATGGGCCGGTTCGCTGCGGCGCAAGCGCGACCTGTTCCCCGAGCTGAGCGACTGCGACGACCGCGTGCTGAAGCTGGACATCCGCGCGCTGACCGCATGGCTGGTCGAACGGCATACCAGCTTCGGCTCGTTGCAGGCGTATTTCGACGGTTATTCGATTGCCGGTGACCGCCTGGCCACGCTGCAGGTGCCGGCCGACATCCTGATGGCGAAGGATGACCCGGTGATCCCGTACGTGACTTTCAGCGACTGGCAGCTGCCGCGCCAGGCGCACCTGGAAACGGCCTGCTGGGGAGGCCACTGCGGCTTCCTCGAAAACTGGCGGGGTGATGGCTTCTCCGAGCGCTGGGTGGCGCAGCGCCTGCAGCGGGTGCTGCAGGCCTGAACCGGCACCGGTGCGCAGGCCGCTACAATGCGGGTTTGCACTTGAACCGGACTGTCATGCAAGACCAGATCATCCAAGCGTTGCGCCAGAACCAGGCCGACCAGGCCGTGCAGCTGGCCCAGGCGTGGACCCGTGATGAACCCGGCCAGGCCGAGGCCCACCGCTGGCTGGCGCTTGCGCTGCAGCAGCAGGGCAACGCCGGGGCCGCGATGGAGGCCCTGCAGCAGGCGCTGCAGCTGGCTCCGGACGATGCCCAGCTGCACCTGCAGCACGCCGGCCTGCTGCTGGCGCTGCGCCAGTTCGAAGGTGCTGACGAAGCGCTGGCGCGTACTACCGGCCTCGATCCCAATTCCTTCTCCGCCTACCTGATGCAGGCGCACCTGGCGATCGGCCGCAACGATTTCGACGAAGCCCAGCGCCTGTCCACTCTTGCCTCGCGCGTCGAGCCGGACCATCCGGAACTGCTGACCATCGACGGCATGATCGCGCTGCGCCGTGACGACCCGGATCGTGCACTGACGCTGCTGTCGGCCGCCAACCAGGCACAGCCCAACGATACCCGCGTGCTCTACGCACTGGGCTTCGCCTATCTGGGCAAGGACATGCTGGCCTTCGCCGAACAGGCCTTCCGCCGTGTGCTGGAGCTGAACCCGGCGATCACCTCGCTGCACGGCCTGGTGGTGCAGCTGGCGCTGCGCCAGGGCAACCTGGAGGCGGCGGCCGAAGCAATGCAGATCGCCCTGCAGCAGGAAGGCCTGGATACACCGTCGATGCGCCGCCTGGCCGGTGAGCTGGCCCTGCGCAGCGGGCAGCCGCTGCAGGCGCTGGAGCATCTGCTGCCGTTGCTGGAATCGCTGCCCGACGATCGTCAGGTACTGCAGCTGCTGCTGATGTCCTGGCAGCGCCTGGGCCGCGAGGACGAGGCGCGCGCACGCCTCGACGCCGCGCTGGAACAGCATCCGCAGCTGCACGACCTGTGGCTGGCACGGCTGGCCGTGGAAGACGTTGGAAGCCCCACCGCCGCCGCGACGGTCGAGCGCTGGATGGATACGATGCCGGGCCACCTGCCGGCGCTGGAAGCACGCCTTCGCCTGCATGACATGCTGGGCGAGCATGCGCAGGCCGAAGCAATCGCCGATCGCATCGTCAGCCTCGAGCCGGGCCGCGTAAGCGGCGAAACCCGCCTGGTCGAAGGCCTGCTGCAGCGCGACCCGGCTGCCGCCGTCGCCCGCGTGCAGGCGCTGATCGACATGGCACCGGAAGGCCATCGCGCCGACCTGCGCACCTGGCTGGGTGAAATCCAGGATCGCGCCGGCCAGCCGGAAGAAGCACTGAACACGTGGCTGGCGCTGCAGGCCGAGCAGGCACCACAGCGCCTGCCGCTGCCGCCGCAGGCCAAGGCACCGCCGAGCTGGCCGGACAAGGGCGAGATCGACGGTGATGCCACCTCTGCGCCGATCTTCCTGTGGGGCGCACCGGGTTCGGGCGTGGAACGCGTGGCGACCGGCCTGGCCGCCGCCAGCCCGGTGCTGCGCAGCGACCGCTATACCTCCAATGCGCCTGACGATGCCTTCCAGAACTACCACACGCTGCAGGACCTCGCGTCCGGCGTGCTGACCCCGGAGCGGCTGGTGCAGCGCTGGCGCGAGCAGTTGCCGTCGCGTGGGATCCAGGACGACGCCGTCATCGACTGGCTGCTGTGGTGGGACAACGCGCTGCTGTGGGCGCTGCGCCCGCAGTTGCCGCAGGGCCGCCTGCTGGTGGTGGTGCGCGATCCGCGCGACATGCTGCTGGACTGGGTGGCCTATGGCGCCGCCGCACCGCTGGCGATGACCTCGCTGGCCGAAGCCAGCGAATGGCTGGCACGCGCACTGGCCCAGGTCGCCACCCTGCACGAGGAAGACCTGTATCCGCAGGTGCTGCTGCGCATCGACCAGATCGGCAACGATCCGCAGGCGATGGCCGATCTGCTGGGCCGCCTGTTCGAGCGGCCGATGCCGCCGGCCGCCCAGCTGGGTGCACCGCGCTTCCCGCCGGGCCACTGGCGCACCTACCGCGACGTGATGAGCGCCGCCTTCGCCAAGCTCACCCCGATCGCGGTGCGCCTGGGTTACCCGGAAGAGTGAGGAGACACCGATGCAACTGAGCAGCCACAGCCTGACCAACGGTGCACCGATCGGCCGCGAGTTCGCCGCCGGCGATGCCGCCGGCTTCGCGCCGGACCGCAATCCGCACCTGGCCTGGAGCGGCGTGCCGGAAGGCACCCGTTCGTACCTGCTGGTATGCGTGGACCCGGACGTGCCGACCGTGCCGGAAACGGTCGGCCGCGCGGACATGACCGTGCCACGCGACCAGCCGCGCTGCGATTTCGTGCATTGGGTGATGGCCGATATCCCGGCCTCGGTGCAGGAGATCGCCGCAGGCAGCTGCAGCGACGGGTTCGTGGTGAAGGGCAAGACCGCGCCGGCTGGCCCGGCCGGCAGCCGCCAGGGCCTGAACGATTTCACCGGCTGGTTCGCCGGCAACCCGGACATGGCCGGTGATTACCTTGGCTACGACGGCCCGTATCCGCCGTTCAACGACGAGCGTATGCATCGCTACTTCTTCCGCGTGTTCGCGCTGGACGTGGCTTCGCTGGATCTGCCGGTGCGCTTCACCGCCGCCGATGCGTACCGCGCCATGCACGGCCACGTACTGGCCGAAGCGGCGCTGCACGGCACCTACACGCTGAACCCGGCGCTGGGCTGAGGCTGTATATC
>Ga0207709_10001808_pt1 | contig 14284 bp, 13 predicted proteins | sample KBSM34metaG_FD_184397 | JGI IMG/M metagenome (GOLD analysis project Ga0207709, IMG submission 184397) | Miscanthus rhizosphere microbial communities from Kellogg Biological Station, Michigan, USA - KBS M3-4 metaG (SPAdes) (version 2) | ecosystem: Host-associated > Plants > Roots > Rhizosphere >...
TTCGTTAAAGATCGCGTCCCGTTGATGGTTGGTTTGTCAGGACTCGCAATCGAGAATATTTTTTACGCGTTGTCGGTGACGATCTTTATCTTTGCCGGCACAGCGACTCTGTTACTGACCTTTTCACTGCCGAAGGGTTTGCGATACGCCAGCATCGGCGCGCTCGTTGTTACGCTCCTGATCCTCCCGCTCGTATACCTAATCATTCGAGGTCAATTAAGATTTCTCAGTGGCGTGTTGGGATACCTGGGCGATCGCGGAGTGGCGCGGAGGTTTATCGACAAACTAAAGCCGCGTGCCCACTCACTGGAGGAGCGTGTCTACGGCTTTTATGCAACGAGCCAACGCAGCTTCATTTCGATCTTTGCCCTCGACATGTGTTTCCACCTCGCGGGAGTCTTGGAGATTTTCATCACACTCTCGTTCATCAGTCCCATTGCGCCAACGCTCACGCAAGCTTTCATTCTCGAATCAGTGAATCGGATTATTAACGTGACATTCAAGTTTATTCCACTGCGTGCAGGAGTTGATGAAGGCGGAACGGGTCAGGTGTCGAAGGTTCTCGGCTTCGCGAAAGACATTGGCGTAACGCTCGCGATCGTGAGGAAAGGCCGCGACATCTTCTGGGCAGCGATTGGGCTTTTATTGATTTGGAAAAAGGGCTTTTCGCTCCGTGGAATCTCAGCAGGATAGGTCCTATTCGTCCTATAGGACCTATTCGTAAGCTAAAGCATTGACCGGATCCAGATTTGAAGCACGCCAGGCGGGATACAGCGCTCCCAGAATTCCACCGACGATACCAATCACAGCAGCGACAGTTGCCCACGACCAGCTATACTCAAAAACCAGCCCGTACGCTTTGTGAATCAGATATCCAGCCACGAGCGAAACTGCAAAACCCGCTATCAATCCGATGAGGCTAATCAGTATCGCTTCCTTCTCAATGATCCCCACGATGTAACCACGCGACGCGCCCATCGCTTTCAGGATCCCAATCTCGCGCGTACGTTCTGTGATCGTCGTGTACATCGCAAGCATCACCACGAGTGAACTCACCACCGCCGCAAGACCAACGAGCACACGCAGGAACACGCTGAGGTAAGGAATGCCTTTTTCAAAACTCGTAAACACATCGCGCGTTGGCTGAATCGCGTTTCCCGGCAACTCCGTATCGATTCGTTTTGCGACTTCCTGCAATTGATCCGGATTGTTCAGCTTTATAAAGATGAACGTACACTTGCCTTCCGATTCGATGGCTTTCTGCATCGCTTCGAGCGACATCTTTACGCGCGGACCTGATTCGGGTGAATAGATCCCCGCGATGCGATACTCGTCGGTATTGAAGGGCTTGATCATATCGCCCACGTGGTAGTTGCTTGTTCGCGCTTTCGTCTCGTCAATGACCACTTCGTTGAGGTTTTGTGGTCCTTGTCCGGCGACCATGTTGATCCCATTCATCCGCGCATACCCATCCCAATTGACACCGTCAATCTGCTCGATACCAATTCCTTTGCTGCCTTGAATGAAATAACGAATCACGGGCAACGCTTCCTGTACACCTTCAATCTGCCTCAGGCGATCGGCATAGCGCGTATCGAGATTTGCGGTCGAGGAAGTCAACTGGACTGCGCCGGGGCGCATAAAGATCAACTCCGCGCGAACGTTCGTGGCGCGGCGTTGCAAATCATTTGACATACCACGCGCGAGCCCGGTGAAAAGCATAATCAGACACACGCCCAGGGCGACTCCCGCAACGCTGACGAGCGTGCGAATGGGTCGCTGACGAATATTTGAAGTGACTAAACTATCCATTCGCAATCAATTTCCGACAGGGGCTATTACCATAAGGCATTTTGGTCTAAGCTAACAACCGCAGATTACGCAGATGAACGCAGATTGCGATCCGCTCTAAACTATGAAGAACCGTAAGTTTTCACCATTCATCTATTCCTTATCTACCCTCGTCATCATGCTCGCCCTCGTTCTAGTTGGGCGCAGCTTCGCGCCCGACCGGGTCCAAATCACGATCCTCGGGACCACGGATCTTCACGGCAATATCAATCCAATCGACTACTACACAAACAAACCCGACAACCGTGGCCTCGCAAAGATCGCGACATTGATCAAACGTGTTCGCAAAGAGCAGCCGAACGTCTTACTGATCGACTCCGGCGACACGATCCAGGGTACACCGCTCGAGTCGTTTCACGGGCGCAAGAACAACCAGCCTATCGATCCGATGATGCTGGTGATGAATTCGCTCAACTACGACTCGATGACTGTCGGTAATCATGAATACAACTTTGGTCTCAAAGTTTTGGAAAAAGCCCGCAGCGAAGCAAAGTTTCCGTGGCTTTCAGCCAACACCTACGACAAAGGCAAACAACAACCTCACTACAAGCCTTACATCGTGAAAGACGTCGCCGGCGTGAAAATCGGAATACTTGGCCTGACAACGCCCGGTGTTCCCAACTGGGACAACCCGCCAAACTACGCCGGCCTCGAGTTTCATGAGCCGCTTGTCGAAGCACGCAAGTGGGTGCCGATTCTGCGCGAGCAGGAGAAGGCTGATGTCGTCGTCATCGCTATGCACATGGGGCTGGAAGAAGATCTGCGTACCGGCGAAATGAGTCCGGGACAGGTCCTGCACGAAAACGAAGCCGTCTTGATCGCGAAGGAAGTTCCAGGCGTGGACGTGATCTTCATGGGCCATACGCACCGCGACGTGCCCTCGGTCTACGTGAATGGCGTGCTGTTAACACAGGCTAATCGCTGGGGAAGCCATCTCGCGCGCACAGATCTGTACCTGCAACGAGCGGGAAGCGGTTGGCGCATCTATGCGAAGTCAGCACGAACAATTCCGGCTGACGATCGTGTGGAACCCGATCAGGAAGTAGTCAAACTCGCGGAGCCTTACGATCGCGAAACACAGGGTTGGTTGTCGCGCGTCATTGGTGAATCGCCGGCGGAGTTGACCGCTCGCGAAGCGCGGTTTTGCGATACGGCAATACTGGATTTGATTCAAAAGGTACAGTTGGAAGCGGGCAAAGCGGATGTCTCGATGGTGGCGAGCTTCAACTCAGAGGCGCGCATCGCCAAAGGTCCGGTGAGTGTTCGCGACATTGCCGGTCTTTATGTTTACGAAAACACGCTGGCCGTGCTGGAAGTTACCGGTCAACAATTAAAAGACGCTTTGGAACACTCGGCAAAGTATTTCAAGCCTTATGAACCGGGCAAACCGCTTCAAGACCTGGTCGATGAAAAAATTCCTGCTTACAACTTCGACATCGCTGAAGGTGTCACTTACGAACTCGACATCTCGAAACCTGTTGGACAACGGATCCGGAACCTCGGCTTTCGTGGTCAGCCACTTGCGCCTACGCGGAAACTCCGTCTCGCTACGAACAATTATCGAGTTAACGGTGGTGGCGGGTACGACATGTACAAAAATGCTCCAGTGGTCTACCGCTCCAGTGAAGAGATTCGAGAGTTGATTATCGATTGGGTTGAAAGCCACAAGACCGTCCCCACGACACCCAATAACAACTGGCGCATCGCCCCCTAAAACACAAAGCGGCTAGAGGTGAGTTCTAATAATGCCGCTTTGGTCGCGGGGGGAGTTGCGTGTGTGAGAAGAGAGTTTTGAGTTGTTCGGTCAGCGCTGAACCAGTGTGAATCTGGGTTCACTGCATGCAGATCCCGGTCGCGTTAGGAGAAGATCTGAGTGGTTCAGCGTTGACCGTCTTCGACCCTGCTTGCTTTGGTCTTTAACGCGTCGTCAAGGCGAAAACCCCCTCAAAAAAATTACGAATCGTGCCTGGACACAAGTCAGTACCACCCTGCGGTAGCGGGTGAGTAACGGATTGCGTTTACGAAACATTAGTAATGAGGGCGCTCTAACTTGGTACCCACCCGCTACGAAGGTGGTACTCCGAAAGATTGGTGCTAGAATTGGGCCAACGGGTCGCTTGCTTCACCATAATTCTCGAATATGGATCCACTTAATCCACAAGTCGGGACCGCTTCGTCTGAGAACATCACTCAACTGCTTGCAAGAGTAAGCAAGGGTGATAAGAATGCCCTCGATGAATTAACGCCGCTGGTTTACGACGAGTTGCACCGCCTGGCCGTTACCTACCTTCGCCGTGAACGTCGCGAACACACACTACAACCCACTGCACTAGTAAATGAGCTTTACCTGAAGATATTTGGTCAGCAGCGAATAAATTGGTGCAACCGTGCACAGTTCTTCGGCGTTGCAGCCCAGTTAATGCGACGTATTCTGGTCGATCACGCCCGCGCGCATTTCACCTCGAAGCGCGGTGGCAACCGCCTTTGTGTGTCGCTGGGAAAGATCGCCGCCACTTTTGGGGCTCAACCGGATACGGACCTGTTGGCCCTGCACGAAGTTCTCAACCGCCTGGAAAATCTCGATCCGGATCAGGCTCGTATCGTTGTGTTGCGCTTTTTTGGCGGCCTGACTATCGAGGAGACCGCGGAAGTCATGGATACTTCACACGCTACGGTGGAGCGCGAGTGGAGGATCGCAAAAGCCTATCTAAAACGCGAACTTACAAGACCGGGCAATTCTTTATGAGGGATTTAGGACGCATTTTTCGCGTTAGTCAGTACCAAGACTTCAAGGATTTGCCTTCCGACTGGACATGATCACCCATGACAATTGGCCACGAATAAAAGAGATTTTCGATTCGGCTCAACAACTTTCACGAGCCGAGCGCCCAGACTTTCTCGACCATGCTTGCGGCGACGATACGTCGCTTCGCGAGGAGGTCGAGGCGTTATTGACCGCAGATGCCGGCAACGAAGATTTTTTGAGTGCGCCGGCTTATGAATTTGCCGCCAGCATAATCGCCGGTGAAGAGACTGAGTTCTCAGCCGATCAGAAAATCGGTCCTTACACGATTTTGTGCCCTCTGGGTTCCGGAGGCATGGGCCAGATCTATCTTGCCGAAGACGCCAAGTTGCGCCGCAAGATCGCACTCAAATTCATTTCTCCGCAGTTCGCAAGTGATCCGCAACGGGTACGACGCTTTGAACAGGAAGCGCTGGCGGCTTCCGCCCTCAATCATCCCAATATCTGTGTTATTCACGAACTGGGAATAACTGACAGCGGCCGGCACTTCATCGCGATGGAGTATATCCAGGGTATAACCCTACGCGATCAACTGGCCCAGGGATCGCTCCCCATTCCGCAGGCTTTGAATATCGCAGTGCAGGTAGCAACAGCGCTTTCCACTGCTCACGCTTCGCGCATTGTTCATCGTGATATCAAGCCCGAAAACATAATGTTGCGGCCGGACGGCTACGTGAAGGTGCTCGACTTCGGACTTGCAAAGCTTACGGAGCCGCTGCCGGTATCGGAATCACAACTTCAGGCTTTAAAAAATGCAGGTACGGAAACGGGGACCTTGATGGGGACTGTCAAGTACATGTCTCCCGAACAGTTAAGTGAGACAAAGGTCGATGAGCGATCCGATATCTGGAGTTTGGGCGTTGTGCTCTACGAAATGCTGATAGGCTCGACGCCGTTCGAAGCCGCGACGCCAAACGATACGATGGCTGCGATTCGTGCAGCCCAGCCGCTGTCGCTAAAGTTTCCCGAACATATTCCTGGGCAGCTTCTCTACATCATCACCAGGGCACTCGACAAAGATCGCGAGCGTAGGTACCAAACGATTGCGAAGCTTGCTGCCGATTTGAAGCAGCTACAAGGCAAACTACAGGGCCAAGCGACCGTTGATTTAGTAAGCGCATACCCATTCAGCGGTGACGAACAGCACACCCGCAAGATTGAATCATCGGGGATTTTCACGCGCATCAGATCCCAGGCCCTGTACCGGACCGAGTTTCTCCTCAGCGGGATTCGATCACACAAAAAGGCAGCACTGTTTACAGGCGTTTCAAGTGTGCTCGTTGTTCTCTTGTTCTTGCCTGCCGCACTTCGCAAGTTCAGTAGTCTATTCAATTCGGACACTGTACAGACCAAAATGGCGCCAGTGACGAATGCCGGTACTTCCGCCTGTGCCGCAATTTCCAACGACGGTAAATGGGTGGCACACGCGGAAGACAGAGGAGGAAAGCAGTGGGTGGTGCTAACGAACACCGCCACGGCGACCTCCTCCGACGTTATTGCGGCGTCGGAAGTTCAATACCTCGGTATCTCTTTCGACCGCGACAGCAACTACCTTTACTTCACGCGACATGAGAATACTCAAGGCACGCTCTACCGGTTAGCGCTGTCAGGTGGTCCTCCGGTAAAGATAAAAGACGGAGTTGATAGCCCGATAAGCTTTTCTCCGCAGCAGGATCGATTCGCATTTGTCCGGCACGATAAGAATACACTCACCTACTCGCTTGTGGTTTCACCCATCGACGGATCGAGTGAGCAAATTCTCGCCACTCGCCAAAATGGAGATGCCCTTTCCATCTATGGCCCAGCGTGGTCGCCTGACGGCAACCTCATTGTTTGCCCAATACGTTCCTGGACCAACGGTTTCAAGGTGAGCCTGATCGCTATAGATGTAAACAACGGTCGCGAGAAATTGCTCAGTGACCAGCCCTGGTTCACGATCCTGCAGATTGCCTGGCTGGAGGACATGAGTGGTCTAATCATGAGCGGGAGAGATCAAGCTACAGCACCTGATCGGTTGTGGCGGATTACTTACCCTGACGGCGTGTCGCAACAGCTAACTTCTGACCTCGCGGATTACCGCGGAGTCAGCATAGCCGGTCGAGACATTGTGACAGTACGCAACGACTGGACATGGGACCTAATTGTTACTGATTCGGCAAGAGACTTTGCGCAGCCTTCTACAATTGCTTCCGGAGTAGGTGTGCCATACGGTCTTACGTGGGCCGGTAACAACAGAATTGTATTTTCAGCGATGGCCCAGGACACTCTGAATATCGCACGTATTAATTCGGATGGTTCTGACTACGTTCCACTGACGGTCAAATCGAGGGACAACTATTCACCTGCCAGCTCTTCGGACGGTCGATTTGTCGTTTTCTCGTCTAATCGAACAGGTACCTTCAACATTTGGCGAATGAATGTCGCGGATCCAAGCGATCTAAAACAGCTAACTTTCAGCGATGGGAATTTCTACCCTACTGTTTCGCCAGATAATCAGTGGGTCGCTTATGACAACCAAACCTCAAAGCAAAAGAGTGTTTGGAAAGTGCCACTCGAAGGCGGCAAAGAGACAAGAGTAGCTGATGGATACCGAATGCCGGCATTTTCACCGGACAATCAATTCATCGCAGCTCGTTATGACTTCGAGTCGGGGACGAACGATGTCGCTATCTTGTACGCCCGGAGTGGCGAGCTGTGGAAGAAAATCCCGGTTCCGAACTTCGATTGGCAACGCGTTCAGTGGATCTCGCAAAATACGCTGAGTTACATAGAGAAGATAAATGGCTTTCCAAATGTGGTGAGCTACGACATTGCTACCGGGGAAAAGAAGCAGTTGACGAATTTCAACCGCAATCGGATCTTTTCGTATGCCTGGTCTCCCGATAACAAGTTGTTAGCCTGTCAACTTGGAACCAAGACCACCAACGTCGTGAAAATCAGAAACGATAAGTAAGCCAATCGTTGGGCACAATCCCGCAATGATTGAAGTTAGACCTCAATCGTTGGGCAAGCGGCCGCGATCGCTTAACGCAATTTGGCTAGTAAGGCGGAGCCCCACAACCTGGCGGCACTATTTCGGCGACTCTGTGATTTATGTAACCCGTCTCTTTTAGCAATGCTTCCAGGTACGTGAAATCAAAGTCCTTAAAATGGGGAGCTATTGGCGGGAGCGCAGTGATTGTTCTGACAATCGCAAGAAGGTCGTTGAAGGCGTAAAGCACCCTCCTATCAACTTCAATAAGCGCGCCATTAATTTTCTTCTGGCCAGCATTTATCTGATCTTGACTATACGGCATAGAATTCTCCTGGTAGCTAATGTGAGTTTGAGATAAAAGGCAGGGACCAGTTCCGCTCTCTATACACATGGGCCGCCCAACAAGTTGCCCAACTTCATTTAGCTGAAAGTCCTGTGTGGGAGTGTTTGCTCCTGCTTTTTGTTAGTAACGCGAAAAGCGCCACCATATTCCCTCAATGATTAAGTGAAAACTCGGGCGAGGAAATTTCAGACTATTTTTCAAACCCCTCCATTACATATGTTTTCTTGTCTAAAAAGATTACGCAGATATAGTATTCGCCAATGCCTCCTCGTCTCGCAGCAGTTTCCGGCAAGCTCAAGGGAGCAGTCTTCGCGGTTGGCGATGAAGCTCTGGTCATTGGTCGCGATACCGCTGCCGGGCTCTGTATCGCCGATGCCTCAGTGTCGCGCCGTCACTCCAGAATCGAAAAGAAAGAAACGGGATTTGTAATCACTGATCTCGAGAGTCTCAACGGCACATTCGTTAACGATGTTCCCGTCAAGAATCGACCGCTCGAGCATGGCGATCGGGTTCGCATCGGCAACGCACATTTTGTTTTTCTCACGCACGATGGCGAGCCGGCTTCGAAATCGAGTGACGTTACTCTCGACGAAGCTCAGGTAGTCAGCGGCTCGACAGTGCAGATCCGTTTCGACGACGCGCTCTACCAGATGGCTCGCGATTTGAGCGCGCTCATGAAAGTCAGCACGGTCATCAACTCGATTCGCGGGCTCGACAATCTACTGGAGCGACTTCTCGAGCTGCTCTTTGAAGTTGTTCCGGCCCAGCGCGGCGCCATCCTGCTGACGAACGAAGGTGCGTTTGAAACGAGCCGTGTTTTCGCTCTCGATCGCGCGCGGGGAAAAGATGAGGCTGTAAGAGTCAGTCGCACGATCGTTCAGCAAGTATTAAGAGACGGCGTTGCCCTCCTGGCCGGAAATGGAAGCGAGGAAAAACAGCTCAGCACTGAGAGTTTGATTGCCGCGCGGACGCATTCAGTGATATGCGTGCCGCTGATCATGTTTGATCGAAAGCTTGGTGTGCTGTATCTCGACAGCACTCTGCCGCGCGACAAGTTCAATCGCGAACATCTACAGCTCGTTACTGCCATCGCGGGCATTGCTGCTGTTGCGATCGAGAATGCCCGGCAGTTTGAATGGCTCGAAACAGAGAACGAGCGGTTGCTGGCAGATGTAAACATCGAGCACAACATGATCGGGGACGGCGTGGCCATGCAACGCCTTTATCATTTCATCTCGAAGGTGGCGCCGACCGATGCGACCGTCCTCATCACCGGCGAGAGTGGAACGGGAAAAGAGCTGGCTGCACGCGCAATTCATCGCAACAGTAAGCGCGCGCAAAAACCGTTCATGGCCGTGAATTGCGCGGCGCTGAATGATGCGCTGCTCGAAAGCGAACTATTTGGTCACGAAAAAGGTTCGTTTACAGGTGCGTTCGCGCAGAAGAAGGGGCGGCTCGAAACCGCGGATGGCGGCACGGTGTTTCTCGATGAAATCGGAGAGCTGACGCCACAACTGCAAGTGAAACTCCTGCGCGTGCTGCAGGAGCGACAGTTTGAGCGCGTAGGCGGAACTTCAACGATCAAAGTCGATCTCCGGGTGATTGCGGCCACAAACAAGAATCTTGAAGAGGCGATTGAAAGCAACCAGTTCAGGCAGGACCTTTACTATCGTCTGAATGTTGTTTCGCTCGAAATGCCCCCGCTTCGGGACCGGCGTGAAGACATCATGCTGCTCGCAAATTATTTTGCGGATAAGTACGGCACGATGTGCAATCGAAAGTTGAAAGGGTTTTCGACTGAAGCCCGCGCGTGTTTGACGGCGTACGACTGGCCGGGTAATGTGCGTGAGCTCGAAAATACGATTGAACGTGCGATTGTACTAGGAACTACTGAATGGATCCTGCCGGAAGATTTGCCGGAGGCTTTGTTGGAGACGAGGATAACTGCAGATGGATCACTCACGAGATATCACCAGGCTGTGGTCCAAAACAAAAAGCAGATGATCCTGCGCGCTATCGAGGATGCGAATCACAATCACATCGAAGCCGCGCGGCTCCTCGGCATTCATCCCAACTATCTGCAGCGATTGATCAGAAATCTGAATTTATCCGTCTGAATCCGCGGCTTTAATGATCAAATTTCCAAATCCCGCGGCGGCTGGCCGCGAGCTTGCCGGCAGGCTGCAAGAGTTCAGAAATGCACCGGAGACGATGGTTGTTGCGATCGTTAATGGTGGTGTGTTTGTCGCTGCCGAAGTCGCGCGCGAATTGTCGCTCCCGCTGGAGCTCTTATTTATTCGTCGATTGACCGCGCCGTTTGGACCACACAGAGTGTTGTGTGCCGTAAGCACCGCCGGCACGTTGGTCGTCGACGATAATCTCCTGCCGCTGCCCGCAAATCCGGCCACCGGTTTAGAGTATTCTGTGATCGACGGCATCAGGCAGTTAGAGGAAACCGAACGCTTTTGCCGCGCCAGACGTTGGCCCGTGAATCTTTGCGAGAAACATGTGATTCTCGTCGACAACGGAATCCATACTGGCGGCACGATGAACATTGCTATCCCCATACTGCGTAGACTACGTGTTGGCAAGATCACTGTAGCGACGCCGGTTGCGGATGCGAACAGTCGCAAGGCGATTGAAAATGCGGCGGACCAGATTGTTTGTTTAGCCTGGCCCGAGAAGTTTGGACACGTTGGACTTTATTACGAAAAACTTGTTAGACCAACGAATGAAGAAATTTTGAATTTATACTTGCGCAGCGAGGAGACGATGAATGAGTAACAATCAGACCGAGGCGGAATTCACTAAACACGTGAACACGAAATTTCGACTTCTAGCGGAGTCGCCGCGACCGATCGACTTGACGTTGATTTCAGTTACACCCCGAAAGATTGAGCCACACGAACAAGCCGGCATGGAAAGATTCTCGGCAGTATTTATGGGCCCGTCCAACATCTTTCTACCGCAGCAGACGTATCGCGTGTCGCATCCGGAGATGGGTGAGTTTGATATTTTCCTCGTGGCGTTGGGCCAGGAACCCGAAGGGTTTAGATACGAAGCAGTTTACAATTACTACCGCGAAGACTAACGAATTTCGGCTACTCGCCTGCTGAGCTCGCTTGATCCTGCTCAGCTCTCCACTCCATGTGCTTGTATCCGCCGACATCTTCAATAGTGACGAAACCAAGCCGCTCATAAAAACGATGTGCATTATCGTTGAGCATGAACACCATGTGCCTGAGCGGCTTCTGCTCACGCCGTGCTTCGTCAATCAACTGCCGGAGTAGATAAGCTCCGACGCCCCGATTCTGAAACTCAGTCAGCAGTGCAATATCAAGCAGACGGATTTGCGTATCGTCAGCTCCTACCCAGATACGCCCGGCCGGTTGATCGTCAACAAGAATCACTTCGTAACGCGCGTCCGGATAACGAGTCTCGTATTCCTGCTTCTGCATGGCATACTGCCAGCGGATGAACGCATCCTTCTGGCTGTCGTCCCAATCAACAACCTGGGCGAGCTCTGCAGCACGTGTAGATGCATAGACGCCGACCAGGAATTCCTGATCGGCGTCGGTAACCGGACGTAATGAAACGTTGACGTTATTGGACATGATTGATAACGGCCTCGTAGAACAGATCTCCTTCATCGGTCTTGCGACGCGTCAAGAATAGATCAAATTTGCCGAGAGCCGGATGACTAATTGTATAGATGGACGTAAACGGCGGTAATTCGTCAGAAGCTTTGAACTGTAACGAGAAGCACTTGGATGGACGGGCCAGCTTCGTCAGACGGTTCGTGGTTTCGAGTTTCTTGAGTTTTACGAGCTTTAGTTCAATGGCTTCACCGCGGGCGTTGGGAGTTGTAAAAATGTCGCCCACATACGGTTCGAAAGTTAAAGAGGTGAAAGAAAAAACCGGGTCTTTCTGGGCTTCCAGTGGAACGCCTGCGCTCTTTTGGCCGAATCCGGCGCGGGCGGCTGCAATCACTAAACCAACTGATAAAGTAGATCTGAACGCATCTCGCAAAAAGCTGCGACGTGGCATTGTCATTGTGGGTTCTGTCTCCTGGGCTGTATAGGTTGGACCGCTAAAATTGGCGACCTCGAACGGGTCGCTCGCGTGGCGGTCTACAGTTTATATTCAGTTCCTGGCTCATGCCAAGAAAAATTCGGCCGAATTATCCATATATTCGTTTTGGCCCACCCTATACGCGCATTTGGGAGGCAAAAAGGGTTTGCATGAAAATTTGCGAACTGAGGTACTTTGGGCTTGTAATTCGGTCCAAGACGGTTTAGAATCCCGCCCGCTTCAATTCAAGTTCTCCAGATCTCCACAGCAGGAAGCTACCTCCCGTCCTTCTCCAACCAATTAGAAGTTCGGGATCAATATCGGGATCAGTATCAAATTAACAACCCGACTACTGCTAATCCATTGTCACGCTGAGCGATTTTTCTAATTTCCTTTAGGAGGAGACATGTCGGAACCGTTCCTTAGCGAAATCAAGATCGTGTCGTTTAACTTCCCCCCCAAGGGATGGGCCCTTTGCAATGGGCAATTGCTACCCATCAACCAAAATCAGGCTTTGTTCGCGTTGCTTGGTACCGTCTACGGCGGCAACGGACAAACTAACTTCGCCCTGCCGAACCTCCGTGGGCGTGTACCGATTTCTTTTGGTAGTGGTCATACGTTGGGAGAAGCGGCTGGCAGCACTTCCGTCACCGTTAACATCCAGCAACTGCCGACGCATCTTCATGTCCTAAGCGGCACGTCGAATGCGGGCAACGCATTGGTCCCGCCTGGAAATCTCCTGGCCCAGACTGCTAATCAGGCTTATCACTCGTTCGATGGCGCCGCAGTGGCGATGGGTGCTACTGCTGTGACTTCGGTCGGCGGGAGTCAGCCACACAACAACATGATGCCGTACCTGGTGCTGAACTTCATCATCGCGCTTCAGGGCATCTTCCCGTCGCAAAATTAAAGGAGGACGAAAATGCCAGAACCTTATGTTGGTGAAATCAGACTGTTCGCGGGCAATTTCGCCCCCAATGGCTGGATGTTCTGCGAGGGACAGTCGCTACCCATTTCCGAGAATGAAGTGCTCTTCCAATTGATTGGGACCACTTATGGTGGAGACGGCGAGCAAACCTTCAATCTCCCAAATCTCGCTAGCCGGGTTCCGATTCACATGGGCACGGGGCCGGACGGGACCACCTATCAAATCGGCGAGATGGCCGGTACTGAGCAGGAAACCCTAACGACTCAACAAATACCGAACCACACGCATCAGCTCTTTGGTACTACCACGATTGTGAACGACGCAAATGTCCTTAACAATGTGACTGGTCAAACTAATACGTTCGACCTTTACCAAAGTGGTGACGCTACTACCCCCATGGCGTCGCAGTCGATCAGCGCAGTTGGCGGAAGCCAGCCACATGAAAACACGCAGCCGTTTCTCTGCATCAACTTCATTATTTCACTCTTTGGAAGATTCCCCAGCCAGACCTAAAGGAGAAGAAAATGTCCGACCAATTTGTAGCTGAAATCCGCATCTTTCCTTTTAACTTTCCCCCAACAGGCTGGGCGTTTTGCCAGGGGCAGTTGATGCCACTCTCGCAGAACACGGCGCTATTTTCATTGCTGGGAACTACCTACGGGGGAGACGGCAAGTCAACTTTCGCACTGCCCGACATGCAGGGCAACGCCCCGATGCAGCCGGGTCAGGGACAGGGACTCAGCTTGCGCGACCTCGGAGAAATGTCTGGAGTCGAGAGTATTACGCTGTTGCAATCGGAGATACCGCTCCACACCCATTCCTTGATGTGCCTGGCGGCTCCGGCCGATACTAATCTGCCGACCACCGCGGTCTTTGCCAGAGTGACTGGCACGACGCCTTACTTGCCGCCTGCTGGAGCGCCGATTGTAAATGCGGCTTTTCAAGCTCTTAGTCCGGCTGGTGGGGGCTTGCCGCATAACAACATGCAGCCATATCTGACGCTCAATTTTTGTATTGCGCTTCAAGGTATTTTTCCGCAAAGACCGTAGCTTTTGTGTAAGAGTGAGGGATTTGCGCGTTTATTAAGTTAATTGAATCAAAAAGGCTGATAGTCGAGCCAAACTGCGCTAGAATGGCGGTTCCATCCCAACCGCCATTAGAGCCTCGAAAGCAATGGTGGTTTTAAGTCCGAGTTCTCGCGTTAATACTTAGAGCGGGAACTAGCTGGACAAAAAGTCACAGAGAATCTCTTTGCAGGTCCATGCGACCTGACAAGTTCCTTGCAATAAACCAAATAACTCGGTCACTCAAAGT
>Ga0207709_10001822_pt1 | contig 14226 bp, 10 predicted proteins | sample KBSM34metaG_FD_184397 | JGI IMG/M metagenome (GOLD analysis project Ga0207709, IMG submission 184397) | Miscanthus rhizosphere microbial communities from Kellogg Biological Station, Michigan, USA - KBS M3-4 metaG (SPAdes) (version 2) | ecosystem: Host-associated > Plants > Roots > Rhizosphere >...
CGGTGCAGCGGCGGTCACCACCAGGGTGTCGAGAGTGCGCGCCTCGTCGGCAGGCGCGGCGTGTGCCAGTGATGCGGCCACGGCCAGGCCAAGGGCAACCGGCAGGCGCGCGCAGGCGCCCGCGGGGCGGGAAGTCATTTTCATCGGAACAGCTCCAAAGTACGCACGCGCGCACGGCGCCCGGTCAAGCGTCGTGCGGCGGATTCGATAGGGACATCAGCGAACGATGGAGAAGCGCGGCGGCCCACGCGCGGCATGTGCCGGCCACCGCAGTGCCGGCAGCACCTGCTGCGACCATGGGAACGCCAGCTGCGGCCGCCACAACAGCGGCAACAGCAGCACCAGCACGGCCAGCCACGGCAGCAGGCGCATCGCCAGCACGCAGTATTCGCAGGCTTCGCCATGCATGGCGTGGGGGTCGGCCGGACGGCTGGGCGCTGCAGGCGCAGCGCCGTGCCGATCGTGTCCGGCCATGGCCATGGCGTGCATGTCATGGCCCATGGCGGCGTGGTCCATGCCTGCCATCGCGGCGTGCTCCATCGGCTGTGCCTGCAGCGCGCGGCTGACCAGTGGCGCAAGCACCATCAGCAGCGTCGCCAGGATGGCGAGCTGGAGCAGAAGGCGCTGCGGGCGGGACAGGCGGGTCACCCCGCTAGTGTAGAGCGGGGTCCAGGGTTGCCCGTGCGACGAACCGTCGCAGGAGGGGTTTTATCGGCAGGGCTGCGGCCTGCACCCGCAGAGACCACGCCCACGGCAAGAGCCGACGCAACATCAAAAGCTGGCTTCCTGTGGGTAGGCGGGGTGGGTCCGGTTGCGGGGGGCGCTGCAAGTATGTCCATGTAAGCTCGGTCGCCGCATCCATGCGGCTCACGCCCCCGCAACCGGACCCACCCCGCCTTCGACAGATTCCTGCGGTCTGTTGGAACGGCTCTTGGGGTCAGATCCGTTTTCCGAAGGAAAACGGATCTGACCCCACATGTATTTCGATATCTGACAGTTTCCATCCACGCATGGCGTGGATCTACCGTGTCGACCAAGGTCGACACCTACCAACAGCCATCGGAATCTGTCAGAGGTGGGGCGGTGTCGGAGTGCGGGGTGTCCGCGGCATGGATGCCGCGGCCAAGCCCCCAAGGACGGGGTCACGGCGTCCCCGCAGTCCGACACCGCCCCGCCATCCCACGGATAGCGAGCTTTTGACGTTGCTGTTGCTGTTGCTCCGGTTTGCAGCAGGTGCAGGGCGCAGCCCTGCTCGACCAGCCTCAGACCGTGATGGTCTGGGTCAGCGACTCCCACGTCGGTGGTACCGGCCACGCCGCCGCCTGGTTGCCATCCAGCACCCTGCGCAGGTCGCGCGGATCGATCTGCGGTGCCAGCACATGCACCAGCTCCAACGCGTAATCGCGCAGCACCCGGTCGCGCGGCAGCACCGCCCAGGCGATGCACTCGGCAATCGGTGCCGGCGCCGGCCACGCCTTCAGGTCTTCGTCGTTGGAACTGACCGCCATCTCCGCCAGCAACCCCACGCCCAGTCCGGTGCGCACGTAGGTCTTGATCAGATCAGCATCGAGCGCGGTCAACGCCAGATCCGGCACCAGGCCGTTGGCGGCGAAGGCACGCTGCAGCGAGGAATTCGGCCGAGTCGATGATTCGTAGCTGATCAGCGGCTGCCGGGCCAGCGCGGCCAGGTCCGGGGTGCGGCCTGCGCGGTCCAGCGGGTGGCCCTTGGGCACCACCACCAGGCGCCGCCAGCGGAACAGCGGCACCGCAATGCCATCGGTGGGCTCGCTGCCGGCGGTGCTGATGATCGCAATGTCGGCATCGCCCTGGTTCAAGCGATCAAGTGCATCGGCTTCACCGGCCTGTTGCAGATGCACGCTCACCTGCGGATACGCCTGCTTGATCGCCGCCACCGCCGGCGGCAGCACGAAGCGCGCCTGGGTGTGGGTGGTGGTCAGGATCAGCTGGCCCTGACTCTCGCGGCGCTGGTTGGCCGCGTAAGTGCGGATGTTGTTGGCCTCGGCCAGCACCGAGCGGGCGCGGGCGATGACCTCGGTGCCGGCCGGGGTGAGCGACTCCAGGCTGCGGCCCTTGCGCACGAACAGCAGGAAACCCAGCTCGTCTTCCAGCTGCTTGAGCTGCTTGGACAGGCCGGGCTGAGTGGCATGCACGCGCGAGGCGGCCAGCGTGATGTTCAGCTCGGCGTCGGCGATGGCAACCAGATAGCGCAGCTGGGTCAGCGTCATGGCAGGCGGGCGATGTGGGGGCGGAGGTCCACTCTAGGGTCAATTGCCGTCACCAGCTTATAACCAAAGGTTGTTTAAGAAAGGTATCTGGTCATTTCCGGGCGTCATATGCCGGCGCTACGGTCAGCCGGCAGCCGCTGGCCTCAACAGCCAGCCCTCCCCCTTCGCCCGCCGAAGCCCGGCGCGGCCCCTCTCCGGAGCGCTTCCATGGCCCTGTACGACTCCATCCTCGACACCGTCGGCAACACCCCCATCGTCAAGCTGCAGCGCCTGGCTCCGCCGCAGGTCAGCCTCTACGCCAAGGTCGAGTCGTTCAACCCGGGCGGCTCAGTGAAGGACCGCCTGGCACTGGCGATCATTCTCGACGCCGAAGCGCGTGGCCTGCTCAAGCCGGGCGACACCATCGTCGAGGCCACCTCGGGCAACACCGGCGTGGCACTGGCGATGGTCGCCGCCGCGCGCGGCTATAAGTTCGTGGCGACCATGGTCGAAACGTTCTCGGTGGAACGGCGCAAGCTGATGCGCGCGTATGGCGCCAAGGTGATCCTGACCCCGGCCGCCGAGCGCGGCAGCGGCATGGTACGCAAGGCGGCCGAACTGGCCGAGCAGCACGGCTGGTTCCTGGCCAGCCAGTTCGCCAACCCGGCCAACCCGGCCTACCACCGCAACACCACCGCCGCCGAGATCCTGCGCGATTTCGCCGGCAAGCGACTGGACTACTTCGTCAGTGGCTGGGGCACCGGCGGCACGCTCACCGGCGTGGGCGAAGTACTGAAGGTCGCGCGCCCGCAGACGCGCATCATCGCCACCGAACCGGCCGGTGCCGCGCTGCTGAAGGGCGATGACTGGAAGCCGCACAAGATCCAGGGCTGGACCCCGGACTTCGTGCCCGATGTACTCAACCGTGATGTGGTGGATGAACTGGTGACGGTGGAAGATGACCGCGCGATCGCCACCGCCCGCCGCCTGGCGGCGGAGGAAGGCATCTTCGTTGGCATCTCCGCTGGCGCCACTGTCGCCAGCGCGCTGGATGTCGCCGCGCGCGCCGAACCGGGCTCGGTGATCCTGGCGATGCTGCCGGACACCGGCGAACGCTACTTCTCCACGCCGCTATTTGCCGATGTGAACGAAGGTTCCGACGACGACTGGTTGGCCGGCCTGCCGTGATGCATCGGGTCGGATCCCTTTCCTGCAGGGAAAGGGCTCTGACCCGGTTTGCCAGAACTATGGATCGCAGGGCTCAGAGCATTTTCCGTGCGGAAAAAGGCTCTGACCCCTTTCTGCTTCAGCCTGCGTGAAGGCGCCACCCGCCATCGTGCGTGAAGGCCGCCGGATCGCAGCGCGTGAGACGGTCATGACGCAGTATCAATGCCCTGTGCCCTACCTTGGGAACAGCCGGCGCAGATGCTGCGCGGAACACCTCACAGGCAGGAGACGGGCGCATGAAGATCGAAGTTTGGCAGGGCGACATCACGACCCTGGCGGTGGATGCGATCGTCAACGCGGCCAATGAAACACTGCTCGGCGGTGGCGGTGTCGACGGTGCGATCCATCGCGCCGCAGGCCCAGCGCTGCTGGCCGAATGCGAACAGCTGCCGGAACTGCGGCCCGGTGTGCGCTGCCCGACCGGCGAAGTGCGTGCCACCGACGCCCATGCGTTACCTGCGCGGCATGTGCTGCATACGGTCGGCCCGGTCTGGCACGACGGTCAACGCGACGAACCGGCGCTGCTGGCCAACTGCTACTGGAAATCCCTGCAGCTGGCCGAATCGCTGGGAGTGACATCGATCGCTTTCCCGGCGATCAGCTGCGGCGTGTACGGCTACCCGCTGTACCAGGCCGCGCAGATCGCAGTGACCGAAACGCTGGCATGGCAGCGCAGCCATGCACAGCCGATGCGCATCGTGCTGGTGGCGTTCAATACCGCTACCGCCAAGGCTTACCAGCAGGCGCTGACCGCTGCCGGACAGAACGCGGACAACGAGCCGCGCAGCTCGATGCTGCCGCCATTGGGCGATACCGGATTTGCAGCCGCGCATTGAACGGCTGACGTGGTTGGAACAGAAAAGGCCGGGCGATGCCCGGCCTTTTCTGTTGTGCGACTGCTTCCATCCACGCGTCGCTTGGATCTACCCATCCATGCGCCGCATGGAGCGATGTCAGCGGCTGGCGGCATCCACTGCGGCGGCATCATCGGCCACTGCGGCAGCAGCGTCCGCAGCGGCACGCGCGGCCGAGGCAGCAGCACCGTCGGCGCTGGCACCCTCCACCTGCACGCGCACTTCCACCATGCCCGCGCCATTGTTCAGGCTGGACACGTCAATGGTGTAGTGACCGGCCGGCAAGGTCTCCTCCAGGCGCGAATTGGTACCGTTGCCACCGTCGTCGTCGGTCAGCTCGACATCACCGCCGACCACGCGCAGCACGGTATCGACCTGGCTGGAGATCGCATCCAGGCGCACGTCGGCCGGGCGGTCCAGGGTCAGCAGGAAACGACGGCGGCCATCGTTGTCGAGCATGGTGTACACACTGCCCGACTTCGGCAGGGCGGTGCCATCGCGTTCAACCAGATTGCCCGGCAGTTCGATGCGGTTGGCAGACAGGGTAAACATGCCATTGACACCGTCGCCCAGACCGCGCGCGGTCAAGGTGTACTTGCCCGGCTTCAGCGACAGGGTCAGGCGCGAGTTGGTGCTGTCGTTGCCATCATCATTCTCGGCCTCAACGCCCTGGCCCGACAGCTTCAGCACCGGGTCGAACACATCCGACACCAGGCGGATCTCGTACAGGCCTGCCTTCTCCACCTGCAGGGTGTAGTCCTGCGAGCTGCCGGCCAGCATGTCGGCGATCTCGCCGCTACCCACCAGCGGCTTGCCGTCATACGGCTTCAGCTTCTCGGCGCGCAGGCGATACGGACCGAAGGCGCTCGGGCCATCGGCGTTGACCGCCACCTGGTAGGTCCCGCCACCGTTTGCACGGAAGGCCAGCGAGACGTCGCCTTCGCGTTCGTAGCCGGTATTGCTGGTGGATACCAGGCTGCCGTTGTTGAACACGGCGATCGAACCGGTCAGTGCACCGGTCAACTTCAGACCGACCAGGTCCTTGTCTTCCAGCTTGATCTGGTACAGCTGGTGGTGGCTGCCGTCGTTGAAGTTGATGCCGCTACGCGAGGTGATTTCGCCGGACACCGGCTTGTCGAAATCGAGAGACGCGGCCTTGCCTGCGTCACCACCGCCACCGATGCGGTTGCAACCGCCGGCGATCAGGACCGTGGCAACGGCCACTGTGATTGCTGCCAAACGCATGTTTTTTCTCCTTGGCCTTCCATGTATGTCCCGCACACCGGCCCGGTGCGTGGGGGCGGAAAAGATACCCGCAAAAGCAAACGCCGGCGTGATGCCGGCGTTGCCCTGTTCATCCTGCGATTGGACGGATCAACCGTTCCACTTGCCCAGCGCGGCCAGGCCATTGTCCTTGGCGCGCTCGTACACGGTCTTCTGGGCAGCAGCGTAGTTGCCCTTCATGTCCTTGGCCCACAGCTTCAGCGCAGCCTGCTGCATCGCGCGGCCGTAGGAGAAGCTCAGCGGCCACGGCAGGTTGCCCATCTGGTTCATGGCGTTGAGGTGAGCGGTGGACTGCTCGTCGCTCTGGCCACCGGACAGGAACACCACGCCCGGCAGGATCGCCGGCACGGTGCTCTTCAGGCACATCACGGTCGACTCGGCCACTTCCTCGACGTCGGCCTGCTCATCGCAGTTCTTGCCGGAGATGACCATCGAGGCCTTCAGGATGGTGCCTTCCAGCAGCACGTTCTGCTGGTACAGCGCATCGAACAGCGAACGCAGGGTCGCTTCGGTGACTTCGTAGCAGGTCTCGATGTCGTGGTCGCCGTCCATGATCACTTCCGGCTCGACCATCGGCACCAGGCCGCATTCCTGGCACAGCGCTGCGTAGCGGGCCAGCGCGTGGGCGTTGGACTCGATGCAGGTACCCGACGGAATGCTCTCGCCGATGTTGATCACCGCACGCCACTTGGCGAAGCGCGCGCCCAGCTTGTAGTACTCCTGCAGGCGCTCGCGCAGGCCGTCCAGGCCTTCGGTCACCAACTCGCCCGGGCAGCCGGCCAGCGGGTGCGCACCCTTGTCCACCTTGATGCCCGGAATCATGCCGTGGTCGGCCATGTACTTGGCGAACGGCACGCCGTCCTTGGTCGACTGACGGATGGTTTCGTCATACAGGATGGCGCCGGAAATATGCTCGTTGAGCTTGGGCGTGGTCAGCAGCAGTTCGCGATAGGCACGACGGTTCTCCTCGGTGTTCTCGATACCGACGCCGGCGAAACGCTTGGCGATGGTAGCGGTGGATTCGTCGATCGCGATGATGCCCTTGCCCGGGGCAACCATGGCCTGGGCGGTTTCAGCCAGCTGTTCGATGCTCATGTACTTCCTGTGGCGGGTGCGGGAAAAACGTAAGTATAGCCCCGCTACCCGTTGCCTCGCCGTGGAGGCCAGGCTGGAAACGATTCCAATGTCCGCACAGGACAGGCGATGTCCTGTTGCGCCGGGTCAGAGCCCCTTCGGGGAACTGACCCGGGCTCCAGGGTTTACAGGTCGCCCAGACCGCTGGCACGGCCGTCTTCGCCCACTTCCAGCAGGCGCAGGGTGTTGGTCGCCCCCAGGGTTTCCATGTGCTCGCCGCTGGTGAACACCACGCGGTCACCGGCCTGCAGCAGATCGGCTTCAACCAGCAGGCGGATGCTGCCGCGCGCGGCTTCGCGCGGGGTCAGGCCACGGCTGTCGAAGTTGATCGGATACACATCGCGCATCAGCGCCATCTGCCGGCGGGCGCCGTCATGGCGGGTGACCGCGAACACCGGCGCCTTGGCACGGAAACGCGACAGGTAGCGGGCGGTGCCACCGGATTCGGTCATCGCCACGATCGCGCGCACGCCCACGTGCTGGGACAGGAACATGGTGGCCATGGCAATGGCCTGGTCGGCACGTTCCAGGTTGCGCGGCGAGGCGTTGAAGTCGGTCTCTGTCTGGAACTGGCGCTCGGCACCCAGGCAGATCCGCGCCATCGCTTCCACGGCCTTGACCGGGTAGGCACCGGCAGCGGTTTCGGCCGACAGCATGACCGCGTCGGTGCCGTCGATGACCGAGTTGGCCACGTCCAGCACTTCGGCGCGGGTCGGGATCGGGCTTTCGACCATCGACTGCAGCATCTGCGTAGCGGTGATGACCACCTTGTTCTGCGCCAGCGAGGCCTTGATGATCTTCTTCTGCAGGCCCGGCAGTTCGGCATCGCCGATTTCCACACCGAGGTCACCGCGCGCAACCATCACCACGTCACTGGCCTCGACGATCTCTTCGAGGTTTTCGATGGCCTCGGTGCGCTCGATCTTCGACACCAGTGCGGCGTAGCAGCCGTGCGATTCAGCGATCTCGCGCGCGTCATTCATGTCCTGCGCATTGCGGCAGAACGACACGGCGATGAAGTCGACGCCGATCTTGGCGACGATGCCGATCAGTTCCTTGTCGCGCTCGGTCAGCGCACCCAGCGACAGGCCGCCGCCCTGCTTGTTCAACCCCTTGCGATCAGACAGCGCGCCGTCGTTGAGCACGGTGTTGATGATGCGCTCGCCTTCCACTTCGACTACCTGAAGCTGCATCAGGCCATCGTCGAGCAGCAGGACATCACCCGGGCCGACATCCTGCGGCAGGCCGAGGTAGCTGACGCCGACCTGGGTCGCATCACCGGGGCCGGCATTGGTGCTGGCGATCAGGTCGAAACGGTCGCCCGCCTTCAGCTGCACCTTGCCTTCGGCGAAACGCTCGATGCGGATCTTCGGGCCCGGCAGGTCGGCCAGGATGCCCACTTCCACGCCGACGCGGGCCGCAGCCGCACGCACTTCGGCGGCACGCTTGGCCTGGCCGGACGGATCACCGTGGCTGAAGTTCAGCCGCACCACGTTGACGCCGGCGCGGAACAGATCCTCCAGCACGCCCGGCGGATCAGTGGCCGGGCCGAGGGTGGCAAGGATCTTGGTGCGACGCTGACGCTCGAACATGGTGAATGGGCCTCTCCCGATAAAGAACGGAAATTAGCACATCCTTCACGCCGCATGTATACGGTTACAGCCTTGCGCTGCCTGACTTCGCGGGTCATCGAACGGACATCGGCCGGACATACGCTGGCGCAGGGTCGTGGTAGCGCCGGGCCCTGCCCGGCGGGTGCTGGGCAAAACCGCCGGGCATGGCCCGGCGCTACCGATCAAAGGCGCATCACGCCAGCAGCGTTTCCAACTGCGCCGGTTCGCGTGCCAGTTGCCCGGCGCCGGCTTCGGTCAGCTCCTGCTCGCCACCGAAGCCCCACAGCACACCGATACTGCGCAGGCCGTGGTGACGCGCACCTTCGATGTCCATGCGGCGGTCGCCGATCATCCAGCATTGCGCCGGCTGCACCTGCAACCGGCGCAGCGCTTCGCCGACCAGTTCCGGCTTGTGGCTGCGCGAGCCGTCCAGGGTCGAGCCGACAATCTCCTCGAACAACCCGCCGAACGGCAGGTGGGCAAGGATGCGGCGCGCGTGCGGCTCGTTCTTGGCGGTGACCACCGCCAGGCGGTGGCCACGACCGTGCAGCGTGCGCAGCGTGTCTTCCACCTGCGGATACACCGTGTGCTCGCGCCAGCCTTCGGCATCGAAACGTTCACGGTAGTAGCCCACGGCTTGTTCCACCCGCGCCGGTTCGACGAACAGCGGCGCGAAGGTGGTCCGCAACGACGGACCGATCCAGCCCAGCAGGGTGTCCTGCGGCGGCACCGGATGGTCCATCTTCTGCAGCGCGTAGGCGATGCAGGCGGTGATGCCCACCTGCGAATCGATCAGCGTGCCGTCGAGGTCGAAGAACAGCACATCCCTGCCGTGGTCGGCATTCATGCGCCGCGCGCGTCGAGTGCGGCCACGGCCGGCAGGGTCTTGCCTTCCAGGAACTCCAGGAACGCACCACCGCCGGTGGAGATGTAGCTGACCTGCGCGGCGATATCGAACTTGTCGACCGCAGCCAGGGTGTCGCCACCGCCGGCGATGGAGAACGCGTTGGAGCTGGCGATGGCGCGAGCCAGCGCTTCGGTGCCCTTGCTGAAGGCCTCGAACTCGAACACGCCAACCGGACCGTTCCAGACCACGGTGCCGGCGTTTTCGATCAGCTGCGCATACTGCGCAGCGGTCTGCGGGCCGATGTCCAGGATCAGGTCGTCTTCGGCGACGGCGTCGACCGCCTTCACTTCAGCCACGGCGTCGGGCAGGAACTGCTTGGCGGTGACCACGTCGACCGGCAGCGGGATGTCCGCACCACGGGCCTTGGCATCGGCGACGATCTTCTTCGCGGTGTCCAGCAGGTCCGGCTCATACAGCGACTTGCCGACGTTGTAGCCAGCGGCGGCGATGAAGGTATTGGCGATGCCGCCACCGACGATCAGCTGATCGACCTTGCCAACCAGGCTGGCCAGCAGTTCCAGCTTGGTGCTGACCTTGCTGCCAGCGACGATCGCCAGCAGCGGCTTGGCCGGGGCGTCCAGCGCCTGTGCCAGCGCATCCAGCTCGGCCATCAGCAGCGGGCCACCGGCCGCGACCGGTGCGAAGCGGATGACGCCATGGGTTGAGGCCTGGGCGCGGTGCGCGGTACCGAAGGCATCCATCACGAACACGTCGCACAGCGCGGCATACTTCTTCGACAGGGCTTCATCGTCCTTGGCCTCGCCGACATTCATGCGGCAGTTTTCCAGCAGCGCCAGCTGACCCGGCTGCACCTCGACGCCGTCGACCCAGTCGCGCACCAGTGGAACCTCGCGACCGAGCAGCTCGGACAGGCGCTGGGCCACCGGCGCCAGCGAATCTGCTTCGCTCCACACGCCTTCCTTCGGGCGCCCCAGGTGCGAGGTGACCATCACCGCCGCGCCCTGCTCCAGCGCGCGCTTGAGCGTCGGCAGCGAAGCGGTGATGCGCTGTTCGGAGGTGATGCGGCCATTCTCGATCGGCACGTTCAGATCCTGGCGGATCAGCACGCGCTTGCCGGAGAGGTCGAGGTCGGTCATGCGGACGATGGACATGGGCAACTCTTTGGCTCAGGGACGGGATGCCGGGCTACGGCAGACGGCCATTGTATCGGGTGCGGGTGGTGGGAGGGCCGATGCCTGCGGCAGGCAGAAGCGCAGAGCGACAGCAACAGCAACGGCAAAAGCAGCGGCCGAAGCCAAAGCGCTGGCGCTTCGTGGTGCTGTGGATGGGCCGGGGTGGTGTGGGCTGGCAGGCGACGCCGTAAACCCACCCCGCCCGGCCAAGCAAGGCTTTTGCTTTACACGACCAACCCCACCCACGAGGGGCTGCGCCGTTCGCCGGAACCTATGCCGAAGGCGACGGCTTCTGCTTCAGCAGACTGAGCGCCAGACCACCCACCACCAGCACGCCCAACCCCAACAACGCCCACAGCAACCACGCCTTCCAATCGCGCTGCGGCTTCAGCGCCGCGTCGCCGGCCAGCGGTTCCGGGCTGCCTTCCAGGCGCGCCAGCGTCGGCTGCCAGGAAGGATCATTGCGCTGCCGCAGCTCCTCGATCAGCACGCCCACCGGTGCTTCCGCCCGGCGTGCGGTCGAACTGCCTACCGCCAGCGCATACGGTGCCGCGCCCTGGCTCAGGAACACCAGCACTTCCGGCTGATAGCCCAGGCGCAGGGTCGGCGCTGTCGCCGTTTCCGCCGGGTTCGCCACCAGTTTCCAGTATCGGTCGCGGTGGATGCCGCCAAGCGGTTGCGCGGCGGACTGCTGGCGCTGGCCCTGGGTGCCCTGCTGCAGCTGGTAGGCAATCCACGGTGCGCTGCGTCGCTGCCATTCCGCGCTCTCGTCATCGCGGCTGAACAGCGTCCACTGCACCAGGCTGTTGTCGGTGCTGGCCACGTCAGCGCGCGCCACCGGGAAGCGGCCGTCCAACTCGAAGGTGTACTCGCCCTTGCCCTTCGACGTCGGCTCCAGCGACAGCCATTCCCACGGCAGCGTGGCCGGTGCCGGCGGCAGCTCGGCCAGCACACTGCGCAGGGTCGGCAGGCGTGCCTCGCCCTGTGCCAGCACGCGCACGTAGCGGGCGCTGCTGTCCACCTGCAGCCGGCGCTGCAACAGGCGCTTGCCGGCGCGCTGCAGATCCACCAGCGGCACATCCCGCGCGATCGGGCGCCAGTTCTGCAGATCATCGCTGGCGTCCAGCTGCACCTGCGCCTGCAGCGGCTGGCCACTGTCAGCCCAGTCCAGCACCAGCGCTGCCAACGGCTGCTGGCCAAGCACGCTGGCGTCGATCAGCCAACCGCCCTGCCCGTTCGTCACCGCGCCGCCACCCACGCGCGCTTCAACCCGGCGCACGCGGCCGTCGGTATCGCGTTCGGTCAGCAGCTGCAGGTCATTGCGCTGCGATTCGGCCAGCGGTGGCAGCACGAACCATGGCAGTTCGCGCTGCACCGGCGGCTGTGCCAACGGCTGGTCCGGTGCCAGCAGCGCCGATGGCAGCGATTGGCCCGCCGCGTTGAATACCTGCAGATCACCCAGGTCGGCGGCACCGGCACGGCGGTAGATCGCCGGTTCCAGCACGACGCGATACGCACCGGACTGCGCACTGGACAACGTCAACGGCCATTGTTCGGCGTACTGGGTGCGGTACTCGGCGGCCTGCACCGCGACGGCGGCCAGCATGCCGAACATCGCCGGCAGCAGCGCCCTGCTCCACTTCCTCATTGTTTTTCCTCCACGGACGGCGCCGCGCTGGGCGGTGCCGGTGCCAGATAACCCACGACCGTGCACAGCAGGCCGTAGGCGATGAACGATGCGATGCCGAGCAGGTTGCCAAGGTGCTGGCGATCGATGAGTACCAGCTTGGCCAGCACCACGCCCATCAGCACGGCGCCCACCATCCACAACACGCGTTGGCCCCGACGCGAGCCCCATACCCAGGCGATCACGCCAAGCACGCTCCACAGCACGGTCAGGCTGGTCTGGGCCAGGCTGAAGCGCATCATCGAGGCGCTCCAGGACAGGCCGCCCCACTGGTGCACGCCATGCAGCACCAGGCTGGTCAGCGCAATGAAGGCCGCCAGCGCCAACACGGGCAGGCGGATCTTCAGCAGTGCCTGCGGCGCCTGGTCGCTGTATAGCCAGCGTGCCAGCAGCAGCAGGCTCAGCCACTGCCCGATCTCGGCCGGATTCAATACCGGCAGCCACAGCAGCGGCGCGGCATCACCCGGCAGCAGCTGGCCGAACAACCAGCCGATCGACAACAGGCCGAACAGCACGCACTGCAGCGGCAGGCGCACGCTGTCGAAGGCCACGCCCAGCGGCCAGCGCAGGACGTTCCAGCGCCACAGCGACAGCGCCGCCATCAGCAGCCACGGCAGCGTGACCAGCAGGGTCGTCCAGCCCTGCGCCAAGTTGGCCTCGCCACCGCCCCACAAGGCCAGCAGCGAAAGCAGCGAGGGCCACAGCAGCCACCACAGGAATTGCGCGATACGTGCCACGGTGTCGCCGCCCTGGCGCAGGCACAGCAGCGTGCGCACACCAAGCACCGCGAACGCCGCCCAGGCCAGCGCACCGTAGCCGGCGAACGGTTGCTGGTGCGCATCGCTTTGCATCAGCGCCAGCGGGAAGCCCAGCGCCAGCATTGCAAGTGCGGTCACGCCCAGCGCGCGCGCCGGCTGGCGACGCTGCATTTCCGCGGCCAGCCATGCGGTAACCGCGGCCAGCACCAGCAGTGCATCCACTTCGATGCGGTAGGGGAAGAACCGGATGATCTCGTGCACCAGGCCGCCCAACCACCACAGCAGTCCCCACAGGTAGTAGACCAGCGCGATCTCGTGACGCTCCCTGCGCTGGTAACTCCACGCCGACGCGAAGCCGGCCACGGCCAGCAGCAGCGCACCAATCGCTGTTGGGTTGAGCAGGAAACGCACGTCTTCATGCCAGTGATCGCCACCGGCAACGAAGGCGAACGCGGCACCCATCTGCAGCAATGCACCGGACACCTGCGGCAGCCAGCGCTTCTGGCGCAGGCCCAGCCAGGCCAGGCCGGCACCTTCCAGTGCGAACACCGCACCGGTTGCACGCGCTGACAGCGCCAACGGCACCGCCAGCGTGGCGAAGCCCACCGCCAGCACCGCATGCGACTGCGCCAGTACGGTGTACGACGCACGCGCGATCAGCGCCCGCGCCAGCACCGCGTAGATCGCAGCCAGGCCCAGTGCACACAGTGCCAGCGTCATCGGCTGCTCATGCAGCATGCCGGCCTGCAGCGAGAACGCGACAAGCGGCGTGCCGAACACCAGGCTGCCGTCGACCAGATCGCGCCGACCTGCCGGTTGACGGCGTGCATACAGCAGCGGAATCAACAGGTAGAAGGCAAAGAACAGCAACAGGAACGGCTCGGTGCTGCTGAACTTGTCAGGCGCGTACTGCAGCACGCCCCAGAAGGTACCGATGCCAAAGGTGAAAGCGAAGCCGAGCAGGTTCAGCGCACGCCACGGACGGAACCAGGCGATGGCGAAGATGCCTGCGTTGAGCACCGCGTAATAGCTGAACAACCCCACGTGGTTGCCACTGCCGGTGGACAGCCACAACGGCGCCATGAAGCCGGCCAGGATGCCCAGCACCGCCAGCGTGCGCGAGTTCTGTACCACTGCCAGCACGCACAGCCCGGCCACCAGTGCGATCGAACTGGCAAAGGCAAAGCCTGGGTTGAGCAGTTCAAAGCGTTTGAACGCGGCGAAGATGGTCAGCAGCAGCACGCCGATGGCACCGCCCTGCAGGGCCAGCGCAAACAGGCGCCGACGTTCGCGCTGGTGCCAGCCGAAGGCCAGCAGGCCCAGCGCACCCACGGTGACGCCGGCCAGGCGCAGTTCGATCGGCAGCACCAGCCAGCCCTGGTCGCTGACGTACTTCAGCAGTGC
>Ga0207709_10001826_pt1 | contig 14215 bp, 15 predicted proteins | sample KBSM34metaG_FD_184397 | JGI IMG/M metagenome (GOLD analysis project Ga0207709, IMG submission 184397) | Miscanthus rhizosphere microbial communities from Kellogg Biological Station, Michigan, USA - KBS M3-4 metaG (SPAdes) (version 2) | ecosystem: Host-associated > Plants > Roots > Rhizosphere >...
TACATCGCTCAGGGCCATGCCAATGAAAGCCCCAACGACGTTGGTTCGCCTGATCCGGCAAATCATTCGGGCGCGGCACGCATCCTTCACCTTACCAGCGATGGAAAATTCATCGCCCAATGGTACGGCAACAATGTCGGACCTGGAAAATTCTTCCAGGCCCATGACGTGGCAGTCGACCCCGAGAATGGCGATGTCTGGATCGGCGACCGCGAGGAGTATCGTCTGGTCGTCTACACGGCGGAAGGCCGTTTCGTTAAAACCGTACAGATGCGCAATCTCACCTGCAACGTCGCCTTCGATGCGCGGGGGAATTTGTGGATCGGCACCGGCCAGGATGGCCAACTCCTGCGCATCGACCGCAACGGAAAAGTGCTCGGAGCCGTCGGCAATGGCCGCGGCTGGGGTTATGGCCAGGTCAGCGAGACCGGATACATCACTTGGGACAAGCAGGGCAACATGTACACCGGCGCGACCGGCCAGGACCGAATTACGGAGTGGGTGATGCCGAAGAACTGATCAGCAGCTGATGCATTGGTCGTTTGATCTGGAAGCTGCGGCAGGGGCAGGGTCCAGGATCACAAAAAATACGAGGTGAAACGGATTTAGCCATAGTCACAAACACATCGGGGAGGACTTCATGCGCAATCTCGTTCAGACACTGAAGCTGAGCGGTTCCACCGCCGCGCTCGTCGCAGCCACGATCTCCTTCGGCACTGCGCCTCAGGCCCAGGCCCAGAACGCGGCACCCGTCGAGCAGGTCCAGGTCACGGCCTCGCGCATTTCGGTTGCCGGCTATCAGGCTCCGACGCCGGTCACAGTGGTGAATGCGGAGACCATCGCCCGCGATGCGCATATGGATTTGGGTACCCAGATTCGCCAACTTCCCGCAGTCGGCCAGTCCTGGTCGCCCGATACCGGCAGCAACTCGGGCCAAGGCTCGCAAGGCAATGCGGATCTTTCCACCATCGAGCTGCGCAATCTCGGCAACATCCGCACTCTCGTCCTGTTCGACGGTCAGCGCATCACCATGTCCAACCCGAATGCCGGCACACCGCCATTCGCAATCGGCGGCGTCGATCTCAGCACCCTTCCCCAAACCGTTGTTCAGCGCGTCGATGTGGTGACGGGGGGCGCCTCGGCTGCCTGGGGTTCCGACGCCGTGGCCGGTGTCGTCAACCTGGTCATCGACAAGAGGTTTTCCGGCATCAAGGGAATGCTCAATCTCGCCGACACGGAGAAAGACGATCACCGCCAAGTGAAAGCCGAGCTTTTTGTGGGGACCGATGTTCTGGACGGCCGCGGCCATGTCGAGTTCGCCGGCTCGGCGGTATGGAGTCCGGATGCGGTGTTGAACCTCGACCGTGGCTGGTATTGGGCCCGCTCCCAGATCGTCCCGCGTGCCACAATGGGTCTCACCTCAGGGCCGCTCTTTGTCTATGTGTATAACGCCGCTGCCCGTTCCGGCAGCGCCGCGGTGACCAATGGCGGACTTATTGTCGCCAGCACCGCCGGCACCGGCACGGTCGGCGTGAACGGCGTCACGGCGCTGGCCGCGTCCAATGCCCTGCGCGGCATTCAGTTCGTCGGCCCCAACGCCCAGGCGGTGCCGTTCAACTTCGGCAACCTCAACGGCAGCTCCTGCGTCAACTGCGACGCCAGCCCTTTTACCAATACCGGCTTCAGTTTCGTGGCGGTGCCCTATCACAATTTCTCGCTGTTCAATTACGACAGCTTTCGGATCACCGACAACCTCACGGCCTCGATTCAGATCAATTACGGCGAGAACGACGCCGAGAGCACCTCTTCGGGGCGCGGAGGCAATGTCATCATCCGAAACGACAATGCGTTTATTCCTGCGTCCGTCAGGGCGATCATGACCGCGGGTGGGATTCCGTCCTTTACCTTGGGCACCAGCGCGGCGGGAAACATCAACCCCTATCATCCCACGCTGCGCACGGCGAATCTGGCGACCGGCCTGTCGTTGGTACAAGTCCACCGCCAGCTCATGCGCGGGGTGTTTACGCTTGAGGGCGCGTTCAAACTGTTCGACCAGGACTGGACATGGAAAGCCTATGCGCAGAACAGTACCGTGCGCCAGGTCGAGCGCCTGCCCTATAACACCATCGCCCAGAACTATTCCAACGCAACCGATGCGATCGTCGTGACCGCGACAGGCGCGAATTCGCTTGGCGGCGGCAATGCGGCGCTGGCCACCCAGGTGAGGAACGCGCTCACCGCGGCGAACACGCACATTCCCCTGCCAGGCGAAATCGCCTGCCGGTCCTCCCTGACCTCGACCGCCTGGGGAACGACCACGGACCCGGCCACCGGCATTACCAGTGTCCTGCCCGGCGGTCTCACGCCCGGCTGCCAGCCGCTCAATTTGTTCGGCACGGGAATCATGCAGGATGCGGCGCTCAATTACATTGCGCCAGGCCGTGTCAACCGCGCACAAGAGGACCGGGGCTTCTGGTACATGGGCCAAACGGTTTACTCGGTTGCGGCGTCCGGCGAACTGCCCTGGGGGCTGCCGGCCGGCCACATGGCAGCGGCGACAGGCTATGAGCATCGCTTGGAACAGCAGACCAACAAGCGTGATCCCCTCCAGCTCGGCTCCAGTGGCTCCTACCCATCGGGCAATTTTGCCGAATGGTCGGGCCATTACTATGTGGACGAAGGCTTCCTGGAAATAGACGTGCCGCTGCTGAAGAACAATGTCGTCGAGTCGCTGGACTTCAATGCCGCGGGCCGCATCACGAACTATTCGACCAGCGGTCTGGTGGAGACCTGGAAGGTCGGCCTCACCACCCAGCTGACGGAAGACATCCGCCTGCGCGGCACCTTGTCCGCGGACATCCGCGCGCCTGATGTCTCCGAACTTTTCTCCAAGCCTCTGTTCGGCGTGAGCCGGTACAACTATCCGCCGCCCAATGGTCCGCTTTTCACAGCCCATGTCGCCAATTCCGGTAACGCGGCCCTGGTTCCCGAACAGGCGCGCACCACGACGGTGGGCATCGTGCTCACCCCGCACTGGATCGAGAATCTCAGCATTTCCGTCGACTGGTACCGGATCAACATCACCAAGGCGATCTATGCCAATTCGCAAACCGAGATTCTCAACCAGTGCGCCCTGGGGAACAAGGCCTTTTGCTCGGTGGTGTTCTTCGCCAAGGGCTTTCCGGGGAACACCAACATCCCTGTCGCGCAAGAGATCGACGGCAACGGCCTCCCGGCGTCGGGCTTCTTTGCCAGCGTGGGCACGTTCAATGCCGATTGCGAAGGATGCTTCAACCTGGAATTCGTGAGCCCCCTCAATGCCTCTGCAGAGACTACTTCGGGTGTAGACTTCCAGCTCGATTACCGCATGGAGTTGTGGAACAACCCGCTCGACTTTCACTGGATCGGAAATTACACCGACTCCAACACCATCACGGTGTTGGGGGTGAAAACCGACGCCGCCGGCATTTATGGCGGCGCCGGCTACGTCAACCCGCTGGCGGGCCTGACGCTTCCCAAGTTCAACTTCACGCTATCCGCGACCTATGAAGAGGGACCTTACGAGGTCACCGCGCAGACCCGGTACAGAGGCTCCGCGCGCATCAGCCCCTATTATGTGGAAGGGGTCGATATCGACGACAACTGGATCGCCCCGGTCGCCTATCTGGATCTGCGCGCATCCTATCGCTGGAGCGATTCCATCCAGATTTTCGCTGCGGTCGACAATGCTTTCAACACGCCTCCGGCGGAGCTCGGAGGTGCCCAGGTCTATGACCAACTGGGCCGTTCCTTCCGCTTGGGAGTCCGGTTCAGCGAGTAGCGCAAACCTGGTCGAGAAGCCGTGACCTGAAGATGTTTCCCACTTGGCGAGCTATCCATGCCGCATCGCGGCAGGGTTGAAGATGCGCGCCGCATTGAGGAAGAACCCAGTCCAAGCCGGCATTTTTCGGCTATAGTCCGGATGCGAAGCCGTGGTTGGAAATCTTCGGCAGGAGAAGCGGCATGAAAGTACTAGCAGCTCTTGGAATCGCCGTTGCCGTCATAGCTCTGTCGCCCGTCGTATCGGCACAGACGCGTGTCATGACCGAGCACGCCGAAACTGCCGCGGCTTTGGCGTGCCTGCTTGAGCACCGGCACAAGGAATGCAGCCCGCGCTTTGTCGGCAGCGCGACCAAGCCGGCGAAATACTGGTTGTGGTGGACTCCCGACAAGGATATCGCGCTCGGCCCACTGGTGTCGTCGGAGTATGCCGGCACCCAGTCCGCGAACGCCTATCTAACGTCTCACGTAAATGGACGGCCGGCAGATGTCTATGCCGTGAAATTCCGGCATCAGCAGCGGACGTTTTACATTGTGCCACCGGGCCCAGACGGCAAGGTGCATTACTTGTTTACCCGGCAGGGCGGCCCGGATGACGAGAAGGCGAACATGTAAGTGATGGATCCAGTCGGCATCGCAGCTGGCGCGCGCGCGGCCCTGGTATCGGTGCCTCAAGGATTATTGTTGTAGTCGACCTGCTTGTTTTCCACATCGGAATAGCTTGGGCGCTGGATGATCGTGGCCGGGATCTTGGCACAGAAGCGGTCTTTGTCCTGGAGATGCTTCCACAATATGTCGCAACGATAGCGGGTATCCGCCATCTCGCGTGCGGGCGATGGAATCTTCTTGACCCGGTCCAGCATCTCGGCTGAGCGGAAGAAGATTTCCATCAATTTGGAGGCATAGAGGCGCCCCACCAGATAGCCCGATGTGGTCTGGGCGTTGATGACGCGGAACGTATCCTGGATTGGAGTGCGCATTATGGGGACCGCGAAAGTATGGGCAAGCAGGAAAACGTCCCAGAATCCCGGCTGGGCGATCGCCGCTTCAAGGCTGCTGAAGAAATCGGCGGCCGCGCAAATGGAAAAATCGTCTTCCAGGACGAGCAGGAAGGGTTTTTCCTCGGCGAACAGGAAATCGGCAATGACCTTGCCATGGCTGAGCGAACAGCCGCGGGCGCCGGCGCCCGGCATGTCCCGCGCAGTGAAAAAGGCATAATCGTCTTCGCCCCAACCGATCGCCGCCATTTCCTTGCGGCACTCTTCCCTGCGATCCGCCCGGCGCGCCAGGTTGATGATTTTGACGCTGATGCGGTCCTTCATCCGTCGAATCCGATTTGTGGGTTCTCTCCCAATGGATTACCACAAATGACCGCTATTGCCGTCGCGGACCAAGGCTTCACGCAGTTTTGGTTTGGTGCGGTCAAGAAGACTCGAACTTCCACGGGTTGCCCCACTAGCACCTCAAGCTAGCGCGTCTACCGTTCCGCCATGACCGCACGCCGATGGGAAAAATCCCGGTAGGCCCGGGGGTTTAGCAAGCACGGAAGCTTAAAACAAGCCTCAGTCTGACGAGGCTAATTTGGCCGCCCAGCAGAAGCGAGGAGCGATGTGGGCGAAGGAGCCCATGAGCGACGAGCGACGCACTGGGCGGGCAAAAGAGCCCGTCAGATACCGCCACCATCCGTTAAGTGAATTCCGCATTCATCCTTATCCAATCCCGACCAGCGGCCGGCGCGGTAGTCCTCACCCGCCTGGACCCGGCGGGTGCAGGGCATGCATCCGATGGAGGGGTAGCCGTCCTCGACCAGGGGATGGCGAGGCAGGTTGTTGCGCTCGATGTAAGCCTCCAACTGCTGCAGGTCCCATTGCCACAGCGGATTGATGCGATAGCGGCCGTCGAAAAACTCCACCGGCAGCATGTCGGCGCGATCGCGGGTCTGGAACCGCTTGCGTCCGGTGATCTGCGCCTGGAACGGCTCCAGTGCCCTGTTCAAGGGAATGGTCTTGCGGAAATCGCAGCAGGCATCGGCGTTGCGGGACCACAGCGTGCCTTCCGGATCCTTTTGTTGGCGTTCCTCCGTGCTGGGCGCTAGGGAACGCACGTCGCCCAATCCCAGCACGTCCTGAAGCCGGTCGCGATAACGCAGGGTCTCGCCGAACATCTTTCCGGTGTTGAGGAACAAAATCGGCGTATTGGGATCGATGTCGGCGACCAGCTTCAGCAGCACCACCGCTTCCGCGCCAAAGGACGAAACCACGGCAGTCTTGCCGGCGAATTCCTCGACCAAGGCCAATTTCAAGATGCCATGCGCATCGCGACCCTTGGCCTTGTCCTGCAAGGCGGCCAACCGCGCGGCCACCTCGGCGTCGCCGGCCGTGAGGCGCGGCCGAAGCCCGCGCTTGGCGTCAATGACAGTGACGTTGCTCATAACCAACCCATGCGCGAAATCAGCTCGCGTACATTGTGGGAGACTTCCCGCGGCGAAAGACCTTCTGACCGCCATTTCGCACGCGCCAGGCCCAACTCCTTGAGGCGCACGGTCCATTCCGGCCCGAACTGGTCGGCCAGGCTTTCGCGCAAGGCGCGCGCCAGCCCCGGGACCTGCCCGCCGGTGGAGGCCGTCAACAACAAGTCACCCCGGCGAACGATGGCCGGAACATGGAAATCGCAGAGCGGCAGCATGTCTTCCACATTGACCAAAACGCCCAAAGCCCGGGCGCGGGTGGCCAAATCGCGTGCCTCGCCTTCCGGCAAGCCCGCCACAAAGAGAACCTGCAAGGAGCCCAATAGCTCGTCCGAGACGCGTTCCGGCAGCAAACGGGCCTCAACCCCGGCCTCGGCCAACAGCGCAGCCCTGCGCTCGCGCTCGGGCCCCCGGCCAGCCAAGCCGGCCTTGAGGGTCATGGGGTTCAGGACCAGGGGAAGCATCATACCTCTCTGGCCAGAGAGGTATGCCCAAGGGGTCTAAAATGCAAGAATTGGGTGGGGAATAAAATATACTACGGTAAATAAGGTGTATTACTAGTAATTCTTAAGCAGATCGACCACCGAAACAGCGATCTTGTCGCCCTGGATCTGGATTTCCCCCCGGGCCACAGGCTTGTCGTTGGCCAAGATCAACACCGGATCATCCTGGTGGCTGTCCAGTTCGATCACGGCGCCACGGCCCATGCGCAGCAGTTGATGCATGGGGATCACCGAACGGCCCAGCACCACCGAGATTTCGACTTTGACATTATCGACATTGGAAGCCATGGGGGCGCGCCTTACATTGCTGGAAGCACCGGCCAGACTGCCGGAACATGGTTTCGGAAAGCTTAATTTGGACGCCCCTGTCAGAGCCCCGCCCGTTCTAAGTCCTTTAGAATGGAGGATCAGCGACGGTCCGGTCGCCTATCCCGATGCGCTGGCGCATATGGAGGCGCGCGCTCAGGCCATCGCCGAAGGCCAGGCCGGCGAGCAGGTATGGCTGTTGGAGCACCCTCCCATCTACACGGCGGGCACCAGCGCCCAGGACAGCGACCTGATCGATGCGCGCTTTCCGGTCTATCGCACCGGGCGCGGCGGCCAGTTCACTTATCACGGTCCCGGCCAGCGCGTGGGCTATGTGATGCTGGATTTGAAAAGCCGAAAGCCGGACGTGCGCGCCTTTGTCCATGATTTGGAGCAATGGCTGATCGAGACCTTGGCGGAATTCAATGTCAAAGGCGAGCGGCGGCAAGGCCGGGTCGGCATCTGGGTGCAACGGGGAGTGCGCGAGGACAAGATTGCCGCCTTGGGCGTGCGCATCAAGCGCTGGGTCACGCTGCACGGCGTGGCGTTGAATGTCGATCCGGACCTGACCCATTTCGCGGGCATCGTCCCTTGCGGGATACGCGCCCATGGCGTTACGAGTCTGGTCGATCTGGGGATTCCTGCAACTGTGGCCGATGTCGACGTCGCGCTGCAAAAGAGCTTCCGGAAAATATTTGGTTAGAAAGAGGGGGTTGTATTCATGCCGCGTGTCTCTGCCGCTTTTTTTGCGCTTGGTGCCGTCTGTGTGTTCATGGGCATGCTTTGGGGCATGCATATGGGTGAGACCGAGGATTTCACCATGATGCCTGCCCATGCCCATCTGAATTTGCTGGGCTGGGTGACGATGGCGCTCTATGGCACCTTTTATGCGCTCACCCATGCCAGCCTGAAACCGAAATTGGCCTGGGCCAACTTCGCCCTGGCGGCGATCGGCGTGGCGGTGATGATTCCGGCGCTGGCGCTTTACTTGCCGGCGCGTGACGCGAAATACATTCCCGGCATCCTTGTGGGCGAGCTCGCGACCGTGTTGAGCCTGCTGGTGTTCGGCGTTTCCGTGTATCGCGAATTGATGCGCCCTCGCCTAAGCTGATGCCCACCTATGTCTGCAAGCGCTTCCGACGCGGCGCTCCCGGCGCTGCGACCGGGAGCTTGACCGACGAGTACCGGTTCCCGGCCGCCAGTGCGCTGGAGGCGGAGACCAAAATACGCCGCGGATTTCTAACTCCAATGTGGAAGATGGATTGGGATAACTATTTCGCGACGCTGGAGGACGAGGACGGCCATCTGCTGGTGACTTGGATTCACGGCGTATTGCACGCCTAGCCTTCAGATAGAGGGCCGGCGAATGAAGCCTTTCTCCGCGGGTGCTTCGCTATTGTGCAGGTCCACCGCCGAAACGCGCGCGCCGCGCGGTCCCTTGGTGGCCCTGCCGACAAAATCTTCCACTGCCTTGGTGGGACCGGACACCAGCGCCTCCACCGACCCGTCGGAGCGGTTGCGCACCCAGCCATCCAGCTTCTGCTGTTGCGCCGCCATTATCAAAAAATCACGGAAACCCACGCCTTGGACAAATCCGTGCACATGCACGCGCAGGGACGTAATATCGTCACTCACCCAAATCTCCTTACCCCTGCCCTTGACCTAACATAGTCCGCTCTCCAAACCAGGCAAGATGGCACCCCTACCTCGCTCCTTATCCCTGGCCGTGTTCCGCGCCCATATCGAGAACGGGCTCAGCGTTGCTGTCGGCGTGGGGCTTACAGGTCTACTGGCCGGCGGGGCGCTGGGCTTTCACGCCGCCATTGCGGCGGCATCCGGGGCGGTTTGTGTCTCCATCAGCGACCGCACCGATCCTTTGCGCCTGAAAACCTGGATCATGGGTTTCGCCTTTCTTTGCACCGCCTTTTTCACCGGCCTGTCGGATTTCGCGCACTTCTCCGTTCCGGCCTTTGTCGCCGCCACCGCTTTTGTCGGCCTATGGACCGGATTGATCTCGGCGTACGGCAAATGGGTCTTGAGCTTGGCCATGACCTGCGTACTCGCCTTTGTGTTTGCCATGGGCGAGCATTATGCGACGCCATCGCAAGCCGCCGATCATTTGATGCTCACCGTGTGCGGCGCGATGGTCTACACCGTTTATTCGGTGACCATGGCCTGGCTGTTCGACGACCGTAGCCGCCGGCTGCTGCTGGCGGAAGCGATGCATGCCTTCGCCGCCTATCTGCGCGCCAAGGCGGCGCTGTACAATCCCGACACCGAAGGTCCGGGCGCATTTCGCGCTTTGATCGACGCCCATGCCGTGCTCGCCGACCGGCTGCAAACGGCGCGGGACAGTCTTTTTGCGCGCCGCAAGCACCGCATGCAGCTCAAGCGCATCGATACCTTGATCGCCCTGTTGGATGCCTTCGAGACGGTCTTGTCCTCGGATGCCGATTACGAAGCCCTGCGCGGCGCGCCGCAGCGCGAGCTGATGTGGCGATTGAACAATTTCGTGCTGCAAATGTCGGAGGAAGTAGAAAGGCTGACCTTGGCGCTTCGCGCGCGCCACGGCCATGTCGCGCTGCCGCACGATTCCGAAACGGCACGCCAGTTGCAGGAGAGTATGGCGGAGTTGCGCCAGGCCGCGCCCGACGATTTGACCGTGCATGCGCTGACCGCCACCGTCAACAAGCTCGCTTTGGCGCAGAGTTGTATTGGCGCGCTGGCAGTTGCGCTGGATAATGCCTCGGCGCCCAGCGAATTGGCCAAAAGCCTGGACCTGGACTTGTTCCGCCAGGATGCGCCGCGCGGTCTGGGGGTGGTGATCCGGCAACTCCGCTGGCGGTCCCCGGCCCTGCGTTACGCCATCCGGCTGTCTTTGGCGATGACGACCGGCTTTGCGCTGACCCTTCTCTTTCCCCAATTCGCCCATGCAAACTGGGTGCTTTTGACCATCGCGCTGATCATGCGCGCGAATTACAGCGTCACCAGCCAGCGCCGCTGGGACCGTGTCACCGGCACCCTGATCGGTTGCGCGTTGGCCGTGACTTTTCTCAACACCTTGCCGGCGCCGGCCTTGCTGCTGCTGATCGTGATGGCGGTGGGCACCAGCCACGCCTATGGCCAAGTGGCCTATCGCATCACCGCCATCGGCGCCTCGGTGTCCTCGCTGTTGCTGCTGCATTTCATGGACCCGTTGGTGCATCCGCAGTTTTTCGAACGCATTGTCGACACGCTGATCGGCGCCGCACTGTCTTGGATCTTCAGCTTCCTGTTGCCCTATTGGGAGCGGAGCGACCTGCCCCGCACCGTGCGGGGGTTACTCGCGGCCGATGCCGCCTTTGCCGAGGCCGCGCTGATCCGCGCTCCGGTGGGCCAGCGCTATCGGTTGGCCCGCAAGAAGGCGCTGGACGCGGTGGCGCAGCTTTCCGGCGCCATACGCCGGCTGGCCGACGAGCCCAACACCAATCGTCGCGCCTTGGCGTCATTGGGCGAGTTGCTGGGCGCCCACTATCTGCTGGCCTCGGACCTATCCTCCATGCCGGTTTTGGTCAAGCTGCGCGATTCCGACCTGGACGCGCCCAAGGCCGATGCTTCGATCGCGGCAACGCGCGAACGGGTTGTGGCCATGCTCAAGCCGGATTGCGCGGCGGATCATCCCGAGAGGATATTGCCGCAACGCGAGGGCTTGGCCCAAATGCGGGGCAATGCCGCGATGGAAGTGCTGGCGCGGCGGCTGGACCATATTGAGCATGCCGCGCAGAAAGTGGCGCGTCTGGCGGCACGGCCGGTGGTTGAGGATATCTAGCTCAGCCGGAAATATCCTCCAACACCGCCTTGATGCGCCGCACCGTGTCTTGAAGATCACGTTCGGCATCGCGTCGCCTCAGGCGCAGGATCACATAGCCCTGCTCGCTCAGCAGACGATCGCGGACGATGGTGTTGGATCGCCGGCCGGACTCGGCATCCTCAAGCGCGATCACCAACCCGGCGTCATGCTCCACAAAATCGAGCAGGAAGGTACGAAACGTCGCCTTACGGCGGAAGCGGGTGCCTTCCATTTCGCGAAGCCGTGCCCATAACCGGTTTTCCAAGCTGGCATGGGTGCGCAAGGGCGCCTTGCGGCGCATTACCGGATATGGCCGATCAACTCGACCGCCTTGTCCAGCTCATGAGCCAGGGCCTGGGCCCGCTTGGCGGCTTCGGCATCCTCGCCCCATTTCTCGGCTTGATACGTCTCGTCAATCCGCGACAAGGCAAAGGCCCGCGGGCCTGAGATGACTCCATCCGCCACGGCCAAGGCCAAGATCGTGCTGCCGGTGATGGAAGCAATGACATGCAACGCGCCCAAGGTGAAAGCATCGCAGGCGTCCAGCGCCCGGCGCAGCGCGCCCAGGGCCTCAGCCGGCTGATCCGCATGGGTAAGCCCCCCGGCCACCCGCATATTCGCGCCATGCTTTTGCGCCGCCCAATCCAGCAGCGGATTCCAGCCGGCGGCCTGGCGTGCCACAAGTTCGGGCGGCTGATGGGCGCGGTAGCAAAGAAGATCGTTCTCGGCAAAACGCAGAATGGCGCCGATCACCTCCTGTCGGTTGGCGGCGATGCCGTCGATCACTGTGTTCGCCAGGCGCAACAGCGGCATGGTGGTGGCGACGATGGTTCCGCCCTGCGCTTGCCATTCCTGCGCAATCGCGCCAGCCAGCTTTTCCGTGGGCAGGACCAGCGCATTTCCGCCGGGTGTTCTGACCGGTCTTGCGTCCAGCAGCACCGCATGACCATCCCTCTGGGCTGCGACCGAGACGTCTTTGTAAAAACGCTTCATCTCTTCGCTTTGTGCTTTTTGGGCGGAAACGGGTCACGTTTATCGTCAGGGTCAAAACCCAGCAATTGCCAGCTTTTGACCATGTGCGGTGACAACGGCGCCGTCACCTGCAGCCGCCCGCCATCGGGGCGGCCGATATCGATGCTGCGGGCATGAAGATGCAACTTATCCGCAATATCACCACGTCCGCGCGAGTCCGTGCCGCCATACTTGAAATCGCCCACGATCGGCGTGCCCAGGCTCGCCAGATGTACCCGGATCTGGTGGGTGCGTCCGGTGATGGGCCTGGCCGCCACCCAGGCAAATTCGTTTCCGGCGGCGCCCATCACGGCATATTCGGTAAGGGCGAATTTGGCGTCATCGTCTTCGCTCACCGCCATGCGTTCGTCCTTGCCGCGAGTGCCTTCCTTGGCCAGCGCCGCCTTGACCACGCCGTGCTTTTGCTTCGGCACACCGCGCACCAGGGCCCAATAAACCTTGGAGGTGTCGCGCAAAGCGAGCGACTGCGCCAAGCCGCTGGCGGCCAGGGCGGTGCGCGCCACCAACAGCACGCCCGACGTGTCGCGGTCCAGCCGGTGCACCAGCTTGGGCCGAGTGGGCTTCTCAAATTTCAAACTGTCCAGCATGCCATCGACATGCTTGGTGAGCCCAGAGCCACCTTGGGTCGCCAACCCCGCCGGCTTGTCCAGCACGATCACCTGCTTGTCCATGTAGAGGATGCGGTCGGCCAAGGAGCCCATCGGCTTTTGCGGCTCGGATCTCGGCTTTTCCGGCCGCTCGTCCTTGGCGTGAATCACCTGGGGCGGCAGCCGCACGGACTGGCCTGCCGCGACGCGGGTGCCGGCATCGGCGCGCTTGCCGTCCAGCCGCACTTCGCCCTTGCGCAGCAGCTTTTGCAGTAAGACATGGGTGACGGCGGGATAATGCCGCCTGAACCAGCGGTCTATCCGGATGCCGTCGTCATCGGCGTCAATGGTGCGAAGCTCAGGCATAAACCGCGCGCACGATCCACAATCCGGCATACAAAGCCAGGATCGACAACACAACAGATCCGATCACATATCCGGCCGCCTGGAGATATTCGCCCCGCTGCAGCAACAAAGCGCTGTCCAAGGAGAATGTGGAAAACGTCGTGTAGCCACCCAGGATGCCGACGGTGAGAAAGCTGCGAAGCTCCGGCGACAGATTGAACCTCAAGGCGCTGCCCTCGACAATCAATCCCATCACAAAGCCGCCGCTGATATTGACGAAGAAAATGCCCCAGTTGAAAAGGGCGCCGGCCGGCTGTAGCAGGCCGGCAACATAATAGCGCAGCAAAGCGCCCAAGCCGCCGCCGACGCCGACTGCAAGCACCGTCCCCATTTATTGCTCCCCGCTCCGCTTCGCCCGCAGTTTTGCCCAATAATCAAGCCGTTTGGCAATCTCCCGCTCAAAGCCGGCTTCTCTGGGTTCGTAGAAACGTCGCCGCGCCATGCTGTCGGGAAAGTAATTTTGACCCGAAAAACCTTGTTCGGCGTCATGGTCGTATTGGTATCCCGCTCCATAGCCCAAGTTTTTCATCAGTTTTGTCGGCGCGTTTAGGATATGCGCCGGAGGCATCAGCGAACCGGATTCTTGCGCCGCCGCCTTTGCCGCGCCCAGGGCGGCATAGACGGCATTGGATTTGGGAGCACTGGCGAGATAGATCACGCATTGCGCCAGCGCCAATTCGCCCTCAGGACTGCCTAGGAAATCGAACACGTCCTTGGCCGCCAGCGCCTGGTGCACGGCTTCGGGGTCGGCCAGGCCAATATCTTCCACCGCGGCGCGCACCAGGCGGCGGGCGATAAAGAGCGGCTGCTCGCCGCCCGCCAGCATCCGCGCCAGCCAGTAAAGCGCCGCATCGGGATCGCTGCCGCGAATGGATTTATGCAAGGCCGAGATGATGTTGTAATGCTCCTCGCGGCTTTTGTCGTAGAGCGGCATGCGCCGCTGCACCGCGCCCACCAGGCCGGCCGGATCCAGCGGCTTGGCCGCCTTCACACTGGAAAGCTCCTCCACCAGATTGAGCAGATAGCGGCCGTCGCCATCGGCCATGGCGCGAAGCGAGGCTCGCGCGTCGTCGGTCAAAGGCAATTTCTGTCCGAAATGGGCCTCGGCGCGCTCCAGCAGGATTTCCAAGGCCGCGTCGTTCAACCGCCGCAGCACCAACACCTGAGCACGCGAGAGCAACGCACCGTTCAACTCAAAGGATGGGTTTTCCGTGGTCGCCCCCACCAGGATGACGGTTCCGTCTTCGACCACGGGCAGAAAACTATC
>Ga0207709_10001837_pt1 | contig 14145 bp, 16 predicted proteins | sample KBSM34metaG_FD_184397 | JGI IMG/M metagenome (GOLD analysis project Ga0207709, IMG submission 184397) | Miscanthus rhizosphere microbial communities from Kellogg Biological Station, Michigan, USA - KBS M3-4 metaG (SPAdes) (version 2) | ecosystem: Host-associated > Plants > Roots > Rhizosphere >...
TGCGCCTCGGCGTCGACGACTGGATGACCAAGCCTTGCCACCCCGAGGAGGCGATCGCGCGGCTTGAAGCCGTCTCGCGGCGCCGCCGCCGCGGCCGCCAGGAACACGAGGCCGCGCCGCTCGCCGCCGGTGAGATGGAGATCCGACCCGACCGCTTCCAGGCCTTCGTCGGCGACGAGGCTCTCGACCTCACCCGCCGCGAGTTCGAGCTGCTCTACCTGCTCGCCGAGGAGCGGGGGCAGGTGCTCGAGCGCGAGCAGATCTACCAGCGCGTCTGGGGCTACGCGATGGCCCACGGCGACCGCTCGGTCGACGTCTTCGTCCGCAAGCTGCGCAAGAAGCTCGAGGTGCTCTCGCCGAGCTGGACATACATCCACACCCACTTCGGGATCGGCTACCGGTTCGACCCCGAACCGGCGGGGATCGTCAACGAGGAGCTGCGCCCAGCGCCGGAGTCGGCGGCCGCTGAGCCGGTGACCGAGCGCGAGCCCGACGCCTCGCCGGATTCACAAGGCGTTCACAACACCTTTACGGCCGGATAACCGCCGTCGCCTGACCCGCCGCCATGCTCGCACGCATGGGACGGCTCGAGATCAAGCCCGAGCAGCACGCCGCGCTCGTCGACGGCCGCCCGCTCAGCCTCACCGTCCGCGAGCTGCAGCTGCTGGTGACGCTGGCCGAGCATCCGCAGCGGATCATGACCCGGGAAGAGCTCTTCTCCCAGGTCTGGGGCGGCACGCCGCGCAGCGACGACCGCTCGGTCGACGTCTACGTCAGCCGGCTCCGCGCCAAGCTCGGCGAAGCGCTGCCCGAGGCGCAGCTGATCCACACCCATAACGGGATCGGCTACCGGTTTGCGCCCGAGGTCTGACCGGCTGCCGGGGCATTTACATCTTTTTTACATGCTCGACACAGCCGCGTAACAAGGTTCCAGGTGGGCGCTGCGAGGGTGACGCCAACCTATGAATCGACTGAAGGAGAAAGAGTGACCAGCTCCAAGTGGCTCGCGGTTCTCGTTGCCGCGGTGACCCTCGTAATCGGCGTTGCCGCCTGCGGCAGCAGCGATGACGACACGTCCAGCAGCAGTGGTGGAGGCGGAGACCTCTCCGGCTCGATCCGGATCGACGGGTCCAGCACGGTGGCGCCCCTGACCGAAGCGGTCGCCGAGCAGTTCATGGCCGAAAACTCGGGCGTCCGGGTCACGGTCGGGACCTCCGGCACCGGCGGCGGCTTCGAAAAATTCTGCGCCGGCGAGACCGACATCAGCGACGCCTCGCGCGAAATCGAGCCCGAAGAGGTCGAAGCCTGCAAGAAGGGCGGCGTCGGCTACAAAGACGTCCACGTCGCCACCGACGCGCTGACGGTGATGATCAACAACGAGAACCCGGTCTCCTGCCTCACGGTCGATCAGCTGGCGGCGATCTGGGGCCCGGATTCGAAGATCGACAACTGGTCTGAAATTCCGGATCTGAAAGAGAGCTACGACGAGGAGCTGGCGCTGTTCGGCCCCGGCACCGACTCGGGCACCTTCGACTACTTCACCGAATCGATCAACGGCGAAGAGGGCGTTACCCGCAAGGACTACAACAACGTCGGCGAGGACGACAACGCCACCGTCAAAGGCGTCGAGGGCTCGCCCGGCGGCATGGGCTATGCCGGCTTCTCCTACTACACCGAGAACGAAGGCAGCCTGAAAGCGCTGGAAGTCGACAACGGCAAAGGCTGCGTGCCACCGTCGGTCGAAACCGCGCAGGACGGCAGCTACGCGCCGCTGAGCCGGCCGCTCTTCATCTACCCGAGCGAGCAGGCGCTGCAGAAGCCCGAGGTCAAGGCGTTCATCGCCTACTACCTCGAAAACGTCGGCTCGGTCGCCGAATCCCTCGGCTTCGTGCCGCTGACCGAAGAGCAGCTGAGCGAATCCGAAGCGGCTGCGGCGAAGATCGGCGCCTAGGACCGTGCTGCAGGCCGAGAGCAAGCGGTACGGGGAGCGGGCAATCAAGTGGTTGCTAGCTCTCTGTGCCGCGCTCTCGGTCCTCACCACCACCGCGATCGTCATCTCCCTGATCGGACCGACGATCGGCTTCTTCGAAATCGTCCCGGCGGACGAATTCTTCTTCGGCGTCGACTGGACGCCCCAGTTCGAGCCCCCCAGCTTCGGCGTCCTCTCGATCGTCGCCGGCACCCTCAACGTCACCCTCTGGGGGATGCTGTTCGCGATCCCGGTCGGGCTCGGGTCGGCGGTCTACCTCAGCGAGTACGCCTCGCCGCGGGTCCGCAAGACGGTCAAGCCCGCGCTCGAGGTCCTGGCCGGCATCCCCACGGTGGCGATCGGCTTCTTTGCCGTCAGCTTCATCCTCCCCGAGATCATCGTCCCGCTCTGGCCCGACGGCCTCCTCGGTGGCGCCGAGGGCAAGCCGTTCCTCGCCCTCGCCGCCGGGCTCGGGATCGGCCTGATGGTGGTGCCGATCATCGCCTCGATGTCCGATGACGCGATGCGGGCGGTGCCGCGCGGCCTGCACGAGGGCGCCTACGCGCTCGGGGCGACCAAAGCCAAGGTGGCGACGAAAGTGATCTTCCCAGCGGCGCTCTCGGGGATCGTCGCCTCGATTGTGCTGGCGATCTCCCGGGCGGTGGGGGAGACGATGATCGTCGTCCTTGCCGCCGGCTCGACCCCGAAGTTCACCCTCAACCCGGTCGAATCGATCCAGGCGATGACCTCCTATATCGCCACCACCGCGACCGGCGACATCTCGACCGGCTCGGTCGACTACAAATCGGTCTTCGCGGTCGGCACCGTCCTCTTCGCGCTGACGCTGGTGATGAACGTGGTCAGCATCCGCCTCGTCCGCCGCTACCGCGAGGTCTACGAGTGATGGAGGCGGGACGGGCGACCGCGCCGCGCAACCGCCTCGCCGTCGCCGGCGCGCGCTCGACGACCGAGGCGATGCTGCGCAACCAGCCCCGCGGCGACATCATCCGCAACGCCGTCTTCGCCGGCCTGCTCCTGCTCGCCGTCCTGATCGCCCTCGCCGGCCTGCTGGCGCTAGTGATCCAGGCGTTTGCCAAAGGCTCCTCGGCGCTCAGCCTCGACCTCATCACCAACCCGCCTTCGACCGCCTTCCCGGAGAAAGCCGGCTATCGGCCGGCGATCATCGGCTCACTGGAGCTGATCGCCGGGGTGATGCTCTTCATCGTCCCGGTCGGGATCGGCGCCGCCCTCTACCTCGAGGAGTACGCCGACAGCTCGCGCTGGTGGAACCGGCTGATCGAGGTCAACATCCAGAACCTGGCGGCGGTGCCGTCGATCATCTACGGCATCCTCGGCCTCGCCTTCATCGTCCGCGGGCCGCTCGACCTCGGCTTCATCCTCGCCGCCGGCTCGCTGACCCTGGCGCTGCTGGTGCTGCCGATGGTGATCATCGCCTCGCGCGAGGCGCTGCGGGCGGTCCCGGACTCGATCCGGCAGGGCTCGCTGGCGCTCGGCGCGACGCAGTGGCAGACGATCCGCACCCAGGTCCTGCCCGCCTCGATCCCGGGCATCGCCACCGGCGTCATCCTCGCCGTCTCCCGCGCCCTGGGGGAGACCGCGCCGCTGCTCCTGGTCGGGGCGACCGTCTTCGTCACCTTCGACCCGACCCCGTTCGGGACCGACGGCTACTCGGCGATGCCGGTCCAGATCTTCAATTACGCGCTGCGCCCCCAGGAGGAGTTCCAGGCCCTGGCCGCGGCGGGAATCCTCGTCATGTTGGTGGTCCTGCTCGCGATGAACTCCTTCGCGATCTGGCTGCGAAATCGCTACGAGCAAAGGTGGTAGTGGTGTTGAAAGAGCAGACGCCGAAGATCTCGGTTCGACCCGAGTTCCAGCAGGCGGCGGCCCCGCGGATACAGGAAAAGGTCTTCGAGCTGAACGGCATCGAGGTCCTCTACGGCGGCGTCTCCGCGGTCAAGGACATCTCGATGGAGATCGGGCACAAGGAGGTGACGGCGCTGATCGGGCCCTCCGGCTGCGGCAAGAGCACGCTGCTGCGCTGCCTCAACCGGATGAACGACCTGATTCCCACGGCCGAAGTCCAGGGGGAGCTGCTCTACCACGGCGAGGACCTCTACGGCCCGAACGTCGACCCGGTCCAGGTCCGCAAACTGATTGGGATGGTGTTCCAGAAACCGAACCCGTTCCCGAAGTCGATCTACGACAACGTCGCTTTCGGCCCGCGGGTGCTTGGGCGCAAGGAGGGCCTCGAGGAGACCGTTGAGAAAGCGCTGCGCGGGGCGGCGCTCTGGGACGAGGTCAAGGACAGGCTCAAGGACAACGCCTTCGGCCTCTCTGGCGGCCAGCAGCAGCGGCTCTGTATCGCCCGCTGCATCGCGGTTGAGCCCGACGTGATCCTGATGGACGAGCCCTGCTCGGCCCTCGACCCGATTTCAACCGGCAAGATCGAGGACCTGATGATCGAGCTAAAAGAGCAGTACTCAATCGTCATCGTCACTCACAACATGCAGCAGGCGGCGCGTGTCTCCGACCGCACCGCCTTCCTGATGGTCGAGCTCGACGCCGAGGAGCACAACCGCTGGGGCCGGCTGGTCGAGTACGACGCGACCGAGAAGGTCTTCACCAACCCGACCGACAAGCGCACCGAGGACTACGTCTCCGGGAAGGTCGGCTGATGCCCGAGGGCGTCCGCGTCTACTACCAGGAGGAGCTGGAGAAGCTCGAGGCGAGCGCACTGGGCGGCCTCGACATGGTCAGCGCGGCGCTGGTGCGGACGATGGAAGCGGTTGAGCACCAGGACGTCGAGCTGGCCGAGGTGGTGATCGCCGACGACGACCGCATCGACGGCCGCTACCTGGAGGTGCACCAGAGCCTGATCACGTTGCTAGCGACGCAGTCCCCGGTGGCGACCGACCTGCGGCTGATCTCGGCCCTGCTGCACGTGCTGAAGAGCATCGAGCGGATGGGCGACCAGTGCGTGAACGTCTGCAAGGTGATCCCGCTGACCGGGAACTACGCGCCGGCGGACCCGCGGATGGTCGAGCTTATTTTGAAGATGGGGACGCAGACGAAGACCTTGATCACCCAGGCGAAGCGCGCCTTCGAGGAGCGCGACGTCGAGATGGCGCGGGACCTGGTCCGGCGCGACGACGTCGTCGACGAGCTCAACCGCGAGTGCTTCCACCTGGCGCTGGAGATCGGCGACGACGCCGACACGCGCGAGTGGGCGATGACGATGCTGCTCTCGGCGCGGGCGATCGAGAGGGTGGGGGACAACGCCGTCGACATCGGCGAGCAGGTCGCCTTTGTGGTCACCGGGCTCTTCCGCGAGTTCGAGGACGCGTCCCATCCCTCGTAGCGCTTGAGATCCGGTTCCCCTGGGAACATGCGGGGTCTGTGACTCTTTGCGCGGCAATAGACATTGGTTCGAACACGACGCGGCTTCTTGTCGCGGAGCCTGTCGATGGGCAGCTGAAGAAGGTGATGGAGCAGCGGGCCTATACGCGGATCGGCAAGGCGGTTGACAAGAAGGGGCGGATCTCGGAGGAGAAAGTCGGTGAAGTCGGCGAGGTCGTCGCCACGCAGGTGCGGCTGGCGCAGGAGATGGGCGCGACCGAGATCCGCGCCGTCGCCACCGCAGCCGTCCGCGATGCGCGCAACTGCGAGGAGGTGGCGGAGGCGGTCGGCGCCGCCGCCGGCGTCCCGATCGAGGTCCTGCCCGAGGAGGAGGAGGGTCGTCTCTCCTTCATCGGCGCGACGAAGACGCTCGGCCACGCCCCCGACGGGCTGGTCGGCGTCGTCGACATCGGCGGCGGCTCGACCGAGGTGATCCTCGGCACCGTTCCCGACGGGGTCCAGAGCGTCCGCTCCTGGCCGGTCGGCTCCGGCAACCTCGCCGAGGAGCTGCTCTCCTCCGACCCGCCCTCGGCGGCGGAAATCCGCCGCGCCCGCGACCGCATCGAGGACATCTTCGAGGGCGTCGAGCTCGAGCGCCCGGCTCAGGCCGTCGCCGTCGGCGGCTCCGCCACCTCGCTGCGCCGCCTCGTCGGCGCCGTCCTCGAGTACGAGACCCTGGAGCGCGGCATTCGCGTCCTCTGCGGGGACCCCGCCACCGACGTCGGCCGCCGCTTCGAGCTTGACCCGACCCGCGTCCGCATCCTTCCCACCGGAGTCCTCCTCCTCGAGAAGCTCTCCGACCTCCTCGGCCAGCCCCTTCAGATCGGCAAGGGCGGCCTCCGCGAGGGAGTCATCCTCGACCTCCTCAACGGCAGCCTCGACGGCGAGCCGGAGCGGGTCGCGGCTTAGCGAAATTCGAGGGCAGCGCGGTGGAGGTCCTCGTAGGCGCGATCTAGCTCTTCCAATTCTCGGTCGGCTTCCTCCCGCATGCGCAGAATTCGTTCCGCGTCAGCTTGCCGATGCTGCACGAGTTGGAGGGCCTTCTCGAAATCGAAGACTCTCGAGCCGTCCGCAATCTGCCGAGCCATCTCCCGTTGCTCATTTTCGGTCATGGCCTCGAATCTACCTCCCGCTTCGTACTGTCTCTGAGGCTCTCTTCTCGAAGCTGTTCGATCTCGATTTCGGCTGCCGAAAGGGCTTCGGTGAGGTCGGTGGCGGTCCGCCTCAGAGCCTCGATCCGCGACCTGCTCACCGCCGCTGATCTGTCGGCTACTTCTGAGAATTTTGCGCCGCGGGTGGAGATCTCGATCGGCAGGTTTCCGGCGGCCAACCCCGAGTACGCAGGGGTTACCAGCAAGAGCGACCCGTAGAAAACAGAGAGGGCGATCTCCAGGCGGTAAAGGCCGGTCTGGCCTAAGGCGACCGACGGCAAATCGTCAGGTAGGGGAAAGACCGCGCTAGTGGTTAGCGCTAGGCAAAGTGCAGCGCCGACGAGTACTCGGACGAGCGTGCGAGGCACGGACATGCATGGTCAAGGCTTCGGAGAGGTGAAATTCTCCCCCCGCGGCCTGTCAACTCAGCCTCCGGCGTTGAAGATCGATTCGTCGAAGCCGGTGATCGCTGGTTCGGCGGCGTAGCCGATCTTTTCGAGGCTGAAGAGTTCCTCAATCGTCGCCAGCAGCGAGAAGTGGTTGAAGTAGGTCTCGCTGGTCGTTCCCGGTTCGACAAAGGGGGAGATGAGGAGGAGGCCGACGCGGCCGCCGCCGCCGCTGGGTTTGACCGGGCCGGTGGCAGGGGGTTCGGCGGCTGGTGCCGGCAGATTGGGATAGGTCGGGCTGATGCAACAGCTGCTGGTGTCGGCGTTTTCGCCTTCCTGGGGTGCCTGGGCGTAGGTGACGGCGATGATGCCGCCGTCCTTGTAGGAGAGCGATTCCTTGATCTGGGGGATGACGAGTTCGAGGAATTTGTCGGCCGGGGTTTCGGGGGCGGGGGAGAGGTAGGCAAGCGTCGGGAACTCCTCCGCCGGCGCTTCCAGGTCGGTCGCTAGCTGTGGCAGGCCGACGTTCGTCTCGGCGCATTCGGGACGGTCCAGAACCCCGCGGAAGAAGAGCAGCGGGTTCGACGCGTCCGGGGGGGTCGTCGGGTCGGTCGGCGGGGCCGGGCAGCCTTCGGCGCCTTCGCGGTAGGCCTTCCAGGTCAGCTCGGCTTCGGACAGCTGTCCGATCAGGGTTTTCGTCGTCGGCGGGTAGACGCAGCCGTCGCCTTCGACTTGCCCTTCGGCGCCTTCGGTGCCGGGCAGCACGTCGCCGTAGGTAGGGCAGCCGGCGACGGTTGCGGGGGTCGGGCCTTGGCCGCTGAGGACAGCGATCTTGTTGGGCAGCTCGCCGGGGGCAACGGCGAAGTAGTTCTCGAGCAGCTCGCCCTGCGCCGGCAGCTCTTCCTTCAGGTAAGGCGAGGTCGAGCTCTCGCCGAAGGTTTCTTCGTAGCCGCCCGTGCCGAGCATGACCACGAAAACGTGCTTGGCTTCCGGCAGCCCCGTCGGCAGTTCTTCTTCGATCGGGGCGGCGGGGGGTTCGGGCGCGGCTTCGGCCGGTTCTTCGGCGATCGGCGCTGCCAGCGGAACCGCGGAGGGGGTGGCGATAGGGGCTGCCCCTTCGTCGCTCCCGGATTCAGGTTCGGCTGCCGCCCCGGTCGGTTCGGGCGCCGGTTCTTCGCCTTCGGACGCTGAGCCGGCTTCGAGCAGGATCGTACGGACGCCGGCGCTGCGGGCGAGCTGGTTGGTCGCCGAGCCGATCACCACTCCGAGGGCGAGCATCAGCAATACGGCAGCACCAAGGGCGCGGGGGGAGGGAACCGCGCGAGTACGGGGGGATGGCACGGCGCGAGTATCGCCACGCCCCCGTTCTCGGTTGTGAAAATCCTGATTCTCCTCCTCATTACAGCCCTTCATTTACAACTCTTCAACATCAGCACTGGGGGTCGCCCCGATGATGCTCGCGTGTCCGACGCCTGCCCCAGTTGCGGCTCCCCGCTCGCGGCCGACCAGCGCTACTGCCTGCACTGCGGGCAGCGTCGCGGCGACCCTCGACTGCCGGTCATGGACGCGGTCAACTACATGGAGATGTCCCGCCGCCCAAGTCCGCAGCAGGTCGAAGCGGTGCCGCCGCCATCCGGTCGCCGTCGCCTCCTCTCGGCCAACGCTTCGATGGTCGCCGCCGTTGCCACCCTCGTCCTCGCGCTTGGGGTGGGCGTCCTGATCGGACGATCCGGCAATAGCACCGAACCGACTGCGAGCGCAGCTCCGCAGATCATCCGCGTCGGCGGCGGCGGGACCGAAACCGCCGACACCGCGTCCGCCGCCGGCGGCGCTGCCGCTGCAGGCGGCGGCAAGAAGGCCAAATCGGCCAGCGTCAAGAAAGCAAAAGAAAAAGCCTCCACCGGCAAGAGCGGCGCCAGCAAGGCAACCGAAGAAGTCTTCGAACCGGCTCCGGGGGTGAAGATCGCGCCGCCGGAGCAGCAAGTCGGTGGCGAATGCGACCCCAGCGTCGCTGGCTGCAGCGACAACGGCAAATTCGAAGGGACGTTCTTCGAATGACGGCCGGCCCGCCGCCGTCCGCCCCCCGGGCCCAGGAGGCCCTCGCAGTCGACCTCCCGCGCCGGCGCGAGCAACTGGCCGCGAGGGTGGCGGAGCTGCAGTGGGACCTCGGCGGCCTCGTCTACGAGATGGTCGTCCGCAACAGCATCGACGTCGAGGTGATCGTCAAGCGGGCGGTGCTGCTGCAGGACGCCGACGCCGAACTGGGTGAGGTCGAGCGGATCATGCGCGCTGAGGAGACCGGCGCCGCCGCCTCCTGCCCCGGCTGCGGCGCCCCGCACTCAAGCGGGGCCACCTTCTGCTGGCAGTGCGGCCGGCCGCTGCTGGCCGAGGTCTCGGGCGACGAGATCCTCAAGCGCTAGCCGAAGCGGCCGCTGACGTAGTCACGGGTCCGCGGATCCTGCGGCGAGCTGAAGATCTTCTCGGTCGCGTCGACCTCGATCAGCGAGCCGACCGGCTTGACGCCGCCGGTCTCGAGGCTGAAGAAGGCGGTGCGGTCGGCGACCCGGGCCGCCTGCTGCATGTTGTGAGTGACGATGACGATCGTGAAGCGGCCTTTGAGGCTGTGCATCAGCTCCTCGATCGCCGCGGTGGCGATCGGGTCGAGCGCCGAGGCCGGCTCGTCGAGCAGCAGCACGTCGGGTTCGATCGCGATCGCCCGGGCGATGCAGAGCCGCTGCTGCTGCCCGCCGGAGCGGCCGAGGGCGCTGTCCCGCAGCCGGTCTTTGACCTCGTCCCAGAGCGCCGCCCCGCGCAGCGCCTCCTCGACCCGCTCATCGAGCCCGCGCCGCATCCCCAGGTTGCGGGGCGCCCAGGCGACGTTGTCGAAGATCGACTTCGGGAACGGGTTCGGTTTCTGGAAGACCATCCCGATCCGCCGCCGCACCTCGACCCGGTCGACGCGGTCGCCGTAGATGTCGCGGCCGTGATAGAGCACCTCGCCCTCGATCCGGAAGCCGGCGACCGAGTCGTTCATCCGGTTGAGGCTGCGCAGGAAGGTCGTCTTGCCGCAGCCCGAGGGACCGATCAGGGCGGTGATCTGGCCGCGCTCGATCCCCAGGCTGACCCCGGCGAGCGCCTGCTTGGCGCCGTAGAAGATCGAGACGCCGCGGGACTCGAAGACCAGCTCGGGTCGCAGCTGGGAGGTGTAGGTCGGGGCGGTGGCGGCGGCCGCGGCGGGGTCGCCGGGCCGGATCCGCAGGCGGGAGGGAACGGCTTGGGTCATGAGCTCAGCTTTCGTTTGCTGCGCGCCAGCAGCGCCCGGGCGCCGAGGCTCGCGAAGAGGATGAAGGAGATCAGCAGCAGCGACATCCCCCAGGCTTCCGTGAAGCCTTCGGGGTTGCCTTCTTCGGAGAGTTTGTAGATCCAGACGGGAACGTTGGGCAGCGCTTCGAAGGGGTTGACCGAGAACTTTTTCGGGTCGAAGCTGGAGGTGGCGAGGATCAGCGGCGCCGTCTCGCCGGCTGCCCGCGCGACCGCGAGCACGGTCGAGGTGACGATGCCGCCGAGGGCGGTCGGCAGGACGACGGTGAGGATCGAGCGCCAGCGGGCGACCCCGAGCGCGTCGGATGCTTCCCGCAGCGCCGAGGGCACCAGCAGCAGGACCTCCTGCGACCCGCGGGCGATCAGCGGCAGCTCGATGATCGCCAGGGCGACCGAACCGGCGAATCCCGTCTGCTTGTTCTGGGGATCGACGATAAGGATGAAGACGAAGAGGCCGAGGATGATCGAGGGCAGCCCGTTCAGCAGGTCAAGGGTCGTTTTCAGGACTCGCGAGCCCCGGGCGCCGGAGTACTCCGTCGTGTAGATGGCGATCAGCACCCCGATCGGCATCGCCATCGCCGTCGCGACCAGGGTGATCACCAGCGTCCCCAGCAGCATCGGGCCGACGCCGGTCGGGGCGCCGGTGAAGATGAAGTCGAAGTCGATCGCCTTGGCGCCACGGGAGACGACGGTCCAGATGAGGATCACCAGTACAGCGAGCGCGACCACGGCGGCCGCGGTTGCCCCCACCTCGGCCAGGCGACTGACCAACTGCCGGCGACGCAGGTTGCCGCTGGCAACGAGCGGGGCCGCGGGGTCGAAGGCGGGGTCGCTCATCTTGCCACCGCCCCGGCGTAGCCGAAGCGCCGTCCGATCCAGCTGGCGACCAGGTTCGCCGCCAGGTTGAGGACCAGGAGGATGACGCCGCAGTAGTAGAGCGAGGCCTGGTGCAGTTCGGTCAGCGCCCCCGGGAACTGGAGCGCGATCCGCGAGGCGAGCGTGTCCCCTGGGGCGAAGAGGTTGGCGCCGATCTGCGAGCCGGCGCCGATCACCTGCGAGACTGCGATCGCCTCGCCGAGGGCGCGGCCGAGGCCGAGGATGCAGGCGGCGACGACGCCGGTCGAGGTGGTCGGCAGGACGATGCCCCGCACCACCTCCCAGCGGGTGGCGCCGAGAGCGGCGGCACCGTCCTGGAGCTCCGACGGCACCGAACCGAAGAGGTCCCGCGAGATCGAGGCGATGATCGGAATCACCATGATCGTCAGCACCAGGCTGGCGGTGAAGATGCTGAGGCCGGTCGTCTGCGGCGCGCCGAAGATCGGCAGAAAGCCGAGGCGATCGTGGAGGGTGGGCTCTAGGTGTTCCTGGGCAAACGGCGCCAGCACCAGCAGACCCCAGAAGCCGAGGATGACGCTGGGGATCGCCGCCAGCAGCTCGACCAGCGGCCCGATCACCGCCCCCACCTGCTTCGGCGCCAGCAGGGTGAGGAAGAGGCCGATCGCGATCGCGATCGGCGCTCCCAGCAGCAACGCGAAGGCGGAGGTGACGGCGGTGCCGAAGAGCAGGACGCCGGCGCCGAACTCGCCGAAGTTCGGCTGCCAGGTGGTTTCGTAGACGAAGGCGAAGCCGAATTTGGAGATCGCCGGCTGGGCACCGTTGACGATCTGGTAGCCGACGAGGACGATCGTCGCCCCGGCGACGATCGCCGCCGCCAGGCAGACGCCGAAGAGCGCCCGGTCGCCGAACCGGTCGAGCCGCCGGCGCAGCGGGCTGACATGGGCGCCTCGGGGGGCGACCTTGACCGTGGGCGCAGCGGTAGTCATTCCGCGGCAGGCTAAGTAGTCACCAAGCCGCGCTTGTAACAGTGTTGTTACTTCTTGGGTTTACGGGATTGAAACAATTTCGCGAACAGTTCCGGACAGGCTGCGGGTGTGAAATCAAACTCGAAAGGACCCGCATTGCTTCGGAACAGGTTGCTCGCAGCGCTGATCGCAACGGTTGCGCTGGTCGGCGGTTCGGCTTCGGCCGCGCCCGCCGCCTCGGCCGCCGGCCTCACGGGAGCCGGCTCGACGCTGGTAGCCCCGCTGATGGCCAACTGGATCAGCAACTTCGAAATCAAAGAAGGCATCCCCGTCAAATACTCGGCGGTCGGCTCCGGAACCGGAATCGCGCAAATCACCGCCCGCACCGTTGATTACGGCGCCTCCGATGCCCCGCTGACCCCCGAACAGGCCTCGGCCTGCCGCGACTGCGTGCAGATCCCGTGGGCACTTTCGGCGACTGCGCTCGGTTACAACATCCCGGGCGTCAAGAAGCTGAAACTGACGGGCAAGATCCTCGCCGGGATCTACTTCGGCAAGATCACGAAGTGGAACGACGCGAAGATCAAGGCGATCAACCCGGGAGTCAAGCTGCCGGGCCTGACGATCACCCCGGTCTTCCGCAGCGACGGGTCCGGTGACACCTACACGTTCACCAACTACCTGTCGAAAATCAGCCCCGCCTGGAAGAACGAAGTCGGCTATGCGACCACTGTCGGTTTCCCAGCCGGTGTCGGTGCCAAAGGCAACGCCGGTGTTACCGCGACGGTCGTGAAAACGCCCGGAGCGATCGGCTACATCTCCGCCTACTACCTGATCGCCGCCGGCCTTCACGCGGCCTCGATCCAGAACAACGCGGGCTACTACGCGCTCCCGAACATCGAAAACATCTCAAGCGCGGCCTCAACCGTGAAGAAGCTCGGTCCGAGCAACACGATCAGCATCACCAACCCCCCGAAGAAGGCCTCGATCGCCTACCCGCTGTCGACCTTCACCTACATGATCGTCCCCCGGGACGCCCCCCAGAAGACGGCCCTGATTCAGTTCGCGAAGTACTGCCTGACGATCGGCCAGAAATACGGTGCAGCGCTTGATTTCGCACCTCTCCCCAAGGTCGTCAAACAAGCAGGACTGAAAGCAGCCTCCTCGCTTTAAGTCCGTCGCAGACGACCAGTCCCCGCGCCGCCAGGGTGAAAGCCCTGGCGGCGCGGTTTCGTTATCGGGCTTTTCACACCCTCGTTCCTTCGATGTCGAACTCTGTGTGCGAAAAGAGAACGAGTTAAGTAGAGGGAGAGCACCGATGACTTCCCGCGTTGACATGCATTGCCACTCGACCGCGTCACATTTCTCGAAGCTGGGCGTCCAGCGTTCACTAGGGCTGCCGGAGTGCGCGACGCCGCCCGAGGAGGTCTACGAGCTCGCCAAGCGGCGGGGGATGGACTTCGTCACGATCACCGACCACGACACGATCGACGGTTGCCTCGAGCTGGCCGATCGTCCCGACTGCTTCGTCTCCGAGGAGCTGACCGTCCGCTTCGCCGGCGAGCCCCAGGCGGTTCACGTCCTCTGTTACGGGATCACCCCCGGAGACCACGAGTGGCTGCAGGCACACTCCGGCGATGTCGAGGCCTGCGCCGCATACCTTCACGACAACGGGATTGCCTGCGCCCTGGCGCATCCCTTCTTCAACGTCGCCGCGCCGTTGACCCGGCGCCACCGGCGGCGACTGGCGGAGCTCTTCCCCATCTGGGAGGTCCGCAACGGCTCTCGGGCCGCCGAGCTGAACATGCCCGCCGCCGTCTACATCGAGACCCACGGCGGCACCGGCATCGGCGGTTCCGACGACCATGCCGGCGTCGACATCGGCCGCACCTACACTGAGGCACCTGCGGCCGCGACGCCGGAAGAGTTTCTTGCTCACATGCGCAACGGTGACGTTGAAGCGCATGGGGAACAGGGCAGCGCTGCTAAGTGGGCTCATGCGGCGATGGCCCTGGCTACGAGAGCGCTGGCGTGGGGGGAGGGAGGGGACCCCCTCCCCGGACAGCAGCGGGGAGGGTCCGGGGAGGGGGTCCCCTCCC
>Ga0207709_10001844_pt1 | contig 14110 bp, 14 predicted proteins | sample KBSM34metaG_FD_184397 | JGI IMG/M metagenome (GOLD analysis project Ga0207709, IMG submission 184397) | Miscanthus rhizosphere microbial communities from Kellogg Biological Station, Michigan, USA - KBS M3-4 metaG (SPAdes) (version 2) | ecosystem: Host-associated > Plants > Roots > Rhizosphere >...
CCAGGCCCGACAGTTTGGGCCATTTCTCGCCAAGCCGCTCCTTGATCGGGGCGAGGTTCAGCACATGCAGCTTGGCGGCCGCGGTGTGCGTGTTGACGATTTCCAGGACGGAGGCCGGGCTGGACATGTCACGACAATGCGCCCGAATGGGTTAACCCATTGTTAGAGGATTGCTATAGCCGCGGTTCCCAATTCCGCGGTTCTGCTTGGATTTGCGGGGATAATTGCGCGCCCAAAATGGGCTGCACACGGATCAATGCGAGGACTTGTCCAGCGTGGCGAGATATTCCTTCATCCCGGCGATGGTCCGGTCCATATCCTCAATGAGCTTCTTGGAGCGGACCGGCGAATAGCCCTTGGCCGGCACATGAATCTCGTCCGCCTTTTGCCCTTCCAGGGCCAGGCGTCCGTGTGTGAGCCGCGCCTTTGCCTTGTCAAGCTCGGTGGTCATGAGACCTCACTCTGCGCGGGATGATACGCCCGGCCGGCCCGGCCGTACAGGCTTGCCGCATTGCCAAGGCCCCTCAACCCCTCCTTAATAGCGCCATGACCGGGGTTTCGGACGAACGGGCGATCTGGCTGGGGCGGCATGTGCTGCCGCATGAGCCGCAGCTGCGCGCCTGGCTTAGGCGCCGCAACCTGGGCGGGCTGGAAATCGACGACGTCATTCAAGAGACCTATACCCGCCTGTGCCAGGCCGAGAACGTTGCCCATATTCAGGACGCCCGGACCTATGCCTTCCAGGTGGCGGGCTCGGTGGTAATCGATCATCTGCGCCGCATGAAGGTGGTGCCCATCAGCTCGGTTCCGGGCATGGACTATTTGGAAGTCGGCAGCGAAGAGCCCTCGCCCGAGCGCCAGGTGATCGACCGTGATGAACTCATCCGGCTGGCGGCGATGATCGCCCGCCTTCCCGGCAAGATTCGCGACGTTTTCACCTTGCGCAGGGTCTATGGCCTGTCTCAGCGCGAAGTGGCCGCCAAGCTGGGCCTGGCCGAAAGCACGGTGGAAAAGCACATGGCCAAGGGATTCTTAATCATGTCGGAGTTTTACGGGCATGGCGGAAATGCCCCCGCTCAACCGTCTAGCTCCAGGCCGGATCAGCCGGCAAAAATGGAACGCTGAAGCTCATGTCTGCCCAAGCCTGCCCTAAAACCGCGCAACAGATCGACGCCGAGGCGGCGGAGTGGGCCGCCCGGATGGATCGCGGGCCGCTGGAGCCGGACCAGGAAAAGCTGTTCCTGGCCTGGCTGGGCGAGGACCGCCGCTGCATGGGTGCCTATGGCCGGATGCGGGCGATCGCGCTGACCAGCGAGCGGGCGCGGGCCTTGGGTCCCGATTTCGATCCGGCGGATTTCATTGCTGCTCCCACTTTTCCCCGTCGCAGGATGCTGCAATGGGGCGGCGCCATCGCGGCCATGCTGGTGATCGGCGCGGGCGGTGCCTGGCAGGTGCTGCGGCAGCGCGGCCGCTTCGCCACCGGCAAGGGCGAAACCAAAGTGGTGGCGTTGAAGGACGGCTCGGTTGTGACCCTCAACACCGCGTCCGCTATTCAGGTGAATTACGGCGACGCAATGCGCGCGGTGGAATTGCTGCAAGGCGAGGCGCTGTTCGATGTCGCGAAGGACACAACGCGGCCCTTTGTGGTGACGGCGGGCGACACCAATGTGCGTGCCGTGGGCACCAGCTTCACGGTACGGCGGTTGGAGACCGCGCCGGTCGAAGTCTTGGTGCGCGAAGGCGTGGTGGAAGTTTCCAAGCCGGCCACCGGTGCCGCGCCTGTGCGGGTGGAAGCCAACAGCATGGCGGTGGCGCAGGAAAGCGACAGCGGCGCCATTGCCGCCAAGCCCATTCCGCCGGCGCAATTGCATCGCCAACTGGCGTGGCAGACCGGCCAGATCGCTTTCGAGGGCGAAACCTTGGCCCAAGCCGCGGCCGAATTCGCCCGCTATAGCGATACCAGGATCGTGATTGACGATCCCGCTCTGGCCCAGGAAGAAATCGCGGGCCTGTTCAACGCCACCGATCCGGTGGGTTTTGCCAAGACGATCGCCATCAGCCTCAACGCCCGTGCCAGCATCGGAGAAGGTGAAGTACGCCTCGCGCGTTGAGCGTCCGAGCGCGCGTAACATATCACGCAACGCCTTGCGCCAGGGTCGCTATGCCCTTAGGCCTTGGCCATAAGAGCCTTCAAAAAAGGGGGCCGAGAACGAACAGAATGCGTCAGGGGGATCATGGCATCGAAGCGCACGGAGTGGCTTGCCTGTGGCATGGCCCTTGCGGCGCTGCCCGCCACACCGGCCCATGCCGAGCCGCGCGCCATCGACATTCCCTCCGAGGAGGCGGCGAAATCCATTCCCGAATTCGCGCGCCAGGAAAATATCCAGATCATCGCGCCCGTCAGTCAGCTTCACGGCATCAAGACTCCCGCCGTGTCGGGACGCATGGAATTGGATGAAGCGCTCAAGGCGCTGTTGGTGGGCACCGGCCTGGAAGTGGCCGGCAATGACGGCGCCACCATCGTCCTGCGGCGCATCGCCGAGACAGAGTCGGCCGCGGACGGACCTGACTTCGCCGCCTTCGCGCCGCCTTCGGAGTCCATCGTTGTCACCGGAAGCCGGCTGATTTCCGACACCGCCAATTCCCCGACCCTGCTGACCATCGTTTCCAGCAAACAGTTGCGCGATACCACACCTGGCAATCTGGCCGACGGCTTGAACAAGCTTCCCATCTTTCAGGGTTCGCAGACCATTGGCCGGCCAGGTGACGGGCAGGCCAACTATTCCAGCAATGTGCTGAACCTGCGCAATTTCGGCCTGGAGCGCACCCTGGTCCTGCTGGACGGCCATCGCGCCCCGCCATCCAACGCCAACGGCACGGTGGACATCGACACCTTGCCCCAGATGATGGTCAGCCGCATCGATATCGCCACCAGCGGCGCCAGCGCGGTTTATGGCTCCGACGCCGTGACCGGCGTGGTGAATTTCGTTCTCGACAAGAAGTTCAATGGTCTCAAGACCGACATCAATGCGGGACTTTCCACCTATGCCGATGCCATGAGTTACAATATCGGCGCGGCGGCCGGTATCGACCTGTTCGGCGGCCGCGGTCATGTCGAAGCCGCGCTGGAATATCGCCACCGCGATCCCGTCAACCAGTCCGCGCGGCCTTACGGCCCGCCCGCCAATTATGGCGCGGTGGCTGGGACCGGCACTGCCGCCAATCCTTTTGCTTACATTGCCAATGGCCGCCGGCCCAATTCCAGCTTCGGCGGTGTCGTTCAGCAATGCGTCCCGGCCTGTCCGCTGGCGGCCGGCACGCAGTTTGCGATCAACGGCGTGCTCAGTCCCTTTTATCCCGGTATTCCCGGCGCCACCGATGCCAACGGCAATGTGACCGCGGGCACCAGCAATCTAAATTCGGGCGGCGACGGCGCGTACAGTCCTTATGGACAGATGTTCAACGGCTATCATCAGGGCACGATCTTCGGCCGGTTTAGCTACGACCTGGCCAACAATGTGACCTTCTATCTGCAGGGTCAGGGCTCGGAGGCCTACAGCTTTGGCTGGTACTTCCCGCAAAAGATCCAGCCGGGCGCCGGACAGGCCGACCTGTTCTACAAGAACAACCCCTTCCTCTCGCTCGCGGTACAGGCCCAGCTCGGCAATGATGGCGCCAATCCGCTGCAGACGGTCGTCAACGGCCAGGCCGTGCAGCCATCCAACACCTTCCAGTTGGGCGAATTCATCACCGGCCTGGGTCAGGCCGGGACCAACGCCACCGGCAGCATCAATCGCGTGCTCAGCGTGCAGACCGGATTGGACGGCGCCGTCATGGGTGGGCGCTTCAACTGGAACATCTTCTACACCCATTCGCAGAACCGCTTGGCGGTCGACCTGATCAACAACCAGAATCTTCAGCGCATGTATGCGGCCCAGGATGCGGTCAGGTTGCCTAGCGGAAACATCGCCTGTTATGCCGCAACCCAGGCCGCAACGGCGGCGCAGTTTGCCAACTGCGTGCCGGTCAACCCCTTCGGCCCCACCGCTGTGAGTTGGGACGCTTTCCACTATGTCTTCCAGACGACGGCTTTCCATCAGACCAATAGGTTGGACGACTTTGGCGGCGCCATCTCAGGCAAGGTGCTGGACGGCTGGGCCGGGCCCATCACCGCGGCGCTTTCGGGGGAAATCCGTTTCAATGCCTATGATGTGACTTCCAGTGTGCCCAGCAGCACCTTTGTGGATTGCACGGGCCTGCGTCTCTGCAATCCGCTGCTGCCGAGTTACTCCCAATCGGTGGCACAGCCGGTCCATGCCAGCCAGAATGTGTGGGAGATGGCGCTGGAGACCGAAGTGCCGGTGCTCAAGAATCTGCCGCTGGTTCAGGCCTTCGATCTCAATCTGGCAGGCCGCTACACCAACTATTCGGTCTCGGGCCCGGTCCAGACTTGGAAGGTCGGCTTCAACTGGAATGTCATCCCCTCATTGCGTTTTCGCGGTACTACCTCGATCGATATCCGCGCACCTACCTTGGACGACTTGTTCCGTCCCGCGACCATCCTGGAAAACGTCTTCACCGACCTCCATGTCGATTTGCCTGATGGCAGCCATTATGCCGGCACGACCGCTTTCAGCTCCCTGGGCAATCCCAATCTCGTGCCCGAAGTCGCGCGCACCTATACGGTGGGCGCCGCATGGACGCCGCAGTTCATCTCCGGCCTGACCGTATCCTTGGATTATTTCCGCATTCATTTGGCCAACGCGATCGGGCAGATCGCGCCCAGCACCACGATCCAGAGCATTTGCGAGGCTTCGGGCGGGACCTCGATCTATTGCGCAAATTATCAGCGCCCCCTCCCCTTCAACGATCGCACCATCGCAAATTTCGCGACAAGACTGCTCACCTTCAACCTCAACACCGCCTCCACCCAGACTGAGGGCTGGGACTTCGAAGCCAATTATGCCTGGCAGATGTCGGATCTGGTGGACGGCTGGAAAGGTTCTTGGAATACGCGCGTCCTGGCGATCTATCAGCCGGTCATCAACAAATCGGTGCTGTTCCCGGGCGCGCCTTGGACGCGCGTGCCCGATCCAAGTACCCGCGTTACCGTTTTCGTGAATTACAGCCTGAACGACTGGAGGTTCGGCCTCCAGGACAGCTGGGTTTCGGGCTTCAGCCAGGTGGCGGGTCCAGTGACTGCGACGATAAACAATTGGGTCAATCCCCATGTCAGATCCTGGAACCAGTTGGACGTGAACATCACCCGCAATTTCACGCTGGATGGAACCGGCATGGCCGCCTATTTCGTGGTCCAGAACATGTTCAATGCTCAGCCCGCTTATGTGCCCAATGGGACCATCGGCCAGTGGTATCCGGTCTATACCTCCGGCTACAGCGTCCAAAGTCCAATGGGCCGCACCTTCGCCATCGGCCTGCGGGCGGAGATGTAGCCCTAACCCCACTCATGCCACTCATGCCACTCATGCCTCTCCCGCCCACCGTTCTTCTAACGTGGGCGGGCTGGCCTAGCTTTTCTTGGCGAGCAACGCGAGCTTAGAAAAGCTTGCCCTATGCGAGCGGTAGCGAGCATGCGGCCCGGTCGCCGCTCCTCACCCATATCAGCCACAGCCGCCGGCAATACAAAAAACGCATCGCCGCGTATGGCGGATTTGTGACCCCCACCCCGTCTAGATCGCGAAAAGCCCTCGGCAGAGAGGGCCCGTGACATTTTTCAGGGGGATATCATGGCATTAAAGATCAGACATTGGCTTGCCTGCGGCGTCGCCTTTGCGGCCCTGCCCACCGCGGCCTATGCGCAGCCCGCTGCCGGCATCGGTGTTGAGTCGGTCACCGTCACCGGCAGCCGCGTCATTTCCGACGCCGCCAATTCGCCGACCCCGCTCACCATTGTCGCGACCGAAGACCTCAAGGCCACAGCGCCCGGCAATCTTCCCGACGGTCTCAACAAGCTGCCGGTCTTCCAAGGCTCGCAGATGCTGGGCCGTCCGGGCGACGGCAGCCAGAACTTCTCAAGCAACACGTTGAACCTGCGCAGTTTCGGCGGCCAGCGCACTCTGGTGCTGCTGGACGGCCACCGCGCCACGCCTTCCAACTCCGACGGCACGGTGGATACCGACACCTTGCCGCAGATGCTTGTCTCACGCGTGGACGTCGTCACTGGCGGCGCGTCGGCTGTTTATGGCTCCGACGCGGTGACCGGCGTGGTCAACTTCGTCCTGGACAAAAAGTTCACCGGCTTCAAGACCGACATCAATTCGGGCATCTCCAACTATTCCGACGCCTGGAGCTACAATATCGGCGCGGCGGCCGGCACCGATCTGTTCGGCGGCCGCGGCCATTTTGAAGCCGCGCTGGAATGGCGCCGCCGCGATCCCGTCAACCAGTCCGCCCGTCCCTACGGCCCCCCGTCCCGATACGGCGCGCTGGTAGGCCAAGGTACGGTCGCCAATCCCTTCACCTATATCGCCAACGGCCGCCGGCCCAACTCCGCTTTCGGCGGTCTTATCCAGGCTTGCGTTCCGGCCTGTAATACCGGATCGCCCGGTGTGGTCGGCATCGGCGCGAACGGCCAGTATTTTGTCAGCAACGGCGTACTCAGTCCGTTCAATCCCGGCGTCGTCGGCGCCAAGGATGCAAACGGCAACGTCACCGCGGGCACCAGCAATTTGAACTCGGGCGGCGACGGCGTTTACAGCCCTTATGGCCAGATGTTCAACGGCTATCACCAGGGCACCATATTCGGCCGCTTCAGCTATGACCTGGCCGATAACGTCACCTTCTATCTCCAGGGCCAGGGCTCGGAAGCCTACAGCTTCGGCTGGTACTTCCCGCAGAAGATCCAGCCCGGCGCCAACCAGGCGGACATTTTCTACAAGGACAATCCCTTCCTGTCGCCTGCGATTCAAGCGCAGCTCGGCAATAACGGCACCCATCCGCTGCAGACCGTCGGGACGGTGCAACCGGCCAACAGCTTCCAGCTGGGCGAATTCATCACCGGCCTGGGCCAGACCGGGACCAACGCCACCGGCAGCGTCAACCGCGTGCTGAGCTTTAGGACAGGATTGGACGGCACCATCCTGAATGGCCGCTTCAGTTGGGACCTGTTCTACACCCATGGTGAGAACCGGCTGGCGGTTGATCTGATCAACAACCAGAATCTTCAGAAGATGTATGCGGCGCAGGATGCGGTCCAACTTCCCAATGGCAACATCGCCTGCTATGCCGCGACCCAGGCGGCGACGGCGTCCAGATATGCCGACTGCGTACCGCTCAATCCCTTCGGCCCCACCGCCATCAGCCAGAGCGCCTTCAATTACGTGTTCCAGACGACGGCGTTCCACCAGACCAATATCATGGACGATTTCGGCGGCGCCATCTCGGGCGAAGTCTTCGACGGCTGGGGCGCGGGGCCCGTCACCGCCGCTCTTTCCGGCGAAATGCGCTTCAATTCTTATGACGTCACCTCGAACGTGCCCAGCAGCACTTTCGTGGATTGCACGGGCCTGCGCATCTGCAATCCGGCGCTGCCCAGCTTTGCCCAGTCCATCCTTCAGCCGATCCATGCCAGCCAGAATGTTTGGGAATTCGCGGCGGAAGCCCAGGTGCCGGTGGTCAAGGACTTGCCGCTCATTCAGGCCTTCGACATCAACCTGGCGGGCCGCTACACCGACTATTCGGTGTCGGGCTCGGTCCAGACCTGGAAGATCGGTTTCAACTGGAATGTCGTCGACAGCTTGCGCTTCCGCGGCACCACCTCGATCGACATCCGCGCGCCCACGCTGGACGACCTGTTCCGGCCGGCGACGCTGGTGCAGAACGTCTTCACCGATCTGCATGTTCCGGACCCGAGCAAGCCGCAGACCCCCGTGCCGCAATACTATTCCGCCACGACCACCTTCAGCAGCCAAGGCAACCCCGCACTGGTGCCGGAAGTGGCGCGCACCTATACGGTGGGCGCGGTATGGACGCCGGACTTCATCCCCGGCCTGACGGTATCGTTGGACTATTACCGTATCCACCTGGCCAACGCGATCGGGCAGATCGCGCCCAGCGCCACCATTCAGCAACTGTGCGAATCTTCAGGCGGCATCTCGATCTATTGTAACAACTATCAGCGCCCGCTGCCGTTCAGCGATCGTAGCCTCGCGAATTTCGCAACCAAGCTGAACACCTTCAACCTCAACACAGCTTCGACCAAGACCGAGGGCTGGGACTTCGAGGCCAACTATGCCTGGGGCATGTCGGATCTGGTGGAAGGTTGGAATGGCGCCTGGAAGGCGCGATTGCTGGCAACCTATCAGCCGGTCATCAACAATTCGGTGCTTTTCCCAGGCGCGATTTACACCCGCACGCCCAATTCCAGCACCCGCCTCAGCATGTTCCTGAATTACAGCCTGAACGACTGGAGCTTTGGCCTGCAGGATACCTGGGTGTCGGGCTTCAGCCAGGCGGGCGGTCCGGTGCTGCCGGTGGGCGTCAACCCTGCCGCACCGCTGGGTCTGAACAACTGGGTCAATCCGCACGTCAATTCCTGGAACCAGGTGGACGTGAACGTCACCCGCAACTTCGAAATGGACGGCACCGACATGGCCGCCTACTTCATCGTCCAGAATCTGCTCAATGCCCAGCCGGCCTATATTCCAAACGGCACCATCGGCCAGTGGTATCCGACCTTTACCTCCGGATATTTCACCCAAAGCGCCATGGGCCGCTACTTCACCATCGGCCTGCGCGCGAACTTTTAGTCCGGAGTTTTACCGGCTCCGGTCTTGCGTGGCCGCGCTATCTGCCGGTGAATTGCCCCCTGCAATTCACCGCATCGCGCCACGCGCCGGAGCCGGATTTTTCGTGCTTGCCAGAGCAGGTTTGGCGTCGTCCGCCTCCGCTTCAGGCCTGCGCGGCCACAGGCGAAAACCGATCCAGGCCATGATCGCGCCGGCCAAGAGGATCTGCAACGGATAAAGCCAATAGCCCGAGGTCAAGGAATTGGGCAGGACGAATTTTTCCGTCGGCGCGCGCGCGCACAGATACCAATCGTTGGGCATGTGGGTGAAGACCGAGGGGCCGGGCTTCTTGATCATATAGCTCTGCTCCTTGCACCGGTCGGGAGCGACTTCCATGCGCGACCATCCGATGTGCAAGGTCTTGGTCCAGCTATTCACGGTCTGCGGCGCCACGAGAAAGCCTTGCCCGGCGAGGAAGTCGACCACGCGGAAGTCGAGCTTTTCGGCACGCTGCGCATATTCCCGCTGATTGACCATTTCCTGGCGCAGGTCGAACAGTACGCCGCCTGCGGCCAGCAGCAGCAAGGCTGCGGCCGCGCCAAGTAGCGAGGACGCGACCTTGCGCGACCTGATGGTAGCCGGATGGCTGAGGATGGCGGACTGGGCCATCGTGAAAACCCCAAAGACACGTCATGCTAGCAGAAAAGCGACTGCCGGCATCGCACCACCGGGTTAACTGGTGAATTCCCAAAGGACACGCAGACTTACCTGCAGGTCAGCGTCCCGGAATCCGGCTTTGCACCCGTTGACTGAGCTGCTCGACCGCCTTTGGGAAGCCGTCCGGAAAGACATAATCGGCAAAAATCAAACCGGTTAAGAGACCAATCAGCAGCCCGCCCACGAACTTGCCCATGCCCGCATCTCCTACGGCCGGCGACTCATGCCCCGCCATTCTCCCATCAATTCCGGCCCGGTAAACGGACAAAATCGCGGGGCAAGCCCCCGGCCGCAGGCCGGGCCCCCGGACCACGCGCCACCCACCGGTTAACCAGGTTCCCGATTTCAGGTGCGCGCATCACGATGACAGTGTAAACAGGCGGCCTTATCCAAATAAACAGTTTTGTCTTGTCCTTGGGGGGATCATGGCGATTGCGATTTTTGGAGCACAGTTCACTGCCTTGTGGACTGCGATTTTTGCGCTTGGCAATAGCGCGCTCACTTTGCTGGCCCTGGAGTCCGGACGGCGGGTGATGTGCCTGGGCTGCGGGCTGACCACCGTGTTCCTGGTCTATTTGACTCTTACGCACTTGAAAGACTTGCCGAGCTTCTAGCTCCGCGCCAAACGGGAATGAGATATCCTGCCCCAATCAAGCGGGCGATATCTTTGCTGGCCGCCATGCTGTGGTTCGCGCCGCCGCTGCGCGCGCGACAGCCCGACGAACAATTGCTTGTCTTCACCGAGCTGACGCCGCTCGCGGGCAATACCGAATTGTCACGCCGGTTGTTGACGCCTTTGGCGGTCGTAGAGATGCAAAAGGGCATTTGATGTTGATGCCTTCCGGCACATTCCTTGAGTTCGGCGAGGTCGTGCCACAGCCCAGCCAGTATGGGTTGCATTTGGAGGGTAAGCTAAGTATCTGATCCGCTTATGCGGCCGGGTTAGCTCAGCGGTAGAGCAGCGGTTTTGTAAACCGAAGGTCGTGAGTTCAATCCTCTCACCCGGCACCATTCCTCAGTCGGTGCAATTCAGATTCTGGAAAATTTGGGCGGCAAAAATTGGCGGCTCACGACAGCAGAACTGATTCGCGCTGCTCCGACTTGTGTACGCTGACGGGCGGATGCATCCTCCGCACCCGTTCGGAGGCGAATCATGGGCGCACCCGTCACCCTCGCAGCTGCTTTGCTCTTCGCTTTCAATTCCGGACCGGTTGAGCCGGCGCAAAAGCCGCGCCAAGACGCGAAAGGCAAGGCTGGAAAACGACAGCCGGCCAAAGCGGTATTTCTCTGCCGGGATATCAGAACCAAAAAATTCGCAAGGTGCGGTTTGCCCGGCACCGAGCCGGTGGCCTAGCCCGTTCAAATTTCGCTCACCGTCGGGATGGCTTGGTATTTGGCAGGGATTGACGATCCCCTACCCGGCCAGTTGCTCTTCCTATATCCTGTTTGCTTTCTTGGGAGGCGGGCAGTCAGACAATGGGGCGCCGGCGGCATAACCTGAAATCGCGAAACCGTGTCCTGATGGCCGTCTTCGGGCCACCCTTGCTGCTTTTTAGTGTGATTGTGGCCGGACTTTACATCTACAATAGTTACACCGACCCGGCGAAGGTGATGGATCGCGCTATGACCGACTGCGTGCAAGACCGCACCCGCGTTTCGGCGGACTCGCTAGATCAGGCGGCCTCGGACTGCGTGCGCGAGATGAAGCCCGACGAGAACGAATAACCCGCCGCAAGTAGAGCCGGACCCGATCGCGCAAAGCTTCTAAGACTTAGAGGCTCATCGCATGCGTGGTGGTGAGCGCGCCCAGCAGCCAGAGCACCAGGATCACGATCAGCACAGTCCCGACAATGCCGGTCCCGCCGACCGGCCCGTAATTCGCATAGCCGAAGCCGCCGCCAAGCAGCAGCACCAACAGCAAGATGATAAGAAGCAGGGACATGGAACCTCCAAAATTTTCCGTCCCGTCGAGAGCCGGGAAGATAAGTGCCCGCTTGGGCATTGGTTCCCGCCAGCGGCGGCTGCTTCGCCCGCAAGTCATGGCCAAATTGCGGCGCCGCCGGCTGCTTCCATCCGGTAGAATCAGGCTCTAGTCTCCATCCGGGCGAATGGCGGGCGGCAAGGTGTTTTCCGATCAGGTTTCGTACAGGCTGAAAAGCCTTTTCCTGCCGGTGGTCGCCTTGTCCGCCGGATTGCTGGCCGTCTATTCCCTATTCAACTGGATTTTTCTGGCGGGACCGCAATTGGCGCCCCTGGATGACAATGTCATCGATTATTGGATACCCCTGACCCTGGCGGGCTTTCTGGAATTCGCGCTGGTGGCGCCGCGGCTTCAGGTTCTGGCGCTGGGCAAACGACACACTCTGCGCGTTCTTTACAATGTCCTGGCCTTCGCCATCCTGGCCGCCCCGGTCTGTTTGGCCCAGAACAATATCCGCGCCGCATCGGGTCATCTCACCCAGGTTGCGGACGCCTCGGAGATCGTATCCGCCTCTTCCACCCGCTATTACGCGGCCCGGACGATCTGCATCGACCGCGACCAGGCGGGATTCAAGCTCCTGACCCAACCGGATGAAAGCGGACGAAATCTGGAATTCGATGTTTACGCGGTGCTGCCGGTTTGCGCGACCGGTGCCCAACATTCCGGTGCGGCGCCCATGGCTTGGATCGGCCTCGCCTTCCACGGCTTCACCGGCAACGCCCAGAGCCCCGAGGCCAAACAGGCGGCGCTTAAACAATTTGCCACCCGCGTGCGACAAAGCATTACCGCAACGGATCCTTACCGCTATCGCTTTCTGGAACGCAGCAGCCAAAGCGCCGAGCGGCGCAAGTTCAACCTTGCCTTGGAAGGCCGAGGCATCGCCACGGCCCGGCAGCAGATTGTCCTCATTCCCCATTTTGAGCCTTTCGATCAGCGGGCTGCCGGTTGGCAAACGAAGGTCGCGTTTGCGCTGGTTGCAGGCGGGCTCGGCTGGCTGGCGCTTATCCTTTTGACGCCGCTGGACGAAGAAAAACTGGAAGCGGCCCGCCGAGGCAGCGCGGCGCAGGCCAGTCCCGCCATGACCGTCCTGATTCCGACACTCTCTTCCTATGGTCTCCAGGCCCTGATCTACCTGAACCTGATCGTTTTCCTGGCCATGATGGTTTCCGGTCTGGGCATCCTCTCCTTCCGCCCCGAAGACCTGATCAGTTGGGGCGGCAACTATGGACCCAGGCTGGACGGGCTGGGCCTGACTCGGTTGATCACCAGCCAATTCGTGCATAGCGGCATCATGCACCTGCTCAACAATATGTATGGGCTGGTCATTGTCGGGCTTTTTCTGGCTCCCGCCATCGGCAACTGGCAGATGATCGCCTGCTATCTGGTCTGCGGCCTGGGCGGAAACTTGGCGGGAGTGGCGGCGCATCCCACGATCGTCGCGGTGGGCGCATCCGGCCCAATCCTGGGACTGATGGGCATTGCTCTGGCCATGGCCTTGCTGCGCGACTCCCGCATCGCCGCCATGAAGCCGGCCTTGATCACCAATCTCGCCATCTTTTCCGCTTTCACCCTGATCATGGGCAGTCTGTCGCAAGGGATCGACAATGCCGCGCATCTGGGCGGCTTTCTCACCGGCGTGGTGCTGGGCGGCCTCTTTCATCTGCTCGGCCGGCGGGAAGCAGAGCCGGGATCGGAACAAGCCGGCTGAGCAAGCCGCATTCGGAACAAGCGATTGACAAGGGTTCAATATTTCCATATTCCATGAAATATGGATATAACTAACGCCCTGGCCGGCCTGTCGGCGCTCGCGCATGAGGGAAGGCTCTCGGTTTTCCGCCTTTTGGTGAAAGCCGGGCCGGCCGGGCTGGCGGCGGGGGAGATCGCCCGTAAGCTGGACACTCAGCCCAACACCATGTCGGCCCAGCTGCTGGTCCTGTCCAATGCCGGCTTGATTCATGCCAGGCGCGATGGCCGCTCCATCATCTATGCCGCGGACTTTGAGCGGATGGGTGGCCTGTTGCGGTTTCTCACCAAGGATTGCTGCGGCGGCCGGCCTGAAATCTGTGCGCCGCTGGCCGCGACTAGGAACAGTTGCCAGACCGGAAAGCGCCGCGCATGACCTACAATGTCCTCTTCCTGTGCACCGGCAATTCGGCGCGCTCCATCATTGCCGAAGCGATCCTCAACAAGGTGGCGCCGGGGCGCTTCCAGGCCTATTCCGCGGGCTCTCATCCCAAAGGCCAAGTCAATCTCCATGCCTTGGAACTGCTGAAACGGCTGGACTATGACGTCCGCGCGTTCCGCTCGAAGGCGTGGGACGAATTCGCGGCGCCGGGCGCGCCGCCGCTGGATTTTGTCATCACCGTCTGCGACAGCGCCGCGGGCGAAGTCTGCCCCATCTGGCCGGGCCAACCCATGACGGCACATTGGGGCATGCCGGACCCGGCCGCCATGGAAGGAACGCCGTCGGAGATCGCCCTCGCATTTGCCGAAACCTACCGCATGCTCAACAACCGCATCGGCGCCTTTGCCAACCTGAAGATGTCCGGCCTCGACCGGTTGTCGCTGCAATCACGAATCGCCGATCTCGGCAAACACCCATGAACCGCCGTCTCGCCGCCGAAGCGCTCGGCACCGCCTTGCTTCTGGTCGCCGTGGTGGGCTC
>Ga0207709_10001846_pt1 | contig 14107 bp, 11 predicted proteins | sample KBSM34metaG_FD_184397 | JGI IMG/M metagenome (GOLD analysis project Ga0207709, IMG submission 184397) | Miscanthus rhizosphere microbial communities from Kellogg Biological Station, Michigan, USA - KBS M3-4 metaG (SPAdes) (version 2) | ecosystem: Host-associated > Plants > Roots > Rhizosphere >...
GCTCGCTGACGCCTCCTACGTCGGTAGTCTACACGGCAACCAAAGGCGCCGTTGATGCTGTCACGCGTGTACTCGCGAAAGAACTTGGACCAAAGAAGATTCGCGTCAACTCGATCAACCCGGGCATGGTTGAGACTGAGGGTGTCCACGCGTTGGGAATTCTCGGCAGCGACTTTGAGAAAGACGCAGTTGCACAAACGCCTTTGGGCCGCATCGGCCAGCCAGGCGATATCGCTCCTGTTGTCGGTTTTCTTGCGTCTCCCGAGAGCGCGTGGATCACAGGCGAACTTCTCCAGGTCGCGGGCGGCCTGCGCTAATTAAGAGGGCGGCATCTCGTGGAGAGCCGCCCACATTCATTGACGTTTCGCGCCGGACCATGGTTCGAGCTCGTAATAACCACCGGACTCCATCCCGGATAAGAACAAGTGCCCATCTTTGATTTGGAAGTTTCGCACAGCAGCGCCTTCTCTCACGATCTGGTCGTGAAGCGATCCGTTGCCACACTTTGCGCTGGTCCGTGACCACGATCCAAATTTCAGTTGACCAGGTGCGGTAACTCGCCAGGTACTGCGTGCAGTATTGCAATCGATTGTCGCTATTACCCCGCCGCTGCGGCCAAACGAGACCGTATACTTCGATTTGTCATCAGGCGTGAAGACTCTCTCGTCGGGTCCCTGAAACTTGACTAATTGCCAGGTCGTGCCGCTCAGGCCGCTAGTCGAGTTCTGCGCACTTGAGGCGGACATAATCGCGACACTCAATATTACCAACATCAATTTCATCACATCCCCGCCTTTCATGGATGCTATTCATAGCGCAACGCTACAAGTGGATCAACCTTCGCGGCTCGTCGCGCCGGCAGCCAACAAGCTACGAGGGCAACGAGCGTCAACAGCGAAGCGATAAAGATCAGTGTCAAAGGGTCACTCATTGTAACTCCATAGAGTTGTTCCTTCATACGCTGCTGCCAAGTGTCGGGTCCGAAATATTTAGTATTCAGCAAACGCACCAACACGTAACCAGTCAACACACTAATCGACAACCCCACCAGCACCAACTTCATTCCCTGCCAGACGACCATCGAGATCACATTCCACACTTGTGCGCCAAACGCCATTCGAACTCCGATTTCCTTCGTGCGTTGGCTGACAGAATAGGCCAGCACACCAAACAGGCCGATGCCCGCGAGTGCGAGGGCGAGCGCGCCGAAGAAACTAAACAGACGAGCATAGAGTCGTTCCTGTGCAAGTGTCTTTTCAGACCGAGCAGACTGAGTGCCGACTTCAACGACGGGCAGATTGTTATCGAGACCGCGGACTACTTCGCGTACCTGAGCAGTGAGGGCAGTTGGGTCGTTTACAGTCCGGAGCGTGAAGTGCATCACGCCAATATCCTCGGCTTCCTGTCGCCACGGCGTGTACAGGAGCGGCTGAATCTCCTCGCGTTGATTTTGATACTTCGTGTCTGCAACGACTCCGACAATCTCCAGCTCGCGCTTCTTGTAGTTGAAGGTGACGTGCTTGCCGAGAATCTCTTCGTTAGGAAAGAACTGCCGTTGAAAAGCCTGGCTGACGATCGCAACTGCCGGCGCACGACTGTCATCCTGTGTCGTGAACTCGCGTCCACGCAACAACGGAATCTCCATCGTCGCAAAATAGTTTTCACGGACGACCTGCCGCATGGTGTCGCGCTCAGGTGCAGTTCCCTCAACTTCGCCCGGTAAGAGAAAGTCGAAAAACCAGTTGTCGTTCGCGATCAGTGGAACCTTCGCGAACGTTACCGAACGCACGCCGGGCAGATGGTCAAAGCGGTCAAATAGTTGCTGGTAGAAGCGCAACAGTTGTTCGTCCTTGTAGCCATTGCGTTCAGGCTGCACCGAGAAGATGAGAAGGTTTTCCTGATTGAAGCCGAGGTTGACGCGTTGGAGATTGTAGAGGGTGCGAATGAACAACCCTGCGCCGACCAGTAACAGTGCTGAAACTGCGACCTGTACGACGAGCAAGCCTTTGCTCAAACGCGACATGCTGCCCGTTGTACGTCCGCTTTGTTTCAGGGTTGAATTCAAATCGAGACTGGTCGCGCGCCACGCCGGCGCCAGTCCGAACAGAACACCTGTCAGCAACGAGACTGCGAGCGTAAACCCGAGCACGCGCCAATTCAGACTGAGCTCCACGTCACTTGGCAAGAGACCATTGTCGTCGTTACTGAATGCGCTCAGCGCGCCCTTGAACCAAAACGCGAAGAGCACGCCAACAACGCCGCCGAGTGTTGAGAGCAGTAAACTTTCAGTCAGCAGTTGCCGAATCAAACGCCAGCGTCCTGCACCAACGGCGAGTCGTATCTTGATCTCTGGACCACGCAACGCCGCTCTGGCGAGCAGCAAGTTCGCGAGATTGACACACGCAATTAACAGAACCAGTGCGACGACAATGAACAGCCCATAGATCGTTGGTGCAAACCACTTCCGCATGTCCAACATTCCGCGACCGCCGTCTTCGACCATCAATCGCGGATAATCTTTCGGTTCGAGTTGCGCGGGTTGATTAGCCCTGCGCGGCGGAGGCATAGCGGCGAGTGCCGAAGTTTGAAACGCAGAGTTAAGACTCTCGCGCGCTTGTTCCCGGGTCGCTCCGGGTTTGAGCCGACCCATCACATCCAACCACCACACGCCTGGTTCTGACGCTGTACCCAGATTAGAGCGATCGCCCTGCAGCAGAGGCTCGGCAGCAAATGGGATTGTAATACTCGGGTGATAACCAACCTGGAGTGTGCCATTGAATGCCGGCGGAGTGACGCCGATGATGGTGAATGACTGTTGATTGAGTTTGAGTTGTTGGCCGATGACGGAAGGATTCCCGGCGAACCGGTCTTCCCAAAATTGGTAACTCAGCATCACGACCGGCGCTGCATTCTTCGTGTCGTCGTCGACAGTAATCGCACGTCCTAAACTCGGGTTCACGCGGAGTCCTGCGTAGTAGTTGCCTGATACGGCTTGCCCGTTGATAACTTCCGGCTGATCACCCAGCCGTGCGGTTATCTCCGGTATCGGAGCGAAGGCAAACAGATCACTGATTGGACTCTCTGTCGAGCCCGCCTGCGTCTTTTGCATTTGTTCGAAGACGTCATACCGAAACAATGAAAGACCTCTTCCACCTGGATCCGTATCGACATTCGAAGTACCACTCATGCCACTCAATCTAAAAGTACGTCCTGACTTCCATTCAAAGATCACTAACTGTTCCGGATCCTGGACCGGCAGAGACTTCAAGAGCACCGCATCGACTACGCTGAACAACGCAGTATTTGCGCCGATACCTAATGCGAGTGAGAGGATTGCGACTGCCGTCATTCCCGGACTGCGTCGCAGCATGCGGAGCCCGTAACGCAGATCGCGGAAGAATGTTTCGACGAATGGAAGAGTGCGCCCGTCACGATAAGTCTCTTTGATCTGGTCCACGCCACCGAATCTTCGCAACGCAAGGTAGCGTGCCTCTTCCGGGCTCATTCCCTGGCGCACGAGATCCTCAATTTGCATCTCGAGATGCGACTGGATCTCATCGGTCAACTGGTCTTCGAGTTTTCGTTTCGTAAATAGTCCGCGCAGTCTCGACAAGAAGATAAATAGGCGTGTCATTTTTATTTCTCCGCAGTGTTGAGAAAACGAGTCACGATTGCCGCCGTCCGCTCCCACTCTTCTTCTTCCTGCGCCAACTGTTTCTTTCCGGCAGCGGTGATCGAATAGTACTTAGCACTACGATTATTCTCGGACGTTCCCCACTTCGTCTTGATCCAACGCATCTGTTCGAGTTTGAGCAAAGCGGGATAGATCGTGCCCTGGTTGAGTTCAAGCAGGTCGCCACTCACTTGTTCGATGCGGCGCGCAATCCCGTAACCGTGCAGCGGTCCAAGCGTATCGAGTGTTTTAAGGATTAAGAGATTGAGCGTGCCGGGCAGGACTTCATGTTTGCTGTCCCTGACCATCGAAGGTAAACCTCCTGTTGATAATCAACAGGAGGAAGTTACTGCTACTCATGTTGGTTGTCAACATGTACCTGACTTGGACACAGTCAGTACCACCTCGCGGTAGCGGGTGGGTGCGCAGCCAACGGGCTTGAGTAGCAACTAGCGCGCTGCGCTTGCACCCACCCGCTACCGCGAGGTGGTTCTGACTGTGTCCAATAGTGATGCCTGACTTTTGACACACAAAAAACTGCGAACTTTTCGAAAAGCCCTTTAGTACAGTAGAGACATGCTGACCAGTACACTTCAAGACCTGCGCTATGCCTTCCGATCGTTGCTCAAACATCGCAATTTCACAGTTGCTGCTCTATTAACCCTGGCTCTGGGCATTGGCATCAACACGAGCATCTTCACGCTGCTCTATTCGGTAGCCTTCCGTCAGTTGCCGGTGAAGAACCCGGAACGCGTGGTGAATGTCTACCAAACTCTCGAGGGCGAGTTCGATCGACAGGTCGAAGGCAACGTGTCGCTGCTTTCTTATCCCGAATACCTTAACTATCGAGACAGAGTTCCGGGTCTATCCGGTCTGGCAGCTTCAGCGGACATGAACCTGTATCTGGATGCAAACAACGTTGAGAAAATCAACGGCCTACTGGTGACCGACAATTATTTTTCGGTTTTGGGTGGAGGCAGCGCACTGGGTCGCACATTCTTCGACAAAGAATGTCAGGCGCCTCTTCAGTGTCCGGTCGCAGTTCTTAGTTATGGTTTCTGGCAGCGCAGATTTGGCTCAGATCAAAGCTTAATCGGTACTTCGATCATGCTGAATCGCCAGCGTTTCACTGTCCTCGGCGTCGCGGCAGCCGATTTTCGCGGAGCTGAAATGACCGTTCCTGATGTGTGGATTCCGGTAACGATGCAACCGGCGTTGGTGAACGAGAGCCAGTTTCTGTCGCAGCCTAACCTTAGTTGGCTGAATGTCGTTGGACGGTTGAAGGATGACGCTTCGTTACCACAGGTGCAGGCGGAAATGCAGCTCGTTGCTGCTCAGACAGACCGGGAGTATCCCGGGCGAAAGACGACTGTAAACGTGCTGCCTGCCTCATACCTGAACTTTCCCGAAGCTCGAAGCGAAGGAGCGCCGATTGCAGTTCTCGTGATGGCGGCCGTTGGTCTGGTTCTTCTGATCGTATGTGCAAACGTGTCGAATCTCATGCTCGCGCGTGCAGGAGCCCGGCGCAAAGAAATCGCTGTTCGACTCGCTCTTGGAGCAAGTCGTTGGCGATTGATCAGGCTCCTGCTAACTGAGAGCCTTCTCCTCGCGGTACTCGGTGGCCTCGCCGGGTTATTGCTCGCAGTGGTCTTGCCACCGATCTTGATGACATTGATTCCTGAACTCGGTCTCGACATCGACTTGAAACCGGATGCGACAGTTTTTGCTTACATGTTTTTGATTTCTCTCATCACGGGCGTTGTCTTTGGCCTCGCGCCCGCAATCGAATCGACGAAGCCGGACCTGACTGCGGCGCTGCGGTCGACGAGAAACAACACTCGCGGGTCGCGGACGCACTTGAGAAATCTGCTCGTGATTGGTCAGGTCGCGGTTTCGATGGTGCTACTGATTGGAGCCGGTCTGATCGTGCGCGGCTTACAACAAGCTCAATCTACTGACCTTGGATTCGAGAGCAAAAAACTGCTCGTTCTATCAATGGATTTGGCGCCACTGAGTTACGACGAAGGACGTGCCGAAACATTCCAGACGCAACTCTACGATCATTTGAAAGCCTTGCCGGGAATCAAATCAGTAAGCGTCGCTGAAACGGTACCCTTCGCCGGCAGGCGCGACGACATAATCGATATAGAGGACCAGGGATCAGCATTGAGCGTGAACGGCAACGTAGTGTCGGCTGAATATTTTCAAAGCCTCGGTATCCCGCTCCGGCGAGGTCGCCAGTTCACTGAAGAAGATGTTCGCGGCGGAGAATCGCCTGCAGTCATTAATCAGGCGATGGAAAATCGTTTCTGGTCGGGCGCCGATCCGATTGGCAAGCGTTTCAAAGACGGCGAGGGCATATCGCACGAGATCATTGGTGTGGCTGGCGATGTCAGTAGCATTAACGTCGGTAAACTTGATGGTCCTTTATTTTACACGCCCGCCTCGCCGGCGAAGTTGGTGGGTCACAGCTTTCTCCTGCGATCAAACGAGAGTCCGCTTGCAAGCATCGGCGCGGTCAGAGAAGTGGCGCGTTCGATTGATAAAGATGCATTCGTGTCTGTGGAGCCGCTCGAAGCAAACGTTCGACGCATGTTAGAACCGGCGCGAACTGGCGCGTGGTTTTCCGGAACAGTCAGTTTGCTGGCGCTGATCATCGCTACGACTGGTATTTACGGGATGTTGTCGTATCACGTCGTCGAACGAACGAGTGAAATTGGCATTCGGATGGCACTCGGCGCACAGCGAAGTAGCGTGCTCTTGCTCATTGTGCGCGACGGGATGAAGATCGCGGGGATTGGAACGGCGATTGGTGTCGTAGCGGCGGTTGTATTGACTCGAGTTTTGGCGTCGGTAATGTTTGGCTTAGCGTCAACAGATGCATTCACATTTGCGGCAGTCGCGATGGGCGCGCTTATCGTCGCACTACTCGCCTGCTACATTCCGGCGCGTCGTGCGACGAAGGTCGATCCGTTGGTTGCATTACGGAATGAATGAGCTAAACCTTACGAGGTCTTCTTGCCAATAGAACGGCCCGGGTGATCAGCCCTACACCCAGTTGAATCAGCGTCCCGGCGAGTAATAAAAATGCGCCGGCCATTGCCGGCATGCCACATCCTCCTTCACCACGAGCGTACGCTTCACGAATTCCGGCAAAAAGAAATATTGGAGCAAGCCAGAAGAAGACGATGGCTGGGAGTAAGGCGGCTGCGATGGCAGCGATCCATCGCGGCGCGCGGCGGAGTCTGAAGTAGAGCAGAATTCCGAGCAGTTGCGGAAAGATAAGGATGCTGCCAAACAGCAGGAACCGCCAGACAATCAACAAGGTTTCCATCGAATTGAACCTCGGCCCACTATTGAACCACAAGTTCCGCAGATTCTAAAAACAATCTGTGTAACCTGTGGATAGAGACATGCTATAAATTGCGGCGCATGTCTGACGTCTGGCAAGATCTTCGTTACGCATGGCGAACACTCTCGCGGAGCCGGAGTTTCGTCTTCATCGCAACACTCATGCTTGCGCTCGGTATCGGCGCCAACACTGCGATCTTCAGCATCGTCCTTACGGTTCTGATTCGGCCGCTGCCGTACGCCGATCCGGAGCGAGTCGTGTGGTTGTCCAATCGCAATCAGTCACTCGGCATCAACGGCGCCTTTCTAAATCCTGCCGACATCCTCGACTTTCGCGAGCAGAGTCAAAGCTTTGAAAGAGTTGCCGCGTGGGGGACCTTGCCGGTCAATCTTTATGGGGCGAAGTCTCAGGAACGCGTCGAAAGCGTCTTCGTCACGCCAAACTTCTTTCGCACACTCGGCGTGCATCCTGAACTGGGAAGAGACTTCGCGGAAGTTGACGAACCCGAAACCAGCGTCATCATCAGTCACGGTTTGTGGCTGCGGCAATTCGGCGGCGATCAAAGCGTTATCGGAAAAAAGATCACGTTCGGGTTGCGCACTAACGAAACCGACATCATAGTCGGCGTACTTCCCGCGGAAACCAATTTTCCAGCGCGCATTGATGTCTTTACTCCGACCGAGATCAAACGAGAAGACTCCTCCGAGCGCGGCGGCTCACACAACTGGCGCACGATCGCCAGACTCAAACCCGGCGTCAGCATCGAACAAGCCCAGGCGGAAATGAACACGGTGACGCAGCGACAGGCAGAACTCTACCCCGACACCAACAAAGGGTGGCAGGTTCAGATTCAGTCACTGCGCGATTATATATTCGGCAATTCGAGCGCGGCATTATTGCTGTTGTTTGGTGCGGTTGCGATCGTCCTCGTTATTGCGTGTGCAAATGTTGCAAACCTGCAGCTGGGACGCATACACAGCAGACGTAGAGAACTCGCAGTTCGACTCGCACTCGGCGCCGGACGCTTCCGTATCGTCCGGCAATTCCTGATCGAGAATATGTTGCTCTCTGTCTTCGGCGGAACGCTCGGCGTGTTTGCCGCCTCAGCGTGTCTGTCTGCCGTCCGAACGCTCGGACCTGATTCAATACCTCGCCTGACTGAATCGGCATTGAGCCTGCCGGCATTCTGTTTTGCTCTGGCAATTTCGTGTCTCAGCACGATCCTGTTTGGTTTGTTTCCGGCGTTTCAGGCATCACAACTGGAACTCAACGATGCACTCAAGAACTCTCAGAGTTATGGATCAACTCCGCGACGGTCCAACCGTGTTCGTCGCACTCTTGTCGTTGCTCAAATTGCACTGGCGTTGATTCTCTTAACCGGTGCGGGTCTCGTCGTTAAAAGCTTCTGGCGATTGCAGGCTGTCGATCCGGGGATCAACGGTGAGCACCTTTTGACGGCCGGACTGTCGTTGAGTTTTGGTGACTATCCGAACGGCAGTCCGCAACGCACGCAGCTTTTCCATCAAGCACTGGATACCTTGAGCACGTTGCCTGGGGTGACTTCGGTGGGCGCGATATCGCACCTGCCGCTTGGTGGCCGCACGATGAAACAGCCACTATGGATCGCAGGTGAGACGAACAATAAGAAGGCCGACGAAAGAGTCACCGATTATCGCGTAGTGACACCTTCGTTCTTCGAAACGGCAGGAGTGCAATTGAAGAAGGGACGATTGTTCGACGATCGCGATCGCGAGGATACACCTCAGGTGTTCGTGATAAATGAAGCGTTCGCTCGAACCTATCTGGCCGGAAGAGAGCCAGTCGGCGTTCGGCTCGATGGAGACAACAAGTTCGTCAAAGGTGAAATTGTCGGAGTAGTCGCCAGTATCAAACATAGAAGTCTGGAGCTTGATCCCGAACCGGCGCTTTACGTGTCGTATCAGCAGTCTGCGACGTTTCCGATCATGAACTTCATTGTAAAGACGACGACCGATCCTTCGTCGTTGATTGTTCCTGTGCAACAACGACTGCAAGCGCTCGACTCGCGCGGTGTCGTATTCAACGTCAGGCCATTTGATCAGTTCGTCGCCGATGCAGTCGCGCCGCGACGCTTCAATCTGTGGCTCTTTTCTGCGTTTGGATTTCTGGCGGCGTTGTTAGCCGCGGCGGGAATCTACGCGACGATGAATTTCGCAGTGGTCCAGCGACACAGGGAAATCGGTATTCGAATGGCGTTGGGCGCGCAGAAGAGTGCCGTGATGAAGTTAATTCTGGGAGAAGGAAGTATCCTCGCCAGTGCCGGTCTCGTGCTCGGCTTTTCCGCATCCCTGGTGCTGAATCAGCTAATGAAATCTCTCCTCTTCGACGTCAGCACAACCGATCCATTGATCTACTTCCTCATGGCAACCCTCGTGATCACCGTTACCCTCATAGCCTCCAGCATCCCTGCACGACGGGCAACAAAGATCGATCCGATTCAGACGTTACGCAGTGATTGACGACCGTTATGAAGGTCGTTTTCCACTTACTCCTCGTGCGGTGTGCAACAGTCACAGTTTTACCGCAGCAACAAGACGTCTCAACCTTGGCGGATCCCGGTAAAGTCGCGGCTGGGCGGCGGGCACAGACCGCAGGCAATATCGTATAATGCCTCCCGAGTTTATTTCGAAAGGAAATCTCTAATGTCGTCAAACCTCACTGAAGAAGCCAAGAAACTCCCGGTGGATGAGAGAATCGCGTTGGTCGAAGAGATCTGGGATAGCATTGCCGAAGAGAACGGCTGCTTCGAATTAACTGACGCACAGAAACAAGAGCTTGATCGCCGAATCCAGTCTCTACAGGAGAACCCTCAGGCTGCCAGAAGCTGGGAAGATATTAAGTCGGAATTCCTCAATTCAAAGTAGTTCCTCATGCAATTCCGTTTTGTTCCCGAGGCGGAAACTGAACTCGCCGAAGCTTGCATCTGGTATGGACTTCAGCGTGATGGCTTAGATGTCGAGTTAATGCAGCGAATCGACAAAACTCTACAGCGGATCAGCAATGCTCCGCGTAGATTTCCACGTGTGCATCGGCAGCTCAGACGCGCAATCGTCAGGCAGTTTCCATTCGGTATCTTCTACAAAGTAACTAAAGATGAAATTCTGGTCTTTGCAGTCTTTCACTCAAGGCGGGATCCGAGTCAACTCACATCGCGACTGAAATACCTCGCCAACAGTGACTGGTCATAACTTCTGAACGACCAGTTCTGCGTTGACTCTTATGTGCAAGATTATCACTGACATGCCGCCTAGCCTCAACGAGAGCGAGATACCGATATTCGCTCATCATCCGTATATACCAATCTGCCGTTAGCGTGCTATCGTGGGGCTTTCTCAAACAGATGTATAGTTATGGGAACGGCTCGTACAAAAAAGGAAAGGCTGCGTAAAGCACGGCTGGATATATGCCTCAATCCACAAGCCAAAGAGAAAATCAAACAAGCGGCTTTGGTGTCACATCAGTCGCTGAATGATTTTGTCTTGCAAAGTCTTTTGCGGGTTTCCGAGGAGGCTCTCGAACGTCACCGCATGATTCAGCTGAGTACTCGGGATCGCGATCTCTTCCTCACGGCACTGGAAACGGACGTTCGTCCAAACCGAGCGTTGCGCAAAGCTGCCGAACGGTTCAAACGCTTCAACCGTTCACTCGCCTGAGATATAAATTCAATTTGAAAGCAAGAAACGGAGTGTCAGAAACGAGGCGTTGTCGTATCTTGAAGTCACCTATGTCGAGACCGGCAACCATTAACAGCATTGCAGAGCGAGTTGAGGGCGTGGCTTGGAAGGAAGTGTCCAGGGAGCTCGACGCGGAGGGTAACGCCCTCATCAAAGGCGTGCTCGCAGCGGATGAATGCGATGAGATTCGGCGGTTGTATGACGAAGACGACTTGTTCCGCAGCCGTGTGGTGATGGAGCGGCATGGGTTTGGGCGGGGTGAGTACCGGTACTTCAGGTATCCGTTGCCGGAGCTGATTCGAAATCTGAGAACGTCGATCTATCCGCATTTGGTCCCAAATGCCAACCGGTGGAACGAGACAATGGCGATCGATGCGCGCTTTCCCACGACCCACGCCGAATACATTCGACGATGTCATGAAGCCGGGCAGGATAAGCCCACACCGCTAATCCTCAAGTACGGAACCGACGATTACAACTGCCTGCACCAGGATCTGTATGGCGAGCATGTTTTCCCGTTACAGATTGCAGTGTTGTTGTCAGAACCCGAGAAAGATTTCACGGGTGGCGAGTTTGTGATGACGGAACAGAGGCCGCGAATGCAGTCGCGGCCGGTGGTTGTTCCACTAAGAAAAGGCGATGGCGTCGTGTTTGCTGTTCACCATCGCCCGGTTCAGGGAAAGAAGAGTGTTTACCGTGTGAACCTCCGGCACGGTGTCAGTCGCATTCATTCCGGGAGCCGGTACACACTCGGAATAATCTTTCACGATGCAAAGTGAAGCCGCTGTTATTGGAAGTGCTAAGCCTCAGATGAGGATAGATTTGGTGTCGCTAATGTGATATACGGAGCGCCGCCAGGCCAAGCTCCTCAAAGAGGTGACCGCGATGAACCCCAGGTCGTGCTCTGCGACGCAGATCCTGAGAGTCGTGATCTGCATATCGTTCTTGTTACTTCACATTCAAGCGCAGTCGCAAAATTATAACTACGCCGTGGACAAGACTTCTCAGTCGATGGCATTCACGTCATCTCCACCAGGGGAAGCGCAGTCAACGGTTGTTCCACCTGGTCTGAAGAGTCAATGTCCCGCAGGACGTTTCATAGTTACGAATGATATTAGGCGTCCCCCTGATGGCACCTCCGTTTTGTTCCGTGATCTCAATGCCACCAGCGCTGCGTTTTCGAATACCACCTTCGATTCAATCCCACTGCCGAGCGGCAAGTACGCATTCAAAACCAATGACCATGACGTCATAACAATGCCGAACGGAAATGTGATCCTGATCTGGGGAATTCACTTCGCGACAGACCTCAATCCCAAACCCGGTTGGTTTGACATCACGTTCAAGGGTACGTTCGGGCCGGGCGTACGGCGTGGTGTAATGGCCTGGCGTTCAGACGACTGTGGCCAATCGTTTCACTACATGGGAGCAGTGGATCCAGCCACAACTGCAGATGGTTCGTGCGCATATCCTCAATATTCAAAGGACGCGGCGGGAAATATCACGACTGCAAAGCCGTATGCCAATGGCGGCGTGGACGGTCAATTGGTCAAGCTCGATCCGGCCACTAAGAAAATTTACCTCATGTTCCAGTGTGTTGGGCAAAAACCAAATCCATCGTTACGAACTTTCACACTGACTTCGGAAGAGCTGAACAAGACGATGGTGCTGATGTCACCCGATGAAGGCGCAACCTGGAATATGTTGGGTTGGTTGACCAGTGCGGCCTGGCGCTATGGGATCGTGCCAATGTCTAACGACCGACTGGCATTTGGAAGATCGAACTCGTTCTCGTTTGCTTCGAAAAAATCTAACGGAACGTACGAATTCGATCAAACTGCCGTTCCGACTCCTGTTGCCGACAGCGGTTGGCCAAGTTTCGACTCGGATGCAATAGTTTCGATTGTTGACGCTAATGTCTACGGCCACACGCTCATCACGCGAGTGCCCAATGCCTCCAATCGTCTCTTGATTGCCTATACCACGGCTGTGCAAGTTGGCGAAAAAAACACGAACGGCTATACCGTGTTCTTTTACGATCGCAATACAAAGCAGTTTGCGCAGGTTAACTCTATCGTTCCGCTAAACAAGGACGCCAACAGTTTTACGATGCACCTGACTGCTATAGATCCGGGAACGGGTCCTGTTCTGCTTTACTGGTATGACGTCAACTGGACTACGAAGAAGGCAACTATTCGTGGACGGCTCATTACGGGGCCAAACGAATATACGGGAGACTTTGAGATCTATAAACCGACGAGCATTCGGGTGATGCCTGCTGGGCCAATTCAAAGGATTAACACTTTCGACCTCGGCAGTTCAGGTTACTGGTACGGCGATTACAAAACTGCTCACGGCTATACAGTGGGAACGCAGAGGCGCCCTGGCGGCGGCCCAGTACTCCAAAATCAACAAGAGATCTCGTACAACTATTTTCCAATGTGGGTTCAGCCCGACAAGACCGTACACTACATTCGAGTGTCAGTAACGCCGGGTCCAGTACGTGCTGAGTTCCCACATTTTCAACTCGTACGAGTCCCGCAATGGCGGCCCGGACCTCCGCCAGTCGAGTTACAGAAAATTAATCCTGGAGAAATCGAGCGACGAGCCATGCGCAACTACAAGGAGCATTAGACGCCCGGTTCCCTCACCGGTATGAAAGTGGAAGCCGCAGATCGAATGCGGATCTGCGGCTTGCCGGCTAGTTAGCTTTCAATGCAGACTCGAAGAGAGCGGTAACGCTCCTCACTCATCAGTAATCGCCGCTGTTGCCGGTGTACGAGCCGGAGCAACATCGTGACTGCCAACAGATCGACGGTAAAGGAGATTAAAAAGTGTTCGAACCGCTGTTTGATATTCCAACGTAGTTGCACGTTGGCTTCACCCGGATATCGCGTGTCCACCCATGCAAAGAAGACTGAGCGCAGCGATACTTCCCACGCAGCAATAACTCCGATGGTGAGCAACACTGTGAGGACGATGACCTTTAAAATCAAACTTTCTGTTCATTCACTTCAGGTGGCGTAACTCGGCCGACAAGTTAGTCGGGATTCGCGTTTGATTTAGCGCACCAAAATCGCGAGGCGCCGCGCCGTGGGGGAGTGGGATTTAGGAGTATATCTTTGAATGAACCAACCGGAAGCAGCGAGGCTGCGGATAGACCGAGCGAACGAACAGCAAAGGGCCGCCACGCGAGCGACCCTTTACCGCGACTCGGAATATGGACAGATTAGATCAGCGACGCTGACCTGGATAAGTAAATTCGTTACCGTTTGAATCGGCGTCTCACTACGCCGGCGACACCGAGCAGTCCAGTACCCAGGAGCACCATGCTAGCCGGTTCCGGAACAGCGCTACCCACAACAGTAC
>Ga0207709_10001848_pt1 | contig 14102 bp, 13 predicted proteins | sample KBSM34metaG_FD_184397 | JGI IMG/M metagenome (GOLD analysis project Ga0207709, IMG submission 184397) | Miscanthus rhizosphere microbial communities from Kellogg Biological Station, Michigan, USA - KBS M3-4 metaG (SPAdes) (version 2) | ecosystem: Host-associated > Plants > Roots > Rhizosphere >...
GTGCTTGTCGTGGTGCAGCTCCATGATCTTGCCGGAGATGTGCGGCTCGAGGGCGGCGTAGTCGTAGGGCAGTTCAGGCAGCGAGTAGACAGACACGAGATGCTCCTTTAGCGGTTGACGTGAACCCGATCCTGCAACCTCAACCGCACTGGAGGTCCAGGGGTTGTGTGAGAGGTCACGCGCGCGCACCGGTGGCGGCGTCGCCTACTCTCGACCGGTGTCCGGAACCGCCAGCGCCCCCGAGCCGCACCTGCCGCTACCCGTCGAGCTGCCTCTCGTCGACGAGCCGGGCGGCACCGATGTGGACCTCAAGACGCAGATGGTGCGCTTCATCGCGACGGGTGGGTTGTCCGCGGTCGTCGACTACGGGCTGTACACGCTGTTCCTTGCGCTCGGGCTGCCGCGCTTCGTGGCCAAGTCGATCGGCTTCGTCGCGGGCACCAGCACCGCGTACCTGATCAACCGGCGCTGGACGTTCAAGGCGCCGCCCAGCCGCGCCCGATTCGTCGCGGTGGTGGCGCTCTACGCGGTGACCTTCGCCGTGCAGGTCGGGCTCAATGAGCTGATGAACAACGTGTTCGCGGACGAGTGGTGGCGGACCCCGCTGGCCTTCGTCATCGCGCAGGGCACCGCGACGGTGATCAATTTCGTCGTCCAGCGCGCGGTCATCTTCAAGATCCACTAGCGAACCGGTAGCGCGGTCGCGCTGTGACACGCTGTCCGCGTGGAACACAATCGGTTGTGGCCGATCGCGGACAGGGTGTCGCGGTTGTGGTGGCGCACGGTGGGGCGTCCCGTTGACCTGGGCGGTGACCACGCATGGCTGACGGCACCCACCTCGGCGGCGGGAGTCGTCCGGGACCACTGGCTTCCGGTCGAGGCGGAGCGACTCGGCGGAGCGCTCATCGCCGCGGATGCCGACGCCGGACTGCTGCCGGACATGGAGTGTCTCGCCGGACCCGGATTCGACCCCGAGCGGCTCGATCCGGCGATCCGGGATTTCTACGAGCACACCAGCCAATGGCGGATGGAGATCTGGACCAAGTGGTCACCGTTGTTCGCGCCGGCCGGATCGATCATCGGCCGGTTGTACGGCAAGCGGGTGCAGCAATTGGCACTCCCGGTCGATCCGCTCGCCGCGGCGCACGGGGTGGACACCACGATCACGAAAGTGGTTGACGGCGAAGGCAACCACGCCGGCTCGGCCTGGTTGCGGACGCTGCGCGGTACGGGCGACTTCATGTACAGCGGGTACTACCGCAGCGCCCTGCTACCCGGACACGACCGGCCCAGTATCCACGTGAGCTTCCCGCTGGAGCACGGCAATGTCCAGGTCTTCCTGCGCCCGCAGAACGGCCCCGACGGGTCGCTGCTCCTGGAGTCCCCGGCAGGCGAGTTCGGTGCCGACGGCGCCTATGTCACCGTCCTCGAGCGGGGGCGCCACTATGCGGCCCGGGTCCCGATCCGCGAGGAGTTCCGCATCTACGTCGACCGTGAAGGCGTCCTCCGCACCGACCACGTGCTGCGGATGTGGCGACGGGTGGCGATGCGACTGCACTATCGGCTCGATCGGGTATCCGCGCCTCGAGCGGCCGGCGAGCAGGCGCCCGTCGTGCGTTCGGAAGCCACCGGCTGAGCTGGAGGGGCAGGTCACCGAGGCGGACCGGTGGTCAGCACGATCGTCGCGGACCGCGACCCGCCACTCGCGTCGGTCCACCCCAGTTCGATGCGATCGCCTGGATGCCGGGCGACCATCATCGCGGTGAGTTCGGCCGCGGTCCGGATCGGCTTGCCGTCGAAGGTCGTGATCACGTCGCCGCGCACCAGCCCGGCCCCCTCGGCAGGCGTGCCGTAGCTGACCGCGACCACCCGGGCGCCGGGGACCGTGACGGAGTCGCTGACGCTGATGCCGAGCAGGGCCGTCGGCCCGACGTGCACGGTCTCCGAGCCGCGGCCCTCGCGGACCTGGTCCACGACCGTGATCGCCTCGTCGATCGGGACCGCGAACGACTTGATCTCCCGCGGCGGTGCGGGTGTCGGCCCCTCGTCGTGCGAGACGGCGGTGCCCGCGGTGCTGACCCCGATGACGGAGCCGGTGGCGTCGACCAGCGGCCCGCCCGAATCGCCCGGCCGGATGTCGGCGTTCACCTCGATCAGGCCGGACAGCTTGTTGGTCGAGCCGTCGGCCGAGTCGCGCGCGGTGACGGATCGGTTCAGGGCGGTGACGATGCCGCCCGCCGCCAGCGGGACGCCAGCGCCCTCGGCGTTGCCGATGGCGGTCACCGGATCGCCGGTCCGTACCGCGGCGGAGTGGCCGAGCGCGGGCGTCGGCAGCCCGGTGGCGCCCGCGAGTCGCAGCACCGCGAGGTCGCGGGTCCGGTCGTACCCGGCCACCTCGACGTCGTAGCTAGCGCCGTTGCCCTGGTTCACCGCCATGATGTCGGTGGCACCGTCGATCACGTGATGGTTGGTCAGGACGAGGCCGTCCGGGGTGAGCACGATGCCGGTCCCCGCGGTCTCGCGCCAGCCGACGCGGGAGATCAGGTGCACGGTCGTCGGCGCCACGCGTTGGTGGATCTGTTCGGGGGTGAGCAGGATCGGCGGCGGTGGTGCTGGTGGCGGAATCGACTGCGGGGTCGCGACTTCCGGGGCGACGACGCCCGATTGTGCCGGGGCGGGAAGCTGGTTCGGCGGGTCCGAGGCCAGGCGTTGGCCGGCGAGCAGGCCTGCGGTGACGGCCGCTGCGACGGCCAGGATCGCCAGCGTCCGGCGGGCACGGCGACGCTGCGGGGTGGTCCGGTCGCGCTCGGTCCTGGTCATGTCCACCCGGCATCCGGAGGGGGCTCTGGTCGGCGTGGTGCGGTCGTTCAAGATTACGCGGACGGCCCATGCGCGGTCGGGCGTTTGGCGCCCCGCTTCACTGCCGGACTCGCCGAAAAGTGCCGATTTCGGCAGTTCGGCGCGGTTGCGGCGGTAGCGTCCCTGGCGCGTGCACGTTCATTCGTTGCGAACCGGGGAGGGGCACTTCCATGGAGGTCACATCGAAGGGGAGGTCGCGTCGTCTCGCTCGGGCGACGACCATCGCCCTCGCATCGGCGCTCGTGACGGCCGGCTCGGCAGGTATCGCCGTCGCGTCCACCGGCCCTGCTGCGCCCGGCGCCGCGCCGCCGACGGGCCTGGCGGAGTTCGCGGACTCGCTGACCCACCCCGCCATCGGCAGCCTGAACACCGGCTTCGCCGGGCTCGGCAGCCTCGGGCTCACCTTCGATTCCGGCAGCGCGGGGTCGTCCAACAACGGCCCCGACAACACCGGCTCGCAGAACACCGGGTCCTACAACACCGGCTCCGACAACGTGGGGTCCGCGAACACCGGCTCGGGCAACATCGGGTTCGCGAACACCGGCTCGGGCAATGTCGGGTTCGGTAACACGGGATCCGGCAACGTGGGGTCCCTGAACACCGGCTCGCTCAACACCGGCTCGGGCAACACCGGCATCCTGACCGAGGGAATCCTCGTCACCGGACTGGGATCGGTCGGCTTCGGATCCCTTGGCATCAACTGGAACTGAGCGCCTGCTCGGTCAGCCCATTCGTCGCTTGAGCACCATGTACACGGCGCGGCGCATGAACGAGGTGCCCAGCGCCTTGGCGTTGCCGATCCGCACGTCCATCGCGGACAGCAGTCCCGGTTCGGCCGCCCGCAGCGCCTCGTGGAAGGCCGCCGCCTGGGAGGCCTGCTGGCGCGCCAGCCGCACGCTCCACTGGCCGGCGTTGATGCGGAACGACGCGAGTGGACGGGGGATCGCCACGACGTCGCCGTGCAGGGCGACGCCGACATAGGTGGCCTCGTCGATCAGGTACGGGTTGGCGTCGTCCCACCAGCCGATCTTCTCGAGCACGGCCCGTCGCATCAGCACGCAGCCGGGCTCGCCGAAGATGTTCGCTCCCGCGGTCACGGCCCGCCGTGCGGCGACCCGACCGCTGACCGGCCCGGACAGGCCCGCCAGTCCGCGGGCGGCGAGCACGGTCTTGCCCGCCGCGTCGACCAGGGTGCGCTGCGAGGCGACCAGCACCGTCTCCGGGTGCTCGTCGAACGCGGCCACCTGCTCGGCGAGGCAGGTCGGGAAGATCGTGTCGTCGCCGCACACCAGCTTGAGCAGGTCGCCGTTCGCGGCCTGGCTGACGCGGTCCCAGTTGGCCTTGGCGCCTCCACCCGCCGGGGTGTTCAGGATCGTGACGCGGGGGTCGTCGGCGTAGGGGGCCAGGGCGGCGAGGGTGCCGTCGCTCGACGAGTGGTCGGCGATGATCAGCTCGAAGTCCTCGAAGGTCTGTCCGAGGATCGAGTCGATGGTTTCGGCGATGTAGTCGGCGTTGTTGTACGCCGGAACGACGACGGAGACCCGAGGCGTCATGCGGAACCAGACCTTTTCTTTCTACTGAAGGAGAAATCTCGATACCCGAAGAAGCTCGCGGTCGCGGTCACCGCGGTGATCGCGATCTGCGCCGGGATCGGCGGGAACCCGAACACCGACACCGCCAGCGTCATCAGGGCCATGTTGATCGCGAAGGCGCCGAAGTTGACCACGACGAACCGCCACAGGTCACGCAGCAGGTGCCCGCGGACGCGGAACACCAGGTAGCGGTACATCGCGAACGCGCACAGCACGTTGCACAGGTAGCCGGCGACGATCGCGAAGTGGTAGCCGAGCTGGTCGCCGAGGGCGAGCTGCCAGACGATGAACCAGGCCGTGCCGAGCGCCGTGTTGAACCCGCCGACCAGCAGGAAGGCCAGCCCCTGGTTCTTCACCAGCCGCATCAGCGGTCCGGCACCGCCCGACATGCCCGCGGGCGGGGTCGCCTCGGCGGTGCCCGAACTCGGGTCGTGGGGACCTCGGTCGGTCAACTGGTGGTCCTTCATCGCTGGTGGTACTGCCCGGTGCACCCTACCCGAGGGGTTGGGTACCGGCGCCGAACCGCGGCAGCAGCCCGGACTCGAGCGCGGCGGCGAGCGACGGCGCGGCCGCGTCCTTGTCGGAGAGTCGGAACTCGAACTCGGCGCCGTCCCGGCCCGCGGTGGGCCAGTCGATGCCGACCTCCGGATCGAGCGGATCGATGCCGTGCTCGCGGCCCGGCGCGTACCCGGTCGAGCACAGGTAGACGACGGTGGAGTCGTCCTCGAGCGAGAGGAACGCGTGTCCGAGACCCTCGCTCAGGAACACCGCACGGCGGTCGACGTCGTCGAGCAGTACCGCGTCCCAGACCCCGAACGTCGGCGAGCCGACCCGCAGGTCCACCGCGACGTCGAGGACCGCGCCGCGGACGCAGGTCACGTACTTGGCCTGGCCGGGCGGCACGTCGGCGAAGTGGACGCCCCGCAGCACGCCTGCCGCGGAGACCGAGCAGTTGGCCTGCTGCAGGTCGAGGGTGCGGCCGGTGGCCTCGGTGAACGTCGGGTCCCGGAACCACTCCAGGAACACCCCGCGGTCGTCACCGAGCTGCTTGGGGGTGAACTCCCAGGCGCCGGGCACTTTCAGTTCGCGAAACTGCATTCCTCACCATTCCTTGCCGCGGTCGAGCAGACCGAGCAGATAGTTGCCGTAACCGGACTTGACGAGGGCCTCGGCCCGCACCCGCAGCTCGTCGTCGGTGATGAAGCCCCGCCGCCAGGCCACCTCCTCCGGTGCGCCGATCTTCAGGCCCTGCCGCTCCTCGATGGTGCGTACGTAGTTCGAGGCGTCGAGCAGCGAGTCGAAGGTGCCGGTGTCCAGCCACGCGGTGCCGCGCGGCAACACCTCGACCTGCAGCCGGCCCGCCTCGAGATAGGCGCGGTTGACGTCGGTGATCTCGTACTCGCCGCGTGCCGACGGCGACAGGTCGCGGGCGATCGACACCACGTCGTTGTCGTAGAAGTACAGCCCGGGCACCGCGTAGTTGGAGCGCGGCCGCTGGGGCTTCTCCTCCAGCGAGATCGCGCGACCGTCGCCGTCGAACTCGATCACGCCGTACGCGGTCGGGTCGGCGACCCAGTACGCGAACACCGCGCCGCCCTCGATCTCCTCGAACCGCGTCAGCCGGGTACCAAGGCCGGGTCCGTAGAAGATGTTGTCGCCGAGCACCAGCGCGGCGGAGTCCGAACCGATGTGCTCGGCGCCGAGCACGAACGCCTGCGCCAGCCCGTTGGGCTCGGCCTGCACCTGGTAGGTCAGGGAGACACCGAAGCGGGATCCGTCCCCGAGCAGCCGCTGGAACTGTTCGGCGTCCTCGGGGGTGGTGATCACCAGGATGTCGCGGATCCCTGCCAACATCAGCGTCGACAGCGGGTAATAGATCATCGGCTTGTCGAACACGGGCACCAGCTGCTTGCTGACCCCGAGCGTGATCGGATGCAGCCGGGACCCTGTTCCACCGGCCAGAATGATTCCGCGCATAGCGGGCAGTGTTCCAGTGTTCGGTTCCCTGGCAAACTCCGGCCACCGGTATCGTGCGGACCGTGAAGCTACTCGTGACCGGCGGTGCTGGATTCATCGGCGCCAATTTTGTCCAGCAGACCGTCGACGAGCGGCCCGATGTGGAGGTGACCGTCCTCGACGCGCTGACCTACGCGGGCAACGTCGAATCGCTGGCGCCGGTCCGGGACCGGATCGAGTTCGTCCAGGGCGACATCGCCGACGCCGACCTGGTCGACCGGCTGATCGCCGGGACGGATCTCGTCGTGCACTTCGCGGCGGAGTCGCACAACGACAACTCGCTGGGCGATCCGTCCCCGTTCGTGCGGACCAACGTGATCGGCACCTTCACGCTGCTGGAGGCCATTCGCAAGCACGGCGTGCGCTACCACCACATCTCCACCGACGAGGTGTACGGCGACCTGGAACTCGACGACCCGGCGCGGTTCACCGAGGCCACCCCGTACAACCCGTCGAGCCCGTACTCCTCGACGAAGGCGTCGAGCGACCTGCTGGTGCGCGCCTGGGCCCGCTCGTTCGGCATCTCCGCGACCATCTCGAACTGCTCGAACAACTACGGGCCGTACCAGCACGTGGAGAAGTTCATCCCGCGGCAGATCACGAACGTCCTCGACGGTGTCCGTCCGAAGCTCTACGGTCAGGGCCTCAATGTCCGTGACTGGATTCACGTCGAGGACCACAACCGCGCCGTGTGGACGATCATCGAGCGCGGCACGCCGGGGGAGACCTACCTGATCGGCGCGGACGGCGAGGTCGACAACCGCACCGTCGTGCGGACCATCCTGGAGTTGCTCGGCAAGGATCCGGACGATTTCGACGCGGTCACCGACCGGCCGGGCCACGACATGCGATACGCCATCGACGCAACCCGGCTGCGCACCGAGCTCGGCTGGCAGCCGCGATACCGGGACTTCCGCTCCGGCCTGGCCGCGACCGTCGACTGGTACCGCGACAACGAGCAGTGGTGGCGTCCGCAGAAGGACGCCACGGAACGGGCCTACGCCGCGGCGGGCGAGACGGTGCTGGGGTCCGCCGACCCGGCGAGCTGACCCGACTACCGGCCGAGTGAGTGCCGGGTCGCCTCCAGTGTGGCGGCGATGCCGGCGGGCAGGGTCCGGTACGGCCGGCGATCCAGTTCCGGCCAGACCGTCGAGCGCAACCGCAGGTCCCCGGACTGGACGTTCGCGAGCGGCGACGATGCGAGCACGACGGTGGGCTTGCGGCGGAAGACCGTCCGGCAGGCGCCGAGCAGGGCGCCGATGGTGGTGCTCTGGCCCGAGGCGAAGATCTTGGTGACCCGCTCGCCGGGCCGGGACTGCGCGAGGTCGAGGGCGTCGGCGACCATCGCGGCCGCGTCCGTCACGAACAGGTAGTCGCGCATCGTGTCCATCGGCACGTAGATCGAGATCGGTGCCGACATCAGGTAGCCGCGGCACAGGTGCGAGATGAGTCCCTGCGGCTTGGTCAGGTTCTGGCCGGGTCCGTACAGGTTGGCGAACCGCCCCACGACGACGGACGACCCTGTGTCGGCGCCGAAGCGGTGCATCAGCTGCTCGGCCGCCAGCTTCGCGCGGCCGTAGTCGCCGAGCGGTACCGGGTCGGTGTCCTCCGTGTAGGGCGCCCCGGACGAGCCGGCGTACACCCCGCCCGCCGAGGAGGCGTGCAGGACCACGCCGGGTCCCGCGGGGCCGCGGGCGATCCGGGCGATCTCGCCCAGTACGTCGGACACGACGGCGTTCTCCGCGGCGAACTCTTCGGCGGTGGTGCCGTTCACGCCGATCCCGGCGCACCAGACGAGCCGCCACGGTCCACCCTCGGCCGAGTCGATCACCCGGCGAGCGTCCGCGAAGAGCACCTTCCTGGCGAGGTCGCCGTCGTGCCAGGGAACCCGGCTGGTCTCGACCCGCAGGCCCCGTCGCCCGAGCTCGCGGGTGACGGCGCTGCCGAGCAGTCCGCCGCCGCCGACGACCCAGGTCGGGGTGTTCAAGTCAGGCTTCCGCCGGGTCGGTTCGGTGTTCGTGCGGCACCGGCTCGGCCCGTCCGAGCGGGCCCGCCGCCGGATCGCCGACGATCAGGTAGGGCGGCTTGCCCATCGCGGTCTTCACGTTGACCCCGACGTACTCGGCGATCACCCCGAGGGAGAACAGGATCGCACCCATGCCGAACAGCAGGATCACCATCGTCGAGGCCCAGCCCCGAACCTCGCTGTGGACATCGAAGAACAGGTACGACACCAGCACGTACAGCACCAGCGCCAGGCCGAGGGCGGCGAACAGCACCCCGATGAAGCTGACCATGCGCAGGCCCTTGGTCCCGCTGGAGAGCACCATGCGCCAGAAGTGGGAGAGCAGGCTGCGCAGGTGGTAGCCGGAGCGGCGGCCGTGCTCGGCGCGCAGCGCCACCGGGCTGGTCGTCACGTCGCCCGCGATCCAGCCGAGCGCGACGTCGAGGTAGGCCTCGGACCCGGCATACGCGGCCACCGAGCGGCCGACCTCGCCGAGGACCAGCCGGAAGCTCTGGAAGCTGCGGGTGTTGTCGCCGGACAGAGCGCGCGCGATGAGCCACTTCGAGCCCCTGGAGGCGGCGTTGCGCAGCATCCCGTGCGGCGCGGCGTTCGTCGGGCTCGCGTAGACGACGGTGGCCTGCTCGTCGAGTGCGGTGTCGAGCAGTCCGCCGATCGCGGCGGGGTCGTGCTGACCGTCCTCGTCCATGGTGACGATCCACTCGCCCCCGCTCGAGGCCATACCTGCCAGGGTCGCGGGGTGCTGTCCGAAGTTCCGACTCAGCCAGATCGGCCTGACGAAGGAGTGTTCGGATGCCAGCTGCCGGATGACCTCGGCCGAGTCGTCGGGGCCGTGGTCGAAGACGAGCAGGACCTCCTCGACCAGCATCGGTCGGCCTGCGGGGGTGAAGCGGGGCGTCGTCCACGGCAGGATCTCGTCGATCAGCGCGCGCAGCGTCTGAGCGCCCTGGTACACCGGCACCACGACGGAGATCCGGTGCGGAGCCACCGTGGGTCGGGCGTCATCGGAGGTCACGGGCTGGGAGTTTACTCGGGACGACGGCGGTCGAACGCCCACGTCGTGTGTTCGCCGCCACCGTGTGATGTCTGCCGCGTTGTCGGCCTACGGGCAATCGCCGCCGTAGACCCATAGCCGGGCATTGCCCGCGACCAGGAGGGGCCGGTAGGTCCAGACCATCGCGGCGTCCTCGCCAGGGCGCTCCGCGACGCTCACCAGGTAGCAGGAGCGGTTGCCGGGGAAGATCCACGAACCGGGCGGCGACATGCCGACGGCCGAGTGATAGCCGTTCCATTCCAGCCCGGCGTCGACGTCGACGGCCGGGACGCCCGTCGCCACCAGGTGTTCGGCCGCGTTCCACCGGGCGGAGTCGTAGGCGAGACCGGCGGCGGTGATCATCAGCGAGACGACCGCCAGCCCGGCGAGCGCGGCCGCGGCGGGCAGTCGCTCGGCGACGCGGGCGAGGGTCGGGTGCCGCGGCGGCGTCGACGGGAGTCCGGTCCGTTCGGACAGGACGATCGCCAGCAGCGTCGGCAGCAGCAGCAGCCAGTAGCGGTCGAACAGGTTCTGCCCGGTCAACGCGGTCGCGAGATTGCCGAGCACCATCAGCGCCCCGAACGTGCCGAGCACCGGGTCGACCCGGCGGAGTTGTCGCGTGAGCACGCCGGCGAGCAGCACCCCGGAACCGCACGCGAGCGCCACGATGAGCCACCACAGCACGCTGGGGAAGATCGCGGCGGGGCGGCCGTGGCCCGCTGCCCAGTACGGCCCGGCGGGGTCGAGGTAGTTGCCGACGAAGAAGTTCTTGGTGCCGTAGCGGTACACCGTCCACAGCGCGACCCCCGCGGCCGCGGCGGAGGCGAGGAGCGCGCCGCGGCCCCAGCGCCACGGGCGAGCCACCAGCAGCACCGCGGGCGCCGCACCCAGTGCCAGGACGAAATAGCCCTGGACCAGGATGCGTCCGCCGACCTTCGCCAGGCTCTCCGGCACGGCCAGCACCGGCGGGTCGCCTGCGCCGAAGGACTGGCGCCACAGTTCGAACCCGACGACCGCGGTGAGCAATATCGCGCCGGCACCCGCCACGGCGATCCAGTCACGCCTGCGCCGCGAGCGCCATGCGGTCACCGTGGCGACCGCCAACACCGCGGCCGGTGCGGCGAGCGCCTGCTCGCGGATCGTGAAACCCCAGAATCCGACGGCCATCGACACCGCCAGCAGCACCAGCGACCCGCTCCGCAGTGCCCTTCGGCCGACGGCGAGGCAGACCATGATCGCCGCCATCGCGGGCACGTCGAGCATGAAGCTGGTGGTCAGCAGGCCGAATCCCGGCCAGATCGCGACGATCAGCACGGCGAGGGCGGCGCGCGCCCGACCCACCGACGGCGCGACCAGGTCGTACACCGCCGCGAGCGCGACCACGCCGAGCAGGGCCACGAAGAGGTGCTGGGCGACCAGCCAGCGGGCGAGCGGCCCCAGCACGATGAATAGCCCGAACAGCGCCGAACGGTTCCAGCCGAGCAGTTCGATGCCCCCGGTGCTCCCGAAGGTCTGCGCGATCCGGCTGTACGACCACGCATCGTTGTGCGGGATGGACAGGCCGCCGGTCGCCGCGGACAGGGTCAGCGGGACGAGCACCCCGAGCAGCCCCGCCGCGGCGAGCAGCACCCAGGCGAGCCGGCTCCTGCGCGACGCCGCGCCTTCACCCGCGGGCAGCGAGTCGCTCCCGGTCGTCGCCATGACGTCGGGTGAGGGCGTTCGACTCATCGACAACCTTTCCGGTCCGCCCGCTCACGCCTCGCTGGTGTTCGCATCCACCGGGGCGTCGGCGCGGGAGGTGCGACGGCCGCGGTAGTACAGCCCTGTGAGTATGACGATCACCACGATCCCGAACCCGGCGGCCGCGAAACCCAGTCGCTGCCCCGGCGGACGGAACGTGATCTCGAGCTCGGCGTTGTCGGTGCCGGGCGGGACATCGACGTAGAGGAACGTGTCGCCGAGTCCCTTGGTCTGCAGCGGCTGACCGTCGAGCGTCGCCCGGTAGCCGGGCCACGCCAGCCGGGCGAAGATCACACTTCCTCCGTTGGGCGAGGTCACGCGCACGCGTTCGGAATTGACACTCGCCGATTCCGGGACCGCGTCGGCACCGACCGTCGCGGAGACCCGGCCCGGCTGGTCAGAGACGCGCCCATCGATCCGTTCGAGTACATAGATCTGGTCCGAGGCAGGTCGCGGGGCAGAGGTCTCCGGCGGCGTCACCCACTGCCAACCCTCGGGCGCTGGTTTCCGATCGAGGCCAGGGTGCTGCGCCTTCTGCACCACGACACGGTCGAGGAGCATCAGGTCGGCGAAGGTCTTTCCCGTGTACCGATCGATCGCGAACACGTTGCGGAAGGCGTCTTTGCAGGTCGACCCCTCGTACTTGATGCAGAGCAGATCCCCGAAGCCCTGGTGTCCGATCGGGGTGTAGGCGTTGACGTAATCGAGGTCCAGCACCTTCGCGTAGTTTCCGTACACCTGCGAATGCCACGGCAGGTTCGGGCTGTCGGGTGCATCCTCCGTCAGGCTCCTGGTACCCAGTTGCAGGGTGGTGCCCTCCCAGCGAGGGAACTCGGACTTGGCCTCGGATTGGCTCGACGGAAGGTGCCAGGTGCTCAGGACGGGCGAGTAGGTCGAGACCTGGTAGAAGAGGATCGGCAGGCTGGTCGCGATCAGCAGCGCCGCGACGGCACGATCGCCGAACCGCCGGGCCAGGTACAGGGCCAGGACACCGAAGACCGCGATCAGGGCGCCCCACATCACATGGCGCCCGAAGTACTGCGGTCCCGACGAGCTCGCGCGCAGCACCAGCACCAGGACCAGCAGGCCTGCCGCCACCAACCGTGGGCGCAGCGGGCGGGTGGTGCCGTAGCGGCTGAGCAGGGCCGCCAGCAGCACCAGGGAGATCACGGCCACGAACGGCAGCAGCCGTGCCGGCCACCGGATCTGGCCGATATCGCTGGGACCGGAGGTGAACAGCAGGATGAAACCGAGCAGCAGCAGCGGGGCGGAGAACTCCCGCAGCGCAGGCTGGGCCTTGCGCCACGCGATGAACGCGAGCGCCGGGATCGCGAACCAGGCGATGTAGGTGATCGGCGCGGTGGTCGTCTCCCCGGTCCACGACTCGATGCTCGACACCGACGACGGGATGCTCGCGGTGAACGTCTCCGACCACGGCGCGGTGAGGAAGTTGTCGTTGAGCGCGCCCTCCTCGCCGGTGCGCCAGGTCACCGACGAGGACAGCATCCCGGGCAGGAAGGTGATGGCGCCACACGCCGCTGCGGCCACGCCGGCCCCGCCGAGCAGCAGGGACGGTCGCCAGCGTCGCTGGTACAGGTATTCGCCGATCATCAGGCAGCCGATCAGCACGCCGGCCATCAGCGCGGAATGCGCGTAGCCGACGCTGATCGCCAGGTAGAGGAACGCGAACAGGGGCAGCGGCCCGGACCGGCCGCGCGCGTACCGGACCCCGCTGGCCCAGGCCTGCACCACCCACGCCATGCCGATCAGCGAGGTGACCCAGGACGGGTCCTCGAAGTACAGGGTGAAACCGCCGAACGGGGCGGCCGCGCCCGCGACCGCGGCCCAGGCCGGGCGGGCGCCGTACTCCATCGCCACCCGGTAGACGCCCCAGCCGAGGACGATCGAGAACCCGAGCTTGACCGCCGTCGCCAGCAGGGCGAGGTTGTCCACCGACGGGGCGGCGTAGTTGATCGCCATCTGGACGGGATTCCACAGGCCGCCCTGGCCCTCGACCGGGTAGTTACCCGCCATCCACTGGTCGAGAACCAGCGTCGGGAACCACTGACCCTCGCGCATCAGGTGGCCGAGCTGGATCCAGTTGCCGACCGCGCCCGACTCGGTGTCGTCGACGTAGAAGTACCGGGGGTCCACGCTGAGGATGAGGAGGAACCCGAGGCAGATCACACCCGCGACCACGGCCCCCCATGCCCATCGGGTGCTCCGGGTGGATGCGGGCGGTTCGAATGTCACGAGAACTCCAGATAGCGCGGTCGGGTGCCCAGTGACATTAACCGAGGTCGGGCTCGGTGGTTTCGTCGGTCAACTGCACGTCGGGATACCCTGCGGGTGGACATTGGCGACACGATCGAGAGTTGGCGGTTGGATGAACAAGCCCGAATTCCTTGAGTCCGGGGCCCCGGCGGCCGAGGTCGCGGCGCGGTTGCTCGTGCAGCGCGGCGTCTTCGTCGGCATGTCGCCGATCGTCAACGACGACCTCTATGTCGCGTTCCGCAAGGGTTCCGGCGACCGGGAACGTCACACGCTCCGCCTGGACGCGGGTGCGCGCGCCCACACCAACACCTACTTCGGACGGTTCGCGGCCAGCTACTGGCAGCGCTGGACCACGGTCACCGAGGTGCGGGTCAGCCTGCGGGCGGCCGGCTCCGGCCGTTTCCGGGTCCGCCTGGTGGCCTCCGACATCGCGGGGCATCGCCGGATCGTGGGTGCCGTCGCGGGCTCGGGCGACGAGACCGTCGAACTCTCCTCGCCGCTGGACAAGTTCGTCGACGGCGGCGCCCTCTGGGTGGAGATCGACGCGCTGGACGCCCCGCTGACC
>Ga0207709_10001853_pt1 | contig 14085 bp, 14 predicted proteins | sample KBSM34metaG_FD_184397 | JGI IMG/M metagenome (GOLD analysis project Ga0207709, IMG submission 184397) | Miscanthus rhizosphere microbial communities from Kellogg Biological Station, Michigan, USA - KBS M3-4 metaG (SPAdes) (version 2) | ecosystem: Host-associated > Plants > Roots > Rhizosphere >...
GCGACCTGGCCACCAGCGACCTCAACCGGACCATCACCCTGGACCCCGTTCGGATCACCAACTTCACCGGCGTCTCGGCCGGACTGAAGTATTTCGACCTGACCGCCACCTGCAGCAATGCCTCCAACGTCACCTTCCGATTCACCGGCACACCGGCCACCGGCAACCCCGCGCTCTTTGCCAACACTGGCACGGCGGGCGGCGTGGGGCTCTGGCTGCATACGCCGAACCAGACCGTCAGCCACAACAGCACCCGCAACGTGGCGGTATCGGGCAACCGGGCGGTACTGCGCCTGGGCGCGGAGTACCACAAGACCAGCGGTGCCCTGACCAAAGGTACGTTGGTGAGCACAGTCACCGTCAACATTTCCTACAACTAGAAAGGCCAGTGACCGATGACGCGTTTCGTTAAACAACATGAACTGATCACCGCCCCAACCCGCAAGGACCCGATGATGAAAACACCTCTTCTTGTACTCGCCCTGTGCATCACCGCCGCCACCGGCAGTGCCCATGCTGCGGACAGGGGCAACCTGACCTTTCGCGGGGATATCCAGGGCGGCACCTGCAACCTGGCCACCAGCGACGTCACCCGCACGATCACCCTGCCGCCGGTGAAAGTCAGCGATTTCGATAGTGCCAGTTGGGCCGGGCTGGCGGAATTCAACCTGACCGCCAACTGCGACACGGACATCCGCAATGTCACCTTCACCTTCGCCGGAACGCCATCGACCGTGGACCCTACCTACTTCCACAACACCGGTAACGCAGCGGGAATCGCCACTGTGATTCAGTCACGTATTGGCGGCACCGCCTACAACTTCCCCGCCAACGGCAACGCCGACGCTCGCTCACGGACCATCTCTGCAGCTTCAGGCCGTGCGGTGCTGCCCATGGGCGCCCATTACAGAAAAGTCGGCACCGTGTCCAAAGGCACGCTGCTTACCACGGCCTCTGTGACCATCACCTACAACTGACGTGCCCAGGCCCTACTTGGCCGCCACCTTAGAGTCGGCCAGCCAGAACGGACAACACTTCATGAAAAAGTACCTGATACCCCTGGCGCTGACAGTGGTGCACCTCACCCAAGCCTCGGCCAGCGAGGTCCTGAACCCGGGCAACCTGCAGTTCGAAGGCACTGTCGAGGGAGGAACCTGCAGCCTGATTGCCGATGACGTCGAACGGCCCATCACCCTGCCGGAGGTCAAGGTCAGTGATTTCGCCCATGCCGACTCGGCGGGGCACAAGCCCTTCGAACTGAGCGCGCGCTGCGACTCGGATATCAACAGCGTTACCTTCACCTTCCACGGCACCCCGCTGCCCTCGGACGGAGCCCGCTTTGCCAATACCGGCGATGCCGCCGGCCTCGGGCTGTGGCTGTACTCGCGGGTCGGCGGCGTGCAACGGACCATCCGCGCCGACGGCAGCGACAATGCCCGCACCCTGACCCCCAGCGAAGGCCTGGCGGTACTGCCTCTGGGGGCGGCCTACTGGAAAACCGGTGCGGTCCACGAAGGAACGCTGCAAAGCCTGGCGACAGTGGACGTCACCTACAACTGAGACAGGAGTCGGCAGGCAACCGCTTCAGGTAGACGGCGAGTGCCAGTCCCGGAAGCCTCCAGAACCCCAAAGGCTTGAAAAATGATCGGACCCTATCAGGCAATACCCGCAGCGGCGCTGCTCTTGTGCATATCCGGGCAGGCGTTCGCCGCGTGCTCGTCTTCCGTCTACCACCCCGGTGGATATTCCGGTGATATCGGTACGGTCACGGTGACGAATATCGATGGGCCCGTCGGCAGTACCCTCAGCGGCTGGCGAGATTTTCCCAGTATCAGCCAGGGCACCAAGCGCGTCAGTTGGTATTGCTCCAGCCGCACCGATGTGAAGTTCAGCGCCCAGGGCGCTGCCGGCGCGGTATCGAGCTACAGCGAGGCGGGGCGAACCTACAGCGTCTACCCGACTGGCATGCCGGGCATCGGCATTGTCTTCAAGACCAACGGCAACACCCAGGTGGGAGCACACAACACCATCACCGGCATCCAGAGCAACATCACCCAGCGCCGCTACAGCCAGACCAATCTCTCGGCGAGCAACAAGACCTATGCCTACGAAATCGACTATCGGCTGATCAAGACCGGGAGCATCAGCTCGGGCAATATCATCCCTCGGGTGATTGCCAGGACCTGGTGGGAGCCGGTCCCCACGAACTTCGACCCGCGCGAGTACAACATCCTGCTGGGCCGCGGAACCATCATTGCGCCGCTGCCGACCTGCGACCTGAACGTGGGCGATACCAATCGCACGATCACGCTGGATACCGTCCGGCTGTCGAATTTCACCGGCAACTGGCTGGCGAAGAAAACCTTCGATATCAGCGCCAACTGCCGCAACGCCAGTAACGTGACCTTCCGGTTCACCGGCACACCGGCCACCGGCAATGCGTCGATTTTCCACAACACCGGCGGCAGCGCAGCAGGGGTCGGCCTGTGGCTCTACTCGCGGATCGGCGGCGTCGAGTCAACCCTCAGCAACAACGGCACGCGGACCGTAACGGTGTCGAACGACCGGGCGGTGCTGCCACTGGGCGCGGCCTATCACAAGACCACCGGTACGCTCACCAAGGGCTCGCTGGTCAGCACCGTCACCGTCAATATCACTTACAACTGAGGTCAGCGGCCTGGCGTCACACCCCCGCCACTGGTGGCCTGCAGCCCCGCTAGCAGCAGGCGCTGGTAGAGGTCCTCGCGCAGGCCCTGCGGTTGCATCAGGCCCATGCGTTGCAAGTGCTGGGGGAACGCCGACGGTTCGGGCGCATCCAGGGTGGCCTTGCCCAATTCGAAGACCTCACTGAGCTTGAACTTGCTCTTGAGCCAGTTCAGCGCCCTTAGCAGGTCGCGTTCTTCAGGGCTGAAGTTGCTGCCCAGCGGATACTCGGCAAACAACCGCGAGTGCCGTGCCTGAATCGCCTGCAGGCGCTGCGGGCTGTTATCGGCGAAGCGTGGGTCGAGGCGAAAGTCCCTGGGCAGCTTGCCAGCCTGCTGCGCCTGCTCGATCAAACCGGCCTGGAACCGCGAGTCGCTGATGTTGAGCAAGGCCTCGATCACCACGGCATCGCTCTTGCCACGCAGATCGGCGATCCCGTACTCGGTGACCACGATATCGCGCAGGTGCCGGGGAATGGTGCAATGCCCATATTCCCAGACGATATTCGAACTGACCTCGCCCCCCGCCTCGCGCCAACTGCGCAGAATCAGCACCGAGCGCGCCCCCTCCAGCGCATGCCCCTGGGCCACGAAGTTGTACTGGCCGCCCACACCGCTGAGCACCCGTCCATCTTCCAGTTGGTCGGCGACCCCGGCGCCGAGCAGCGTCATGGTGAAGGCACTATTAATAAATCGCGCATCCAGCCGTTGCAGACGCTTGAGCTCCTCCTGGCCATACAACTCGTTGATGTAGCTGATGGCAGTCATGTTGAACTCGGCGAGCCGCTCTCCGGGTAACTCCCGCAGGCGCTGGTAGAAGCTGTCCGGCCCGAGAAAGAAGCCGCCATGGATGACATTGCCACCCGGGGTGTTGGCGTCGAGCAGACCGGCATTGGCCTGTCGCTGCACGTCGATATCGGCATAGACCTTGCGCCGCACGATCCCGGCATCCGCCAGCACCAGCAGGCCGTTGACGAACATCTCGCTGCAACCGTACAGACCCCGGGCAAAGGGCTCGACGCCGCCTTCACGGTCGATCAGCGCCTGCCAGGGCTGCACGTCGATATCGGCCAGCAAGGCCCGATAACCCTCGCTGTCGGCGTGGCGCGACAACAGCGCGGCGGTCAGCGCGTCACCCATGGAGCCGATGCCGATCTGCAGGGTGCCGCCATCGCGTACCAGGGTGCTGGCATGCAGGCCAATGAAGTGATCCTGGTAGCCGACCGGCATGTTCGGGGTGGAGAACAGCGTGCTGCGTTCCGGCTCGTCGATCAGCAGATCGAAAGTGTCGCGCTCGACCTGCGCATCGCCAGGCATGTAAGGCAGATCGGCGTGGACCTGGCCGAGCATCAGGATGGTTTCGCCGGCGGCGCGCCGCCGGGCGATCATCGGCAGCAGGTCGAGGGTGATGTCCGGGTTGCAGCACAGGCTCAGTCGATCGCACTGCTGCGGATCGTCAGCGACCAGTTGGGCCACCAGATTCAGGCCGGCGGCATTGATGTCGCGGGCGGCATGGCTGTAGTTGCTGCTGACGTAGTCCTGCTGGGCCGAGGTACTGTGGAGCAGGCTGCCGGGCTGCAGGAAGAACTGCTCGATGCGGATATTGGGCGGCAGGCTGTCACGACGCAGGTCGGCAAGGAAATCCAGCTCCGGGTAATCACCGAACACTCGCTCGACGAAGGGTTCGAGAAAGAGCCGCTGCAAGCCATCGCCCAACGGCGGGCGCCCCAGGCTCAACGCCGTATAGACGGTCAAGCGCCGCTGCGGCAACTGGCTGACCCGCCGGTACAGTGCATTGACGAAGCGATTGGGCTTGCCCAACCCCAGCGGCAGGCCCATGTGGATATGCGCTGGCAGCCGCGCCAGCACCTCGTCGACCGCCCGCTCGATGGAACACGTCAGCGTCATCCGCCCACCCTCACTGATCCTTGAATGAAGGTTGGACCGAGCTTGTCGGGTCTTTGCTGCACATGCTCAGCGAAAAATCCGCAAAACAGACACGAAAAAGCCGCTTTCGAAAGCGGCTTTTTCGGGAAGCTGCGCGCTCTTACAAGCCGGACATCTTCTTGATCGCGCCCTTGAGCTCGTCGTCCGAGCAATCGGCGCAGGTGCCTTTTGGCGGCATCGCATTGATGCCGGTGATGGCCTTGGCAAGGATGCCATCCAGGCCGCCCTGGTGATCGGCACGTTCCTTCCAGGCTGCGGTGTCACCGATTTTCGGCGCACCCAGCAGCCCGGTGCCGTGGCAAGCGTTGCAATGCTTGGCAATCACTTCGTCCGGGGTCTTGGCACCGCCGCCACCGCCTACCGAGGCCGCGACCTCCATCCCCTTGCATTCCTGCCCCTGAACACACACCTGGCCGACCGGCTCCAGGCGCTTGGCAATATCGTCGTTCGTCGCAGCTTGAGCGCTGACAGCCCATAGGGCCAATACGGTTGCTGGTGCAGCCAGCATTTTCATAATTAGGTTCACGCGTACACCCTCAATGGTGGCTAAATCAGGCCTACAACCACGGTTTCGCAGGCGGGCGTGAGTATAGCGGCAAGACCGCCACTGCGAAACAACCCTTGTAGTTACAGGGGTATTGTTCCGGTTGCACCGCACACCGCCGCACGTACACGCTGCCTGGCCTGGCGCCTGCGAACCTCAGAAGTTCGCCGGTGTCGCTGCGCTGATTAGTCGCGCCGGGGTGTCGAACGGGTTACGAAAACGATGCGGTTTGGTGCTCTCGAAATAGTAGCTGTCACCGGCTTCGAGGACGAATGTTTCCAAACCCACCACCAGCTCCAGCCGGCCTTCGACCAGAATGCCGGTCTCCTCGCCTTCGTGGATCAGCATTTCCTCGCCGGTATCGGCACCTGGTGGGTAGATTTCGTTGAGAAAGGCAATGGCTCGGCTCGGATGAGCGCGGCCGACCAGCTTCATGGTCACGGCACCGTCGGAGATGTCGATCAACTCATTGGCCTTGTAGACGATCTGCGTCGGTTTCTCCTGAAGAATTTCTTCGGAAAAGAACTCGACCATCGACATGGGAATGCCGCCAAGCACCTTGCGCAGCGAACTGATCGAAGGACTGACGCTGTTTTTCTCGATCATTGAAATGGTGCTATTGGTGACGCCCGCACGCTTGGCGAGTTCACGCTGAGACAGACCTTTCATTTTGCGGATGGATTGCAGTCGTTCACCGACGTCCAATGCGGCAGCCCCCCTGGGTTTCAGGCGATGTTGTAATTGAGCGATATCATGGCATAGCGTTCAGTATTTACAACACTTGGACCCGAATCCAGCGGGAGGGAAACCGCCTGTGGCGTCGTGCGCTGGCCGCTAGTCCCCGGTATAGAGCCTCGGGGCCCGGCGCAGGTTGCAGAAGATCTGATACGGGATGGTCTCGGCCCGGGCCGCCACTTCACTGGCCAGAATATTTTTACCCCACAGCTCGACGGTCGAGCCCAGCCCGGCCTGGGGGATGTCCGTCAGGTCGACAGAGAGCATGTCCATCGACACCCGCCCCAGCAACTGGCTGCGCTGCCCGGCCACCAGCACCGGCGTGCCGGTCGGCGCATGGCGCGGATAACCATCGGCATAACCCATGGCAACCACGCCGAGGCGCATCGGCCTGGGCGTGACGAACTTGGCGCCATAACCCACCGGCTCGCCAGCCGGCAATTCCCGCACGCTGATGATTTTCGACTCGAGGGTCATGACCGGCTGCAAACGTGCCGCCAGCGGATGCGCCTCTTCGAATGGAGTGGAGCCGAACAGCATGATCCCCGGGCGCACCCAGTCACTGGGGACCTTCGGCCAGCCCAGCAGCGCGGGCGAATTGCGCAGGCTGACTTCGGCCACCAGCCCCTGGCGCGCCGCCTCGAACACCGCTACCTGCTCTTCGCTGCGTTTGCAGCCCAGTTCGTCAGCGCGGGCGAAGTGGCTCATCAGGACGATTTTCTCCACCTTGCCGCTGGCCAGCAGGCGCCGGTAAGCCGCCTGGTAATCGTCCGGATGCAGACCGACCCGGTGCATCCCGGTATCGAGCTTCAGCCAGACGGTGATCGGCGCACCCAGGGTCGCTTGTTCGATCGCTTCCAACTGCCACAACGAATGCACCACGCACCAGAAATCGTGCTGGACGATCAGCGCCAGTTCATCGGCCTCGAAAAAGCCTTCCAGCAACAGGATCGGTGCGCGAATACCCGCAGCCCGCAGTTCCAGTGCTTCCTCGATGCAGGCCACGGCAAAGCCGTCGGCTTCGGCTTCCAGAGCCTGGGCGCAACGCACTGCACCATGACCATAGGCATCGGCCTTGACCACGGCGAGGGCCTTGGCCCCCGACACTTCGCGGGCCAATCGGTAATTGTGGCGCAAGGCTTGGAGGTCGATCAGGGCACGGGCAGGACGCATGGCGGCAAACTTCTAGGCAGTCAGTGGGCAATAAAAAACCGGCAGGGCAAGCGGTGGTGCCGCAGGCCATGCCGGAAGAGGGATCGGGTTAAGGCAGGGCTGCGACGACAGACAGCTCCACCAGGATTTCCGGTTCGCACAGCTTGGCTTCGACCGTGGCGCGGGCCGGGGCAACGCCCTTGGGCAGCCACTTGTCCCAGACCGCGTTCATGCCGGCGAAATCGGCATCGATATCCTTCAGGTAGATCGTCACCGACAGCAAGCGGGTCTTGTCGGTGCCTGCCAGATCAAGCAGACGCTCGATATTGGTGAGGGTTTCACGGGTCTGTTTCTCGATCCCGCCGGACAGGTCGTCACCGACTTGTCCGGCCAGATACACGGTACCGCCGTGAACGACGATCTGGCTCATGCGCTCATTGGTGAGCTGGCGCTGGATTGCCATGTCTTGCAGTCTCCTGGTGGGTGCCATAACGGGAAATATCGAGGCCTTCGGCACTGATCTGCGGCTTCTTTTTAGCCATCAGGTCGGCCAGCAGACGACCGGAACCACAGGCCATGGTCCAGCCCAGTGTACCGTGACCGGTATTCAGGAACAGATTGCGCAGCGGCGTGGCACCAACGATCGGCGTGCCATCGGGGGTGGTCGGGCGCAGACCGGTCCAGAAGCTCGCAGCCTGGAGGTCGCCCCCCTGAGGATAAAGATCGTTGACGATCATCTCCAGTGTTTCACGCCGACGCGGGTTAAGCGACAGGTCAAAACCGGCGATTTCCGCCATGCCGCCGACGCGAATGCGGTTGTCGAAACGAGTGATCGCGACCTTGTAGGTCTCATCGAGAATGGTCGAGGTCGGGGCCATCGCCGGGTTGGTGATCGGCACGGTCAGCGAGTATCCCTTGAGCGGGTAGACCGGCGCCTTGATCCCCAGCGGCTTGAGCAATTGTGGCGAATAGCTGCCCAGGGCCAGCACGTAGCGGTCGGCGGTTTCCAGCTTGCCGTCGATCCATACGCCGTTGATCCGGTCACCGACCTGATCCAGACGCTGGATGTCCTGGCCGAAGCGGAATTCCACTCCCAGCTTGATGGCCATTTCAGCCAGACGGGTGGTGAACATCTGGCAGTCGCCGGTCTGGTCGTTCGGCAGGCGCAGGGCGCCGGCGAGGATATCGGTGACGTTGGCCAGCGCCGGTTCGACGCGGGCGATGCCGGCGCGGTCGAGCAGTTCGAAGGGCACGCCGGACTCCTTGAGCACGGCGATGTCTTTCGCCGCACCGTCCAGTTGCGCCTGGGTCCGGAACAGTTGGGTGGTCCCCAGGCTGCGGCCTTCATAGACGATACCGGTTTCGGCGCGCAATTCGTCGAGGCAGTCGCGGCTGTACTCGGACAGACGCACCATGCGCTCCTTGTTCACCGCATAACGGTTGGCGGTGCAGTTGCGCAGCATCTGCGCCATCCACAGGTACTGGTCGACATCGGCGGTGGCCTTGATCGCCAGCGGCGCATGGCGCTGCAACAGCCACTTGATGGCCTTGAGCGGCACGCCCGGGGCGGCCCACGGCGAGGCATAACCGGGCGAGACCTGACCGGCGTTGGCGAAGCTGGTCTCCATGGCGACGGCTGGCTGACGGTCGACCACTACCACCTCGAAACCGGCCCGGGCCAGATAATAAGCGCTGGCGGTTCCGATGACGCCACTACCCAAGACCAGAACTCGCATGTTGATGCCCCTCAATCGCGGCCTGCCGCCGATGTTTAATGTTCAAAGCGAAGATGTGCGCAGTGTAAAAAACAATAGCCAGTGCTTTTCACTATATAAGCACCTATATTTGGCGAGAATTCTCGGCAGAATAGCTTTTTACGGAGGCGCATTCCCTATGCGAACTAACCACCAGAGCAAACGTGAGCTGGACAAGATCGACCGCAACATTCTGCGGATTCTTCAGGCAGATGCGCGCATTTCGTTCACCGAACTGGGCGAAAAGGTCGGTCTGTCCACCACGCCCTGCACGGAGCGGGTGCGCCGGCTGGAACGCGAAGGGATCATCATGAGCTACAACGCCAGGCTCAATCCGCAACACCTGAAGGGCAGCCTGCTGGTGTTCGTCGAGATCAGCCTGGACTACAAGTCCGGCGACACCTTCGAGGAATTCCGCCGCGCGGTACTCAAGCTGCCCCACGTGCTGGAGTGTCACCTGGTGTCGGGGGACTTCGATTACCTGGTCAAGGCGCGGATTTCCGAGATGGCGTCCTATCGCAAGCTGCTGGGCGACATCCTGCTCAAGTTGCCCCACGTGCGCGAATCGAAGAGCTATATCGTGATGGAAGAAGTGAAGGAGAGCCTGAACCTGCCGATCCCCGACTGAACCCGCCCCCTTGCAGGAGCCTGCCTGCTGGCGATAGCGGTGTGCAGGCGACAAGGGTGTCGACGGCCAGATCGCAATCGCCAGCAAGCCGGCTCCCACGAGTTGGGCGCGTACCCGAAAGATGCTAGACCAGTACCTGCCGGGTGCTGGCGATGTAGTCGTGAACCTGCTTCTCGATCCGTGGATGGATCATCTCCACCGGTCGTCGGCCATTCGGGCACGGCAGGCTCGGCGTGGTGCCGAACAGCCGGCAGATCAACGGGCGCTCGTCATACACCGTGCAGCCGTTCGGCCCCAGGTGCACACAATTGAGTTCGTTGAGCGCGGCCTCCTGCTCGGCGGTCGTCTTGCGTGGCAAGCGAGCCATTTCCTCAGAGGAAGTGGTCACCGGCCCACAGCAGTCATGGCAGCCCGGTACACACTCGAAAGACGGAATCTGCTGCCGCAGAAAGCGGATTTTCTGGCTGTTGCAGCTCATCGAAGCGGTTACCCAAGACCTGGAAAGGTTCGAATTCTGCCTGAAAAGCCCGGTACCAGACAGCACCCTCCGTAGCGCGGTTGCCCGTGCGATAGGCGGCGGCTTATCCTCCCCCGTCCAGTTTTCCAAACACCACCCTCAGGATCACGCACATGAACGCCCCTGCCCGGCATGCCGCTTCCTATTACGCCGCCAGCAGCCATCCGCAGCCCGAATACCCGCCGTTACAAGGCGAGGTGCAGGCCGATGTCTGCGTGGTGGGCGGCGGTTTCTCCGGGCTCAACACCGCCATCGAACTGGCCGAACGCGGCCTGAGCGTGGTCCTGCTGGAAGCCTGCAAGATCGGCTGGGGCGCCAGCGGGCGTAATGGCGGGCAACTGATCCGTGGCGTCGGCCACGGCCTGGAGCAGTTCACCGACATCATCGGCCAGGACGGCGTACACCAGTTGAAACGGCTGGGGTTGGAAGCCGTGGAGATCGTCCGCCGTCGCATCGAACAGTTCCAGATCGACTGCGACCTGACCTGGGGCTACTGCGATCTGGCGAACAAACCCCGTGACCTGCAAGGTTTCGCCGAGGAGGCCGAGGAACTTCGGCAACTGGGTTATCGCCACGAAACCCGCCTGCTGCAGGCCGATGAAATGCACAGCGTGGTCGGTTCCAGCCGTTATGTCGGCGGCCTGATCGACATGGGCTCTGGGCACCTGCACCCGCTGAACCTGGCCCTCGGCGAAGCGGCGGCTGCCGAGCGACTGGGCGTGCAACTGTTCGAACAGTCTGCCGTCACCCGCATCGATTACGGCCCACAGGTGCAGGTTCACACGGCTCAGGGTGCGGTACGCGCCAAAACCCTGGTGCTGGCCTGCAACGCCTACATCAATGGACTCAACGACGAACTGAGCGGCAAGGTCCTGCCCGCCGGCAGCTACATCATTGCCACCGAACCATTGAGCGAAGAGCAGGCCCGCTCGGTGCTGCCGCAGAACATGGCCGTCTGCGACCAGCGGGTCGCGCTGGACTACTACCGGCTATCGGCCGACCGCCGCCTGCTGTTCGGCGGTGCCTGTCATTATTCGGGTCGTGACCCGCAGGACATCGCCGCCTACATGCTTCCCAAGATGCTCCAGGTGTTTCCACAGCTGGCCGGGGTGAAGATCGATTACCAGTGGGGCGGAATGATCGGTATCGGCGCCAACCGCCTGCCGCAGATCGGCCGCCTGTCAGACCAGCCCAACGTGTATTACGCCCAGGCCTACGCCGGACATGGCCTCAACGCCACCCACCTGGCAGGCAGGCTGCTGGCCGAGGCGATCAGCGGCCAGCACAGCGGCGACTTCGACCTGTTCGCCCGGGTGCCACATATCACCTTCCCCGGCGGCAAGTACCTGCGCTCGCCACTGCTGGCGCTGGGCATGCTCTGGCATCGGCTCAAAGAGTTGCGTTAACGCCAGAAAGGTTTGTGAGCTTCGGCCAGGGCCTCGGTGCGGCTCAGGCCGATGTCCCGTAACTCGTCGGGCGTGAGTTCGCGCAGCGCCTTGCGGGTGCAGAGGCGATGCCAGAACCATTTCATCCGACTCATCGCAGGTGGGCGTGGGGCCACGCGAGAAATCACGCCTGCCCGCTCCTGCTCGGCCATCAATTCCTGCCCACGCAAAACCAGACGCACATCGCTCAAGCCATTCATTGCCACTGCTCCTTCGTTACTCGGTTGCCAGAGCCGTCAGAATGGCCTTTCAGACAAAACCATTACAGATCCAAAAAACCTGTATTATTCCCATACAGATTTGCCGAAATCTTCACTGAATCCCCAATTTTCTGGCAATCTGTACTGGTAACCCGTTCGCCTCCTGATCGAGCCGCCGCCATGAGCCTCTACGTAAACCTCGCCGAACTGCTGGGAACCCGCATAGAACAAGGTTTCTATCGTCCGGGCGACCGCCTGCCTTCTGTACGGGCGTTGAGCGTGGAACATGGTGTCAGCCTGAGCACCGTGCAGCAGGCCTATCGCTTGCTGGAGGACAACGGGCTGGCCCTGCCCAAGCCCAAGTCCGGCTATTTCGTCCCGGCCAGCCGTGAATTGCCGGCGCTGCCGGTGGTAGGGCGGCCGGCCCAGAGGCCGGTGGAAATTTCCCAGTGGGACCACGTACTGGAACTGATCCGCGTGGTACCCCACAAGGACACCGTACAGTTGGGCCGTGGCATCCCCGACATCGGCAGTCCGACCATGAAGCCGCTGCTGCGCAGCCTGGCGCAGATCAGCCGCCGCCAGGACCTGCCGGGCTTGGGATACGACAACATCTACGGCAACCTCGGCCTGCGCGAACAGATCGCCCGGCTGCTGCTCGACTCCGGTTGCCAGCTCGAACCCCAGGACCTGGTGATCACCACCGGTTGCCACGAAGCGCTATCGGCCAGCATCCGGGCCATCTGCGAGCCTGGCGACATCGTCGCGGTGGACTCACCGAGCTTCCACGGCGCCATGCAGACCCTCAAGGGCCTGGGCATGAAAGCCCTGGAAATCCCCACCGATCCGCTCACCGGCATCAGCCTCGACGCCCTTGAACTGGCGCTGGAACAATGGCCGATCAAGGTCATACAGTTGACGCCCAACTGCAACAACCCGCTGGGCTACATCATGACGGAGTCGCGCAAACGCGCCCTGCTGCAACTGGCGCAACGCTTCGACGTGGCGATCATCGAAGATGATGTGTATGGCGAACTCTCCTATACCTACCCACGCCCACGCACCATCAAGTCCTTCGACGACGATGGCCGGGTGCTGCTCTGCAGCTCCTTCTCCAAGACCCTGGCCCCAGGCCTGCGAGTCGGCTGGGTCGCCCCCGGACGCTACCTGGAGCGCGTGTTGCACATGAAATACATCAGCACCGGCGCCACTGCGCCGCAACCGCAACTGGCGGTCGCCGACTTTTTGCGCAACGGTCATTTCGAACCCCATCTGCGGCGGATGCGTACGCAATACCAGCGTAATCGCGACCTGATGCTCGACTGGGTCAGCCGCTACTTCCCCGCCGGAACCCGCGCCAGCCGGCCCCAGGGCAGCTTCATGCTGTGGGTCGAGCTGCCGGACGGATTCGACACCCTGCGACTCAATCGCGCACTGCTCGACCAGAGCGTCCAGGTTGCCGTGGGCAGCATCTTCTCGGCCTCGGGCAAGTACCGCAATTGCCTGCGGATGAACTACGCTGCCAAGCCAACGGCGCAGGTCGAAGAGGCGGTGCGCAGAGTGGGCGTAACCGCCACTCGACTGCTGAACGAAAATTCGCACAGTAGCGATTGATCTTTATCTGCCAGACAACGTCCATATCCCGATACCAGCCAGACGTGGGGCGATCGCGCGTGAAATCCTCTTTCCTGTTGCTCGCCCTGCTCCTGGGCGGCTGCGCCTCAGTGGACGTCCCCCGGCTCCCCAGTCAGGCCCTGCCGGCTGCGGATTCGGCCTTCGGTCGCGACCTCCAGGCACAGGCGGCGGCCTATCAGGGACGTTCGGGCTTCCGCCTGCTGCCCAATGGCGGCGAGGCGTTCCGGGCACGCGCCGAACTGATCCGCAATGCCCGGAGCAGCCTCGACCTGCAGTACTACATCGTCCATGACGGCCTGAGCACGCGGCTGCTGGTGGATGAGTTGCTCAAGGCCGCCGATCGCGGCGTCCGGGTGCGTATCCTGCTCGACGACACCACCAGCGACGGCCTCGACGACCTCATTGCCACGCTGGCCGCGCATCCGCATATCCAGATCCGCCTGTTCAACCCGCTGGACCTGGGCCGCAGCACCCTGGCCACCCGCACGCTGGGCCGGCTGTTCAACCTGTCCCGCCAGCATCGGCGCATGCACAACAAGTTGTGGCTGGCCGACAACAGCGCAGCCATCGTCGGCGGACGCAACCTGGGCGACGAATATTTCGGCGCGCAGCAGGACCTGAACTTCACCGATATCGACATGCTCAGCGTCGGGCCGGTGGCCGAACAACTCGGCCACAGCTTCGACCAATACTGGAACAGCGCCCTGAGCAAACCCATCGCCGAGCTGCTGTCACATCAACCGACCGCCAGCGACCTGACCGAGACCCGCGAACGCCTGCAGCGCTCCCTTGCCGTCTTGCGCCAGCGCAAGACGGCAAGGGAGCG
>Ga0207709_10001856_pt1 | contig 14068 bp, 10 predicted proteins | sample KBSM34metaG_FD_184397 | JGI IMG/M metagenome (GOLD analysis project Ga0207709, IMG submission 184397) | Miscanthus rhizosphere microbial communities from Kellogg Biological Station, Michigan, USA - KBS M3-4 metaG (SPAdes) (version 2) | ecosystem: Host-associated > Plants > Roots > Rhizosphere >...
CGGCGCATGGACCTGTCCCACCCCGAGGACTACCTCAAGCTCAAGAAGTGGCTCGAAGAGCGCAACGCCGACACGGCGGTGCTGTACCTCGCCACCAGCCCGCATCTCTTCCCGATGATCTGCGAGCAGCTCGGTGCCGTCGGGCTGAACGGGCCGAGCATCCGCGTCGTGCTGGAAAAGCCGCTCGGCCACGACCTGTCGAGCGCCCAGGAAATCAACCGCGTCGTCCGCTCGGTCTACAGCGAGACCCAGGCGTTCCGCATCGACCACTACCTCGGCAAGCCGGCCGTGCAGAACCTGATGGCGCTGCGCTTCGGCAACGCCCTCTTCGAGCCGCTGTGGCGCCGCGAGAGCATCGCCAACATCCAGATCACGCTCGCCGAGGACCTCGGCGTGGGCACGCGGGGCGACTTCTACGACCGCACCGGCGCCCTGCGCGACATGATCCAGAACCATGCGCTGCAGCTGCTCACCATGGTGGCAATGGAGCCGCCCTCGCGCATGGACGCCGACGCCATCCGCGACGAAAAGCTCAAGGTGCTGCGCTCGCTCAAGCCCTTCACCGAAGAAAGCGTCGCGCGCGACGTGATCCGCGGGCAGTACCGCAAGGGCACGTCGTCGGGCAAGCCGGTGCCGGGCTACCTCGAGGAAACCAAGGTGCCCGTCGGCAGCAAGACCGAGACCTTCGTGACCTTGCGCACCGAAGTCGAGAACTGGCGCTGGGCCGGCGTGCCCTTCTACCTGCGCACCGGCAAGCGGCTGGCCGCGCGCGACGCGCAGATCGTCGTGAACTTCCGGCCCACGCCGCACAGCATCTTCCCCGGCGTGAACCAGCCGAACAAGCTCGTGATCAAGCTGCAGCCCGAGGACGGCCTGGAACTGCACCTGCTCGCGGCCAAGGGCGCGGGGCAGCAGGAGTCGCTGAGCCCGGTGTTCCTCGACCTGGACTTCGACAAGGCCTTCGCAGAGAAGCGCGTCGGCGCCTACGAGCGCCTGCTGCTCGACGCCATCGCCGGCCGCCTGAACCTGTTCGTGCGCAGCGATGAGCAGGAACAAGCCTGGCGCTGGGTCGAACCCATCCTCGACGCGTGGGAGCGCGACAACAACGCGTCCGGTGGTCCGCGCCCCTACGCGGCCGGCACCTGGGGCCCGGCGGCGGCGAGCGCGCTCGTCGCACGCGACGGCTTCGCCTGGGCCGAAGAGCAGTAGGGGTTAGCGCAGGCCTCGCGAGAAGGCCGCGCCCCGTGGAAGGACGACAAGATCATGCTCGACCGCATACGCGCCTCCATCCCTGCCCTGCCTCCGGCCGAGCAGCGCGTGGCGAAGCTCGTCCTTGCCGACCCGCGCAGCTTCGCGAGCCTCCCCGTGAGCGAACTCGCCGAGCGTTCGCATGTCAGCAAGCCCACCGTCGTGCGCTTTTGCCGCAGCGTCGGCTATGACGGCCTGGCGGATTTCAAGCTCAAGCTCGCCGGCAACGTCAACGAAGGCGTGCCCTTCGTGCATCGCTCGGTCGACGAGGACGACAAGCCCTCGGACGTGATCGTGAAGGTCATCGACAACGCGGTGTCGGCGCTGCTCAAGTACCGCAACGACGCCGCCAGCCACGCCTTCGAGCGCGCCATCGCCGCACTGTCGGCCGCCGGCCGCGACGGCAAGCGCATCGAGTTCTACGGCGTGGGCAATTCCGGCATCGTGGCGCAGGACGCGCAGCACAAGTTCTTTCGCCTGGGCGTGACCACCGCGGCCATCAGCGACGGGCACATCCAGGTCATGTCAGCCACCATGCTGCAACCCGGCGACTGCGCGGTGATCATCAGCAACTCCGGCCGCAGCCGCGACTTGCTCGATGCAGCGGACATTGCCCGGCGCAAGGGCGCGACCACCATCCTCATCACGGCCAGCGGCTCGCCCCTGGCGCAAACGGCACAGGGCACCAACCAGATCCTGCTGGCCTGCGACCACCCGGAAGACTACGACCGCTACAGCCCCATGGTGTCGCGGCTGCTGCACCTGATGGTGATCGACATCCTCACGACAGCCGTCGCGCTGCGCCTTCCCGGCGAGCTGCGACCGATGCTGCAGGAGATCAAGAAAAACCTGCGCGCCAAGCGCTACGCCCCAACCTGACGCCCCTCAGGCAAAGGCAAAGGCGAAGCCAAGCCGCCCCTCAAGCAATTCCCGCGGATCCGGCTCCGCCGGTCCGCAGGGAAGCGCCCCTTGGGGGCAGGAGCGCCAGCGACTGGGGGGGCCAATCACTCCAGCTTCAGCAGCGGGTCCACACCGTAGAGCTTGGCCAGCGAGGCGAGCTTGGCCGGCGCGTTCTTCACGCCGAAGGCTTTGCCCCAGGCCTGCGAGAGTCGCTGGCATTCGAGCAGCACGGCAATGACCGAGGTGTCGAACTGCTGCAGGCCCGACGCATCGATCACCACCGGCCCCTCGGGCTCGCGCTTGAGGGCCTGGGCCAGCATGGCACGTGTGTCGCGTGCCTCCTGGATGGTGACGGTGGCGGGCAGCAGCAGCATGGTGCTTACTTCGCAGACGACGCCGACTTGTTGCGCTCGGCCAGCTTGGCGATCAGGCCATCGATGCCGTTGGCGCCGATCTCCTGCGCGAAACTGTTGCGATAGTTCTCGACCAGCCACACGCCCAGGACGTTCACGTCGTAGATCTTCCAGTCGTTGCCCGCCTTTTCCAGGCGATAGTCGAGCTGGATCGGGTCGCCTTGGCCGCGGATCTCCGTCTTCACGACGACTTCGTTGGGGTCGGGGCTCGGACGGCTGGGCTTGAGCTGGACCGTCTGGTCCTTCACCTGCGCGAGCGCGCCGGAGTAGGTGCGGACGAGCAGGACCTTGAATTCGTCTTCGAGGCGCTTCTGCTGGTCGGGCGTGGCCTGGCGCCAATAACGACCGACGGCCGAGGACGTCATGCGCTGGAAGTTCACGTGCGGCATGACCTTCGCATCGACCAGCGCGATGATCTTCTGCACGTCACCCGACTTGATGGACTTGTCGGCCTTCACCGCGTCCAGCACTTCGGTGGAGACCTGCTTGATGAGCGCCTCGGGCGCGGTCTGCGCCGAGGCGACGCCGCTGGCGAGCATGAGCGCCGCCGCGGAGAGGAAGAGAGCAATGCGTCGAGAAAACATTCGTTTACCTTTCTAAGCCCTGCCCTCGCGGGCACCGGGTTTGGAGTTCAGGCGGTGCCGGGAGTTCGGCCCCTGCCCCAAGCGCCTTGTCACAACGCGTTCAGTCGAGGTCCGGTTGGCGGCTATTTGGTAGCGGGTGGTGTCTGTGGCTTCGGATCGGTCGGTGCGATATCCGCAGGCTTGGTGTCGGCCGGTTTGGCGTCACTTGGCTTGCCCGCATCCGCTGCGGGCTTCGCGTCGTCGTACGCGCGCCCGTCGTCCTTGCCCCGCCCATCGTCCTTCGGCGGCGGCTCGTCGCCGTCATAGACCAGGCTTCGACGCCGCTGCAAGTACGCGTCCCGGATGAAGGTGTACTTGTCGAGTGCGATGTCGTCGAGCACCTTGCTCGCGCCCAGCAGCCCGGCGCGCGTATTGACGAGCTGCAAGCCGGTCACTTCCCATTTCACGGCGCCGTCATGGATCACGAGCGCCGGCGACACGGCGCGGTCGAAGGGCAACGCAATCGACTCGCGAACGCTCGATGGCCCGAAGACGGGCCACACGATATAGGCGCCCTGGCCGAAGCCCCAGGTGCCCAGCGTCTGCCCGAAGTCCTCGTACTGGTGATCCAGGCCGAATTCGGTCGCGACATCCAGTGTGCCGCCCAGGCCGAAGACGGTGTTCGTGCCGAAGCGGATCACGTCGTGAAGACCGTTGCTGACCTTGCCCTGCAGGAAGTTGTTGACGGCCGACCAGGCATCCGCCGCGTTGCCGAAGAAGTTGTCGACGCTGCTGCGCACCGGGCGCGGCACGACGTTGCTGTAGCCCACGGCAACGGGCTTGAGCACCTTCTCGTCGAGCTTCTCGTTGAAGGTGAAGACCTTGCGGTTCCAGCTCTCCCACGGGTCCAGACGCTCGCCCGCGGTCTTGCCGCGCAGGGTGGAACAGCCTTGCAGCACCACGAGCGCGATGCCGAGCGCCGTCCATGCGGCGATGCGCTTCAGCAAGGCCCGCACCGTCATTTCTTCGCCCCTGGCGCGGGCGCCGGAGCGGCCGGGGCTGCGCCGCCGGCGCTGCTGTTGCCGCCTTCGGCCGCCTTGTTGAAGAGGAATTGGCCGATCAGGTTTTCCAGCACCACCGCGGACTGCGTCTGCTTGATCACGTCGCCGGCCGCGAGATTCTTCTCATCCGCACCCGGCTCGATGCCCACGTACTGGTCGCCCAGCAACCCGCTCGTCAGGATCTTGGCGGACGAGTCCTTCGGAAACTGCACGCCCTTGTCCAGCTCCATGGTGACGAGACCTTGGAAGGTCTTTCCGTCCAGGGTGATGGAAGTGACGCGCCCGACCGTCACGCCAGCACTGCGCACGGGCGAGCGCGCCTTCAGGCCGCCGATGTTGTCGAACCGCGCCGACACCGCATAGCTGTCTCGCGAGCCGAAGCTGGCGAGATTGGCCGCCTTCAGCGACAGGAACACGAGGCCGGCGAGACCCAGCAGCACGAACAGTCCGACGAGAGTTTCAGTCCCTTTTTTCGACATGATTCTTCTTCCTTGGCGACGGCCACTCAGGTCGTCGAAAACATCAACGCGGTGAGCACGAAGTCCATGGCCAGCACTGACAGCGAGGAGATCACCACGGTGCGTGTCGTGGCATAGGCCACGCCTTCGGGCGTGGCGTCGGTTTCATAGCCCTGGTACAGCGCCACCGCGGTGCAGATGACGCCGAACACGAAGCTCTTGACGATGCCGTTGCCCACGTCGCGCCACACGTCCACGCGCGACTGCATGATCGACCAGAAATTGCCCGAATCCACCCCCAGCAGCAGCACCGCGACGACGTAGGCGCCGAGTATGCCGACAGCGGAAAAGAGGATGGCCAGCAAGGGCATGGACACCATGCCGCCGATGAAGCGCGGCGCGAGCACGCGGCTCTTGGTGTCGATGGCCATCATCTCCATCGCGGCGATCTGCTCGCCGGCCTTCATGAGGCCGATCTCGGCAGTGAGCGAGGTGCCGGCGCGGCCGGCGAAGAGCAGCGCGGCCACGACAGGCCCCAGTTCGCGCACGAGCGAGAGGTTCACGATCAGCCCGAGCGACTCCGTCGCGCCGTAGGTGACGAGCGCGTAGTACATCTGCAGCGCAAGCACGAATCCAACGGCCATGCCCGAAGCCAGGATGATCAGCAGCGACAGGTTGCCGATCGCGTGGATCTGCGTGACCACGAGACCGAATCGCCGCAGCGAGGACGGAATCGCGCGCAGCAGGTCGGCGAAAAAGTAGCCGGCGTGGCCGAAGGATTGCAGCACCCGCAGCGTGCGTGCGCCGACCAGGGTGACGGGGTTGCTCATGCAGACACCCCCTTCACTTCGAAGTCTTCGGCAAGGCTGGGCGCCGGGTAGTGGAACTTGACCGGCCCGTCCGGCTCGCCGCGCACGAACTGGCGGGTTTCCGGATCGCTGGATTCCATCAATTCCTTCGGCACGCCCTGCGCCACGATGCGCCCACCCGGCGCGAGCAGGACCACGTAGTCGCTGATGGCCATGCATTCGGGCACGTCGTGGGAGATGACCAACGAGGTCGCGCCGGTCACGTCGTTCAGGGTGCGGATGAGGTTGGCCGCGACGCCCATTGAGATGAGATCGAGCCCCGCGAACGGCTCGTCGTACATGATGAGCTCGGGGTCCAGCGCGATGGCGCGGGCCAGCGCGATGCGTCGCGCCATGCCGCCGGACACCTCGGAGATGCGCAACTGGGCCGCACCGCGCAGGCCGACGGCGTTGAGCTTCATCAGCACGATGTCGCGGATCATCGCCTCGGGCAGGTCGGTGTGCTCGCGCAGCGGGAAGGCCACGTTCTCGAACACCGACAGGTCGGTGAAGAGCGCGCCGAACTGGAACAGCATGCCCATGCGCCGGCGCATGCGGAACATCTTCTCCCGATCGCGGCCGTCCACCGTTTCGCCATCGAAGCGCACCTCGCCGGAGTTGGGCACGTTGCTGCCGCCGATCAGGCGCAGCAAGGTGGTCTTGCCGCAACCCGAGCCTCCAAGGATGGACGTGACCTTGCCGCGCCCAAAGCGCAGGGACAGGTCGTTCAGGATCGTGCGGCTTGCGTCATAGCCGAACGTGACACGATCGACTTCGATCAGGCTGTCGGATTTCAAGCGGGTGTGGGTGGCCGGAGAGCGGCCTTCGGTTGAATTGTTCGGTAAGCGCCCACCGTTCGGACTTCACGATCGGCGCATGGAAACCGGAACATTCTCGCATGGTCGCCCGATGCGTCAGGGGCAACCCTGAGGGGGTTGCACCGGACAGTGTTGTATGGCACCAACCCGGACCAGCAGGACACCGCCCCGGGCGGGCGGTGTCTTCCTTCGTCCTCAGCGCGGCAGGTCGCTCGCGCCCATCAGGAACTCGTCCACCGCGCGCGCTGCTTGCCGGCCTTCACGGATGGCCCACACCACCAGCGACTGGCCGCGGCGCATGTCGCCCGCGGCAAACACCTTGGGCACGTTGGTCGCGTAGCCGCCGGTGAAGTCGGTGGTGGCCTTCGCATTGCCGCGCGCGTCCTTGTCCACGCCGAAGGCTTCGAGGATGCTGCCCACCGGACTCACGAAGCCCATGGCCAGCAGCACGAGGTCGGCCTTGACGATCTGTTCCGAACCCGGCACCTCGACCATCTTGTTGCCCTGCCACTCGACGCGCACCGCCTTGAGGGACTTGACCTTGCCTTTGTCCTTGCCTTCGCCGCCGATGAACTCCTTGGTGGCGATGGCGAACTCGCGCTCGCAGCCTTCTTCGTGGCTGGACGAGGTGCGCAGCTTGACCGGCCAGTACGGCCATACCAACGGCTTGTTCTCCTGCTCCGGAGGCATGGGCAGCAGCTCGAACTGGGTGACGCTCGCCGCGCCATGGCGGTTGCTCGTGCCCACGCAGTCGGAGCCGGTGTCGCCGCCGCCGATCACGACGACATGCTTGCCGTCCGCGCGCAACTGGCCCTTGACCTTGTCGCCGGCGTTGACCTTGTTCTGCTGCGGCAGGAACTCCATCGCGAAGTGGATGCCTTCGAGGTCGCGCCCCGGCACGGGCAAGTCGCGCGACTGCTCGGAACCGCCGGTCAGCACGACGGCATCGAACTGTTCCTTGAGCGTGTCCGGGCTGATGATTTCCTTGGCCCAGTTGGTGACCTTGCTGCCCTCGGGCAGGTGGCCCACCATTACGCCTTCGCGGAACACCACACCCTCGGCGCGCATCTGCTCCACGCGGCGATCGATGTGCGACTTCTCCATCTTGAAGTCGGGAATGCCGTAGCGCAGCAGGCCGCCGATGCGGTCGTTCTTCTCGTACACCGTCACGTCGTGGCCGGCCCGCGCGAGCTGCTGGGCGGCGGCGAGACCGGCGGGGCCCGAGCCCACCACCGCGACCTTCTTGCCGGTCTTGACCTTGGCGCGACGCGGCTGGACCCAGCCTTCCTTCCAGGCGCGGTCGATGATCGCGTGCTCGATGCTCTTGATGCCCACCGCATCGTCGTTGAAGTTCAGCGTGCAGGCGGCTTCGCACGGCGCCGGGCAGATGCGGCCGGTGAACTCCGGGAAGTTGTTGGTGGAGTCCAGCGTGCGCCAGGCGTTGCGCCAATCGCCGCGGTACACGAGGTCGTTGAAGTCAGGAATGATGTTGTTGACCGGGCAGCCGTTGTTGCAGAACGGAATGCCGCAGTCCATGCAGCGCGCGCCCTGGACCTTCGCCTCGGCCTCGTTCAGGCCGATGACGAATTCCTTGTAGTCCTTCACCCGAGCGGCAACCGGCGCATAGCCCTCTTCAATGCGCTCGTACTCGAGAAAGCCGGTGACTTTTCCCATGATCTGTGTTCTTTCGCCTTCTCGTCGGTTTACTTGGCCGCCACGGTCTTGGACTTCTTGTCCGAAGCCTTGGCCTTCGCGATGGTGTCGCCCGCTTCCTTGGCGGCGTTGATCTCGCCCAGCGCCCGCTTGTACTCATGTGGGAACACCTTGACGAACTTCGCGCGCGACTCGGCCCAGTGGTCGAGGATGTGGCGGGCGCGCAGCGAGCCCGTCCACTTGTGGTGATCCTCGATCAGCTTCTTCAGTAGCACCTCGTCCGCCTGGCCCTTGTGCCAGACCGCGCGGTCAACCTGCGTTTCCTGCTCGGTGTTGGACAGCACGCGCTCCAGGGCCACCATCGAAGTGTTGCAGCGCTGGGCGAACTTGCCGTCCTCGTCGAACACGTAGGCGATGCCGCCGCTCATGCCGGCCGCGAAGTTGCGCCCAGTCTCGCCGAGCACGACCACCGTACCACCGGTCATGTATTCGCAGCCGTGGTCGCCGGTGCCTTCCACCACCGCCGTCGCGCCCGACAGGCGCACCGCGAAGCGCTCGCCCGCGACGCCGCGCAGGAAGGCCTCGCCGCTGGTCGCGCCGTACAGCACCGTGTTGCCCACGATGATGTTCTTGGTCGCGTCGCCGCGGAAGTCGATGCTCGGGCGGATGGCAATGCGGCCGCCCGACAGGCCCTTGCCGGTGTAGTCGTTGGCGTCGCCGATCAGGTAGAAGGTGATGCCGCGGGCCAGGAAGGCGCCGAAGCTCTGGCCACCGGTGCCCTCGAACTGGATGAACACCGTGTGGTCGGGCAGGCCCTCGGGACGCGCGCGCACCAGTTCGCCGGAGAGCATGGCGCCGACCGTGCGGTTGACGTTGCGCGCTTCCTCCATGAACTGCACCTTCTCGCCGCGCTCGAAGGCGGGGCGGCACTTCTCGATGAGCCGCACGTCCAGCGCCTTGGCGAGGCCATGGTCCTGCTCCTCGACCTGGCGGCGCGGCACGTCGGCCGGCGCGCTCGGCAGGTGGAAGACGCGGCTGAAATCGAGGCCGCGCGCCTTCCAATGCGAGATGCCCTTCTTGGTGTCCAGCAGGTCCGCGCGGCCGATCAGGTCATCGAACTTGCGGATGCCCAGCTGCGCCATGATCTGGCGCGCCTCTTCGGCGATGAAGAAGAAGAAGTTGACGACGTGCTCGGGCTTGCCCTGGAATTTCTTGCGCAATACCGGGTCTTGCGTGGCCACGCCCACTGGGCACGTGTTGAGATGGCATTTGCGCATCATCAGGCAGCCCTCGACCACCAGCGGCGCCGTCGCAAAGCCGAACTCGTCGGCGCCCAGCAGCGCGCCGATGACCACGTCGCGGCCAGTCTTCATCTGGCCGTCGGCCTGCACGCGGATGCGCGAGCGCAGGCGGTTGAGCACCAGCGTCTGCTGCGTCTCGGCCAGGCCCAGTTCCCACGGCGTGCCGGCGTGCTTGATGGACGACCACGGCGAGGCGCCCGTGCCGCCGTCGTGGCCGGCGATGACCACGTGGTCGGCCTTCGCCTTCGCCACGCCCGCCGCAATCGTGCCCACGCCCACTTCGCTCACCAGCTTCACGCTGATGCTCGCGCGCTGGTTGGCGTTCTTCAGGTCATGGATGAGCTGCGCCAGGTCTTCGATCGAATAGATGTCGTGGTGCGGCGGCGGCGAAATGAGGCCGACGCCCGGCACCGAGTAGCGCAGGAAACCGATGTAGTCGGACACCTTGCCGCCCGGCAGTTGCCCGCCTTCGCCGGGCTTGGCGCCCTGGGCCATCTTGATCTGGATCTGGTCGGCGCTGACGAGGTACTCGGTGGTCACGCCGAACCGGCCGGACGCGACCTGCTTGATCTTCGAGCGCAGGGAGTCGCCTTCCTTGAGCACGTAGTCGGCCTCGATGACCTTCTCGCCGATCACTTCGCTGACCTTGGTGCCGTCCTTGATCGGGATGCCCTTGAGCTCGTTGCGATACCGCGCCGGGTCTTCTCCGCCCTCGCCGGTGTTGCTCTTGCCGCCGATGCGGTTCATGGCAATCGCGAGCGTCGAGTGGGCTTCGGTCGAGATGGAGCCCAGCGACATCGCGCCGGTGGCGAAGCGCTTGACGATCTCGGCCGCGGGTTCGACCTCGTCGACCGGAATCGCCTTGCTCGGGTCGAACTTGAACTCGAACAGGCCGCGCAGCGTCATGTGGCGGCGCGACTGGTCGTTGATGATCTGGGCGTATTCCTTGTACGTGTCGAACTTGTTCGCCCGCGTGCTGTGCTGCAGCTTGGCGATGGCGTCGGGCGTCCACATGTGCTCTTCGCCGCGCACGCGCCAGGCGTACTCGCCGCCCGAATCGAGCATGCCCTCGAGCACCGGGTCATCGCCGAAGGCGGCCTTGTGCATGCGGATGGCTTCTTCAGCCACCTCGAACACGCCGATGCCGCCCACCTGCGAGGCCGTTCCGCGGAAGTATTTCTCGACCAGGTCTTTCTCAAGCCCGATGGCTTCGAAGAGCTGCGCGCCGCAGTACGACATGTAGGTCGACACGCCCATCTTGGACATGATCTTCGACAGGCCCTTGCCGATCGCCTTCACGTAGTTGTAGATGGCCTTCTCGGCGGACAGATCCCCCGGCAGCTCCTTGTGCAGGCTGGCCAGCGTCTCCATCGCGAGGTACGGGTGGACGGCTTCGGCGCCGTAGCCTGCCAGCACGCCGAAGTGATGCACTTCGCGCGCCGACCCCGTTTCCACGACCAGTCCGCAGGTCGTGCGAAGGCCTTCGCGCACCAGGTGCTGGTGCACGGCCGACAGGGCCAGCAGCGCCGGAATCGCGATGTGGTCGCGGTCCATGCGGCGGTCGCTGATGATGAGGATGTTGTGGCCGCTCTTGATCGCGTCCACCGTCTCCGCACACAGCGAAGCCAACTTGGCTTCGACACCCTCGTCGCCCCATACCGCGGGATAGGTGATGTTCAGCTCGTAGCTCTTGAACTTGCCATGCGTGTGCTTCTCGATGTGGCGCAGGCGGATCATGTCCTCGAAGTCGAGGATGGGCTGCGGCACTTCGAGGCGCATTGGCGGGTTCACCGCGTTGATGTCCAGCAGGTTCGGCTTCGGGCCGATGAAGGACACCAGCGACATCACGATGGCTTCGCGGATCGGGTCGATCGGCGGGTTCGTGACTTGCGCGAAGAGCTGCTTGAAATAGTTGTACAGCGGCTTGTTCTTGTCCGACAGTACCGCCAGCGGCGAGTCGTTGCCCATCGAGCCGATGCCTTCCTCGCCGGCCTGCGCCATGGGGCTCATCAAGAACTTGATGTCTTCCTGCGAATAGCCGAACGCCTGCTGACGATCGAGCAGCGATTCGGTGAATTCGGGCTGTTCCGCGTCGACCGGAATCTCTTCGAGCTTGACGCGGATGTTCTCGATCCACTGGCGGTAAGGCTTGGCCGAGGCGAACTGGTTCTTCAGCTCCTCGTCATCGACGATGCGGCCTTGCTCGAAGTCGATGAGGAACATCTTGCCCGGCTGCAGGCGCCACTTCTTGACGATCTTGTTCTCGGGGATGGGCAGCACGCCGGATTCGGACGCCATCACCACGATGTCGTCGTCGGTCACGATGTAGCGCGCGGGGCGCAGGCCGTTGCGGTCCAGCGTGGCGCCGATCTGCTTGCCGTCGGTGAAGACCATGGCGGCCGGGCCGTCCCAGGGCTCGAGCATCGCGGCGTGATATTCATAGAACGCGCGGCGGCGCTCGTCCATCGTCGTGTGCTGCTCCCAGGCTTCCGGGATCATCATCATCGCGGCGTGCGCGAGCGAGTAGCCGCTCATCGTGAGCAGCTCCAGCGCGTTGTCGAAGGTGGCCGTGTCCGACTGGCCTTCGAAGCTGATCGGGTAGAGCTTCTTCAGGTCGTCGCCCAGCACCGGCGACTTCATCACGCCTTCGCGGGCGCGCATCCAGTTGAAGTTGCCCTTGACGGTGTTGATCTCGCCGTTGTGCGCCACCATGCGGTAGGGGTGGGCGAGCGGCCATTCAGGGAAGGTGTTGGTCGAGAAGCGCTGGTGCACGAGCGCGAGCGCCGAGACCACGCGCGGGTCCTTCAGGTCCTTGTAGTACTTGCCCACCTGGTCGGCCAGCAGCAGGCCCTTGTAGATGATCGTGCGGCAGCTCATGCTGGGCACGTAGTACTCGCGGCTGTGCGTGAGCTTCAGTGCCTGGATGGCGCTGGAGGCCGTCTTGCGGATGACGTACAGCTTGCGTTCCAGTGCGTCGGGGACGATGACGTCCGGGCCGCGGCCGATGAAGATCTGCTTGAGGATCGGCTCCTTCTCGCGCACGGTGGGCGACATCGGCATGTCGCGGTCCACCGGCACGTCACGCCAGCCCAGGAGCACCTGGCCCTCAGCCTTCACGGCGCGCTCGAGTTCCTGGATGCAGGCGAGGCGGGAGGCGTGCTCCTTGGGCAGGAAGATCATGCCCACGCCGTATTCGCCGAAAGGCGGCAACTCGACGCCTTGAACGGCCATCTCGGCACGGAAGTATTCGTCCGGGATCTGGATCAGGATGCCAGCGCCGTCGCCCATCAGCTTGTCCGCACCGACCGCCCCCCGGTGGTCCAGGTTCTCCAGGATCTTCAGACCCTGCTCGACGATGCTGTGGGCCTTCTGGCCCTTGATGTGGGCGACGAAGCCGACGCCGCAGGCGTCGTGTTCGTGGGTCGGCGAGTACAGGCCGTCTGAGGCGGCCTCGCGTTCAGACAGGGAGGCGCTCGCGGCCGAAGAATGCAAGTTGTCCATGGCGGGTTCCTGGGGAATTCCCGCAAGCGTACTGCAGCCAAATCACACGGACAATCAAAAAACTCGTTTGTATGACCCCAATTTAATTGGATGCCCCAAGCTCGTGAATTTAAATGGGGACATAGTCATTTTTGCACCAATCTGGGACGCCCACGAGGCAAGGGCACGACACGGCGACCCGATGCTGCCCATGACTCAAGTTCGGCGGGTGACGCCCAGGCCCACCCCTTCAACAAGGTCTGTTCGATGGTCTGCGCGGAGGAGTGGGCAAGACCCTGATCCAGCATCCGACCGTGCGCGGCCTCGCGCTCGAAGGGCGTGTTGCCGAGCCCCCAGAGCGTGCGATGCCCGACGAGCAACGGGTCGCGCGCGCCCGTCACATGGTGCGGAGCACTCGACCAGCGATAGTCGAGGGCGGAGGCCAAGCCGCTACGCTGCGGCGCCAGTTCGACATACAGGACCGCATCGATCACATGCGATGCAGACAAAGGAGCGGCGGTGAACCGACTGCGCCACAACGCACCCTGGCGTCCGTGGCGTCGATTGAACTCAGTGACGAACCAGCGCGACAGGGCCTGCATCATCTTGCCCAGCGCATCGGCCGACGCCGGAGTGCCGAGCATCAGCCAGGCGTCGGGCAGCAAGGCGTACGCCTGGACGGACACGCCACGTTCCGCAGCTGCGCGGCGCAGGGTGTCAAGGAATCGCTCGCAATCCACATCGTCGGCAAAGGGTTGCTGGCCTGCGATGGCGGATTGACGGACCAGATGCACCTCGCCGGGAACGACGAGACGACTCAGGCGGGCCATGGGGCCAGGACCTGCAACAAGGAGTTCGAGACTTTGTTCACGAGCGGGATTGGCACGATTCCGCAAATCCCGCGGGAACGACCGTTTGTCAGCGGGTGCTAGGTTGCGATGGAAGACGCGGTTAATTTACACGAGCGGATTACCGCAAACGCCCTTCACTGCAGCCAGCAACCATGCCCCGAAGCGAGCCCCTGAACTCCAACGCCCAGCGCGGCTTCACGTTGATCGAATCACTGACGGTCATCGCGATCCTCGTGATCATTGGTGCGCTGGCGGCCCCGAACCTGCGGACCTTCGTCGTACGCAACAAGGTGTCCAGCATGAGCAACGAACTGACGGCTGCACTCACGCAGGCGCGGGCATTGTCGGTTGCAAAGAATTCCTGTGTCTCACTGTGCGTTGCCAGCGCCAGCAACAGCACCACCTGCGCAGACACCTCGGCCATCAAGGACTATCAGACCAACGGCTGGATGCTGTTCCAGAACCCGCAGTGCG
>Ga0207709_10001864_pt1 | contig 14021 bp, 19 predicted proteins | sample KBSM34metaG_FD_184397 | JGI IMG/M metagenome (GOLD analysis project Ga0207709, IMG submission 184397) | Miscanthus rhizosphere microbial communities from Kellogg Biological Station, Michigan, USA - KBS M3-4 metaG (SPAdes) (version 2) | ecosystem: Host-associated > Plants > Roots > Rhizosphere >...
TCAATAACAGTATAAATAACATAGATAGTATGCTTAATGAATTGGATATGCCTATGTACATAACAAAGCGTATTAGCATGAATAAGGACAGACTGATTTCTGATAACATTAATCCTTTATCTATTGAATCTTTCTACAATTCAAAAGAACATGATTTAGACGACAACACATTTGCATTAGTAATTGAACGTGTATTAAAAACTACTAAAGGTAATATCGGTAATATCCATGCAGTATTACGTACAGCGTGTAAGAACGAGATTAAAGAAGCACAAGAAGCAGTAGAAATCGAAGTAGAAGACGATACACCTATATTTACTGGTGGTTTCAATCCTACTAATCCTATCTTTAACTATGACCCATTCGGAAACTAGTATAAAAGTATAGCTGAAACGCTTCAGATTGACCTGTATTCGATTTTAAGGGTGGTACTAGTAGTCTAGTATTCCCTTATGCGATTACGGGCTAAATAAGGCGTATAAATTAAATTTAAAAATCACACCCGTGCGTGTCCTATATGGTGCTACTTTTGGTACTACCTTTATGTAATCAATAAAAGGAGGTACAGGAAATGGCTGATATGTTAAGCGTTTCTCACAGTAAAGACATTAACCTAGCGAATGGAGAAGTAACGAATAGTATGTTTGTAAAGGTATATAACACTATTTTCACAGAAGGACTTGTTTCTAAAATGGGTGCTACTGGATTTACTACTTTAGTAGCTTTAGCAACATTCATGAACGAAGAAGGCGAGTGTTACCCAACACAGGAACAAATTGCAGAAAGAATCGGTGTGCATAAAAATACAGCTAATAAGTATTTGAATGCTTTGTTAGAAGTGGAAATAAACGGTACACGGCTTGTTACTAGAACTAAAGTTAATAAGAGACAGGGGAAAATTTCATCGTTCTATAAAATACACCCACTAGCCCAGTTAGCTAAATTCAATGGTGGCATTACAGCTGTAAATCACAAAGTTAATGACACAAACGGAAGTGATAACCAAAGCACTACCATATGTGACGACCCTATCACACCCAACTGTGATGTAATAAGAGTCAATGAATTAGAATCAGTTAATAAGATAAATAAATTGAATAGCAGTTCCGCTATTAAACTATTTCAGAAGTTTTACTATGAAGTCTATGATGTTAACTATGTAGTTGGTAGTTATGGTAGAGAAGGAAAGATTATTAAAGATAAGCTACTTACACCACATGGTGATATAGCTGAAGAGATTATAGAAATTGCAGTTAAAGAATATGCTACACGCTGGAAGTCACCTAAATACCCACGCCCAACAATAGGAATGTTTACATGGGTTACAAACCACGTTATAGAGTTGCTTGAAGATAAGAAGCAGCAAGACGGGGTTATTTGCCGTTCAGAGGAATTAGAAGAACAAGCTGAAGCGGACATGTTAGCTAAACTGGAAAAACTGGGGGCTATGTAATGCGTAGTAAGGAACAAGCACAAACTATTTTAGATGGTGTTAACTTAAGGCAAGTTCAAAAGCAGTTAGGTAAGGGAAGTTATTATGTAGGTGACTGGGAAGTAGAAGTTAAACCTAATAATGAATTTATCTCACCGTTTACTAATAGTCCACAACTTTACACGACTAGAAGAGAAGTAGAACTACATTTATTTGACGGTACGAAAGTAACGATAGAAAAAGAGGTGACGGAATGGAAAAAATGAATCACATTTGTAAATTAGCGTCAAGCTGTAAGAAAGCAGGTACAGACGCCTGTAATGTTTTATGTAGTCCATTTATATTACTTCACGGCTTAGAAGGTCATACGGGGCTGTGGAGGGCTAGAAACGTACCAAAGAAATATGAAAATAGCTTTTTAAGCAACCTACCAATACAGCAAGACAATCCATTACCATTTTCTATCATTCGTAGATATGTAGGAAGTGTAATTGAGAATGTCCGTAATGGTACGGGGCTTTTTTTATATTCAATTCCAAATGCTGAAAACAGACTAGGAACGGGCACGGGTAAAACTACTTCAGCTATTGCAGTAGCAAATGAATACTTACTAGCTAGAACAATGGAACACAGCAAGGGCGGCGAACCAATCATTAACAACCCAGTTCTTTATTACAAAGCTAGTGAGTTCCAAAATCTATACAACGCACAGTTTAAGGGCACACCTGATATGAAGGACGCTGCTACTAGAAAATACGAACGAGTTAAAAAGCTAATGATGAAAGTTGAATTATTAGTATTTGATGATATTGGAATTAGACAAAAAATTACAGACAACTTTGAGAATGAACTTACAGAAATCATTGACGGACGTGACAGTGACCAACTAGCAACGATTTACACAAGTAATCTGCCAATTGATAAACTAGCTGACACTTTAGGTGACCGAATCACAAGCCGTATTGATGGTATGACTGTTTCAGTTGCATTTAAAGGTAAAGACCATCGTAAAGGGGGGCTTCTATAATGATTGAAGCACAGCTACTTAGTAAAGTATTAAACCAGCAAAATTTCTATATATTAAACTCACATGGTATTCAGGAAAGCGACTTTCAAGGGTTAGCCCCTGTATACGAGTTTATCAAGGACTACACAAAGGAATACGGTACAACACCTGATTATCGGACTGTAGTAGGTAAATATGACGACTTTGAATACTTTGAAGACGTACATGACACTTTCCCTTACTTATGTAAGACATTGAAGAGTGCCACTATTAAACGCCGTTCAGTTGAGATATTCGGAAAGAAAGCAAATGACAATTATAAAACAATGAACGGCATTGAGTTTGCTTCATGGTTAAAGAAAGAAGCTGAATCATTAGAAGGTATGGCATTAGCTACTTCTTCACTGGGAACAAACTATGCTACGAACGGACAGGAACGTAAAGAGTGGTACATGGAAAGTAAAGAACAACGTACCTTCACATATATTCCTACACCGTGGGAAAGCTTAACACGCTGGTTAGGTGGCGGTTTTGAGTTATCGGACATGATTCTGATTCAAGCATACACCAATCGTGGGAAGAGTTGGCTATCTTCAGCATGTGCCGTTACAGCACATAAAGCAGGGTTTGGGGTACTTTATTACTCACCTGAATTATCTAAGAAACAGCAAGCATTCCGCTTTGATACGCTTGATGGACATTATGACAATGTGAATGTTCGTAGGGGTAATTTAGAAGATAAAGAGGAAGAATATTTTGAATACCTTGATACGTTCAATGAAACGAATGAAGTACCATTCATTATTAAAACAATGGAAGACCTACCTGAAGGACTTTCTACTGACGTAATTGAAGCGGACTTAAACGCATATGAAAATATCAAAATGGTTATTGTCGATGGATTCAATTTAATGAACCACGGCAGCGGTAACTTACGTGATAGTATGTCCCGTACTTCTAGAAAGCTGCGTCAAGTATTCGGACGACATGTAGTAGCTGGGGTAGTAGTTCACCAAACGCCTACTAGTGCTGAAAAAGAAAACATGGACGAAGACGACTTAGGTGTAAGAATGGTTACGCCACCACGTATTGACCAGTACGGGGAAACAGTAGCGGTAATACAAGATAGTGCCACAGTACTAAACTTTGACCAACATGACGGGGTAGGGAAAGCGTTACTAGCTAAGTGCCGTGAACCTAACGTGGGTAAGGTACTAGAATTACGATGTAATTTTAATTACGGCTGGATAACTGAATCTACACCACTGGATGATATGTAGGAGGAATCACGATGAAAATTAAACCTAATTCATATAAAAGAAAGATGGATAGTGAGGAATTACAAGTTTACCTTAAGACAAAGAAGCAAGGTAACGGACAACATAAAAACAAAAAAGCATATGACAGAAAGAAGGGGTGGGACTAATGAATAATACAAATTTGTATATACCAGTAGTTCCTAAATGGGTTGGGGAAATCCTTCAAAGACAGAAGAATCAAGACCACTTTGCAACTATGGGTAAAACAAAAGAATGGGATAAGTGGAAACGAAAGTATTCAAGAAAGTTAAAGTATGCAAGATTGAACGGATGGAGTGTGGAAGAGAATGATTAAAGTAAAGCGTGTACCTGATTATGAGTCATGGTGTGATAGCTGCGGTGACTTTCCTAAAGAAGCATTCTTTATAGAGGTGGAAGAACCTATGCCCGTTGAAGATGATAGCAACGTATTATGGCTATGCCCAAAATGCACGGCTGAATTAAAAGAGAAAATAGGACGGTTTATTTATTAGAAGGAGAGGTAAGGTAAGGCATGTTTAATCACATTGAAAGACCGCAAGGTAGATTAGTATATATTAAGTTTGGTAAATATCACGGACGTAAAGGGGTTGTACTGGAATCCTTTACTTATATGGATGGCTTAACCGTGTACGTAGTTGAGGGGGTAGGATTTAAGGTAACACTACCTTCAAATGAAGTTCTATTCATGGGGGATGTTACACAATGATTAAGGTACGAGAACGGGAACTACTCGTTGATGTTGCTGAAGAAATAGAACAATTTAACTGGGATAGAGGAAGACCACGGGGACAAGAATTTACAGCTTGTTCCCCTTTTCGTAATGAGACACACCCATCTTTCAGTATTAACTTAGAAACTGGACTATGGATTGACTTTTCTAGTAATAACGATTTATACAGCAAAGGCGGTATTGTACGACTATTAAGCTATTTACGTGAGGAAACAGAAGAAGAAACAGAAAACTATTTACTAGATAAGTACACTATTGATTTTTCTGATATTGATAGTTTAGAACTGGGGCTTAACTTTGAGGACGCTGAAAAGCCACCACGTATTATTAGTTTAGAAGAATATCAGCCATACGCATATAGAAGCCCTTACTTAGAGGGACGGGGCATCAGTGAGAAAGTACAGCGTGCTTTTAAAGTTGGTTTTGATAGAAGAGGAAATGCTATTGCTTTGCCGTGGCATGACTGGAAAGGAAATATGGTCAATATTAAATTTCGTTCTACTAAATCAAAACAATTCTATTACTTTGATGGTGGGCAACAATTACGATTCCATGTGTACGGTTTACATATGATTCATAGATACAATTACACTAGGGTTTGGATAGTAGAAAGTGAGATTGACGCCCTATACCTTTGGACTCACGGAATACCTGCTATTGCAATCGGTGGTAGTAAGTTGCCGAAAGAAAAGATTAAAAGATTGAAACTATCACCAATTAAAGAATTAGTAATAGCTACAGATAATGACCCCGTGGGATGGGGTGTAAAACAGAAATTAATAGAACAACTTACAGGGGTATTCCATTTAGAGGATATTGTCTTTCCGCATAACTGTAAAGACGTGAATGAAATACCACCAGCATTATTACGTAATATCGTAACAAAGCCCGTAGGCTTTAACTTCGCACTGTCTTAGGACGGTGCTTTTTTTATTTGTAACAAAATTGTAACATACTATTTTAACCTGCCTTAACTTGCCTTAAAGTATTGTCAGACCTGTTACCTCTTTAAATTACTATATTAACTATATTAGATTAAGCCAATAGATTAAAGAATAACTTCCCATATTTGTAAAATAGTTTCATTGCCTTAGCTTGCCTGAACCTATATTATACATAAGGCAAGTAGCCTGAACCGTTGATATGACTGGGTTTACAAAAGTAAACATAGAGTTTACGCATATCCGAAAAAGCCAATATACCGTTGGTTTATTTAGTTATGCACTTTTTTAAAAAAAGTTTAAAAAACTTGTCCTAAATTAGACGGCTTTAGGTACTACCAATACATAACACAGAAAAGTGGGGAATTAACTTATGAAAACAATTAACGAAATTACGGGTAATAAAACTTTTGGACAACTTACTATTGCGGAAAGAGAAGATTTACAAGTACGCCAAAACTGGCTTGCTGTTGCATGGAAGAATGAACCAAATGAACTTATTCAACGTGAATTGTTTGACGAGTTACACGAAAGTTTTAAAACACTTATTAAGTCTATGGCAAGACGTCAGGCTGAAAAGTTCTTTATGACTGAACAAGAAGAAGTGGAGGGGATTCTATACGAAGTACTGGCACAATGCTTATACGACTATAACGAAAGCCGAGACTTTCACGGATTCTATGTTACATATGCTGGTTACGCAATCGGTAAAATGTACCGTAAAGACGGGCAAGACGCTATAGACACTACGTATAAAAATGATAACCGCCTTGATGCTTCAGTAGCGAAAGAAACTGGGGCTAAAGAACTGGCTGAAAAGATTGAATCCAAAGAGGAAACAATGTCTGAAGCTGAAGTAAGAGTAACTGCTAACAAGTTAGTTAGTGAGTGCTTTAATGAAGTGGATGATGCTAAAAAAGCTGCGGTATTAATGTTTATTGACGGCTTTAAACGTGAAGAAATTATCACGGCTGTTAATACAGAAGGTAAGAAACACGACACTGTTGCTAGAATGGTAAACCGTGCTATTAAACAGTTTCAAAATTACTGCCTTAACTTACCTAACCTTAACTTAGTATAAAAAAACTTACCAATAGGCGTTATGTGTTTAAACTATTCGCCAATAAAAATTACAGCTTAAAGAAAGCTAAAAGGAGACTGATATATGTCATTATTTACAGCTACAGGAGAACAAGCTAAAGAATCTGCAAACCGTAAGAACGTTGATTTAAAGGCGGCTTACATTCGATTAAAAGAAAACGAAAGTGTACGTGTACGAGTTTTAGGACTTACTGACTATGTAGAATACATGGCACACGGCGAATTTAACTTAGGTATTTATACGCAACCTTGTACAAAGCCACTTGATGGGAAAGAAGACCCACTATGTGTTGCTGCTGCTTCAGGTATTGAAGGCTTTGAAAAATTAAAAGCTAAAAAGCGTTATATCTTTGCACTTTACGACATTGATAAAAAAGCGGTTCGATTCTGGGACGCAACGAAAGCACAAGCAACTAAAATGATTGGCGATATTGAAGAATACAAAGAAGACTTATCTGCTGTAGCATTTAATTTCAAGCGTACAGGAACTAAGACAGAAACAGTATTTTCATTAAACCCTATCTTACGATTAGATGAAACAGGCAAAGAAGGTTTTGCTGCTGGTGATGAAGCTGTTATTGAAATGGCTGATTACGAAGCTGTATTAATCCCTCGTACACCTGAACAACAAATCGAAGCACTTAAGCAAGCTGGTTTCCCAGTGCATGAGTTCTTCACAGTAACCGAAGGCGAAGACGCTAAAGGCGTTGACTTAGGTAAAGACGAAAATCCATTGGACGAAATGTAAGGAGGGTTGGACGTGTTTAAACGTATTCTAGAAAATAGAAAACGCCGTTCTGTACGTCCGACAACTGGTAGTGGAGGCACTGGTTCAAGTGCTTCTAACCCAGTAGTGCAGACTCATATTTATCAAACGGCGATGTATTCAAATGATGATAGTAACAGTAGAAGTTGTTCTTCTCACTCATATAGTTCTTCTCATTCAAATGATAGCGGAAGTTCTACAGGTGATAGCGGCGGCGGTTACTGCGATTAAAACTTATAACGGATTAGATGTATTACAAAATATAAATATAAATGGAGGAAATAATAATATGTTAGCAAATTTTGGATTAGGTGGAAGCATGAAAGCGGCACGTACGGGTGACCAAATTGACGCACAAGTAACGGCAGCAAGAGGATTATTAACGCAAGCAACAATGGCTGCTAATAACTTTGACGCTATTGAAATGCAAATGCAACAAGTAGGACAAATGTTAGGTCAAACACAAGACCCAGCAATGCAAATGTTAGCTATGCAATTCCAAATGCTTCAGCAAAACATTGATTCTACACAGAAGCAAATTCAGGGTTCATTATCTCAACTAGCACCAGTGTTACAAGAGATTGATAACCTTACAAACAAGATTCAAAACTAATTAAAGGGGCTTAAAACGCCCTTTCTATAAGGAGGTAGCGTAACGGTAACGCACTCTACGTGGAGTAGAGAGTTTATAGGTTCGAGTCCTATACCACCTTGCCAATATCACACAAGTAGTATAACTGGGAGTACGCATGGATGGTGGGAATTGCAGGTTCGAATCCTGTGAGGGAGTGTTACTAGTACACGCCTTTAGTATAAGTTGGGAATACGCCTACGGAGTGATGAAGAACGGGTTCGAGTCCCGTCTTGTGTGTGATTATGGGGAAATAGTTCAGTGGTAGAACAACGTTTATCCGAGGAAAGGTCGAGGGTTCGATTCCCTCTTTCCCCACCACATAGAGAAGTAGCCAAGTGGAAAGGCAATGCGTGTACAGTTAAATAAAAGCATGACCGAGGGTTCAAATCCCTCCTTCTCTATCAAGTGAAAAGGTATGCGAAGTCGAGGGTGTGTTCCTTGAGAACTACTGATACTTATCAATAGGAGATAACAGACGATGTATATACCTTTTTATCATGGGGTGAAAGCCCCACCTACCTTTTCTAGTTTTCCCTTTTTACTTTATCTACCTTTTATTCATATCGTTGTGTTTAGAAATAACATTTACTATCCGACCACTGGGCACGCTTTTGCGTGTCCTTTTTTTCATTTATTTAGGTACTACACCTATGAGGTGATTATAAATGGAACTATTCGGCTTTGGAGTAGAAGAAGATGATTTAGCGAAGAAACAGGAAAAAGTAAAGCTTAAGCGTATGCGAGAAGCTGAAAAGAAGAAAGAGTTAAAGGCGTACCAGCCTACTATGAGGGAAATATGGTACACGGGCTACGAAACCCACACAGGGAAGATTAAGCAAGGTATTTTCCAAACTAAAATGTCTGATAGCGATAAACGAAAATTAGACATGGTACATGATGCTATTATGCACGGTGATTTAGGAATGGGTGTAGATGATACGAAGAAGTTCACCAAAGCCCACGCACTACGATTATACGTTGTTTTAATGAAGCAAAGAAAGATAGCAACCATTAAGAAGATGATAGCTACTAAACCACATAATTACATTATGGTTAACAACTTACTGTCATTAGGTTCTATGCTTAGTAATCTTGAAAAAGAACCAATCATAGCACTAGATACAGAGACAACGGGAGTAAACGTATTTAAAGACGTGGTAGTAGGTATTTCAATTACTCTACCAATTGCAGATAAACATTACTATATTCCCTTTGGACACGTAACAGAAGTTATTCAGTTAGATGCACAAAGATTACTAGACACCTTAAAACCATATTTAGAAAGTGATTCTATTAAGAAAGTGCTGCACAATGCTAAGTTCGATATTCATATGTTATATAACGCACACGGCATTGATTTAGGCGGCTTTGCTTTCGATACGATGATTGGAATGATTCTACTAAACGAGAACGAACCTTCATTTGCATTAAAGAATCTAGCAACTAAATACGGTAAATACTTTGGTTTTGAAGATAAATCAGCAACGTTTGAAGAGTTGTTTGGTGACGATATGAAAAAGAATGGTGACGGGTTCGCTTCTATTCCTTTAGATATTGGTCATATTTACGCATGTAAAGACACTCATTTAACGTGGGCATTCTATCAATTTATTCAGGAACAATTTGACCGCATACCTGAACTACGTGAATACTATGACACTATCGAACGTGACATAACACTAGTATCAGTAGAAATGGAACGCAACGGCTTTGAAATTGATTTTGAATATGCTGAAGAATATAAGAAAGATTTAGCTGGTGATATTGCTAAGTTAGAAGAAGAATTACGTTACCATTTTGGCGAAATTAATATTAACAGTAATGTACAGTTAGCAACTAAGTTATATGACGAAATAGGACTTTCTGACCCATCTAAGAAGAAAAGTGTGGACGCTAAAACATTAGAGAAACTAGCAAAACAGCATGAAGGGTGTAAAGTACTTTTAGAATATCGTAACTTAAATAAGCTACTTTCTACTTACATTGAACCACTACCACAAAAGGCGGTAAATGGTAGATTACATGGAGAATTTAATCAAGGTGGGACAGTAACGGGGCGTTATTCCTCACGGAATCCTAACCTTCAGAACTTACCTAAGAAAGCCCGTAAGATTATTAAGGCAAGTAAAGGTAAGGTAATTGTAGGTATTGACTTTTCACAGATTGAACCACGGGTACTAGCACATATGAGTAGAGATAGTAAGTTTATGACACCGTATCTTACAGCAAGAGACTTATACAGTGAAATTGCATCTAACGTATTTAACAAGCCTTTAGAAGAATGTGGTGACGGTTCTATTTACCGTAAGTACGCAAAAGTTATTTTACTGGGTGTAATGTATGGTATGTCACCTAATGCACTGGCTGAAATGCTTAAGATTAGCTTAGTGGATGCAACTAAGTTTATAGATGATTTCTTTAATACTTATGAAGATGTAACTAAATTTGTTAAGGAAACAAGTGAACACGCTGACGAACACGGACATGTTAAGACAATGTTCAATCGTAAACGCCGTTTCACTGGACATAGACAAGTTGCCGTTGCCTATCACCATATGTGTAAGCAAATTGAACAAAAATACGGGGAAGTTCCTACTGATATATGGGGTAGCAAACTACCACGTAATGTGAAAATGAAGTTTTGGGACGTTGCAAAGCCTTACGGACGTGTAAAACGTATGTCTGTAAATGCTGTTATTCAAGGTACTGCTGCTGAAATCATGAAGAAAGCAATGATTAAGCTTTGGAAGTACTGTCTGAAGATGGGCTACAAGATGTTAGCCACCGTGCACGATGAATGCTTAATTGAAGTGCCTGACACTATCACAATAGAAGAAATTGAAGAATTAGAAAAAATAATGATGGAAGCTGTAACCCTTGATGTACCTATTAAGGTGGACACGGAAATGTCTTTACGTTGGGGAAATGGTGTAAGTAAAAAAGAATGGTTCGAAATGAAAGGGGCGGCTTAATGAGTTTAGTTAGTAAACCAGTAGAACTGCGACAAAAGGTGCAGTCAAATATTGCAAAGAAAGCGAGGGGCGAAGAAATTACTTCAGCCCTTCTTCAGCATTTTGAGAGAATTAATAGTTTTGATTACTTCCCAGTTAAAGAAGTGGAAGAATTAATGATTAGACAAGCACAATTTGAAGTAAGCAAGATGGGTAAAAAGCATTCATACCCTCAACATTTACCACGTTTTTCTCCTTCTAGTTCTGATAAATGTGAAAGAGAATTATTCTACAAAGCTATGAAGAGTGAGAAAGACCCTGCTGATAGTGTAACATTCCGTAGACGCTGGACACGTAACAGTACTGCTGTGCATGGCTGCGTACAGAAACAATTACTAGAAGCTGAAGTATTACTAAATGAACCAGCATTCAAGGTTCATAGATTACACAACGATTTACCAGCATGGGAAAAGAATATTGAGGGCTGGAAACTCATTACACATAACGGCGTACAGTTCGTACTATTCGGAATGTGTGACGGAATACTAGAATATCAAAAGGACGGTAGCAAAGTTGGTTTTGAATATAAAACAAAGTCCAATTCTGTAGCACAGATTAAGAGTTTACGTGAACCTTCACGAAGCCACTTTACCCAGTGCGTAGCCTATTCTATTTTATTCGGCGTTGATGAATGGTGTATTACTTATGAGTCAGTAGCAAAAGATAAATGGACTACAGGGGAAAATGCAAGACCTGATATGAAGATATTCTATGTAAAAGTAACTGAAAATGATAGACAAAGATTATTAGATAGATGGTCAAGAGTTGCAATGAATCTACAGGACGGGGAAGTGAGTATGCCTGATTTTGGTAAATGCTTATTCTGCCCGTTTAAAAATATCTGTAGTGGGGTGTAATATTGAAAAGAATTTTAGCAATGGATTTATCTTTAGCGTGTCCAGCCTTTGCCGTATTAGAGGTAAGGCAAGGCACGGTAATAGTAGTTCACTTAAGTCACGTTAAAACAAGTCCTAAGAAATCCACGGGTTACCGTCTATTCCAAATAGAACAACACCTACAGGAGATTCTAGGGAAGTTTACGTTTGACTTATTAGTAATGGAAAAGGGCTTCAATAAGTTTGCCCTAGCTACCCAACAAATACAACGTACAGTGGGCGTAGTTCTTGTTACACTTATGCGTAATGGCTATGAGTCTGTAGGAGAAATAAGTCCAACTAGCGTGAAGAAATGTATTACAGGTAGTGGGAAAGCAAGCAAGGAAGAATTGGCTGAAGCACTTGACCAGTATCTAGGTGGACTGGAATATAAGACAAATGACGAAAGTGACGCTTGCGGTGTCGGTTTAGCATTTGCAAAGGAGAAGGGACTGATATAATTCAGTCTCTTTTTTTATTTTAGTTGTCCTGAAAAGTCACTCATTAGGTACTACCAATATGTAAGGCAAAGGCACACCGCCTTAACAAACCAAAACTTAAGGAGTGTATTAATTATGACAAACGAAAAAGTATTATTACCTGCAAATGTAGTGGAAGGAATTAACCATTTACGCCACAATTTAGGAAAATCAAATTCTTACATCTTAAACGAATCTGCAAACTGGGCTGTTAAAGATTTTGCAAATGAAAGTGAAGCAAATAAGGACTTACTTATGAAAGCTTTGATTGTGGGCTATGACGTTAAGCCTAACCCAGTAATTCTTAAAAATGAAGTAAGTGAAGAAACTGCTAAGAAACTTATCAATCGTTTTGAAAGCTGGGGCAAGCCTACATTATTCACTTATGAAGATGGAAAGCGTGACGGTGTATTATTCGCTTTACTTGAATTAGGTATTGATATTGAAGGAATCAATAAGTAATGTTAACGGTCATTACGGGCGGCATGTTCGCTGAAAAATCCACTGAATTACAAAGACGTGGTAAACGCTTAAAAAGGGCTGGACGTAGAGTTCTCTATGTTCGCCCTGATAGCGATACCCGTTACAGTGAAACACAATTAATGACGCATGACGGACAATCAGTGGAAGCTATAACAATTCCAATTGAAGCCCCTTATGAAATAATCACGGCTGCTATTAATTACAGTGTAGTTTGTATTGATGAAATACAGTTCTTCAATGTGAAAATGGTATCGGTTATTAATACGTTATTAAAACAAGGTAAAACAGTAATTGTTGCTGGACTAGATTTAGATTATCAAGCTGAACCGTTTTTAGTTACATCAAGCCTAATGAGTTATGCGGAAGAAGTTATAAAGCTGAAAGCCGTATGTACTAATTGTGGTGAAGATGCATGGGTAAGTCATAAAGAAGATAACGGTGAACGTATTGAACTAGGCACGGACATTTATAAACCATTGTGCCGCAAATGCTTTAACTATAAAAACAGACCATATAAAAACTTAAAATAGGGGGAAATAAAATGATTAACAAATTAGAAGTTACAAAGGTAGAACATAAAGTAGAAGTTGGTTCAGTTATCCATTCACAAAGTGAAGGCGGCGGTACAAAATACGCATACCTAGTAGTGGATGATAGCGACTGTAAAGTTCGTTTGGTTGATTTAGAAAGAGGTTACCTATTCTCTCACAAACTTGATAAAGAGGGTGTAGTTGCACACGTAGAAGATATGTGGGACGAAAAGGTTTTACGAGTATTTAAAAAAGACGAAATCCAATTAACGGAAGCTAAATAAGGGGGATATAAAAATGAAAAACACAGATATTGAAGTAGGTACATTTGTAAAACATAAAGATTATGGTTTTGAAGGTATTGTAGTAGGTCACAAGCATTCACAGGTAGTTATTGAAGTAACTGAAGGTGAAGCACCTGCATACGAACGTGACGGCACTTACATTGCTTGTGCTAATAACCTTGAAGTTATTGAAGTTGAAGAAGTGTTTGTATATGCGGTTGAAATGGAAGTAGACGGCACTGTAACACGCTTTGCAACTGTAGAAGATTATATGGACTTCATGTTATTCATGAAGGAAGTTCTAGCGTAGGAGGGTGCTATGAAATTGATTACTGTAGCTGGAATGATTGGCGTAGGAAAATCAAGCCTAACTGAACTAATAGCGGAACGATATAATTCATTAGCAAAATATGAAGATATTGAACAACCCGTTATTCATGAATGGTTA
>Ga0207709_10001868_pt1 | contig 14001 bp, 9 predicted proteins | sample KBSM34metaG_FD_184397 | JGI IMG/M metagenome (GOLD analysis project Ga0207709, IMG submission 184397) | Miscanthus rhizosphere microbial communities from Kellogg Biological Station, Michigan, USA - KBS M3-4 metaG (SPAdes) (version 2) | ecosystem: Host-associated > Plants > Roots > Rhizosphere >...
TGCGCGCTGGAGAACATGCTGGTGGTGGTGCCGTCGACCCCGGCGCAGGCCTTCCACATGCTGCGTCGCCAGCAGCACCTGACCACCCGCAAGCCGCTGGTGGTGATGTCGCCCAAGTCGCTGCTGCGCCACAAGCTGGCCGTGTCGACCCTGGACGAGCTGGCCAATGGCGAGTTCCAGCACCTGATCGGCGATGCCAATGCCGATGCCAAGAAGGTCAAGCGCGTGGTGCTGTGCTCGGGCAAGGTCTACTACGACCTGCTGGAAGACCAGACCAAGCGTGGCCAGGACGACGTGGCGATCATCCGCGTGGAGCAGCTGTATCCGTTCCCGCGTGCGCTGCTGGCTGCCGAACTGAAGAAGTACGGCAAGGCCACCGACGTGGTGTGGACGCAGGAAGAACCGCAGAACCAGGGTGCGTGGTACCAGATCCGCCACCACCTGCAGTTCTGCCTGGCCGAAGGCCAGAACCTGCACTACGCCGGTCGCGCACGTTCGGCTTCGCCGGCTGCCGGTCACATGGCTGACCACGTCCGCGAACAGCAGCAGCTGGTCGCCGATGCACTGGTCAACCCGTTCAACGACTCGTTCGCTGAATAACTCTCCTCCTATTTAGAAGACAAACCAGGAAGCTCCCGCATGGCCACCGAAGTCAAAGCCCCGGTACTGCCCGAATCCGTCGCCGACGGCACCATCGCCACCTGGCACAAGAAGGTGGGCGACGCCGTCAAGCGCGACGAAAACCTGCTTGACCTGGAAACCGACAAGGTCGTCCTGGAAGTGCCGTCGCCGGTCGATGGTGTGATCAAGGAAATCAAGTTCGCCGAAGGCGCGACCGTGACCTCCAGCCAGGTCGTGGCGATCATCGAAGAAGGCGCCGTGGCCGCTGCTCCGGCGCCGGCCGCTGAAGCCGCTCCGGCTGCTGCCGCCGCTCCGGCCGCTGCTGCTCCGGCTGCCGCCGCTGCTCCGGCCCCGGCTGCCAAGTCGGCCGCCGACGCGCTGCCGCCGGGCGCCCGCTTCACTGCCATCACTGAAGGCGTGAATCCGGCCGACGTCGATGGCACCGGCCGTCGCGGCGCGGTTACCAAGGAAGACATCGTCAACTTCGCCCGCAACGGCGGCGCCGGCAAGGCCGGTGGCGCACGTCCGGAAGAACGCGTGCCGATGACCCGCATCCGCAAGCGCATCGCCGAGCGCCTGATGGAGTCGAAGAACTCCACCGCCATGCTGACCACCTTCAACGAAGTCGACCTGTCCAAGGTGTCGGCGGCGCGCAAGGAACTGCAGGACGAGTTCGTCAAGGCACACGGCATCAAGCTCGGCTTCATGAGCTTCTTCGTGAAGGCCGCCGCCAACGCGCTGCAGCGTTTCCCGCTGGTCAATGCCTCCATCGACGGCGACGACATCATCTACCACGGCTACTCGGACATCTCGATCGCCGTGTCGACCGAGAAGGGCCTGGTCACGCCGGTGCTGCGCAATGTCGAGCGCATGTCGTTCGCCGACATCGAACGCACCATCGCCGACTACGCCAAGAAGGCCCGTGACGGCAAGCTGAGCCTGGAAGAACTGCAGGGCGGCACCTTCACCGTGACCAACGGCGGCACCTTCGGTTCGCTGCTGTCGACCCCGATCATCAACCCGCCGCAGAGCGCCATCCTGGGCATGCATGCCATCAAGGAGCGTCCGATCGCCCAGAACGGCCAGGTCGTGATCGCGCCGATGATGTACCTGGCGATGTCCTACGATCACCGCATCATCGACGGCAAGGACTCGGTGCAGTTCCTGGTGGACATCAAGAACCAGCTGGAAAACCCGGGCCGCATGCTGTTCGGCCTGTAAGAAACCTCCCGCCCCTCCGCGCCTGCGCGGAGGGGTTCTGGTAATGCATCAAGGAATAATTCAATGGCTGAACAATTCGACGTCGTCGTCATCGGTGCCGGCCCGGCCGGTTACCACGCTGCCATCCGCGCCGCACAGCTGGGCCTGAAGACCGCCTGCATCGACGCAGCGCTGGGCAAGGACGGCAAGCCGGCCCTGGGCGGCACCTGCCTGCGCGTGGGCTGCATCCCGTCCAAGGCGCTGCTGGATTCCTCGCGCCAGTTCTGGAACATGGGCCACATCTTTGGCGACCACGGCATCAGCTTCAAGGATGCCAAGATGGACGTCGAAGCGATGGTTGGCCGCAAGGACAAGATCGTCAAGCAGTTCACCGGCGGCATCGCCATGCTGTTCAAGGCCAACAAGGTCGCCACCTACTACGGCTTCGGTGAACTGCAGCCGGGCAACGTGGTCAAGGTGAAGCAGCACGACGGCTCGGAAGTCGAGCTGAAGGGCACCAACGTCATCATCGCCGCCGGTTCGGATTCGATCGAACTGCCGTTCGCCAAGTTCGACGGCGATACCATCGTCGACAACGTCGGCGGCCTGGACTTCACCGAAGTGCCGAACCGCCTGGCCGTAATCGGCGCCGGCGTGATCGGCCTGGAACTGGGCAGCGTGTGGAAGCGCCTGGGCGCTGAAGTCACCATCCTCGAAGCACTGCCGGAGTTCCTGGCCGTGGCCGACGCCGAAGTGGCCAAGACCGCTGCCAAGGAATTCAAGAAGCAGGGCCTGGACATCCGCCTCGGTGCCAAGGTCTCCAAGACCGAGATCACCGGCAAGGGCAAGAAGAAGGAAGTCGTTGTCACCTACACCGACAGCGAAGGCGAAAAGACCCTGACCGTGGACAAGCTGCTGGTGGCCGTCGGCCGTCGCGCCGCCACCAAGGGCCTGCTGGCCGAAGGCACCGGCGTCAAGGTCAACGAGCGTGGCCAGATCGAAGTCGATGCGCATTGCCACACCGGCGTCAACGGCGTGTGGGCAGTGGGTGACTGCGTGCGCGGCCCGATGCTGGCGCACAAGGGCTTCGAGGAAGGCATCGCGGTGGCTGAGCTGATCGCCGGCCTGCCGGGCCACGTCAACTTCGACACCATCCCGTGGGTCATCTACACCGAGCCGGAACTGGCATGGGTCGGCAAGACCGAAGCCCAGCTGAAGGCCGAAGGCATTCCGTACAAGGCCGGCAGCTTCCCGTTCGCCGCCAACGGCCGTGCCGTGGCGATGATCGAGCCGGCAGGTTTCGTGAAGATCCTGGCCCATGCCGAAACCGATCGCATCCTCGGCATGCACCTGGTCGGCGCCAACGTCTCCGAGCTGGTGCACGAAGGCGTGCTGACCATGGAGTTCAGCGGCTCGGCCGATGACCTGGCCCGCATCTGCCACGCCCACCCGTCGCTGTCGGAAGTGATCCACGACGCAGCGATGGCGGTCAGCAAGCGCGCCATCCACAAGGCGAACTGATCTGCATCCAGTTGGGTGCCGACCGTTGTTCGGCACACTCCAGCCAAGAAAAAACCCCGCCTCGGCGGGGTTTTTTCTTGGCGCTGATGATGTAGAGCCAAGCCTACGCTCGGCTATCCCGGGAAAAGAGCCGAGCATCGGCTCGGCGCTACACCTTTCCAGCCGGCTTCTTCGGCGGATCGTCACAGATCCGGTGCTGGGCCACGGTTTCACCCGCCTTCCATTCCTTCACCACCCGGCAGTGCTCCTTGGGTTTGACCGCCTTGGCCGCCGCAGCATCCGCCTCATCGGCAGCGGCGGTCTGCTGACGTTCCAGCCACACCGAGGGCGGCACTGGAGGTGCGGCCAGTACCGGGGCCGCCAACAGGGCCAGACCGACCAGCAGCACTGTCCTCATGCGGCCACCGGACCGCCACCGAGCAGGCGCGCCGGCAGCATGAACAGCGCGCGCAGGAACGCGAACAGCGCCGAGAAGGTGATGCCGACCAGGCGGAACGGCAGACTCAGCAGCCAGACAAACGGCCAAGCGATCAGGGCGAGGATCGCCAGCGGCCAGCACAGCACGAACAGCAGGCACCACACACCGAGCGCGAACAGAGTCTTCATCACGGTCTCCTTGTGGCGGCACCTTGCCGCCTGCGGACACCTTGGCGCCCTGCTCTGGCCGCGTGCAAACGGTTTGCGACGAAACCCGGGCTGGGGGCGATGAAAGCAGTGGTGGGGAAACCGGAGATTCATGAGGTTGCCGGCCAGCGGCCGGCACTACCGAACGGAATCACACTGGCACTGCACCCGGGCGGCCATGGGCCACCTGGAAACGCACAGCTGTGCGTACCGCCGCATCCGCGCGCAGCACGCTGTCGGCGAAGCGCAGTTCGGCGTCCACGGTCTGCCGGTTCAGCTGCAGCTTCCACCAGCCACGGCGGTCCCCGTCGAAATAACGGATATGCGGGTTCTGCGGTATCGACGGCCCGTAATACGGTCCATACGGTGTGCCGTCGCCGCCACTGCTGATCGCCGGGGCGATGAATTCGGTGGCGACGACCGGCGCACTGGCCGCGTCGAAATCCAGCTTCAGGTCGTTGACGAAGGTGGAATGCCAGTCGCCGCCAAGCACGATGGCATTGCCCTGCCCGCCTGCCTGCATCGCCTGCAGCAGCCGGTTGCGTGCGGCGGGATAGCCATCCCAGGCGTCGTTCCAGAAGCGCTCGCGCGGGGTGCCAGCGTCCAGCCGCAGCTGTGCCATCAGCAGCTGCTGCACCACCACGTTCCAGCGCATGCCCTGCGCGGCGGCCATCGACTGCGCGAACCACGCCTCCTGGCCCGTGCCGAGCATGCTCATGCGCGGATCCAGTGCAGCATCACAGCGCGGCGACTCGCCCACGCCACAGGGATTGGCCGGGCGGAACTGGCGGCAATCGAGCAGGGTCAGCTGTGCCAGATCGCCGTAGCGCAGCCGCCGATGTACGCGCAGGCCGCCATTGCCCGCAGGCGTGCTGCGCATCGGCAGGTGCTCGTAGAACGCGCGATAGGCGGCCGCACGACGCACGATGAAGTCTTCGGTCGATACCCCGGGCTTCTCCGGATGGATGCCGGAATAATCGTTCTGTACCTCGTGGTCATCCCAGATCACCGCGAACGCATGCGCGGCGTGCGCAGCCTGCAGATCCGGATCAAGCTTGTACAACGCGTACTGGTCGCGGTAGCGCTCCAGGCTGACCGTCTCGCCACTGAAACGCTCGGCGTCCAGCGTGCGGCCGCGCGCGTTCTGCAGCGGGCTGTACTCGTACAGGTAGTCACCGGCATGCAGCACCAGGTCGAGATCGCTCTGGGCGATATCGCGCAGCACCGGATAGTAGCCGCTGTTCCAGGCCTGGCAGGTGCACAGGGCCAGCCGCAGCTGCTGCAATGGCGTGTCCAGCGGCGGCGCGGTGCGGAAGTGGCCGACCGCGCTTTCCTCGTTGCCGTCGCAGGCAAAGCGGTAGTAGTAGTCGCGGCCCGGGCGCAGGCCGTTGACCTCCACGTGCACCGAATGGGCCAGCTCGGGCACTGCCGCGGCAACGCCCCGCTGCACCAGCCGGCGCATGCCCGGGTCTTCGGCCACGAACCAGCGCACCGGCACCGCCCGCGATGGCATGCCACCACCGTTGAGCGGGTCCGGGGCCAGCCGCGTCCACAGCACCGCGCCCTGCGGATCCGGATCGCCGGCGGCGACGCCCAGGGTGAACGGATCGCGTCCCAGCCGCGGCCGAGGGCCGGCCGTGGCCAGCCCCGGCATCGCCGCCAGCGCGATCGCCGCCCCCGTGCCCTGCCACGCCATGCGCAGCAGGCGACGGCGGCTTTCCGGATCGACAGGCCCGCGCATCAGAAATGCACGGTGGCGGTGGCCATCACCTGCCGCGGCGCGCCGACCTGCATGGTCGCCAGGCTGCGGGTCGGGTCAGCGGCGTAGGTGCCATTGGTGTTGATCGAGGACAGATAACGCTTGTCGGTCAGGTTGGTCAGGTTCAGCGCCACGGTCAGGTTCTGCGCCGGGCCCAGCTTGCCGAAGTCATAGGCCACCGAAGCGTTCACCAGCCAGTAGCTCGGCACCGACACGTCATTGGTGTAGGTCACGTAGCGCTTGCCGACGTGGTTGGCGGCCAGGCGCATGTCCCACGGGCCCGGGGTCCAGGCCAGAGTGCTGGCGAACATCCATTCCGGGGTATCGACGGTCTTCTTGCCACGGGTCGGCACCACGCCGTTGTTCACGTAGTCGTTATCGTAGGTGCTGTCATTCCAGGACAGCGCGTTGGACCAGGTGAGGTCCTGCATCGGCTTCAGCTGCAGGGTCGCCTCGGCGCCGCGGCTGGTCACCGAACCGACGTTGGAGAACAGTGCCGGGCAACCGAGGATGCCCACGCACTGCGCGATGGCCAGCAGACGGTTGTCGAACTTGACGTCGTACACCGCCACCGAGGCTTCATAGCCGCGGCCGTAGCCACGCCAACCCAGCTCGATCGTGCGCGACTGTTCCGGCTTCAGGTTCTTCGCGCTGCTGTCGAATGCCGCCTGCGGCACGTTGAACGGACTGCCGACACCCAGTGCATAGGCGGCGATGTTCTTGGCGAACGAGCCGAAGATCTCATTGCCTTCGTTGAGCTTGAAGTTGAAGCCGGCCTGCGGCAGCAGCCCCTTCTTCGAGGTCAGGCTGCTGTTGTTGGCGTAGCTGCCCAGTGGCGTGCGCACACTGGTACGGGTGTGCGGCGACTTCGCACCGATGTCGATGGTCAGGCGATCATCGAACAGGCGGAAGCGGTCCTGCACGTAGAACTGGCGGGTGATGGTGGTGTAGCGCTGGTGCCACACGCGCTGGTCCGGGTTGCGCAGGAAGAAGTCGTCGGTGATCGGGCCGTCGATGTAGTAGAAGTTGCGCTGCACGCTGTGCCCGTTGTCCTCGTACCAGAGGCCAGCCTCCAGTTCGTGGCCACCGACGTTCCAGGTGAACGCCGAGGTCACGCCGGTGCGATCGATCGCATACTCGGTGGTGCGGATCGAGATTGGAATCTCGCGGCTGGTGCCCGGGTTGGACGGATTGGACGGGCTGAACCAGTGGCCCTGGCCACGGTTGCTGTGGTTGTAGACATTGACCTTCAACCGCATCGACTCGTTCAGGCCGAAATCGCCGGCAATGCTGGACAGGTCATCGTTGCGCAGGCCGTGGCCGGAGTAGTACGCATCCCATGGGCTGTTGACGCCGCCGCTGAATTTGCCGCGTGCGGCGGCGACCGCGCGATCCCAGTCCGGCGCGTAGTTGTCCCAGTCCCAGCCGAGGCGGTCGATCATCTCCAGCGACAGATCCTGGTAGTCGGCCTCGACGCGGCGCGACGCATTGAACAGCGCGGTGATCCTGCTGTCCACGCCGAAGTTGTACGTGGCCTTGCCGTTGAACTGCTTCAGCTCCTGCGAGCCCTTGCCCTTCCACTTGTCGCCTTCGGAATAGACGCCTGACAGGTAGGCAGCAAAGCCTTGATGGTCGCCGGTATCCAGCCGCGCATAGCTGCGGCGCGCACTGTCGCTGCCGAAGCTCTGTGCCAGCACCACCCCGTACTCGGTGGACGGATCGATCGAATAGAACTGGAACACGCCGCCGAGGTTACTGGTGGACGGCGTGCCCAGCGCACCGATGCCGGTGGAGACCTCGGCACCGCCCAGGTTCTCGCTGATCACCGCGCGGCTGATATGCAGGCCGTTGCTGTTGCCGTAGGCCATGTTGCCCAGCGGGATGCCATCGAGGGTGTAGCCGAGGCGGTTCTGATTGAAGCCGCGCAGGCTGATGGTGGTCGACCATTCGTAGGCGCCGGTGGCATCGGCCGACTCGAAATGCACGCCCGGCTTGGTTGCCAGCAGCTTCAGCGGGTTGGCACCGGGCGGCAACACCTTCATGTCTTCGGCAGTGACGCGCTGAACCTGGCGTGCTTCGCCGCGGCCGATCACCGAGACCGAATCGAGGGTGGTGGCCGACTGCGCGTCGGCGGCGGGGGCGGTTTCAGCGGCGGCCAGAGACGGGAGCGAAGCACAGACCAGCAGGGCCAGCAGATTGCGGCGGAGCGGAGCGTGGGACGGCATGGAGGCGGATTCCTTGGGCACGCTGGACGCCGAAGGGCGGCGTCGAAGGGCAGCAGCGGCGGAATCGTAGAAGCGTCGCGTTACATGTCATTTACACGCCACATACGGAACGTTGATGTTCCGAATGGTGCTGGGGCCGGCCTGTATCCGTGCCCCAGCGAACGTCCGTTACTCGAACGAACCGACCGAATCGTGGGCCAGGTTGTCGAAACGGGTGTACTCGCCGAAGAACTTCAGCTTGCACGAGCCGGTCGGGCCACCACGGTGCTTGCCGATGATGATCTCGGCCAGGCCCTTGTCCGGCGAATTTTCCTTGTTGTAGTAATCGTCGCGGTAGATGAACACGATCATGTCCGCGTCCTGCTCGATAGCGCCCGATTCGCGAAGGTCGGCCATCACCGGGCGCTTGTCGGTACGCGTTTCCAGCGAGCGGTTGAGCTGGGACAACGCGATCACCGGTACGTGCAGCTCCTTGGCCAGGCCCTTCAGCGAACGCGAGATTTCCGAGATTTCGGTCGCGCGGTTCTCGCTGTTGCCCGGCACGCTCATCAGCTGCAGGTAGTCGATCACGATCAGTCCCAGATCATGTTCGCGCTTGAGGCGGCGGCACTTGGAACGCAGCACTTCCGGCGACACGCCCGGCGTGTCATCGATGAAGATCTTGGTTTCCTTCAGCATCTTGATCGCGCTGGTGACGCGGCTCCAGTCTTCGTCTTCCAGCTGGCCGGTACGCAGGCGCTGCGCGTTGATGCGGCCGTTGGAGGAAATCAGGCGCATCGCCAGCTGCGAGGCCGACATTTCCATCGAGAACACGGCCACGCCTTTCTTCGACTTGATCGCCGCATACTCGGCGATGTTCAGCGCGAAGGTGGTCTTGCCCATGGCCGGGCGCGCAGCGAGGATGATCAGGTCGGTCGGCTGCAGGCCGGCGGTCATCGCGTCGAAGTCGTTGTAACCGGTCGGCAGGCCGGTGATGTTGCCGCCGTTCTCGAAGCGGTTGCGCAGTTCCTCGAAGGCATCCTTCAGTGCGCCAGGCATGGCCACGAAGTCGGTACGGCCCCGCGCACCCTGCTCGGCGATGGCGAACACGCTCTTTTCCGCCGAGGCCAGCAGCTCACTGCTGTCGCGACCTTCGGGCTGGAAGCCATCGTTGACGATGTCGGTGCCGACCTGGATCAGCTGCCGCAGCACCGCCTTGTCACGCACGATTTCGGCGTAGGCCACGATGTTGGCCGCCGACGGCGTGGTGCTGGCCAGCTCGATCAGATAGGCACCATCGCCGACCAGTTCCAGCTTGCCCTGCGATTCGAACCACTCACCCAGGGTCACCGCATCGAACGGACGTTCACGTTCGGACAGCTCGCGGATCGCACGGTAGATCATCTGGTGGTCGCGGCGATAGAAATCGACCTCGGTCAGCTGGTCGTTGACCCGGTCATAGGCCTCCGGCGCCAGCATCAGCCCACCCAGCACCGCCTGCTCGGCTTCCACCGAATGCGGCGGCACACGCAACTGATCGATGCGCGACTCGTCGCGATCACGATCAAAGCCATCACCGCGCTCTCTGCGGTTGGAACGGAAGCCGGAACGGGCGGACATGCTGCGGTGTTTCCTACGAAAGTGGCCAGACGAGTGTAGGCATGCACCGACCCCGGCGGCCATGGACAAACTTGTGGATAAGCCGTGGAAAAACGGGGGATATCCGCCGGTGCCTGGCCAGACTGGCATGGGGGCGTCGCACTGCCTGCGATGAACGCCGTTGCGGCGCCCGAGCCGTGCATTATCGCAGATCCACGCCCCGGGGTCGGATCCCGTGCAACATGCGGGCTCCGGCCCGCCCAGCTGGACGTGGGGTCGGATCCCTCTGCAAAGCAGAGGGCTCTGACCCCCTCGGTCTCAATCGCCCTTGGTATGCACCGCGATCAGCGTCAGAAAGCGGTCCACGTAGCCCTGCAGGAATTTCTGCGTGCCCTCGTTGTGGATCGTGCCGTCGGCATCGATCAGGCCTTCCTTGAAATGGATGAACGCCTCGGGCTGGCCGAGCACGTGCATGTCCAGGAACGCCAGGCTGTTGCGCAGGTGCTGCTGGGCCACAGCGGTACCGATCTGGCCGATGGACGCGCCGATCACCGCCGCCGGCTTGCCAGCAAATGCGCTGTCACCATACGGGCGGGAGCCGATGTCGATGGCGTTCTTCAACACGCCCGGGACCGAGCGGTTGTATTCAGGGGTCACGAACAGCACTGCCGTGGCGGCGCGCACCTGGTCTTTCAGGCGCGTGCCCTGCGCCGGGTAGTGCGCATCAAAATCCTGGTCGTACAGAGGCAGATCGCCGATCTGCACGTACTGGAAGCGCGCGCGGTCGCCGGCGATCTTCTCCAGCGCATGGGCCAGCTTGCGGTTGCAGGAATCCTTGCGCAGGCTGCCAACGAACACGGCGATGGTGGGGACGGACATCGGGACAGACTCCTCACGGTGCGGGAGGCCCAGCCTAGTCGCCGGGCCCGTGCAGGCCGGTGAAGATCAGCTGCCGGTGACGGTCGCGCGCACCTGCCGCCAATGCGCCTGCCACGCCTGGAACATCAGCACGTTCCACAGGTGGGTATGCCACTTGCGCTGGCCCCCGAGGAACTGCTGCCACAGGGGCTGCACGGCCGCCGCCAACAGCACGCCCTCGCGCTCCAGCCGCGCCGGCTGCAACAGATCCTCTGCCCACGGCCGCAGGTCGCCCTTCAACCAGTCGCTGACCGGTGCGCCGAAGCCGCGCTTGGGCCGGTGCACCATCGACTGCGGCACGTAACGGCCCAGCACGCGCTTGAGCAGCACCTTGCTGGTGGTTTCACTGCGCTTGAAGCCCAGCGGCAATGACCAGGCGAACTCGGCCACGCGCCAGTCCAGCAGCGGCGCGCGCGCCTCCAGGCTGACCGCCATCGAGGTGCGGTCGACCTTGCACAGCAGATCGTCTGGAAGGTAGGTCACATAATCGGCCAGCATCATCGCGTCGGCCGGGGTGCCGGCGCCATGCAGCGGGTCGGCCAGATCGTAGAAACTGCCTGCCGCCTGCGCACCCGGTACTGCAGCGGCCGGGTCACGCCAGCGCGAAATACGGTTGCGGTACACATCGCCAATGCCACGCGCGCCGGACTCGGCCAGCAGCGCGGCCAGGCCACCGGTACGCGAGGCCTCGCCCTGCTGCTGCGCGCGTGCGCCCATCCAGCGCCGCAGCGGGCCCGGCACACGGCCCAGCATCTGCCAGTTGCGCAGCGCACGCACGTAGCGGGTGTAGCCGAAAAACAATTCGTCGCCACCATCACCGGACAACGCCACGGTCACGCCCTGCCGTGCCAACCGGGCGACCAGCGCGGTCGGCACCTGCGAAGCATCAGCGAAGGGTTCATCGAACATCGACGGCAGCTGCGGCACCACCGCCACTGCATCGGCGCCACTGACGTAGAGTTCGGTGTGGTCGCAGCCCAGATGCGCAGCCAACTCCTTGGCCAACGGCGCCTCGTCGTGGCCGGAGCCGGTGAAGCCGATGCTGAAGCTGTGCACCGGCTGCCCGCTCTGTGCCTGCATGAGTGCTGCCACCAGCGAGGAATCGGTGCCGCCGGACAGGAACACGCCCACTGGCACATCGGCCACCATGCGCAGCGCAACTGCATCGCGCAGCAGCGCGTCCAGCTGTTCCTCGGCCTCTTCGATGCGGCCCTGGAACGGAGCGGCAAGCGCTGCCTGCATGCGTGCACGCGCATCCCAGAATGGGCGCTGCGCCTGCTCCGGGCGATGCGCGGCCGCACCGGCGGCCACGGTGGCCGCATCCAGGCGCAGCACGCGGCCCGGCATCAGCTTGTAGCAGCGCTGGTGGATGCTGTGCGGCGCCGGGATGTAGTCCAGCCGCAACAGCAGGGTCAGTGCGTCGCGGTCGATGTCGTTGTCGAAGGCCGGGTGCTGCCACAGCGCCTTCAACTCGGAACCGAACACCAGCGTGTCACCGGCCCAACCGTAGTACAGCGGCTTCTTGCCGACACGGTCGCGGGCCAGCCACAAGCACTGCTCCTGGCGGTCCCACAGGGCGATGGCAAACATGCCGTTGCAGCGCTGCAGGGTGTCTTCCATGCCCCATTGCAGGATCGCTGCCAGCAGCACCTCGGTATCGGAATGGCCGCGGAACTGGTGCCCCAGCGGTTCCAGCTCGGCGCGCAGCGCGGCGAAGTTGTAGACCTCGCCGTTGTAGGCCATCACATAGCGATCATCGGCCGAGGCCATCGGCTGATGGCCCAGCGGGGACAGGTCGAGGATGCTCAGGCGGCGGTGCGCCAGCGCGATGCCGGCCCCGGCATCGACCCAGCAGCCACCATCATCAGGCCCGCGGTGGTGCAGCGCCTCGCCCATGGCCAGGACCTGCGCCCGCAGCACCTCGGCCGACGCCACCGGCGCCGGCAACAACATTCCCGCCAATCCACACATGCATCAGGGTTCCTGCGCCAGTTCAAGGGCGGCGCCAATCACTGCATTGTCGCTTGGAAGCCCGAACATTGCTGCCCCCGCCAGCGGCGTATAGGTATCGGCACCGCAGACCCGGCGCAGCGGCAGGTGGCCGAAGCCGGCCTCGACCAGTGCGGTGACCACGCCCTCGCCCACCCCGCCGCTGTGGCGGCCCTCGTCCAGCACCAGCACGCGCCGGGCGCTGGTGGCCTGTGCGGCGATGAAGCCGGCATCCAGCGGCACCAGCCAGCGCAGGTCGACCACCCGCACCTGCCAACCCAGCTGCTGCTCGATTGCCCGTGCCGCACGCAGCGCCATCGGCACGCCGTTGCCATAGGTGTAGACCACCAGGTCGCCGGCGTCCGGCGCGTAGACCCGGCCCTCGCCCGGCACCAGCGCCTGGCCGGGCGCGGGGTAGTCGAACAGCCACTGGCCATCGCCCGGTTCGTGCAGATCCTTGCTCATGTACAGCGCGATCGGCTCCAGGAATACCGCCACCCGGCCATCCACCCGCGCCAGCGCTGCCAGCGTACGCAGCATCATCACCGCATCGTCGCCACGCGAGGGGCAGCCGACCACCAGGCCAGGGATGTCGCGCAGCGCGGTGATCGAATTGTCGTTGTGGAAGTGGCCGCCGAAGCCCTTCTGGTAGCCCAGCCCGGCCACCCGCACCAGCATCGGATTGCGGTACTGGTCATTGGAGAAGAACTGCAGCGAACAGGCTTCACCACGCAGCTGGTCGATGGCGTTGTGCAGGTACGCCAGGTACTGGATTTCCGGAATCGGCAGCATGCCCATGTTGGCCAGGCCCTGCGCCATGCCCAGGATCATGGTTTCGTCCAGCAGGGTGTTGAACACCCGGCGTGGGCCGAAGCGGCGCAGCAGATCCTTGGTGACGGTGTAGACACCGCCCTTCTGCGCCACGTCCTCGCCGAACAGCAGGCTCTGCGGATACTTCGCCAGCAGCTCCTGCAGGCCGTGGTTGATCTGTATGGCGAGGTGCCGTGGTGCCTGTCGCTCAGGCAGGGCCTCCGCACCGCCATACAGCGCTTCGCGCGTCTCGGCGGGCACCTCGCGCCGTGCTTCGGCCTGCACCGCCGCTGGCGTGTACGGCGCCAGCGGCGCCATCACTTCCTGCAGCGACTGCAGCGTCGGGCGGCCTTCAGTCTCTGCAGCAGCGGCCATGCAGCGCGCGCGCATCGTCTCGTAGGCAACCTCGATCGCCGCCGCATCCATCCAGCCTGATTCCAGTGCGATCTGCGCCGAGCGCAGCAAGGGATCCTGCGCCTCGGCCGCACACAGCTCCGGCAACGCGCGCCATTCCACTTCGAAGTCGGTACCGGCATGACCCATCAGGCGCGTGGTGCGCAGGTGCAGGAAGGTAGGCCGCCGCGTGCGCCGGCAGTGCTCCACTGCGGCCTGCACCTGGGCGTGGCCAACCGCCAGATCCAGGCCATCGGCGAAGAAATAGTCCAACCCCGGCTGACGGCTGAAACGCTCGGCGATCCACCCTTCGGGCGTCTTTACCGAGATGCCCAGGCCGTTGTCCTCGCAGACGAACAGGAT
>Ga0207709_10001874_pt1 | contig 13944 bp, 8 predicted proteins | sample KBSM34metaG_FD_184397 | JGI IMG/M metagenome (GOLD analysis project Ga0207709, IMG submission 184397) | Miscanthus rhizosphere microbial communities from Kellogg Biological Station, Michigan, USA - KBS M3-4 metaG (SPAdes) (version 2) | ecosystem: Host-associated > Plants > Roots > Rhizosphere >...
ATGGGCTGCGTCTACAACGCCTCCAACATGCCGCCCTGGGCGCTGCCGGCCAACGCCACGCAATCGGGCATCAAGACAAGATCCAGCAAGGGCGGCGCACCGGGCGCGGGCCTGAAGAACGGCCAGGGCGACGCCAACGCCATCCGCTTCGAGGACAAGGCGGGCGCCGAACAGCTGTGGCTGCACGCGCAAAAGGACCAGCTCACCGAAGTCGAGAACGACGAGGACAAATGGGTGGGCAACGACCGGCGCAAGACCATCGACCGTGACGAGACCAACGTCATCCACCGCGACCGAACGGAGACCGTGGACCGCGACGAAACCATCACCGTGCACAACAACCGCACGGAGCGGGTGGACCACAACGAAAAGATCAGCATCGGCGACAACCGCAACGAAGACGTTGGCATCGACGAGAACATCTCCATCGGCAAGAACCGCAGCAAGACCATAGGCCGCAACGAGAAGGACAAGATCGGGAACAACTGGTCGATCAAGGTGGGCAGCTTCAAGACAGAGACCATCGGACTGGCCTACATGCAGAACGTGGGCCTGGCCAAGATGGTGAACATCGGCGCCGCCTACAACGTCAACGTGGGCGCGGCCATGGTGGTGAATGTGGGGCTGAGCCAGAGCACGACGGTGCTCATGAACCGCAGTGTTTCAGTGGGTCAGAACCAGTCCACCAGCGTGGGCAAGAACCGCACCGACGACACGGCCGACAACCATACGGCGACGGTCGGCAAGAACTCCGCCACCACCGTTGGCGAGGTGCAGACGATCACGGTGGGCAAGGAAATGGCCATCACCGTGGGCGACGCCATCGAGATCAAGTGCGGCAAGGCCGTGTTGCGCATGACCAGCGACGGCACCGTGCAGGTCAACGGACAGACGATCTCCATCAGCGGCAGCTCCAAGGTGACCGTGTCGTCTCCGGACAGCCATATCAACCCCGCTTGAAGGAAATCCCATGGCAATCCCACAAGCACGCATTCCTGTCGAACCGTCCGATGACGGCAGCCTGCAGCACGCCGTGTCGAACGTACAGCTCCTGGCTGGACGAGTCATCGAAGCTCAGGAACAAGACCTGTATCTGGTGGCCCTTGCGCAAGACCCCGTGGTTTCGCTTCGGGCTCCCGCTGGCGTTCTGCTTCCGGAACTGGTTCCCGGAGACGAGGTCCTGCTCGCAGTCCTGCCCACCGGGCAGGCCACCATTACAGCCGTTCTCTCGCCTTCTCCTGCAGCGCCGTGGGGGCAGCGTGCCATCCGCCTGCAGTCGCAGGACTGCATCACGCTCAGTTGCGGGCAAGCCACGCTGAAGCTGACAGCCCAGGGCCTTGTCCGTCTGGTCGCACTGACGATTGAGCAGGACGCGCGGGACCTGCTGGATCTGGATGCGGCCGAAGTCCGCATCAACTGAAGGCTGGATCAGAGATGGACCTGAACGCTTTCGAGACCACGCAGGACATGCCCTGCAAGCGTGTGCCGCCATATGAGCACCAGATGCCCATGCTCGGGTTCAATGATCAGCGTATCGAATTCGGGACTTGCAGCGCCGCGCTCACCACGCATCACCCAACTGAGCTGCGGACGGATAGCAGGAATGATGGTCTCCCCCTCGCCCTCGGCGCTCAGGTGGACCCAGGCAACCCTCGTTCCCGCCCGTACCTGGTCCCGCCTGAATTGCATGCGCGGATGGGCGCAGTTCCATGCAGCCGGATCAAAAGAGGCCGGCATGCGCGAGAGAAGGCCCGGCGACTGTTCAAGCTCCTGAGCCGCATAGCTGCCCCACAAGGCACGACGCGGCAACCAGCTGCGTCCTATGCAGCCAAAGCCGGCTGGCGAAATCCGGTCGGCTGGCGATCGGAGCGGGTCATCGGCCCATTCGAGCTGATGCATCGGCGCTCCGTCCTGGGGAAGGCCTGCACTGAAGCCCGCCCCCACCGGATTGGGGCCGTGAAATATTTCGGGGTTTTCTGCATCCGCCCCGCCAAAGGCGAGGTTGTAGGTCAGGGGAACCTTGAGCGCAGGCTCCAGCTCCTGCACCACAGGCACCAGCCCCATCTTGCGGCGCCAAACGCGCTTGCCAAAGACGCGGATGACGCGGTTTTCGCCGCCAATGGCCAGACCCGCGTCGAAACGTGCCACAGCCTTGCCGCCAGGTGCATGGGCATGGCCATTGAACAGAACATCCACGCGGGATTTCAGCGGGGCGATATCGGCCTCGTGGCGCACCACGTGCCCGCTCCCATCAAAGGACTCATCACCGCGAAACACCGGCACCGCCTTGCCCTGTGCCACTGCGCGGCCCGCGAAATCCAGCGTGGCCTTGATCACCACGGTGGAGCACAGGCCGCCGTCGGCGCTGTGTCCCGGCAGTATTTCCGCAGCAAACGGCGTCAGATTGTCCAGCATCGCTTGGGTTCCTCCTGGGCGGCATTGTCCCTGATGCAATGCCGCTGCGACGTAGCGACCAGCCTCTTTTCATCATGACCGTTATTGAACTCCCCATTCCCCGGGCCATCGACATCCCCGTCATGGACGGGCAGGCGCCCCGCTTGGCACGCACGCTGGTAACGCAGTACTGGCGCCGCTCCCAGTTGCTGCAGCGCCCCGCGTCGCGCCCCGACGCATTTGCCGTGTTCGACGACAGCATCGTGCAGGCGCTGAGTGGCCTGAAGCAACACCTGATGCACGCACCCGAGCTGGACCAAGCCTGCCAGCAGGCCATCGAAACAGCTGGCGCTGAAATCCTGGATGAGCCCTCCCGCATCTTCGCGCTGGCCTGCCTGCAAGCCCTGCACCTGCAACGCAAGCACGTCCACGATGGGCTGGAGCGAACGCTGGGAGCCCATCTCCAGGCCCAGCCGAACGCGGTCTTCAACGCCATGCGGTTTTGCTTTGACAACACCGTCGCCGAATACTTCACCTGGCTGCTCTCCCAGGAAAAGCACAGGCAAAGCGCGCCATTGGCACAGTTGCTCCAGCGCCTCGCAATTTCCCGGCCAGCTGTCAGTGACGAATTCGCACAAGCCATCTCTGCATGGACGTCCAGTCTGCCGGGCGGCGTGGCGGCCCTGTGTGATTGGCGATGCACCGGGCGTGGCGATGAAGCCAAGGCCATCGCAGCCACGCAACAAGACAGCGATGCGCAGGCCGCCTTGCTGGCGCTGGCGCTCATGGGCAGCCGGCAGGAAACGCCTGTGGCACGCACTCTTTTGGCCCGGATGCCGCATTCCACCGTGGCCTTGGCCCTGCTGGCCGCCAGGGATGGACATGCGCTGGCAAGCGCCTTGCGGGAAGGCCGGCATCCCCAAATGCCCTGGGGCCTGCAGGTATATGCGGCCTCGCTTGTGGGAGACATTCCTCTGCTTCGCCAGCTTGCTGCCCATACGGCCTGGGAGGATGAAGAGGCCTGCCGCATCTTGGCTGACGCCACGGCCCTGCTTACAGGAGAGCCTGCCGATATCGCCTTCGACATGGGTAATGAGGCATCCGGCCGTGCCGCCTGCGTGGATGCTGCCCTGGCCGCGCTTCCTGTTTCAGGCCCTGCACTGCGTCTGGGCCGCCCTCGCACACAGGTGGTTCTGCAAGAGTCCTCGGCCATGGTGGGAGCGCCCTTGCGACGACTGCTCTATCTGGAACACCTCTCACGCGTGAGCGCAGCGCTGTGGATCGAGGCCGACGATCTGGCCGTCGTTCAGGCCCTGGCCTGCAGCACGGCCTCCGTGATCGAACGTGCGGCATTCAACATCGGCAGGCCACAACCATGAACCCTCTCGTCATCGCGGCCACTGGCGCATGCACCCCCATCGGCACCCGGGCCTGGCAGACCGGCTGCGGCTTCACTGCACGCCAGTCGAGCTTTACCCGGCAGGTCATCACCGGCCAGGCCGAGCACCGTGCCACCGTATCCCGGGTGCAAGCCATTGATGCAGCCTGCAAAGGAACGGAACGCCTGATCCGGCTCGCAGCCCCTGCCCTGCACGAAGCCTTGCGCGGCCAGCCGGCGCCTGCCGCAGGCTGGCCGCTGCAGCGGCCCATCCCCCTCTTCGTGGCACTGCCCGACTCCTTGCCTGAACTGCCGGGCTGGATAGACACCGGCCGATTCGCACTGGAGCTTCCCCGCGCACTGGACCTCGCCGCAGAGTTCCTGCCCATCAAGGTCTACCCGGGCGGCGCAGTGGCAGGCGCCGATGCGCTGTCGCAGGCCTATCGTTTCATGCACGACAACCCCTCGGTGCCCGAAGTGATCATCGGCGGAGTGGACAGCTTCGTGGACACGGAGATCGCGGACGTGCTCTACCAGCGTCGCTGGGCCAAGGTCAACGGCGTCTGCGAAGGCTTCATTGCCTCGGAAGGCGCAGCCTTTGTACGGTTGTCCCGCAAGCCGGCCACTGCAGATTTCGTCACGGTCTATCCACCATTCTTTGCAGACGAGCCACGCTCACGCCTGGACAGCGACACCCTGCCCGATGGCCGCGCACTGATCGAGGCCAGCCACGGTGCGCTGAAGGCAGCGCACATGCCGGTCAACGCCCTGCACTCCTATTGGTCCGACATGGATGGCTCGGCATGGCGGGGCGCAGAGCTGGCCAGCCTCTCCGCGGCGCTGGCGTCACAGGGCGGCCTGCCGCAAGCCCAGGACCCGGCAGCACTGCTTGGTCAAATGGGCGCGGCCTGGGCGCCTCTCATGCTCAGCCTGTTCCATGAGATGCGCCAGTGGCTGACGCACCCCGTCATGCCGTCGCCCCTGGCAGGCCACGCAGGCCTGCTCACGGTCACCGGGCTGAACACCCGCGTGGCCGCCTGGAGCGCCACCTGGAATCGCCATGCCCGCACGGCAGGAAGATCTTCCGCAGCCGGGCGGCGCCAATCCTCCATTTCCCAAGAGTCCTGAGTCCATCCATGGCCACCTACGTCAACGACCGCCGCGCGATCCACGAAGGCCGCAATCCGGCCATGATTCCTGGCCCGATCAACCCCGTCTTTCCCAAGCCTCAGGGACCACCGGTTCCCATCCTCAATATGGCCCATGGCCCAGGCCTGAAAAACGGCACGGCCACGCTCAAGATTGATGGGCACCCCGTGGCCGTGGCCGGCAGCCGCTTCGAGTCCATACCCGCCACGCCCGACAAGCTCGGTGGTATCGCGGGCGTGCGTTCCGGCGTTGTCGGCGGCGCGGCCGAGCCCACCAGCTACAGCAGCGATACCAAGTTCGAGAGCCGGGGCAGCGTGCGGTCCTTCGACACGACCAAAAGCAACGCCATGGTCATCAATCCTGGCTGGGCCATGCGCCTTGCCATGAAGGCGCTGCCCGGTCCCTATGACCAATTGGCGCAGAAGGTGATCGAAAAGCTGCCGGGCGCCTTCTCCAGCCAGCTGTCGGCCCTTGGAGAAAGCCTGACCGATCCCAGCGCGCTGATCGGACCCGCCCTCAAGCTCGTGGGCAAGCTCATTCCCGGCGTCAACCTCGTCGTCGGAGGGGCCGCCATGGCCCAGGCGGCCGAGCAAGTCGCCGAACTCGCCCAGGAAATCCAGGAGCTGCTGACACCGCCTCTGACCGACGAAAAAATCGACCAGGTCGCCGAAGTGATCGCCGATGGCGTGGCCGCCATCACCATTGGCTTTGTCCTGGGCAAGATCGCCCAGCGCGCCAAATCGCGCCGCAACCCCGTGGCACAGCGCACGGACAACAGCGTCAATCCCAACACGCAGGGCAACATCATCGATAACGCCTCCAAGGGAAGCATTGACACGCCACCGACCTGCGAGCTGGGCACATGCCATCCCGTGATCTTTGCAACAGGCACCAAGATCCTGCGCGACACGGATTTCGAATTGCCCGGCCCCATGGCCCTGACCTGGCAGCGGTACTACCGCTCCAGCGACCGCCGTCCTGGCTGGCTTGGATGGGGATGGAGCACGCCCCTGTCCACCGAACTGGTGCTGGTCCACGATGCGGTGCACTACTACGACGCCCGCGGGCGCCGCATACAGCTGCCCGTGATTGCCGCCGGTACCAGCCACTTCGACCCGCGCGAAAAAATCACCGTCACCCACCACCAGCAAGGCGGCTGGAGCGTTGAAAGCGCCGATGGCACCCGGCACCTGTTCGCCCCCCCGGCCACCGGCCAATGGCGTCTGCCACTGGTGCACCTGGTGGACCGCAATGGCAACACCATCAGCCTTCACTACCCGGCCTACACTGCCACAGGCATCGATGGCCGCGCGCCCCGCCCGCTGGGACTGACCGACAGCGCTGGCCGCAAGCTGCGCTTCACCTGGAGTGAAGACCTGAGCCCCTCCGGCCCGCTCCTGCAGGAGATCCACCTGGAATCCCGTGTGATCAACGGTGTGGAACAGGTCGGCGGCCTGCTGGCACGCTATGCCTATGGGACGGATGGCAACGTCCCGGATGACGCCCACGCCAACCTCCAGTCCGCCACGGATGCCATGGGCGGCGTGGCGCACTATCGCTATCGCCAGCACCTGATGGTGGCCTACAGCAGCCGCACCGGTTTCACCTACCACCAGGAATGGAGCCGGCTTGACGCGGGCGGCCGCGTCGTGCGGACCTGGACCGACGAGCCCGCCACGCTGGACACCCGCTTCGACTACGACCTGGGCCGCCGCACCACCCATGTCACCGACGCCCTGGGCAGGCGCAGCAGCTACGAATACAACGCCCGGCATGAGGTCATCGCCATCGTCGAACCCGGGCCGGATGGCCAGCCCGTCCGATCCGAGACGCGCATGGACGCCGCCGGCAACCCGCAACAGGCGCGGGACGCCATGGGCCGCATCACCCGCTGGCAATTCGACGGCCAGGGCAACCTGCTGGCCGTCACGGATGCATCAGGTGCCACCACCCGCCTCAAATACAACCAGCTCAACCTGCCCGAAGAAGTCACCGACGCGCTGGGCCATGTCTGGCGGCAGGCCTACGACGCCCAGGGCAACCTGGTCGAGCGCCTGGACCCGCTCGGCCACGCCACGCGCTGGAAATACGACACGCGCGGCCTGCCCGTCGCCATAGAAGACGCGCTGGGCAAAACCCGCCATCTGCAGTGGGACGAAGCCGGACAGCTCGTGGCCTACACCGACTGCTCGGGCCAGGTCACGCGCTATGCGTGGGACATACTGGGCAACCTCGTGGCCTCCACCGATGCCCTGGGCCAGACCACGCGCTACCTTCACGACGCGCTTGGACGCCTGCGCCGGATGTGGGGCGCTGATGGTTCCGAACATCACTATGCCTACGACCCCCAGAGCAACCTGCTTTCCTACACCGACCCGCAAGGCGCCATCACCCGCTACACCTACAACGGCCTGGACCAGCCCGTGGAGCGCCGCGATGCGCTGGGCGGCACGCTGCGCTACCGCTATGACGCCGTGGGCAGGCTCATCGCCCTGCAGAACGAAAACGGCGCCGTCACCAGCTTCACCTACGACGCCGCAGACAACCTGATCGAGGAAACCGGTTTTGACGGCCGCATACAGCGCTACCGCTACAACGCCGCCAGCGAACTGACCGAACTGCACGAGCGCGATGCCCACCTGCCCCCGGATACGCCCTACGATCCACGGCCCGACGCAGCCCTGCCCAAGCGCACGCTGTTTCGCAGGGATGTGCTGGGCCGCCTTGTCGCCAAGATCCACGTGGGCAGCGACGCGGCAGGTAATGGAGACGGAGGAACCACCACCTATGGCTACGACCTGCTGGGCCGCATGCTGCATGCCAGCAACCCCGATGCACATGTGCGCTTCGCCTACGACGCTCTATCGCGGCTGGTGGAAGAGACCCAGGTACACATGGCGCCCAGTGCAGACGAGCAGGCGCTGGCGACCTACAGCTATCGGCACGCCTACGACGCGCTGAGCAACCGCACGGATTGCTGGCTGCCCGGGGGCCGCCACGTCCAATGGCTCTACTACGGCTCGGGCCACCTGCACCAGATCCTCGCCGACGGCCAGGTGGTCAGCGACATCGAACGCGACGCCCTGCACCAGGAAATCGAACGCACCCAAGGCACGCTGACCAGCCGCTATGGCTGGGACCCCATGGGCCGCCTCACCTCCCACAAGGTCAGCCAGCAAGGAGCACTCCAGGGTCAGCCCGGCAGGCCTTCACCCCAGGCCCTCTGGGACCGGGATACTCCCCTGCCCTCCGGCCAGCGCATCGCCCGCGTGTACCAGTACGACCCCACAGGCAACCTCGTCGCCACGCGCGACGGCCTGCGCGGCGACAGCCAGTACCGTTACGACGCCCTGGGCCGCATCCTTGCCGCCCAGAAAAATGCTGCAGGTGGATTGCCCACCTCGGGCCGGAACCTGGAAACCTTCGCATTCGACCCCGCAGGCAACCTGCTCAACCCCAACCGTGGTGGAGACCTCAGCAGCGGCGGCACCAGCAACGAACGCGAACAGGTGCCCACCAACCGGCTCGCCGTCTACCAGGACCTGCGCTTCCAGTACGACCTGCACGGCAACATCGTGGAGCGCCGCATCGGCTGGCACACCGTACAGCGCTTTCGCTACAGCGCCGAGCACCAGATGCTCGAATCCACGGTCACGCGCTACCACGACAGGCCCGAACCGAAGATCGCCGGATCGAACACGCAGCCAGAGCCTGCCGCCACCGTCCAGACCACGCGTTACCGCTACGACGCGCTGGGCCGGCGCATCGACAAGCACGATGCCTTCGGGCGCACCACCTTCCTCTACGACGGCGACCTGCTCGCCGGAGAAATCCGTGGCTCACGCCTGAGCGAATACCTCTACGAGCCCGACAGCTTCGTGCCCCTGGCCAAGCTGGAATCGGAATGGCGGGGTGAAGAAAACCGCAACGCACAGGCAGAAGCGGACCAAGCCAGCTTCGCCACCTACTACTACCACTGCGACCAGATCGGCGCCCCCCAGGAGCTCACCGACGAAACCGGCCGCATCGTCTGGGCCGCCAGCTACAAGGTCTGGGGCCAGACCCAGCAGTTGCAGTACCTGCGCACCGGCACGGACGATGCGGCGGTGTTCACCCACGACCAGCGCCCGCTGGCCCTGGCCGCCCAGGGTGAGGTACAAAGCCTTGCGCTGGTGGAGCAACCGCTACGGTTCCAGGGACAGTACTTTGACGGCGAGACGGGGCTGCACTACAACCGGTTCAGGTACTACGATCCTGTGGTGGGAAGGTTTGTGCATCAGGATCCGATTGGGTTGTTTGGTGGTGAAAATTTCTATGCATACGGTGTCAATCCAACTGAGTGGATTGACCCAAATGGTTTAAGCACTCATAGAAATAGAATGAATAAGGCCGCGGGGTTAGCACCCAAACACCAAACTCATCACAAAATTCCACAAGCATTGTTCAAAAAACGCCCCATATTAAAGTGTATAGATCAAGATGCTCTTGAAAATCTTATTAATCTACCTAAATATGCCGGAAAATTTGACGGTAAAAAAGGAAAATATTATGGCAAATCAACTCACAGAGGAAGTCACAACGAATATAGTGATGCGCTGCTAGATGCCATTGATAGAGAAATATCTTCTGCCGGCGGCTGTCCAAAGAAACTATCTAAAAGACTTGGTGATATGCAAAAACTTCTGCACAAAGAATTGAAGAATGGCACTCCAATAAGAAAATCTGAAGGATCAAATTTCAAGTTGTGGGATGATATCTTAAAGAAAGGCGGTTTCTAATGATTTCAGAAAATGATTTTCCTATTAATGTTCAAGAGATTTTTCACCTCATGAAAGATGGGCCACTACTGCAAACAACAGACAGAATTTCAGAAGAGCGAATATTAGATATTCATAAAGCGATGTACATGCAACAAGATGAGGACATAAAAAAACCTTATCGCTTCATCATTGACATTACCGAAGATGCATCCGGAGAAATAGAGTCACCACCTTTTGATGAGAAAAGAAAAAAATTAACAGAATTAATTGGAAACATCAATTATTTTGAGCATCTAAGGGAATATTTCTCAAAACATGCCATTAGCAAAATTTTGGATCCCCAAGAAATCACTGACATATCAGAAGCCATTTATGAAGATCTGATATTATGTGCGAAAGCGAGATTGATGATGCCTAGCTCTCATCCATATTTCGAAAAAATGCTAGATGTTTATCTAAGGCAAGGATTCCCGTGCGCATGGATTGGCGGTAAAAATTGGAAGAAGGGAGATTTTGTGGTTTACTCACGATAAATATTAGTGCAATAAAATATATCAAAATGATTCGGCTGATACGCGGGGCTGCTGCCTGATTAAATAAGGCAACGCAGCCTTTCAAACGGCTACGACGAACTGAGCAACCGCACGGACTGCTGGCTGCCCGGGGGCCGCCGCGTCCAATGGCTCTACTACGGCTCGGGTCACCTGCACCAGATCCTCCCCGACGGCCAAGTGGTCAGGCGACGCCCTGCCCCAGGAAATCCAACGCACCCAAGGCACGCTGACCAGCCGCTATGGCTGGAACCCAATAGGCAGCCTTACCACCCATAAGGTCAGCCAGCAAGGCGCACTCCAGGGTCAGCCCGGCAGGCCTTCACCCCAGGCCCTCTTGGAGTTGGAATGGCGGAGTGAAGAACACCGTAACGTGCAGGTAGAGACGGAAACAGCTCAGGCCAGCTTTGCCACCTACTATTACCAATGCGACCAGATCGGCGCCCCCAGGAGCTCACCGACGAAACCGGCCGCATCGTCTGGGCCGCCAGCTGCAAGGTATGGGGCCAGGCCTATCAGTTGCAGTACCTGCGCATAGGCACTGACGATGCGGCAGTGTCTACTCACGACCAGCGCCTCCTGGCTTTGGTTTATAAGGAACATCATGGAAAGCGCGGATTTCATAAAAGTCATCAAAGACGCAGCCTTGAAAGCATTTTCCAATTTAAGAAGTTCTCATCCAGAAGAGGATTTTTGTGCATTTGGCCTATACTCTGACGAGGGCGCTATGACTGTTTGCCCATCAGCAAACACCACCTCGTTCTTAGAGAAGAAAATTAAAGAAGACCCAGAAGACCCTGAGTATTACAAATGGAGTACAGCCGAATGGAAATACGAATTCTCAGGACACGAATGGTTTACCGATGTTTCTGCCGAAATATCAAAATTTCATAGCACAAAACACAGCAATAAAGATTTTATAAAATTTCAGAAAAATCTTTTCGAATCATGTGTAGCTGCACTTGAGCAATTAAAATCCGAAAATTTTTTCGGCAACTGTATATTGGTTTTTTCTGTAACAGACTATACGAATGATGAAAAGGAAATTTCATGGATCTCGCGCCTTAACAGCCCGCAAGAAACATCTAATTTCAAAAAATGGATTGATGAGCAAGACGAATAAATAAAATTCCCAACTGATTGATCTCGTAGAATAGATTTCTATAGAGCAAAAAGGCTTGAATATTTAGAGAATTCAGAAAACACTAATGGAGCACATTCCATAAATACTCTATCTATTTTGGATGGGTATGGCGCCAGTCCACGCGTTACCTCTACGACGCGCTGGGCCGGCGCATCGACAAGCATGATGCCTTCGGGCGCGCCACCTTCCTCTACGACGGCGACCTGCTTGCCGGGGAAATCCGTGGCTCACGCCTGAGCGAATACCTCTACGAGCCCGACAGCTTCGTGCCCCTGGCCAAGCTGGAATCGGAATGGAAGAGCGAAGAAAACCGCAACGCGCAGGCAGAAGCGGACCAAGCCAGCTTCGCCACCTACTACTACCACTGCGACCAGATCGGCGCCCCCCAAGGAGCTCACCGACGAAACCGGCCGCATCGTCTGGGCCGCCAGCTACAAGGTCTGGGGCCAGACACAGCAGTTGCAGTACCAGCGCACCGGCACGGACGATGCAGCGGTGTTCACCCGCGACCAGCGCCCACTGGCCCTGGCCGCCCAGGGTGAGGTACAAAGCCTGGCGCTGGTGGAGCAACCGCTACGGTTCCAGGGACAGTACTTTGACGGCGAGACGGGGCTGCACTACAACCGGTTCAGATATTACGATCCTGTGGTTGGGAGGTTTGTGCATCAGGATCCGATTGGGTTGGAGGGGGGAGAAAATTTATATCACTATGGAGCAAATCCTTTGGATTGGATTGATCCTGAAGGACTCAGCACCCACCGTAATCGAATGAATAAGAAAGTGGGGCAGCATACAAGCCATCAAACTCACCACATGATCCCCAAAGAGGTTTTCAAGAAATTCCCTATACTAAATTGTATAGACAAAGATCATTTGGATAATTTAATTAATCTTCCAACAGAAAGAGGGCGTTACAAAGGACAAAAAGGAAAGTACTTTGGAAGATCAACGCATAATACAAACCATACGCTATATTCTCTAGCAATCGAAGATTCCGTTATGAGAGTAGCTCAAAAAGCAGGAAGCTGCCCCAAAAAGCTCTCACAAATGCTTGGAGAGATGCAAAGAACCATAAGAAAGGAACTAAGAAAAGGAACGCCTATAATGAACAAAGAGGGAGCTAGCTTCTCTCAATGGGATAAAATCTTACGAAACTCTGGATTCTAACATGATTGATATAAATTCATTTCCTGCAAAAGTTGTTGAAGTTCTAAATTATATAAAGCAAGGTTCCATTATGGAGCGAGAGTACATCCCCAATGGAGATGATAAAAATGTTGCTACAGATATAAAAAAAATATTGGCCGAGTATCTTGATCAAGATATCAGTCCACCACATTTCCCATTGGTTGAAATAACTCAGGATGCCTCCTCAGAAATTCCGTACCCAATGGATGAGCCACTTCGAACGTTAAGGCGTTCTTTAATAGAATTTGCTGAGCAAGAAAATTTTTATAAACTTATCGCTCCAAGAATATTGGCGATTAAAGAATTCAGCAAAGATCAAGCCGAGCTTATAGCCGATGCAATCAGCAATGATCTGCTTCTTTGTGCATCATCAAGATTATTAATGACTGAGTCGCATCCATATTTCGAAAACATGTTCAGCATATATAAAAGACAAGGTTTTCCCTACGGTTGGTTAGGCCAAGAAGACTGGAAATCAGGAGAATTTCTTATTTTTTCTAGGCCAACCACCTGATGTGGTGCCAGCATCTCTAGGATAATCTATATCCAGATAGCACTGCTGACTTCAATAATATTAGTCAACTAGGCAACGCATAAATGAAAGCTCAAGATCCATTGGTTATGAACGACTTGGCTTATTACTAGCTATGGCTGGAACCCAATAGGCCGCCTTACCTCCCATAAGGTCAGCCCGGCAGGCCTTCACCCCAGGCCCTCTGGGACCGGGACACTCCCCTGCCCTCCGGCCAGCGCATCGCCCGCCTGTACCAGTACGACCCCACAGGCAACCTCGTCGCCACGCGCGACGGCCTGCGCGGCGACAGCCAGTACCGTTACGACGCCCTGGGCCGCATCCTCGCCGCCCAGAAAAATGCTGCCGGCGGATCGCCTACCTCGGGCCGGAACCTGGAAACCTTCGCGTTCGACCCCGCAGGCAACCTGCTCAACCCCAACCGTGGTGGAGACCTCAGCAGCGGCGGCACCAGCAACGAACGCGAACAGGTGCCCACCAACCGGCTCACCGTCTACCAGGACCTGCGCTTCCAGTACGACCTGCACGGCAACATCGTGGAGCGCCGCATAGGGTGGCACACCGTGCAGCGCTTTCGCTACAGCGCCGAGCACCAGATGCTCGAATCCACGGTCACGCGCTACCACGACAGGCCCGGCCCGAAGATCGCCGGCTCGAACGCGCAGCCAGAGCCTGCCGCCACCGTCCAGACCACGCGCTACCGCTACGACGCGCTGGGCCGGCGCATCGACAAGCACGATGCCTTCGGGCGCACCACCTTCCTCTACGACGGCGACCTGCTCGCCGGGGAAATCCGTGGCTCACGCCTGAGCGAATACCTCTACGAGCCCGACAGCTTCGTGCCCCTG